>Ga0207683_10002104_pt1 | contig 17539 bp, 17 predicted proteins | sample KBSM73metaG_FD_184333 | JGI IMG/M metagenome (GOLD analysis project Ga0207683, IMG submission 184333) | Miscanthus rhizosphere microbial communities from Kellogg Biological Station, Michigan, USA - KBS M7-3 metaG (SPAdes) (version 2) | ecosystem: Host-associated > Plants > Roots > Rhizosphere >... | reverse complement strand
GCGTTTGAAACTCACCGAGCCGAAGGTCTCCGTTCCGACCACCGAGCGCGGCAAGAAGGGCCCGCGCTATACACCGGTCTCGCGTCGCCAGGATCGGCCGAACGCCATTCTCTGGCTGGTGCGCAACCACCCGGAACTCAAGGACAGCGCGATCATGCGCCTTGTTGGCACGACGAAGTCCACGATCGCCTCGATCCGCGATCGCACGCACTGGAATTCGGCCAACCTTACGCCGATGGATCCGGTGACCCTCGGTCTCGCTTCGCAAATCGACCTCGACCTCGAAGTAGCACGCGCCAACAAGGAAAAGCCGGCACCGGCCGACACTGGCGCAACACTCCTCCCGGCCGCCGAAACGACGGCGCGCAAGGAAACCGAAGTCGCGACCACCGCCGAACCGGAAAAGAAGCCGGCAGAACTCGACGTCAGCGCCGTGTTCGCCAAGCTCAAGCAGCTCGGCGGCAAGAGCGAGAAAGACGGCGAGTAAGCGCGCCTGTAAATTTTCGCCGGTATTGCGAAAAATTCTAGCGAATGATTTGCACGCGTTTCGCGCGCGGGTAACGCGGTATGGCGTGCCTTGCACGGATCGCGACAATGTGAAGATCGCTCGCGCACTGATTGCACACGCAATTTCGATCAGAGTTCCGCATCGGCGTCATTGCGGATTGCAGATTAAGTTTGCCTTCACGAGTGAAGCCGACGCTCGCCCGCGTTGGACGAAGATCGAGCGGCGACCAGATCACGACCATGACTCGATTCGTGGCTGTGAGGTCGTCCTCAATCTGGGCGTACTCACCCGGCCGCGCGGGCCGATCCCCACCCGGTATTCGCGCGGCCGGACTTGTGATGCATTTCAGTATCCGCGCGTCCCGTTGATCGCCGCGACGTAGCGCGCGACGGATTTTTGCAAAACCTGCTTGGCGTCCTTGGGAATGACACGGTCGAAGTAGTGGCCGTAGATCATGTCGAATCGAAACGGCTCAAGCGATTTGCCGATGTGCTCGACTTCGCGTCCCGACAACGGAATGAAATTCGGATAGCTGCGCATGAAGGATAGCCACTTGCGGTCGGTGGCAACCGTGAGAATATCGCCGGCGCAGACGATGCCGCGCCCGCCCGCCCCGCCGGCCCAATGCATCACCGTGCCGCCGGGAAAGTGACCGCCACAGCGCACGAGCGTGAGGCCGTCCCAGAGCTTGAGGGTGTCGCCGTCCCATAATTTCACCGCCGGACCTTTGCGCATGATCCAGTCGCGATCCGCGGCATTGAGATGGATCGGGCAATCGAACGCCTCTGCCCATTCGTTCATCGTCGTGTAGAAATGCGGGTGCGAGATGGCGATCGCCTTCAGGCCACCAAGCCCCTTGATCATGCTCACGGTCGCCGCGTCGAGCGTGGCGACACAGTCCCACAGAATATTGCCGCCTTCGGTGCGCACGAGCAGCGCGCGTTGGCCAATGGCAAAGCCGGCGCTGATTCCGATCAGTCCGGTGTCGTATTCGTGGAAGCTGTTCATGTGGCTTTGCGACAGGGCCTCGAGCGTGGTCCAGGTCTGTCCGCGCGGCGGCACATACTGCCGCTCCTCCTCGCAAATGGGGCAATCGGCGGGCGCCTTCGCGCTGTCCGGATATTGGGTACCGCATGCGGTGCAGATGTAGAGGGGCATGAATGTCCTTTGGCTATCGTAGCGATGGTGACGCGACGGCACGCCTTCGACGCATTCTCATTCTGCAATGCCGCTATGCAAGTGGTGACGCCGGCGCAGGTTGGTGGCATTGCGATATTCCAACAAGCGGTTAATGCGACAGAACAATTTAATGTGAGGAACCTTTGTCTTGTGCAAAGCAAAATTTTTGTTATTTCCCGTTTAAACGCGACGGATTCGCGAGGTAACCAAAAATGATATCGCGCAAAATAAGATTGATCACTGCGGCTGCCGCTGTAGCTCTGCTCGCATCAGTAGCGGTCGCTCGCACGGTGCACACGCATGCGCCGTCAACTGCGGCACACGCCACGAGCGGTAAGGTCACCACCCCGCCTGCCGGCCAGACCACATCTCCACATCATCGTGGCGCCATCGTCTGCGGCATGGCGAACGATTCAGACTGTGAAAAGCTCGAAATGCTGTTGCCGATGTAATCGTCAGGGTAATAGTGTCGTGACTACGAGACATTTAACGATCGACGAGTTCTCGCAGTGCCACGACCGCTGGGCATCCTCACAATAGTTGCAGTCCTTCTGTTCGGCGTCGCACCGGCGCTATCGCAAACTGCTCCCGCAAAACCGAGAAGTCCCGGCGTGATCGCAACGACCGACAGAGTTGCCATGGCAAGACGTGCGGCCTGCCAGAAGGAAGCACGCGCGAAGGGTCTGAGTTTCATGAAGCGTCTCAGCTACGTGAAAACCTGCGTGAAACGCTGACACCGCCGACGCATCGCCAGCGCGAGGAACGGCGTCCGAGCCATCGCATTGATTGTGAGGTGCCCCGGGACATACCCGAGGCGGTCGCGCTATCCTTTTCACGGCTCTAGTGCCAGAGGCTTGGAGTTCAGCATGAAATCCGGTCGTCGTCCGACAAAACGTGCAAGCGGCAAAAACGAACGGCCGTCGCGGGAGGCAGCCGAGAATGCCGTCCGCACGCTCATCCAATGGGCCGGAGATGACCCTGACAGAGAGGGCCTGCGCGGCACGCCGGCCCGCGTGGTTCGCGCCTACGAGGAATGGTTTGCCGGCTATTTCGAAGATCCCGGTGAATATCTTCACCGCACCTTCGAGGAAGTCGCTGGCTACGACGAAATGGTGCTGTTGCGCGACATCCGGTTCGAATCTCATTGCGAGCATCACATCGCACCGATCATCGGCCGCGTTCATATCGGCTATCTGCCGCGCCGGCGTGTCGTCGGGATTTCCAAGCTCGTGCGCCTTGTCGATGTCTTCGCCAAAAGAATGCAGGTGCAGGAAAAAATGACGGCCGAGATCGCTTCGTGCCTCAACAGCGTGCTCAAGCCGTCAGGTGTCGCTGTCGTCGTCGAAGGCGTGCACGAATGCATGACCACGCGTGGCGTTCACCGACCGGATGTGTCCATGGTCACGAGCCGCATGCTCGGCGTTTTTCGCACGAACTTCAAAACCCGCCAGGAGTTTCTCACGGCGATCAAACTCAAGAGCGGCGTCGACGACGCGTCGATCTGAGCTAGCTCAAATGCGGCCCGGGGCCGCCCACGGCCTCGAGCACGGCTTCGCGCCACTCACGCTTGATCGGCAGAATTGGAGGCATCGGGGCCATGTCCGGCTCCGCCGTCGCCGGCGCGATGGACTGGATATTCTCGGTCTTCGAACCCCGACGCATCATCAGGTTGTAGATCACCCACTGCGCGCGATGGCGCTTGCCGCTCTTGGGAAATCGCTTGGCGATTGAAGATGTCGCGTAGAAGTTTCTGTACGCTCTGTCCACGCCTACGCGCAGTTCGTCGCCCGACATCTGCGCCGGACGGTAGACGACATGGCCCTGGTCATACATGGTCCAGTCAAAGGACACGATGCGGTTCGCTTTTTTCATTTCGTACCAGGTCAGCGTGCCGGGATAAGGCGTCAACGTCGAATAGGCGCAGGCGTCGTACTTCGAATCGATATTGAAGTTGACGGTCTGATCGAACACCGAGAGATCGTCACCGTCGAAGCCGTACATGAACAGACCGAACACCATGATGCCGTAGGAGTGCACTTTTTCGACCAGCGCGGCGAATGTGTCCGGCCGGTTGACGTGCTTGTGCACGCTGGTGAGCGTCGAGCGGGATATCGATTCAAAGCCGATGCTCAGCAGTGTGCATCCGCTTTCAGCGGCGAGTTCGAGCATACGGTCGTCCTGCGCAAGCTTCGAGGTAACGCCGGCCTGCCACTGAATGTTGCGACCTTTCAGCGCGCGCATGACTTCCTTCGGACGTTCCGGCGTACCGAAGAAATCCGCGTCGTTGATCGAAATCATGCGCGAACCGCAGTTTTCCATCTCGTGAATTACTTCGTCGACCGGCCGATAGCGGAATTTCAGTCCGTTCATCAGCGGTTCGGCGCAAAACGTGCAGCCCTGATGGCAGCCGCGCGAGGTCTGCACGAAGGTCTTGTTCACGTAGCGATGCTTCTTCAGGAGGTCGTAGCGCGGCATTGACAGGCCGACCATCGGGTGCAGCTTGACGGATTTGTACGTTCCCTTCATCTCGCCCTGTTTGAGGTCGTCGAGCAACTTGTCGATGACGAGTTCGACCTCGCCGACGACGACCGCATCGGCATGCTTCAATGCTTCCTGCGGCATGAAACTCGGGTGAACGCCGCCCATCACGACGGGAATGCCCTTGGCGCGGAATTCGTCGGCGATCTCGTAGCCGCGATTGACGTAGCTCGTCATCGCGGAGATGCCGACAAGATCGGCCTTCAGATCGAAATCGATCGTTTCGATGTTTTCATCCGTCAGCACCACTTCGTACTTGTCGCGCGGAATGCAGGCCGCGACCGCGAGCAGCCCCGCGAGCGGCGAGTAGAGAGCTCGGTTCATGTAGAGGGGGCGGGTGGTGAGGGAATCGGTTTTGGGATTAATGAGATGGATGACACGCGAGGGCACGAAAATCTCCTCTCGTTGGGGCGATATAACTGAGCCAATGTCGTTTACGCGCAGTGGTTCCCGATCACATCAATAATATGTTCGCAGGGATTGCCCGAATTGGTTCCCGCGGAGTGGCAGCCCCGCCCGAGCGCTGACGTCCCCTGATCGCGCTCGGGCGGTCGGCTTGCCTCCCCTTGCCAGGGCGGCGCCCCTAGTGAACGACGTCAAGTTTGACCTTCGCGATGCCTCTCCCTACGATTCCCAAAGATTCAGCGGCTGAATAGGACACATCGACGACGCGGCCCGCAATGTACGGGCCGCGATCATTGACGCGAACTGTGACGGAACGCCCGGTGGCGAGATTTGTCACGCGCAGCTTTGTTCCGAACGGCAAAGAGCGATGCGCGGCGGTCATCGCGTTCGGATCGAATTTCTCACCGTTCGCGGTCTGCTGTTCGTCCGAGTAGAAGCTGGCAATTCCGTGCGATGCAAACTGCGTCTCGATCGGGCGATTGATCGGCGTATGCCTGACCCGCCTGACCGCTACGTGCCGTATTGTCGGCTCGCCACTTTGCTCCAGCAGTGCCTGGCGGTTGGCCGCGGCCACGCCCGATTTGTTGGTGGCAACCGTGTACTGATTGCAGGCGGCAAGCGTGACGGCCGCAAGCGCGACAGGAACGAAACCAACGATTTTTCGGAAACGAAATTGCGCGACGCGATCATTCGTCGCTGTCGCAAGACACGGACTTACTGCACGACCACCAAAAGACATTGTTGCGCGTCCCCGTGTGGCGAAATCCGACAGCGAATCGGGGCGAGACCGTGGCTGCATTGCCGCAAAGGTACGACGAACAAGTTTTTGACTTTCTGTGTGATCGATTTGTCACGCGCAGGGAAATTTTCGGTAATTAGCAACCGATTTGCGGCACGCGAGTACCGCCAAATTTGCGACGACGACAAATTTTGATTCGCTCGTTTTCTCGGCGTTAAGCTGGCCGCTTGCCGCCCAAACCGTGGCCCTTCAGCGCGCTGCCGATCTCGTCAAGAATGACCGGATCATCGATCGTCGCCGGCATCGTCCACGCTTCGCCATCGGCGATTTTCTTCATCGTGCCGCGCAGGATTTTTCCCGAACGCGTCTTGGGCAAACGCGCGACGGTGATTGCGAGCTTGAACGCCGCGACCGGTCCGATCTTCTCGCGCACCAGCGCGACGATTTCCGTTTCGATGTCAGACGGCGGACGGTTGACGCCGGCCTTGAGCACGAGGAAGCCGCACGGCACCTCGCCTTTGAGATCGTCCCTGATGCCGAGCACGGCGCATTCGGCGACGTCGGGATGGCTGGCGAGCACTTCCTCCATGCCGCCGGTCGAAAGCCTGTGGCCGGCAACATTGATGATGTCGTCGGTGCGGCTCATCACGTAAACGTAGCCGTCCTCGTCCTTGTAGCCGGCGTCCGCCGTTTTGTAGTAGCCAGGGAATTCCGCGAGATAGCTTTCTTTGAAACGCTCGTCCTGTTGCCACAGCGTCGGAAAGCACGCCGGTGGCAGCGGCAGCTTCACCACGATCGAGCCGATTTTGTTCGCCGGCTGCAACTTGCAGGCCTCGTCGACGATATCGATGGCGTAACCCGGCATCGGCACGCAGGTCGAACCGTAACGCACCGGCAGTGTACCAAGCCCGACCGGATTGCCTGCGATGCACCAGCCGGTTTCCGTCTGCCACCAGTGATCGAGCACCGGCACGTTGAGCACTTCTTCCGCCCACTGGATGGTCGGCGGATCAGCGCGCTCGCCGGCGAGAAACAGCGTGCGGAATTTCGACAGGTCGTATTTTCCGATCAGCGCGCCTTTCGGGTCTTCCTTCTTGATGGCGCGGAACGCGGTCGGCGCGGTGAACAGCGCAACGACCCCATGCTGCGCGATCAGGCGCCAGAACGCGCCAGCGTCCGGCGTGCCGATCGGTTTGCCCTCGTAGAGGATCGTCGTGCAACCGTGAAACAGCGGCGCATAGACAATGTAGGAATGGCCGACCACCCAGCCGATATCCGAAGCGGACCACCAGACTTCGCCGGGCGAAACACCGTAAAGATTCTGCATCGACCATTTGAGCGCGACCATGTGGCCGCCATTGTCGCGTACCACGCCCTTCGGGATGCCGGTCGTGCCTGACGTATAAAGAATGTAGAGCGGATCGGTGGCCGCGACCGGTACGCACTCGCTGGTCTTGGCGTAGTTGACCGCATTCTCCCACACCTTGCGCCAGTCGTGATCGCGACCCGGCGTGAGCGCGGCTTCGCATTGCGGCCGCTGGACGATCATGCACGCTTTCGGCTTGTGCCGTGCGAGATTGATCGCCTCATCGAGCAGCGGCTTGTACGGCACGACGCGCGCACCCTCGATGCCGCAGCTCGCCGAGAGGATCACCTTCGGCCGGCAGTCGTCGATGCGGGTCGCAAGCTCCTTTGCCGCAAAGCCACCGAATACGACCGAGTGCACAGCACCGATGCGCGCGCAGGCGAGCATGGCGAAAACGGCCTCCGGAATCATCGGCATATAGATGACGACGCGGTCGCCTTTCTCCACGCCGAATTCGCGCAGGATGGCGCCAAGCAGCTGCACTTCCGACAGCAGGCGGCCATAGGTGAAGGTCTTCACCGTATTGGTAACGGGGGAATCGTAGATCAGCGCCAGCTGGTCGTTGCGGCCGCCGAGAACGTGACGATCAAGCGCGTTGTAACAAGTGTTGCAGGTGCCGCCGACGAACCAGCGACCGTAAATTCCGGCCGCAGGATCGAAAATCTTCTTCGGCTTCTCGTACCAGTCGATCTCGGCCGCGGCCTCTGCCCAGAATATCTCAGGGTTGCGCTGCCAATGCGCATAAACCTCGTGATAGCGGCTGCTGCGGGCGTCCATCGGCGTTCCTCCGGCGGTCATTGTGTCGCCACCCGTGCGCGCAAACAAGCCGTTGCGCGGTGGTTAGCCGGAGAAGAGGACGCGGTCGCGGAATTTGTAGCTATTCGGATCGAAGCTTGATTCCCACCAGGCCGGCTGCCCCGGCTTCGGCGGCTCACTCAGGTCGCGCGCCGCCGGCTTGGTCTTCGCGGTCTTCATGCGATTGCGGAAGCCGTAGTGGTCGAAAATGCTCACCACCTGCACGGCATAGGCAATCACGACCTTGGGGTCGCGGATCTCAATCAGATTGTCGCCGTTCCCCTGCTCACCCCCGGCCGCCATGTTGGAAGAGCCCGTGAATACGACCGGTTTGGCACCGTTGAAATCGCAGACGACGAACTTGTGGTGCATATGGATGCCGCCACCGCCGGTCCATTCCGCCTTGAACGGCTCCGGCAGATCCTTGGTGAGCGCCGCGGGCCCAAATGGAACCGGACCACGCCCCGGCAACTGAACCATCAAAGTGTTCGACTTGGGCTTGCCCGGCATGTTGGCGACGCCCATCACCAGCAGCTTCTTCGGATCGAGCGCATCGAGCGCCTTGTCGGCGGGCCCGGTCTGCGCGCTGCGGAACGCGATCGCGTAAAACACCGATTTTTCCGCGCCGGTGATCGCATCGGCCAGCGGGTTCATCGACAGCGATGCTTTCTTGTGCGGCGAGAAGCAGAAGCGATACGTCCCGGCATTCGGCAGGTCCTTCTCGAACCATTTCATGGCGATCGGCTTGCCGGAAAAACCGGTCGGCTTCGGAAACGCCGCATCAAACACATCGGCATAAAGCTTCGCGATATCCGCATCGCGGAACAGGAGAATATTGTTGTTCTGGATATAGAGGCCGCCGAGCGAGAAATTGGTCGAGCCTGTCGCCACCGCGAACGGCACCGCGTTGTTGCCGCTCTTGCGGCGCGCGATAACGACCTTGTTGTGCTGCAGGCCGGAGAAACGATGGCGCGCCACATTGCCGGCGCCGGCCGAAGCAACAAGCCGCGTGGCCGCATTGCTCTCGTCACTGTCGGGTTTGCCGTGCTTGTCTGAGTTGTCGATCACGATGCGCAATCGCGGACCGAAGGCCTCGAGCCGGCGCACGATTTCCGGCTCGGACAGGTCATAGGCAAAGACATCGGCCAGCACGTCCGCGTCGGCCTGGCACTCGTCGAGGAAGTCGAAAAGAATGCGTCGCGCTTCGAAGCCGAGCCACGGATAGGGTTTCCCCTCGCCTTCGAAAGGCGCCGTATTGAAGCCGAGCTCCGGTTTGCCGACGGGCGGGATGATCTTGCGCTGGTTGGGGAAGTTGCGCTCATAGGCCTGCGAGCTGGCAAAACCGCGCGTGAACCCGACATTGAGGAACGGTCCGCGCGTCGAGCGATGCGCGTCGATCGTCGCCCGCGTTGTCGCCTTGGCGATGATCGGATTGTCGCCGTTCCAGAACATCGCCGACACCTGATAGGTCACCGGGCCATCGAGCGGAACGCTCGGCACATGCGCCCAACGGAACTGCTGGATGGGCGAACGCATGCTGGCGCGGGCCATCAGCTGGATGTGCTTCGCGGCGTTCTTTGCCTTCAGGCGAACGCGCTTGAACATCAGGAAGTTGAAAACATCGCGCGGCTGCGTGGAATCACCAAGAAAATATTGGATACCGAAACCGACGAAATCAGGCTTTTTCAGCGAATCGTCGATATCGAAGGCGAGCAGCACCATGTCCTCGCCGCGATAAAGCTTCAGCGTGAGGCCGTCGGTCGTATTGCCAGCAATGTAATCCACGGACATCGCCTGCGCCCATCCTCCACGGATCAAAGCCGCCGGCCGCCATCTGCTCGCACAGATTGTCTATCGGGACGCAACGCTGTTCAATAGTGTCATAATCGGCGGGAAAGCGGCCCAATGGCGAAAACGCCCTACGACATCGATCTCGATCGCAATCCGGCGAATTACCAGCCGCTAACACCGCTCGGATTTCTCGAACGCGCGGCCGCGGTCTTCCCCGATCATACCGCCATCATCCACGGCCCCCTGCGGCGCTCCTACGCCGAGTTCTATGCCCGTGCACGACGGCTCGCGTCCGCGCTGTCAAAGCATGGCATCAAACGCGGCGACACGGTTTCGGTCTTTCTCGCCAATACGCCGGCCATGCTCGAATGCCACTACGGCGTGCCGATGTGTCAGGGTGTTCTCAACACACTCAACACGCGCCTCGACGCGGCGATCATTGGCTTCTCGCTCGATCATGCCGATGCAAAGGTCGTGATCACCGACCGCGAATATTCGAAGGTGATGAAGGACGCGCTGGCACTCTGCAAGGCAAAGCCGCTGGTCATCGACTACGACGATCCGGAATACAGCGGCCCGGGGGAGCGGCTTGGTTCGATCGAGTACGAGGGCTTCCTCGCGCAGGGCGATCCCGCCTACGCCTGGAAAATGCCCGGCGATGAGTGGGACGCGATCACACTCAACTACACCTCAGGCACCACCGGCGATCCCAAAGGCGTCGTCTATCATCATCGCGGCGCGCATCTGCTCGCGGTCGGCAATGTCGTGACCTGCTCCATGAGCAAGCACCCGGTCTATCTCTGGACCCTGCCGATGTTTCACTGCAATGGCTGGTGCTTCCCGTGGTCGATTTCTGTCGTTGCTGGCACCCATGTGTGCCTGCGCGCGGTGCGCGCGCCCGCGATGTACGACGCGATTGCCGATTATAAGGTCACGCATCTGTGTGGCGCGCCGATCGTGATGGCGACGCTTCTCAATGCACCGGCGAACGAAAAGAAGCCGCTGCCGCATGTGGTCGAATTCTTCACCGCCGCAGCGCCGCCACCCGAAGCCGTGCTCGCGGCGATGAAAGAGGCCGGCTTCAGCGTCACGCATCTTTACGGACTGACCGAGAGTTACGGGCCGGCCGTGGTCAACGACTGGCACGAGGAATGGGACGCGCTCACTCCGGCGGAACAGGCGGTGAAGAAGGCGCGCCAGGGCGTGCGTTATGGAGCGCTTGAAGCGCTGGATGTGCTTGACCCCGAGGCGATGACGCCTGTTCCGCGCGACGGCGAGACGCTGGGCGAAGTTATGATGCGCGGCAATGTCGTCATGAAGGGCTATCTCAAGAACAAGTCGTCCTCGGACACGGCGTTTGCCGGCGGCTGGTTTCATACCGGTGATCTCGGCGTGATGCACGCCGACGGTTACATTCAGCTCAAGGACCGTTCCAAGGACATCATCATTTCAGGCGGCGAGAATATTTCCTCGATTGAAGTGGAAGACGCGCTTTACAAGCATCCCGCAGTCGCCGCTGCTGCCGTCGTCGCAAAGCCGGACGACAAATGGGGCGAAACGCCCTGCGCCTTTGTGGAATTGAAACCAGGTACGAAGGCCAGCGCAGATGACCTGATGCAATGGTGCCGCAAGCACCTGGCATCCTACAAATGCCCCCGCTACATCGTGTTTGCGGACATTCCAAAGACCAGCACCGGCAAGATCCAGAAATTCAAGCTGCGCGAGATGGCGAAGGCCGTGTAGGCCGTCAGGTCCAGCGTCCATTGCGTGTTGATGCGCTTGGTTTCCCCGGTTATTTGGCGACCCAACTTGCTCTCACCTGATTTCTGACTCATTTATTCGACATCTGGGAAGAAACGATGCCCGACATTCTCATCAGCAATGAAGGCCCGGTGCGCAAGATCCGCATGAACCGGGCGGACAAGAAGAACGCGCTCACGCTCGCAATGTATGAAACGATGGCCTCGACCATCGAGGATGCGGGCAAGTCCGACAGCGTGAAATGCCTGATCATCGCCGGCGCGCCTGATGTTTTCTGCGCCGGCAATGACCTCAACGATTTCGTAACGATGGCGCGATCCGGCGGGCTTGCCACGCCGATCGTCCGGTTTCTGCATGCGCTGGCGCGCTGCGAAAAGCCGCTGGTCGCCGCCGTAAGCGGCGCCGCCGTCGGCGTTGGCACCACCATGCTCCTGCATTGCGATCATGTGATCGCGAGCGACAGCGCTGTTTTGCTGACGCCTTTCGTGTCGCTCGGCCTGGTGCCTGAGGGAGGCTCCAGCCTGATCGCGCCGCGCTTGATGGGCCACGCGCGCGCCTTCTCGCTGCTGGTGATGGGGAAGCCCTTGAGTGCCGGGCAGGCCAAGGATGCGGGTATCGTCAACACCGTCGTGCCCGCCGCCGAACTCGACGCACGCGCGCTCACGACTGCCAATGAAATTGCTGCCTTGCCATCCGAGAGCGTCGTTGCCGCGCGCCGTCTGATGCGCGGGTCGGTCGAAGACATCGTGACGCGTATCGACGAAGAGGTCGAAGCCTTCAAGACGCGGCTCGCCTCGCCCGAAGCGCAAAAGGCGCTCGCGGCCTTCCTGACGCGGAAGCGGTAACGGTTAGCGCCCTTCGCGGGCGTAGGGGTCGAACAGGTTGTTGGTGTTGTAGCGTTGATCGAACGAGCGTTGCGACCCGAACTGGAAGGTCGTGTTGCCCTGCTTCATTGTGGACATGCCGCTCTCGCTGTCGAGACGCGACCCCGTCCCGAGACGGTCAGGCGGCGCCGCCGGCTTGTCCAGATCCATGAAGCCCTGGCCGCCGCTCGAACCCGAACCCTGGATGGTGAAGGCCTGCGCGACGGGTGCAACGCCTAGCGCTGCAAGGAACGCGGCAGCGATCAGCGCGCGAGATGTCGTACGGAATTTCATGGCGGCCTCGATGGTCATTATTTGCCCCAGGATTAGTCGCTATCCCCAGCGAATCCCACCAGCATATTATGGCTGCTTGGCGGCGAAGCGCTATTCTACCTTCAAACCGAGCTTCTTCACCAGCCCACCCCATTTCTTTTCATCGGCGCTGATGTCAGCGGCATAGGCCTCCGGCGTCCCCGGCAAGGCTTCGGCGCCTTCTGTTGCCAGGCGGCTCTTTACATCCTTGCTGGCAAGCGCCGCATTGAGTTCCTTGTTCAGGCGCGCGATGACCGCGGGTGGAGTCCCCGCCGGCGCGGCAAGCCCATACCGCAAGACCGCTTCAAAGCCGGGCACGCCGCTTTCGGCGAGCGTCGGCAGATCCGGCAGCAGGTTTGATCGCGTCGCGCTGGTGATTGCCAGTCCGCGCAGAGTTCCGGCTTTTATGTTGCCGACCGCGACGGGGACCGGAAGAAACATCATCGGAATATGGCCGCCAAGGATATCGCCCATGGCCGGTCCATTTCCCTTATACGGCACATGCTGCAACTTCACGCCGGCTTCGTTCGCAAGGTATTCGCCCGCCAGATGGTTCACCGTTCCAACTCCGGGTGAGCCATATTGCAGAGGCGCCGGCGCTGCCTTCGCGTAGGCGATCAGTTCTGCAATCGAGTGCACCGGCAGCGACGGATGCACGACCAGCACATTCGGCGCAAACCCGATCATCCCGATCGGCGTCAGGTCCTTGCGCGGGTCGTAACCGGCGTTGGCGTTCATCGCTGGCGCGATCGCCATTGTCGCCGTGTAACTCAGCAGGATGGTGTATCCGTCGGGTACGGCCTTTGCGACGAAACGGGTACCGATGGTGCCGCCGGCGCCGCCTTTGTTCTCGACCACGATTTGCTGGCCAAGAGCGGCTGAGAGCTTGTCGCCGACAATGCGAGCCATGACCGTTGTGCTGCCACCAGGCGGAAATGGCACGACCAGGGTAATCGGCCGGCTCGGATAATCCTCGGCATTGGAAATACCGGGCACGCTCACAAGACAAATGAGCGCAGCGCACAGCGCGTGGAAAACGGACCGCGTCATCGTCACTCGACCTTCAGCCCCAGCTTTTTCACGAGGCCGCCCCACTTCTTTTCTTCCTTGTCGATGTCGACTCCATATTCGGCCGGGCTCGACGTCAAAGGATCGCCGCCCTCCTTGTTAATCTGCTCCCGCACCTCGGGGATATCGACAATCTTGCGCAATTCGTCGCTGAGCCGGTCGACGATTTCTTTTGGCGTGCCCGCGGGGGCCAGAAGACCGTAGTGCAGCACGGCTTCGAACCCGGGCATCCCGGATTCATCAAAGGTCGGCACATCGGGCAAAAGCGAAAAGCGCTTTCTGCTCGTGACCGCAACGGCGCGCAGCTTACCGGCCTGGAGATTGCCGAGCGCGGGAGGCAGCACACCGAACGCGATGGGGACATGGCCTCCGAGCAGATCGTTCATCACCGGAGCCGTGCCTTTGTATGGAATGATCGCGACATCGACCCCCGCCTCGGATTTGAAGAGTTCGGCGCACATGTAGCCGCCGGTGCCGATGGCCGATGTGCCGAGATTGAATTTGCCGGGGTCCCTCTTGGCCATGGCAATGAATTCGCCGATCGATTTTGCCGGAAACGAAGGGTTCGCGAGCAACGCCACAGGCATCGAGGCCACGAGCCCGACTGGTGCAAAGTCCTTGCGCGGATCGTAGCCGGCATGGGTGTAGAGGCTTGGGTTGATCGAGATGGTGCCGGTGTGCCCGAGCAGCAGGGTGTAGCCATCGGGTGCTGCCTGGGCGACCGCGCGGGTGCCGATCGTGCCGCCGGCGCCGGCCCGGTTGTCGACCACGAATTGCTGTCGCATCGCTTCGGACAATTTAGCGGCAACCACGCGCGCCATCGCGTCTACGCCGCCACCCGGCGGAAACGGAACGACCAGGGTGACTGTCCGCGCCGGATAATCCGGCGCGGCGAACGTCCCGTTCGTCGTCGCAAACAGCACCGCAAGCGCCGACACCGCGGCGGCGACAGATCGGAGCATGGCGTTTCTCTCCCGGAGACGTTTTGTTTGCCTGACTATAGCGCAAATCCTGCGCGAAACGCCGACGTTCTCCATGTGGATCGCGGCATCACCAGCCTCTTCGCCGCCATTGCCGGGCTTGACCCGGCAATCCATGAGGCATCGCAGGTGATCAGTCGCAAGGATTTTGGATTTGCGCCTCATCATGGATGCGCGGGTCAAGCCCGCGCATGACGTTGAATATCTGCCGTCCATGTGGATCGCAGCACCCGCGTCTTGGCCGTCATTGCCGGGCTTGACCCGGCAATCCATGAGGCATCGCAAGTGGTCAGTCGCAAGGATTTGGATTTGCGTCTCATACTGCATGGCAGTCAAAAAAATAGAGCCGAACTCGGGCTTACCCGAGCTCGGCTTGATCGAAAAATCTGGCGTCCGAAATCTGCCTGCTAGTGCACGCTGGCCTTGCCGTTATGGCGCAGCCGTTCGATTTCGTCCTTCACCAGTAATTTGCGTCTTTTGAGTTCCACTATTCTCAGATCATCGACCGCGGGATGGGTCAGACATTCGTTAATTTCTTGCTCGAGTGCCTGATGTCGTTTTTCCAATTCCGCAAGGTGCGATTGCATCGACATGCGGTATGTCTCCTCAATCAGTGGCTCTCCACGATTTAAGTCTAGCGCAGACTCATCGCAAGATCGACGGTACACCCTCCCCGGCGCTGCGGCAAACGGCGCAAACCTTTGATCGGCGTCAATTTTCCGCACGCTTGAACGCGCTTGTGGAAAACGCAATAATTGCCGTGCTCTTGCCGAGACGGCGGCGGAAGCAAAAAAATACCAGCGGTGGCAATGACTGACGAGGAAGAACGCGCGTTGCGGGAGCAGCTGGCGCGCCTGCTGCAGGAACACCGCGACCTCGACGCGGCGATATCGGCCTTGGTCACCTCGCCCGGTTCCGACCTCATTCAGATACAGCGACTGAAGAAGCGGAAGCTCATCCTGCGCGACAAGATCCGCCGCATCGAAGACCAGCTCACGCCGGACATCATCGCCTAGGCCTTTTCCCTCAGTTCGTGCTGCCCGGATAGTCGACCGACGGCAGGCCGCGTCTTTCGTCCTTTCGCGCATACATTGCGCGGTCCGCGGCCGTGATGATCTCCGCGGGCGTGGCATCGGCGCGGAGCAGCGCGGCACCGACGCTGGCGCCGACCTGCACGTGCACCTGCCCGTGCATTACGCTGACTCTCGCGAGCAGTCCTTCCAGCTCGCGCGCTTTCGTCACGGCCTGCGCCTCGTCGACCCGCCAGAGCAACACGCCGAATTCGTCGCCGCCCAGCCGTCCGACGACGTCGGAAGCGCGGACATGGCGGGTGATCTCGCGCGTGACGGCCTTGAGCAAGGCGTCGCCGGTCCCGTGGCCGTGGCGGTCGTTGACGGCCTTGAAACTGTCGAGGTCCACGAACATCAGCGCGGCCGGGGTGCCGTAACGCTTGGCATGCGCGAGCGCGCGTTTGAGTTCGCGCTCGAACCCGCGGCGATTGAGGATATCGAGCAGCGGGTCAACGTCGGCCCGTGCCTCAAGCTCACCGATGCGGGCGCGCGCGACTGCCAGTTCGCGCTTGAGGCGCTCGACCTCCGCCATCAGCGACGCCTCGGGTGGAAACTCCTCGCGTACGCTTGGCTTGGCTTGCGGCAAACCCATGTCTGTCCCTCGTCTGTGAGCTCGCGAATCTTAACCTTGCGCGAGAGAATACTCCTTTCGCCTTGCCAGCGGGGAGCCTCAACCTATAATCCGGCGCTTCCTTCCGCAGGAAAATGCGGAGTGCGGGGAGCAAAATGGCGTCAAAACCGGTCGCGATCATCATGGGCAGCCAGTCGGACTGGTCCACGATGAAGCACGCGGCAAAAACCCTTGACGCCCTGCGAATCGGTTACGACGCCCGCATCGTCTCGGCCCATCGCACACCCAAGCGCCTTTATGAGTTCGCAAGCGGCGCGCGCAAGGCCGGTTTCAAGGTCATCATCGCCGGCGCCGGGGGTGCCGCGCACCTGCCCGGCATGGCTGCATCGATGACGCCGCTGCCCGTCCTCGGCGTGCCGGTAAATACGCATGCGCTGGAAGGCAAGGATTCACTGCTCTCGATCCTGCAAATGCCGGGCGGAATTCCCGTCGGTACGCTGGCGATCGGCAAGGCGGGCGCAACCAACGCCGCGCTGCTCGCCGCCGCGGTGATTGCCCTGTCGGACACGAAAGTCGCCAAGCGGCTCGATGCCTGGCGCGCGCGCCAGACCAAAGCCGTCGCCCGGCGGCCAAAAGACTGAACCTTGCTGAAGCCCGGAGCCACCATCGGAATTCTCGGCGGCGGACAGCTCGCGCGTATGCTCGCGCTCGCCGCGGCACCGCTCGGCCTGCGCTGCCACGTGTATTCGCCGGAAAAGGATTCCTGCGCTTTCGACGTCGTGCACGCCGGCACCTGCGCCTCCTACGAAGATGAGACCGCGCTCGGCCGTTTCGCCAACGCAGTCGATGTCATTACCTACGAGTTCGAAAACGTGCCGGCGAAGACCGCGGCCTTTCTCGCCAAACGCAAACCTGTGCTGCCCGATCCGAAGGTGCTGGAAACCACGCAGGACCGGCTGGTCGAGAAGGATTTCGTCAGTGCATTGAAGATCGCCACGGCGCCCTATGCGTCGGTGCATAGCGCGACGCAGTTGGCCGAGGCCGTGAAGGCGGTCGGCCTGCCCGCCGTGCTCAAGACGCGGCAACTTGGCTATGACGGAAAGGGCCAGGCCAAGATTGCCAAAGGCGGTGACGCGATCGCGGCCTGGCGTTCGGTGAAAAATGCGCCCGCCATTCTCGAAGGCTTCATCGATTTCGAGCGCGAGGTGTCGGTGGTGGCTGCACGTTCGCGTGACGGCGCGGTCGAGTGCTTCGAAGTAACCGAGAACGAGCACCGCGATCACATTCTGAAGTTCTCGCGGGTGCCGGCGAAAGTGGCGCCCGCCCTCGCGCGCGAGGCACGCCAGGTGGCGACGCGGATCGCCAAGGCTTTCGACTATGTCGGCGTGCTGGCCGTGGAAATGTTCGTGGTGCGCAAGGGCCGCCAGCGCACGGTTCTGGTCAACGAGATCGCTCCGCGCGTGCACAATTCCGGCCACTGGACGATCGACGGCGCAACGGTGTCACAATTCGAACAGCACATTCGCGCCGTTGCCGGCTGGCCGCTCGGCAAACCCGCCCGCCTCGGCAAACGCGTCGAAATGGTGAACCTGA
>Ga0207683_10002103_pt1 | contig 17541 bp, 22 predicted proteins | sample KBSM73metaG_FD_184333 | JGI IMG/M metagenome (GOLD analysis project Ga0207683, IMG submission 184333) | Miscanthus rhizosphere microbial communities from Kellogg Biological Station, Michigan, USA - KBS M7-3 metaG (SPAdes) (version 2) | ecosystem: Host-associated > Plants > Roots > Rhizosphere >... | reverse complement strand
AGAAGCCATCGGCGTGGCGGTCAGGGACGGAGCGGTCACCCTGACCGGCCACGTCCCGAGCTTCGCCGAGAAGCTGGCTGCGGCCCGGGCGGCCGAACGGGTCTACGGGGTCAAGGCCGTGGCCAACGACCTGAAGGTGCAGTTCTCCGGGCGCCGCGGGACGACTCCGACATCGCTCGGGCGATCGCGCACATCCTGGAGTGGAACGTGCAGATCCCGGAGGGGAAGGTGCACGCCCGGGTGGAGAACGGCTGGGTCACGCTGGACGGCGAGGTGGACTACGCCTATCAGAAGCGCGAGGTCGAGCGGATGGTCAACCACGTCCGCGGGGTGGCCGGGGTGCGGAACTTCATCACCGTCCGGCCGCCAGCCAGCCCGGAGGCCGTCGATGCGGCGATCGAGCAGGCGTTCAAGCGCGAGGCCGAGGTTGACGCGCGGCACGTCAAGGTCGAGGTGACCGACCACAACGCTAAGCTCTACGGGCACGTGCACTCGATGCGGGAGGCGAGCGCCGCGGCGGACGGAGCCGGGCCACGGCCGCGACCGGTGCACTGCGCTGCGCAGCGTCTGGTACAAGCTGACCTGCACGTCGGGCAACGCGGTGAGCGGTGCCAGGATGGGCTGGGCACCGGGCAGCGGCAGCGCGACCAGGTGGGCGAAGACGGCGGTCACGGACAGCCGGGCGATGGTCTCCGCGGTCGACTGAGTTCGGTGCCGGACCAGGGTCAGCGTCTCGGTGCGCCCTACGCGACCACCCGCGCGGTGGCACCGATCGGGATGACCTTGCGGTGGGTGAATCTGGGCATGGCGAACGCCCCAGCCTGCCGGACTCCGGCCCGGCCGCCATCCCCCGTCCGGCTAGCCCGGTGCCACGTCCCAGCACTGAACTAGCTGGTCTGATGATGTGCGGCCCGCGTCCCCCCGCGAGCATGGGGAGATGCGCAGCGGAAGCGAAACAGCGAGCACGCCAACGTCGACGGTGAGCGACCCCCACCTGAGCATGATCCGGCAGGTGTACCCGCAGACACCGAACGGATGCGAGGAATGCCTCCGGCTCGGGACGGAATGGGTGCACTTGCGGCCGGGCCTGACCTGCGGGCACGTCGGCTGCTGCGACTCTTCTCCGCTCCGGCACGCCCGCGCGGTCGGCCACCCCATCGTCCGATCGTTCGAACCGGGCGAGAGCTGGCGCTGATGTTATGTCGACGAACAGTACGTCTGAGTCCCGGGAGCTGGTGGAGACCCCGGATCTGAACGGGGCCTACCCCCGGCTGGACGAGGCCGGGGTCGCGGCGCTCGCCCCGCTGGGCCGGCGCCGCCGGGTGCAGCCGGAGGAGGTCCTGTTCCGGGAGGGGGACAGGGAGTGCCAGTTCTTCGTGGTGCTGGCCGGGAAGGTGGCGTCGGTCGAGGGCCACGGAACCCCGGAGGAGCGCGTCATCAGCGTACACGGCCGCGGCCGTTTCCTCGGCGAGCTCAGCCTGCTGACCGGGGAGGGCTCCTACTACACCGCCGTGGCCGTGAACGAGGGCGAGGTCCTCGCCGTGCCGGCCAGCCGGCTCAGGGAACTCGTCGCCCGCGACCAGGGCATCGGCGATCTCATCCTGCGCGCCTACCTGATCCGCCGGTCGATCCTGATTGGGCTCGGGGCCGGGTTGCGGATCATCCGTGCCGGTGGCTCGATCTGGACGGCGATCCCGGGGCCGAGGCGCTGCTCGCGCAGTTCGGCGTGGCGCCGCAGGACACCCCGATCGTGATCCTACACGCGCGGGTGCTGCGCAATCCCAGCAACGCCGAGCTGGCCGCCCCGGCCGGGCTGCCGGCCCCCAGCTCCTCCCCGGTCCGCTGTGACCTGCTCGTGGTCGGGTCCGGTCCGGGCGGGATGTCCGCCGCCGTATACGGCGCCTCGGAAGGCCTGCGCAGCATGGTGCTGGACGGCACGGCCACCGGCGGCCAGGCCGGCACCTCAGCCCGGATCGAGAACTACCTCGGCTTCCCGTCCGGCATATCAGGGGCCGAGCTCGCCGAGCGGGCCATGCTCCAGGCCCGTAAGTTCGGTGCCGAGTTCGTGGTGCCCGCGGAGGCCGCGTCGATCGAGAAGGACGGCGGCCAGTACCTGGTCCGGCTGGCCGACGGATCCCCCGTGACGGCCACCTCGGTGGTCATCGCCACCGGGGCCAGGTACCGCAGGCTGGACGTGCCGCAGCTGGACCACTTCGAGAAGATGAGCGTCTACTACGCGGCCTCGCAGGCAGAGGCGCTGCTCTGCGCCGGCGACCCGGTGGCCGTCGTCGGCGGCGGCAACTCGGCCGGCCAGGCGGCGGTCTTCCTGTCCCGGCACGCGGCCCAGGTCACCCTCATCGTGCGCGAGCACGACCTGAGCGAGAACATGTCGCGGTACCTCATCGACCAGCTCGAGCGGATCCCGAACGTGCGGATCATGCTCGTCGCCGAGGTGCGGGAACTGCTCGGCGACGACACGCTGGAGGCGGTGGCCGTGGCGGACGGCCGGACGGGCGAACGGAGCGTTCTGCCGGCCCGCGCGCTGTTCGTCTTTATCGGCGTCAGGCCCTGCAGCGGCTGGCTCGGCGGCCTGGTCGACCTGGACGCCCGCGGCTTCGTCCGGACCGGCCAGGACACGGGGAGCTCCGCGCTGGAGACGAGCCGGCCGGGCATCTTCGCCGTGGGCGACGTGCGCAGCGGCTCGGCCAAGCGGGTCGCCGCGGCGGTCGGCGAGGGCGCGATGGCCATCAGGCTCGCCTTCGAAAGAACCCGGCCGGGATAGCCGGCCGGCGGATCCCCGGAAGAGAGGCACAATGACTCACGCTACGTGGCCGGACGGCGCCGACGTGCTCGCCCGTGTCGGCCAGCACTGGGGCCTGGATGATGACCTTCGGGGTCATATCGCTGCTGGCCGGCGTCGCGGTGCTGGCCTGGCCGGGCCGGACGCTGATCGTCGTCGCGGTGCTGTTCGGCATTCAGCTGGTGGTGACCGGGATCTTCAGGTTCGTCGCCGCCTTCGCGTCCGAGGATCTGACTGGGGGGACCCGGGTGCTGCTCGTGGTGCTCGGCGTGCTGTCCCTGGTCATCGGCCTGTACGCGGTCCGGCACGTGCTGGTCACCCTGCTCGCGCTGGCCCTGCTGCTCGGCATCTACTGGATCATCAACGGGGCGGTGGAGCTGTTCATGGCGCTGTCGGCCCGGCGAGGTGCCGGGACGGGGCTGGACCGAGGTGATGGGCGCGCTCAGCGTCGTGGCCGGCCTGCTGGTCCTGGTCTATCCCGCCATCTCCCTGCTGACGCTGGTGATCGTGCTGAGCGTCTGGCTGCTGGTGCTCGGCGTGATGGAGATCACCCTGGCGTTCCGGGCCCGGTCCGCCGGGCACCGGGTCGAAGACAGGCAACTGGACCCGGTCTGAGGAGGCGGCAATGCCGGTGATGGGCTTCACCAAGTTCGAGCGCTTCTTCCGGGCCGCGGGCGGCGTCAGCGTCGACCGGGACGACGTCAAGCGCTACCTCGACTTCGTCAACGACGCCATCTACGACCTGCTGATCATCGGCCAGGCCACGGCGAAGGCGAATGTGCGCGACGTGATCGAGCCGTGGGACCTGCCGATCACCAAGGGCCTGCAGGAGAGCACGCATGCGTTCCAGCGACTCGAGGAGGAGATCGAGCTCCGGCCGATCCTGGAGTCGCTGACAGCCAGGCCGCCGCTCGACGCGACCCTGGACGAGGAGACCGAGGCCAGGCTGCCGCTGCTGTTCGGCGGCATCAGCGTCGCGCTGGCCAGGACGTTCAAGCTGATCGACGCCGAGCTGAAGGCGGTGCACAGTGAGGAATGGGAAAGGACGTTCAGCCTGTTCAGGCTGCTGATCTGAGATGATGCAAGCCCGCGTGAACCTGATCACCGCCGACCCGGACCGGATGGCGGACACGATCGGCTACATCAAGACCTCGGTCCGCCCGGCGGTCGAGAGCATGGACGGCAGCCTGGGGCTGTCGCTGTACGCCAACGCCGAGATCGGCGTGGCCGTGCTCGAGTCGTTCTGGGAATCGCGCAAGGCGCTGATCCATTCCGAGCAGATGGCCGCGCCCCGGCGCACCGACGTGGTGCACCGGGCCGTGGGCACGGTGAGCGTCGAGCGCTACCGGGTCCCGGTCTACGAGCGGGAGGCGCCGCTGGACACCGCAACGGGGCTGCGGCTGACCCGGATGGACGTGGACACCGGGCGGATCGAGGACGCGGTGGAATGCTTCGGCGCCACCGTGGTGCCGCGGCTGGCCGACACCGGAGGGTTCTGCGGCGCGCTGCTGCTGGTCGACCGGGACACCGGGCATTCGATCAGCGAGACCATGTGGGACAGCCACAAGGCGCTGGCGGCCAGCCGCGGCGAGGCGGCCGCGGTCCGGGTCGAGACGGTACAGTCGACCGGCGCCCTGATCCGGGCGGTCGAGGAGTACGACCTGGTGTTCAGCACCGCGCGCATCGGCGGGGTGTGACCCCGCGGTCTAAAGCACGGTTCGCGCGGGCGGCTACGAGCCCGGCGCCGCCGCGGTCATGATCGCGATCCGGCGGCGATGGCCCAGGAGCGGGCCCAGGACGAGACCGAACGCCAGGCCGCCGAGCACCGGGCCGAGCCGCTTCAGCACCGGCATGGCGACGGCGTTGACCAGGTCCAGCGACTCAGCTGCGGCGGCTTGGGGCGCGGCGGTATTTTCCGGCTCGGGGGTCGTGGTGGCGGCCGGCGCCTGCGCCGGGGTGGCGCCGTCAGGCACCGGCGCGGGACCGCGCACTCGTTCGGCCAGGCACGCGGCGAACTGATCGGTCAGCTTGGCCGCGATGTCGGACATCACGCCGCGACCGAACTGCGCCTGCTTGCCGGTCACCTCGAGCGAGGTGACCACCCGCACCCGGGTGACGGCGTCCTGCTCGCTCATGCTGACCTCGACCGTCGCGGACGCGGTCCCTGTGCCCCGGGTCTCCCGGCCGTTGCCCTCGAGCACGAAGCGGGGGGCGGCCTCGTCCTTGGTGACGAACCTGGCCGTGCCGGCGTAGCTCGCCGTGACCGGCCCGACCTTGACGCGGACTCGCCCGGCGACCTCGTCGCCGTCGACCCGCTCCACGGTCGCGAGATCGTCACCTCGCTGCAGCAGGCCAACGCGCCCGACGCGGTGCCCGATTACGTGGTGCCCGGCGCCAGCCTCGGCTATACCGGCTACGGCGAGGCATTCCAGGTCACGCCCAGCAGCGCCGACGGCAACCCGGTCAGGTTCGAGGTGACGATCATCTGCGCGATCAGGGACGGCTACGCCATCTGCGCGTACGCCGTCGGACCCCAGGTCAGCCTGGGCCGCCTAGTGACCCACCCGACCGAGGCCAGGCTGGCCCTGGCGCTGTGGGCCGACCCCCAGCTGAACGGCGTGCGGTGGAAGGGCCAGGGGCTGCCCTTGGGCTTTTGTACCCGATTGCGTGATGTGACCTTTCGGCGGGCGAGGCACCGTGAGATAGCCAGAAGGAGAATGACATGACCGTTGTTGTAGGAATAGACGGCTTCCCGCCCTCCCGTACCGCGCTGCGGCTGGCCGCCCAGGAAGCACGCTGCCGGCAGGTTCCCCTGATCGCAGTGTCCGCCTACGAGCCGCCGCTCGGCAAGTCGGCCGGCCGCTACCCGGTCGGCGCGCTGCATACCGGCGATGACGAACGGCCACGACCGAGTCGGCGCTGCGCGATGCGGTCAGCAAGGAACTCGGCGACCAGGCGGACCAGGCGGACCTGCGGGTGTCCGAGGGACTGGCCGGCCACGTCATCGTCGAGACGGCGCGGCAGACGCACGCCCAGTTGATCGTGCTGGCGGCCAGTCCGGGCAAGCCCATGCTGCCCGGGACGGTCAGCCAGTACGTGCTGTCAAGGCCGATTGCCCGGTCATACTCGTGCCGAGCAGCAGCTCGGCTCCCCAGCCGACCGACCAGCCGAAGGGAGATGTCCCCCGATGACCGCCACCGCCGCGAGGCCGCAGCAGCAGCCGATTCGCAGCACGATCCCGGCCCGGCTGGACCGGCTGCGCTGGACGCCGTTCCACACCCGGCTGGTCCTCGGCCTGGGCACCGCCTGGATCCTCGACGGCCTTTCCGTCACCATCGCCAGCTCGGTGAGCAGTAAGCTCACCCAGCCCGACACGCTCAACCTGACCACCTCGCAGGCCGCCGACATCGGCACCGCCTACCTGATCGGCGAGGTCATCGGAGCGCTGGTGTTCGGGAAGTTCTCGGACAAGCTCGGGCGACGCAAGCTGTTCATGTGGACGCTCGCGGTCTACCTGGGCGGCACCGCGCTAACCGCCTTCACGGCGAAGGGCGGCGGCTGGATCATCTACCTGTACGCGACGCGGATCATCGCCGGCATGGGCATCGGCGGCGAGTACTCGGCGATCAACTCGGCCATCGACGAGATGATGCCCGCCCGCTACCGGGGGCGCACCGACATCTGGATCAACGGCACCTACTGGCTCGGCGCGATCCTGGGCACGTTCGCGTCGTTCCTGCTGCTGAACTCGATGCGGCCGAACGAGGGCTGGCGGGTGGCCTTCCTGGCTGGCCCGGCGCTCGCCTTCGTGATCCTGATCGTCCGGCGCAACCTGCCGGAGAGCCCGCGATGGCTGATCACCCACGGCCGCGAGCGGGAGGCCGAGGAGGCGATGCGGCGGATCGAGGAAGCCGCGATCAGCGACGGGCAGTACCTCGAGCCGGTGCCGGAGAGCGCCGCCATCACCATCCTGCCCGAGACCAGGTACGGCTACCTGACGCTGCTCCGGGTGGCGTTCCGGCAGTACCCGCAGCGGGCGGTCCTCGGCGCCACGCTGATGATCACCCAGTCGTTCCTGTACAACGCGATCTTCTTCACCTACGCCCTGGTGCTGACGAAGTTCTACCACGTCAGCAATGACGCGGTCCCGGTGTACGGGCTGGCGTTCGCGGTCGGCAACCTGGCCGGCCCGCTGCTGCTCGGGCACCTGTTCGACACCCTCGGGCGGAAGAAGATGATCGCGGGCACCTACCTGCTCTCCGGGTCCATGCTCGCGGCCAGCGCCTGGCTGTTCGACGCCGGGGTGCTGCACGCGGCGGCGCAGACCTTCATCTGGATCGTGGTGTTCTTCTTCGCTTCGGCGGGCGCGAGCGCGGGGTACCTGACGGTCAGCGAGATCTTCCCGATCGAGATCAGGGCCGAGGCGCTGGCCGTGTTCTTCGCCATCGCCCAGGTTGTCGGGGCGGTCGGGCCGGCCTTCTACGGGGTGCTGATCGGCAACGGCGCCAGCCGCACCGGGCTGGCCATCGGATACGTCGTCGGCGGCGGCATCATGATCATCGGCGGGCTGGTCGAGATCGTGTTCGGCATCGACGCCGAGGGCAAGCCGCTGGAGCAGATCGCGGCCCCGCTCACCGTGATCGACGACTGAACAAGCCGAGGCTGGCTGAACGGGGGATGTCGGGCGGGGCTCGGCCCGGCAGCATGGTCAGCGGAGGCGCGTGATGAAACGGTACGTAGTGACGTTCGTGGGCTTTTCAGCGTGGTCATGACCGTGATGGTGATCATCAACATGGACAGCATCATCCGGTACATCAAGATGCGCCAGATGTGAGGGCCGCACAAGAGCGGCCTGACCAGGCACGTCGCGACCGACGCCGGGCTCAGCGAGTACATCGTGGCGGCGGAGCTGCGGTTCCCGCTGCCGCCGCCCGCCGGCGGTCAGTAGGGGACCGACGGCCGGGGAGATACGGGAGTTCACAGTGAACGTGGTGGTCTACGGTGACTTCAACTGCCTGCTCTGCTACCTGGCCAGCCAGCGGGCGGATCATCTGGCCGGGACCGGGGCGGCAGGGATCGAGTGGCGGGCCGTCGAGCGCGGCGCTGCGTCCGCACGCTGGGAGCAGGAGGTAGCGGAGGCCGAGGCGCTCGCGCTGCCCGGCGAGCGGCTGCCGACCGCTCCTCCGCCGACGCTGAGCAGCACCGCGGCGGCGGTGGCCGCCTACGCCGAGGCGATCACCGACGGCATCCAGGACGAGCTGCGGCATCGGCTGTTCGACGCGATCTGGGTGCGGCGGCAGAACCTGAGCAGCGCGTACGACGTACGCCGGGTGGTTACCGCCATCACCTGGCCGGCCCCCCCGATCTACTTCCACCTGGCCAGCCCCGACCTGCCTCCTCCGCTGCTGCACGACCCCGACCCGGTCCGCATCGTGCGCCGGTCAGGCGGGACGGTCACCCTCGACGGCGGGCCGCTGACCAGCACCGGATACCGGCGGTGCCGGGACTGGCAGGAGCAGTGGCTGGAGCTGCCCCGGCAGGTCACCCCGGCGGTAATCGGGCCGGACGGCACGGTTCACGTCGGCGCGGACGGGCTGCGGTGCCTGGCCGCGATCATGGCCACGGCCGGCGCCCTGCCCGGGCGGGAACGGGTGGTGCAGCCGGGGCCTGCCCTGGGGTGAACGCTGGGTACAGCGCACCGGCCGGGCGGCCGGTCTCGTGCCGGGGTGCCGGAAGCGGCAGCGAGCGGGCCGCATTGGGCCGGTGTCCCCGGGCAGCGCCCGCACGGCCGGGGAATCCAGGCCCGATTCCATCCGGATCGCGATCCAGATCGACGCCGCGACCAAAGCCACGGACACCAGTACCGTTGCCATCGCGACTCCTATCGGGATGCTGGCCGTTTGCCCCCGGCCAACGCCAGTCACCGTTACTGTGCGCACCCCACGGTCAGCGCGAGGTGACCGGCCGGTCCGGGATGGTGGACAGGGGCGGCGGGACGGATGGCGACGCGGCCGACGCCGGAGAGCAGGGAGATCACGGCCACGCCCACCACGATGTTGATGATGGCGGTGAAGATCTTGCTCGCCAGCGGGGCCGGCTGGGTGAACGGCGCGGCGGCCGCGACCACGTCAGCCAGCCCGGTGATCCAGGCGAAGAACATGAACGGGCGGGGCGTGCCGAGCAGGAGGACGTGCAGCAGGGCCGTGGCCAGCAGCGCGCAGCCGGCTGCCAGCCCGGCATAGACCGCGGTGGACGATTCGCCGAAGTCGCTGGCCGCCTTCGGCGCGAGCACGGGTATGCCCAGCACGCCCCGGGTGATGAGGACGCCGGCCAGTACGGCCAGCGCGGCCACGATGGCGGTGGCGACGCCGCCGGCCCACAGCCGGCCTGCGTTCACGTGAACATGACCGGCCGGTTCCATCTCCTCGGCGGTTATCATGCGTCCTGCCTGGCTGGGCACTGATACCGTCCAGACTGGCGGTCAGCGCTACCGTCGCACATCCACAGACCGGACAGGTTCACCGGCCAGCCGCAGGCCCGGCCGGAACCCCGCGGGCCGCTCGACGGACCGGTAGTGGTGCAGTTCGGCTCCGCCGAGCAGGCTGAGCAGGACGGCGCTGAGCTCGGCGAGCCGCTCGCGAACCGGGAAAACGTCACGCATGCCGAGCAGGTCGATGATCCGGTGCACGGCGGGCGACTCCGCGATCAGGCACACCGAACCGCCGCGCATTTCGGCCAGCCGCTGGGTCAACAGGAGCGCACGCAGGCCGGCGCAGTCCATGAACGAGACCCCGGACAGGTCGAGCAGCAGCGACGGGCTGTGCCTGCGCATCACCCGCAGCATCATGTCCCGGAACACCTCGGCCATGTTGGTGTCGACGTCCCCGCTCGCCCACACGACGGCGCTGCTATCCCCCGGACAGACATGTAGCGTCAGGGCCATTGCCTCTCCTTCGCCGCAAGCCCCGGCGGCCGACCGCAACCAGCCGATACACCTTACTGATCCGAGACTGGAGAAAGCCGGCCGTTGCCGCATCCCTCACCTGGATAGTCCTGCCCGCTGGGATAACGAGCCTGGTCAACCATCCGGTCGGGGGATGCGGCCGGCCGGGCCGCCGGTGAGGCTGGAACGGAGACGAGCGCGAGGAGGTGCAGCCGGTGGTGGCGACCGTTTCGCCTCGCCCGGTGCAGTGCCGGTCAGGCGAGCCGAACGACCGTGAGCTGTTTGGCCGGGTGTACCGGCAGGCGTGGTGCGCCACTTCGTGCCTGGATCCGGACGAGTGGTTCCCGCTCACCGCGGACGTGAGGCGGGCGCGGGAACAGGCCACCCGGGCCATCGCGATCTGCGCCGGGTGTCCAGTGCGGGCGGACTGCCTGGAGCTTTCGCTCCGGCACTCTTCGGCATCGGCGCGCACGGAGTGTGGGGCGGCCTGGTCGCCGAGGAACGCCGGGAGCCGCGGCGCCGCCGGCTGGCAGGAGTGTTCAGTCGCTGAAGACGGCGCGGCGCAGCTGCCCGGCCGGTTCCTCACCCTGGTGACTGAAGCCAGGGATCTATGATCTCGATGCCGGTGCCGTCGAAGTCGGACACGTTGCGAGTTGCCAGCGTGGCGCCGTGGGACCGGCAGACGGCCGCGATCAGCGCGTCGAAGCCCGCGATTGGTTTCCCGGCCCGTTCGCGGCTGCTAGCAATGACTGCGTAATGGTCCGCGGCTGCGGTATCGACCGGCAGGACCTGGTCGGCGAAGGCCGAGAAGATCTCGTCGGCCGCGGCGAAGAGGATCTGCTTCCTGCGCCCGTCGGGCAGCCGGGCAATGCCGTACCGGACCTCTGCGAGCGTGACGGCGGTCGTACGCAGCTCGCGCCTGTCCCGGTCGCGGACCCAGCTAGCGACGCACCGGAAGACTGGGCAGCCGGTCAGGGAAGGAGCGCTCATGAACGGAAGGCCGACAGCGGCGGCAGGCAAGATCGACGTTGGCGGCGATCTCACCGTGAACCGGCTGGGATTCGGTGCGATGCGGATCACCGGCCCGGCATCTGGGGTGACCCGCTAGACCGGGACAGGGCCAGGGGAGCTCGCAGCCGAGGCACGCAGGTACCTTGGCCAGGAGGATGGGAAGGGCACCGCTGCCGTCTTGGCCGCCGTCGCTCAGGTGCACGCTACACTGGCGGTCGCCGAAGCAATCGAAGCGGCCTTTGCCAGCCGGCGAAGGCCCGGGATCGTTCCGTCCGTTGTGCCTGAGCCCTGGCTCCCTGGCGTCGGCCCGCTGCCCGGACTCTAGCCCAGCCATGCGGAGCAAAGGATCTTAGGATGCCTGCGCGGGGTGCACTCAGCCGGGCTGCCCGGCAGCCAGTTCTGCTACAAGCTCGGCCCTGACCTGCGCCATGTGATCTCTCTCCGCGGGGTCAGCCGCCGGGTACCTCGGGTTTATGGCGCTGAGCGCTGTCACGAGGACCCCAGCTGTTGCCAAGTGGCTGAACCACCTATGGTCAGCCGGCACGACGTACCACGGTGCCCATTGCGTACTGGTATAACTCAGCATGCTGTCGAAGGCGCGCTGGTAGTCCTCCCAGTAGCGTCGCTCCCTGACGTCGCTGGGCGAAAACTTCCAGTTCTTTGCCGGGTGTTCGATGCGCTTGATGAACCGTTTGGCCTGCTTTCTCTTTGACATGTTGAGCATGATCTTGACGACATGGATGCCGTTGTCGACCAGGTAGCGCTCCCAGTCGTTGATCTCCCGATACCGGCGGTCCCAGACGTCGCCTTTCGTTGCCGCCGCGGGCAGTCGCTGCGCGGCGAGCAGGTCCTGATGCACCCGGACGACGAGCACCTCCTCGTAGTGGGACCGGTTGAAGATGCCGATCCTGCCCCGCCCGGGCAGGGCGCATTGGTAACGCCAGAGGAAGTCGTGGTTCAGTTCTTCGGCGGAAGGCTGTTTAAAGGCACGGACGGCGACCGCCTGCGGGTTGACACAGCTCATCACGTGCTTGATGGTGCTGTCCTTGCCTGAGGCGTCCAGTCCCTGGAGGACCAGCAGCACGCCGAAGGTGTCCTGGGCGGCTAGCCGGTCCTGGTACTTGGCGAGAAGCTTTACGCCTTCGGTGAGCAGTGCGGTGGCCTGCGGCCGCGTCACCTGGCCGGTGTAGCCCGGATCGTGGTCCCGGCTCAGCTTGACCGTGCTCCCTGGCGCTACCCGCAGCGGTTCGATGAGGTCGGCAATGAAGCGAAGACGCTTGTCCATCCCCTAACTATCCCCATCCCAACGTCGCCGGGGTCACGGTGTGACGACCAAATGACTCTCCACGCTGGCAATGCCTGGCGCTGACGCGGCCGCTGCCCTTGCGGCGTTCGCTTCGTTCAGTGAGTGGACGTGCCCGTAGAGCCTCGCGGTGTGGTCAGAGATGGCGACGCTGATGTGACGGGCGTCTATCTCGGCCTCGCGCTTGAAGGCTTCTTCGATCTTGGCCTGCACCTGGCCTGGGCTGACCTTCGGCGTGACGATGATGTTGTTGCTGATGCCCACCACGCCGTGCACGTGCTGGACCATCCGCTCGACCTCAAGCCGCTGGTACTGCCATTCCACCTCCCCGTTGAGCGTTACCCAGCCGGCTCGCACCTGCGCATGTACCTTGCCCTCGGGAATCTGGGTGTTGTTATCCAGGATGTGGGCGATCGCCCGGGCGATGTCAGAGTCGTCGCGCGGTTCCCCGGTGGGCTTGACTGTCAGCTCATCGGCGACGGCCTTGACGCCGTACACCCGCGAGGCGGCACGGACCGCCGCGAACTTCTGCGCGTAGGTCGACACGGCGCCCGTGAGGGTTACCGCCCCGTCCTTGACGGCGACGCCGATAGCATCAGGATCGGTCACCTGAGGGTCCCACCGCAGCTCCTGGATGACTTCTTCCCTGATCTGGCTGTCGGATTTCATCGGCTACCCCCTGGGAGACGTGCATACCAGCTTCCGACGGTAGGCCGAGGGGCGCGCCCTCGACATCACACGTTCGGACAGGACACGTCCCGTTCCTGGTTCACGCGCTCATCTACTCCCGTACGTGGCGAGCGGGCGCCGGGGTTTCTCGCGCTTTGCCCGCGCGTCGTTGACCTGCTGAAGGTTCCCCCGGAACGGCAACAGCCGGTACCGGATGGGGAGGTGCTCATCAGCCAGGACTCGTCTCTGCCTGGCGCGCGGCGAGCACTGACGGGTCAGACCTCGAGGGTCGCCGCCAGATCGTCGTCGACGATCAGCACAACCTCCCCTGGGATGTCGTACTGCTCCACTGCGCGGTGCGCCTGGGCCGCGTCCTGCCAGTAGTACATGGCTGACACGTGAACCGACAGCGCTCCGTCGTCGAACCGCGGCGCCATCCGGATCAGGCGGCTGCCGCTCGGCTGACACTCATACGTTTCCCAGCGGACCCGGTCGGCTTCGGGAAGCTCGGCCTTTACCGGTGTCGCGATTATCGCGTCGTCGCGGGCGGCGCGGGCCGCGCCCGGCAGCGACGAGGCGGAGCAGGCCAGCACCTTTTCCGGGCCGCCGTCGGTCACCTTGCGGACTTGGTCCGGCCAGCCAGGCGCGGTCTGGTCGACGACCACCGCCGCACCCAGCTTGTGCGCGAGCTCGTGGTCGCGCGGGCTCGCGGTCGCGACGACGATAGCCCCCCGCGCGCGGGCCATCTGCACCGCGAAATGCCCGGGCCCCCCAGCGCCCGGCGTGATAAGTACCCGGTCTCCGGAGCGGACGGCCAGGACGTCGGTAATGCCCTGGTCGGCGGTCAGGGTGTCGACCGGCACCGCCGCCGCGTCGGTGACGCCCAGCCCGGCCGGGATGGGGGCAAGCCGTTCGACGTGGCACGTCACGTACTGCGCGTAGCAGCCACCCGGCCCCGGCCAGCCGTAGACTGGCGTGCCGTCCCCGAATCCCGCATTGGCGCCGGTATCGCCCACGACAAGGCCAGCGAACTCTCGGCCGGGTATGTAGGGCAGCGGGCCGCTCCATCCGCCGCGACGCTGCTCGACGTCCCACGGCCCCACCCCGGCGGCCAGGATCCTGACCAGGATCTCGTCTCGGCCAGGCTCCGGCACCCCCACCTCGCCGACCTGCATCACCTCGGCATCGCCGAATTCCTTGACCAGAATGGCACGCATATCCGCCGCCTGCGGTTCAGTTGAACTGGCTTACCCCAGCGTTTCGCAATCTCATGGTCGCGCGCATCCCCCGGGCTGGTAGCGGCCGCGGCTGGCCTTGGCCTGCGCGCGGGACCTGGTGACCGGAGTTCTCAACGGCGCCGGCCGGTTCGTCGAGGTTGTGCCCGGCGATCCCGTTAGCCAGGACGATCTGGTCTCCCGCGGCGGCACCGTGCACGCGGTCAGCACGCTCGGGACCCTGTTGCCAGGTTCTTCTATCAACCTGCATAGCTGCTTGTTCAGCGGGACGCAGCAGCTCAGCTTGCAAGTAACTGGCGGCGCGGGCCAGTTCGCCGACGCGACGGGCAGCTTCTCCGGGACGGTCAGCGGCCGGGCGCTCTTGGCCCGCAACCCCGACGGCAGCTGCTCGTTCACGCAAGTGCCGCGCCTCGAGGTGGACAAGTTCGCGGAGAGCGGGACGCTGTCGTTCTGACAGTGCGCGCCTCGGTGCCTTGGCATGGACGCGCACCGGCTCAGGCAGGGACCCCAGCCGACGACTGGGTCCAGCTGGGTGAGTCCGGGTTGTCGCCGTGCAGGGCCTTCATCAGCTCAAGCTCGGCGTCGCGGGGCAGCGAGGTCTTGAGCACGGTTCCGCCGTAAGGCCTCAGCGCCTCGGTGAACTTGTCCGGGGTGGTCTTGCGCACGATCACCATGAGGGCCGACGTTCCCGGCTGCACCAGGTCCTGGACGCGCTGCCTGAAGTCGTCTTTGATGCCGAGGCGCCAGGCGGCACCCAGTGCCGTCCCCATGATCCCGCCGGCCAACCCGGCCAGCGGCGCCAGCGGGAACATGAACAGCAGCCCGGTCAGCGTCCCCCAGAACAGGCCGCTGACCGTACCCTTGGCCACCGCGTGGTGCGCGGCGTGGTGACGTGCACCTTGCCGTTCTCATCGCGCCAGATGATGGCCGCGTCCTCCAGATCCACCAGGTAGTCGTACCCCAGCTTGACGAGCTCGGCCCAGACGTCGTGGGCCCGGTGCTCGTCCGGGTAACCGATGACGATCAGGTCACTCATCGCGGGGACTCCCTCCGCTGGCCGGCCTACCCCGCCAGCGTCACCGCGCCGGACCCGGCGCACATCCTCCGACCTGGTAGTTCGCGGTCGGCCCCGGGACTACCAGGTTGGTGGATGTGTCCGCCGCCGCGGGCGGGAAGCGTGGGCGGTAAGCACGCGGCGCGACCAGCTCAGCCACCAGGCCACGGCGCGCCGCGTGACAGAAGTACCGAGAAGGAGATGCTCATGGCAACGCTTCCGGTCCGCCGCGGCGGGCGGAACACTTCCCTCGTCAACCCCACCCGCGAGTTCGAGGACATCTACGATCGCATGGGTCAGCTGATGAACTTCGCGTTCGGCGACCTGGCCCGGGTCGAGATGCCCTGGGTCCCGCTGGCCGACCTGTCCGAGACCGACGGTGCTTACGTGGTGAAGGTGGAGCTACCCGGGGTCAGCAAGGACCAGGTCGACGTGCAGCTGCAGGACCGGGAAGTGGTCGTCAGCGGCGAGATCCCGGAGGAGCAGGACGGTCAGAACGGAGGCCGCCGCCGACACCGCAGCTCGCGCCGCACCGGCCGGTTCGAGTTCCGCGCCTACCTGCCCGGCGACGTCAACGCCGACGCGGTACGGGGCGAGCTCACCGACGGGGTGCTCACGCTGACCATCCCGAAGTCCGAGGCCGCCAAGCCGCGCAAGATCGAGATCACCGGCTGACGTGACGGCTTCCGCGTGCTCCTGGCGCGCGGCGCGACGCGCAGGCCGCATGCGGCCACGCACGGACCGCCGCCCGGCAGGAGGTAGTGACTGCAGTTGCAGTCGGTATCGATCTCGGCACTACCAACTCTGTGATCGCCGCCGCGCAGGGCGGCCAGACCGCTCACCGAGGCAGTCCGGCGCAAGCCGTTCTCGGTGGTGCTGTTCGACGAGGTGGAAAGGCGCACCCAGACGTCTTCAACACGCTGCTGCAGGTCCTGGACGACGGGCGGCTGACCAACGCGCAGGGGCGCACCGTCGACTTCCGCAACACCGTCATCATCATGACCTCCAACATCGGGTCGGAGTACCCGGTCGGCGGCGCCACGTCGGACGGCGAGATCAAGCCGGACGCGCCGCGGCTCTGGCGTACGACGCCCCGCCCAGCTAACCGATCTGGTGATGTGGGCGGTCTGCCCACCTGGCGAACATGGCCTCCGTGGTGGTAAATGGGATCGTGGCGGAGAGCCCTGGCGCGGAGAGCGTTCCTGACACCAAACCGCGGCTGGAGCTGGTCATCGGCCTGCTGGCCGCACCGGGACCTGCGTCGGAGCTGACCGAGAGCCTGGTCGGGGAGATCGCCGACCGGCTCGCCGGGCAACTGGCCGGAGTCCGGTGGCGGGTCGAGTTCGTCTCCGACCGGCTGGTGCAACCGCCGACGGACCTCAGCGAGCTGATCGCGGCGGGGCGCAGGATGCTCCTCGATCGCGGCTGGCACCTGGCGGTGTGCATCACCGACCTCCCGCTGCAGACCGCCCGGCGTCCGGTGATCGCCCACGTCAGCGCGACCCACGGCGTCGCGGTCCTGTCCATGCCCGCGCTTGGCCCGGTCTCGGTGCGCAAGCGCACCGCCGAGACGATCGTCCGCCTGGTCGGGCATATACTCGGCGACCTGGCGCAGGCCGAGGGCGCCGCCGAACGGCTCCCGCTGGCTGAGGCCGTGACTCGCCGCATGCGCGAACTGGGCGCCCGCACGGAACGCGGCGAGCACGGCGTGGGTTTCGTCGCTCGGGTCGTCACCGGCAACATCTGGCTGCTGCTGGGCATGCTGCGGGCCAACCGCCCGTGGCGGCTGGCGCTGCGGCTCATGCGCGTGCTGGCCGTGGCCTTCGCAGCCGGGGTGTTCGCGCTGGTGACTAGCGATATCTGGCGGCTCGCCCACTATCTGGGGCCGCTGCGGCTGGTCGTCATCGGCCTTGGCTCGGTTTCGGCCATCACGGTGACGATCATGGTCAGCACCGGGCTGTGGGAGCGCAGCCCGCACCCGGCCGCGCGCGAGCAGGTCGCCCTGTTCAACATCGTCACCGCGGCCACGGTCGGGCTCGGCGTAGCCGCGTTGTACCTGGCCCTGTTCATCGCCATGCTCGCCGCGGCGCTGCTGCTGGTGCCGGGCAGCCTGCTCGACCTGGTCCTCAGGCACCCGGCGGGAGTGGCCGACCAGGTGAGCCTGGCCTGGCTGGCCACCTCGATCGCGACGCTGGGCGGCGCGTTGGGCGCGGCCCTGGAGTCCGGCGAGAGCGTGCGCGAGGCGGCCTACACCTATCAGCCGGATACGCAGATCGACGCCGTCGCCGACCCGCTGTGACGTGCGGTTTACGGACTCAGCCCTCCTCGGGCAGCCACGGCTGCTGCCAGCGCGGGTGGCCGCGGAGCAGGGTTTCCGCCTCTTCGGGTCCCCAGGATCCGCGCGGGTAGGGGCGGACGTCGGGCGGGTGGTCGAGCAGCGGCTGCACGATGCGCCAGGTCTCCTCGACGCTGTCCTCCCGGGCGAAGTATTGGTGGTCGCCGACCATCGCGGCATGCAGCAGCACC
>Ga0207683_10002101_pt1 | contig 17552 bp, 18 predicted proteins | sample KBSM73metaG_FD_184333 | JGI IMG/M metagenome (GOLD analysis project Ga0207683, IMG submission 184333) | Miscanthus rhizosphere microbial communities from Kellogg Biological Station, Michigan, USA - KBS M7-3 metaG (SPAdes) (version 2) | ecosystem: Host-associated > Plants > Roots > Rhizosphere >... | reverse complement strand
GCGAGATGGCCCTCGGCGTACATCGGCTTGTCCCATGGGCGGATCACGTCCTGGCCGTCGCGCGGCTTCGCCGGCACGCGCTCGAGCTCCTCGCCGATGCGCCGTCCGGTGATCGTGACGCAGTCGCCGTGCAGGATGCCCTGGTCGAGGAGCATGCGCAGCACCTGCGGCACGCCGCCGGCGCGGTGGAAGTCGGTCGCGACGTACTTGCCCGAGGGCTTGAGGTCGCAGATCACGGGCACGCGCTTGCGCACGCGCTCGAAATCGTCGATCGTCCATTCGACGCCCGCCGCCGACGCGATCGCGAGGTAGTGGAGCACTGCGTTGGTCGAGCCGCCGGTCGCCATCACGACCGCGATCGCGTTCTCGATCGACCGGCGCGTGATGATGTCCCGCGGCTTGAGGTCGTGACGGATCGCCTCGACCAGGACCTTTGCGCTCTGGGCGGACGAATCCGCCTTCTCGGCGTCCGGCGAGGCCATCTGCGAGCTGCCGAGCAGCGAGATGCCGAGCGCCTCGAACGAGCTCGACATCGTGTTCGCCGTGAACATGCCGCCGCACGCGCCGACCGACGGGCAGGCGTTGTGCTCGACCCCGTCGTAGTCCGCCTTGTCCATCTTGCCGGCGGCGTACGCGCCGACCGCCTCGAACGCCGAGACGATCGTCAGCGCCTGGCCCTTCCAGTGGCCCGGCTTGATCGTGCCCGCGTAGACGTAGATGCCCGGCACGTTCATGCGCGCGAGCGCGATCGCGCCGGCGGGCATGTTCTTGTCGCAGCCGCCGACGACGAGCACGCCGTCCATGCACTGGCCGTTGACGCTCGTCTCGATCGCATCGGCGATCACCTCGCGCGACACGAGCGAGTACTTCATGCCCTCGGTGCCCATGCCGATGCCGTCGGTGACGGTCGGCACGCCGAACACCTGCGGCATCGCACCCGCGGCGCGCAGCGCGTCCATCGCGCGGTCGACCAGCGGTTGGATGCCCGCATTGCACGGGTTCATCGTCGAGTGGCCGTTGGCGACGCCGACGATCGGCTTGTCGAAGTCGTCGTCGCCGAAGCCGACGGCGCGCAGCATCGCGCGGTTCGGGGCGCGCGCGACGCCGTGGGTGATGAGGCGGGAGCGACGGTTGAGCGCCATGGCTTGGGATTCCTGGGGGAAGGCGAATCGTTGCGGCGGGCGGCGATTCTACGCCGCGGCGCGCCGCCCGAGCGGCTCCTCGGCGCGCAGGCACCCGAGGATTGCACCACCGGCGACGAGCGCGAAGCCCGCCGCGTGGAATGCATGGAGCCGCTCGTCGAGGAACAGCACGGCGAGAACGGCCGAGAACACTGGCACGAGGTGCGTGGACAGGCCGGCCTGGACTGGCCCGACATTGCGGATCGCGTACGCGAACAGCAGCATCGCGACGAGCGTCGGCAGCACGCCGAGGTAGGCGACGCCCACCCACGCGGACGCGCTCGGCAGCGCGATGCGGCCCGTCGCCGCGTCGTAGACCAGCGCGGGAACGATCATCGCGAGGCCGAGGAGTCCCGCGGCGAACATGAACGCCGGGAACGGGAGCCCGTCGTCGCGCCGCGCGAGCCGAACCGTGTAGTACGCCCACACGCCCATGCCGAACAGCATCACGAGGTCGTGGCCGTTGAACGCGAGCGAGGCCAGCGTCGACCACTCGCCGCGCGCGATGATCACCACGACGCCGGTGAGCGAGAGCGCGAGGCCCGACATCTCGAGGCGACGCGGACGTCGATGGTGCAACAGCGCGGCGACCACGACGATCAGCACCGGGATCGCGGAATTGAGGAGGCCGAGGTTGATCGCCGACGAGCCGACGAGGCCGAGGTAGATCAGGTAGGTCTGCGGCGCGAAGCCGACCAGCGCGAACACGGCCAGGGCGGCGAAGTCCCGCGAGAACGCCCGGACGATGGCGGCGCGGTCGCGCCACACGAACGGCACCAGCGCCACCAGCACCACGACCCATCGCAGCGCCGACAGCCAGGCGGGCGACAGCGTGTCGAGCAGGCCCCGGGCGGTGACCGCGCTGCTGCCCCACAGCGCGGCGGTCAGGACGAGGGCGCCATAGGCCTGGGCGCGGGGCGAGAGGGGGAAGCGGGCCATGGCTCGGAAGTGTCGCGGCGCGCGGCCATACCGTCCAATACATATCGGGACCTTGCTGATACCTCAGGGGTATCATCGGTCATGGAGCTGCGGCACCTGCGCTACTTCGTCGCGGTCGGCGAGACCCTCAACTTCGGCCGCGCGGCGCTCCTGCTGCACATCGCGCAGCCGCCGCTGTCGCGCGCGATCCGCGCGCTCGAGGACGAGCTCGGCACGACGCTCTTCCAGCGCGGCACGCGCGGGGCGACGCTGACGCGCGCCGGCGTCGCGCTGCTTCCCGAGGCGCGTCGCCTGCTGCGCGACGCCGAGGCGTTCCGCGAAGGCGCGCGCCAGTACGCGGCGGGCGAGGCAGGCGCGCTCGCGATCGGCTTCGTGAGCACGGCCGCGTACAACGTGCTGCCGCGCATCGTCCCGGCGTTTCGCGCGCGTCGTCCCGGCGTTCGCTTGCTGCTGCGCGAGGCGACATCGGATGTTCAGGTTCCCGAGCTCGTCGCCGGCGAGATCGACGTGGGATTCGTGATCGCGGCGTCGGTGCCGCCCCCGCTCGCCTACGCGCCGCTGCACCGCGAGCCGATGATCGCCGCGCTGCCCGCGCGACGCCGCTGGCCGATGCGCGTGCACGTGCGCATGCTGAAGGACGAGCCTTTCATCCTGTTCCCGCGCGAGGTCGCGCCCGAACTGCACGACGCGATCGTCGCGCTGTGCCGCCGCGCGGGCTTCACGCCGCGCATCGGGCAGGAGGCGATCCAGATGCAGACGATCGTGAGCCTGGTCGCGGGCGGGATGGGCGTCGCGCTGGTGCCGGCCTCGCTCGAGCACCTTCGGCGCGATGGTGTGGTATACCGCCGACTGGCGGAACGAGGACCGAGCGTGGAGATCGGCCTCGCGTGGCGCGCCGCCGACGACTCGCCGCTCACGCGCGCGTTCGTCGCCGAAGCGCGCGCCGCCGGGCCCTCGCGATGACCTTCGTCCATCCTGAATTCGACCCAATAGCCCTGCAGATCGGCCCGGTGGCGATCCGCTGGTACGGGCTCATGTACGTCCTCGCGTTCGTGCTCGTGCTGGTGCTCGGGCGCATCCAGGCGCGGCGCAACATGCTGACCGGCTGGCGTGCACACGATGTAGACGACATGCTCTTCTACGGCGTGTTCGGCGTGATCCTCGGCGGCCGCCTCGGCTACGTGCTGTTCTACAAGCCGATGTACTTCCTCGATCATCCGCTGGAGATCTTCGCGGTGTGGCAAGGCGGCATGAGCTTCCACGGCGGCCTCATCGGCGTGCTCGTCGCGCTTTGGTTCTACGGACGCAAACGCGGCAAGCGCTGGCTCGACGTCACCGACTTCGTCGCGCCGCTCGTGCCGCTCGGCCTCGCCGCGGGACGGCTCGGCAACTTCATCAACGGCGAGCTGTGGGGACGCGCGACGAACGCGGACTGGGGCATGGTGTTCCCGCAAGTCGACCGCGTGCTGCGGCATCCGTCGCAACTCTACGAGTTCGCGCTCGAGGGACTGATGCTGTTCGCGATCGTGTGGACGTTCGGGAGCCGCCATCGCCCGATGGGCGCGGTGTCGGGGCTGTTCCTGCTGGGCTACGGCGTGATGCGCTACGTCGTCGAGTACGTGCGCGAGCCAGACGCGTTCATCGGCCCGCTACCTTACGGGCTCACGCTCGGACAGTGGCTGTCGGTGCCGATGATCGTCATCGGCCTCGGGATGATGCTGTGGGCGTACATGCGCGCCGGCAAGGCGCACCCGACGATCCTCGACAGGATGAAGTGACTAGTCGAGTCGGCGGTAGTCGGACTCGATCGCTCCGGACGCGGGCTCGGGACGCATGTTGCGGCCGACGTTGATCGGCAGCATCAGCAAGCCCAGCGCGAACAGGTCGGAGACGACGCCGGGCACGATGAAGAACAGCGCGGCGAGCACCTTGCGGCCGCTGTCGAGCATGTCGCGCAGGATCGAGGCCTCGCCGTGCATCGCGGCGACGGTGCGTGCGCGGAACGCGACGCGCTCGGTGCGCAGCAGCGTGGCGCCGGCGACAAGTCCGCCGGCGAGCCAGATCCACAGCGGAATGCCGGTCCATCGCGCGAACCGGATCGTCGCGAGCAGATCGAGGACGGGGAACGCCAGTACAATCGCCACGGCGAGAAAACGCATGGAGGCTCCTTGCCGGCCGCGGCGATCCTGGTGCTGACGAGCCTGCCCGACATCGATGCCGCGCGCCGCATTGCGCGCGATCTCGTGGAGGCGAGGCTTGCCGCCTGCGTGCAGATCGGCGCGCCTGTCGAATCACTCTATCACTGGCAGGGCCGCGTCGAAACGGCTACCGAGATTCCGCTGGCGATCAAGACGCGAAGTGATGCTTTTCCGGCACTGTCGCAGGCGATCCGCGAGCGCCACCCCTACGAACTTCCCGAGATCGTCGCGGTCGACCTGACCGATGGCCTGCCCGACTACCTGCGCTGGATCGATGCCGAGACCCGGCCGGCGTGAGCTGGCCTTCCTGGCGGGCGCGATCGTCATCGCAACCGCGGCGAGCGCGCAGACGGCCGGCGGCCCCAAGCTCCTGCCCGCCGACCAGGCGTTCAAGCTCTCGGCGCGCGCGCTCGACGCGAAGAGCGTCGAGGTCCGCTTCAACGTGGCGGACGGCTACTACCTCTACCGCGACAAGCTGCGCTTCAAGATCGAGCCGGCACCGGTCGCGGCGGGCGCTCCCGCGCTGCCGCCGGGCAAGCCGCACAAGGACGAGTTCTTCGGCGAGTCCATCACCTACCGCGGGCTGCTCGTCGTGAAGCTTCCGATAGCAGGTGCGAAGCCGGGCCAGGCCGTCACCCTGATCGCGGACTCGCAGGGCTGCGCGGACGCCGGCGTCTGCTACCCGCCCCAGACGCAGCGTGTCGAGCTCACGCTTCCCGTGGCCGGTGCCGGAGCCTCGATCACGGTCGAGGCGACGCCGCCCAGGAAGGACTACTTCAAGTGACGGTGCGAGCGCCCACTCTCATCGCTGCCGTCGTCTTGGCTGCCTTCGCGCTCGCTGCGGGCCTCTGGTTCGATCAGTCGCGGCCCGCCGCCACGAGCGTCGAGTCCTCCCCGGTCACGCCGCTTCTCGGGATCACGCTCCCCGACCCGGACGGCAAGGACCAGGCGATCGCCCAATGGAAGGGCAAGATCCTGGTCGTCAACTTCTGGGCGACCTGGTGCGCGCCCTGCCGCGAGGAGATGCCGATGTTCATGCGCCTCCAGGAGGCGCAGCGCGGTAAGGGCGTCCAGTTCGTCGGGATCGCGGTCGACAACGCCGACAAGGTCCGCCAGTACGCGAGCGACCTCAAGCTCAACTACCCGACGCTGATCGGCGGCTTCGGCGCGATGGAATTGTCGAAGTCGCTGGGCATTTCGGTGATGGCCCTGCCCTTCACCGTGATCGTCGACCGCTCGGGCAAGGTCGCCCACACCCAGCTGGGACCGCTCAAGGAGGATCAATTGCTGTCGATCCTCCGGCAATTAGCCTGATACTTCCGCCATCTTCGCCCAACGGCGAACATGGCCCGGCAGAAGCCGGGCCCGCTGGAAGGTCAAGGGTCAACGCTAGTCAAGCGTCTGGCGCCGCCCGGACACTGCCGCGATCCCGCTGTCAACGCTGGACAACTTGCCGTCATCCGCCGCAAACTTCGCGCCTTTCCCTTTCCAAGAGGCGCGACGCCGATGGCGAACGCCCCACGCAAGCGCCCCGCGAAGGCCTACGACCACGCGCTCGAGCAGACGCTCGCGACGATCGGAGGCAACTAGCCATGGACCTCCGCAAGCTCAAGACGCTGATCGACCTGGTCGAGACCTCGGGCATCGCCGAGCTCGAGATCCAGGAAGGCGAGGAGCGCGTGCGCATCACGCGCGCGGTCGCGCAGGGCCCGACCTACGCGGCGCCAATGCCGCACCCCTCGCAGGGCCTCGGCGCCCACGTGCACGTCCCGCCGCATACGGGCGTGCCCAACGCCGAAGCGCCGGCGTCGCACGCGCCCGAAGGGCACCTGGTCAAGAGCCCGATGGTCGGCACGTTCTATCGCGCGGGCTCGCCCGGGGCGAAGGCGTTCGTCGAGATCGGCGACACGGTCAAGGACGGCGACGCGCTCTGCATCATCGAGGCGATGAAGCTCATGAACGAGATCGAGTCCGACAAGTCCGGCGTCGTCAAGGCGATCCTGGTCGAGAACGGGCAGCCGGTCGAGTTCGGCCAGCCGCTGTTCGTGATCGCCTGACGTAGCGCGCCTTGGCCGCCGCGAAGCCCGACAAGCTGTTCGACAAGATCCTCATCGCCAACCGCGGCGAGATCGCGCTGCGCGTGCAGCGCGCGTGCCGCGAGCTCGGCATCAAGACGGTCGTCGTGCATTCGGAAGCGGATCGCGACGCGAAGTACGTGCGGCTCGCCGACGAGTCGGTGTGCATCGGCCCGCCGCCGTCGTCGCAGAGCTATCTCAACATCCCGGCGATCATCGCGGCGGCCGAGGTCACCGACGCGCAGGCGATCCACCCGGGCTACGGCTTCCTGTCCGAGAACGCCGATTTCGCCGAGAAGGTCGAGCGCTCGGGCTTCGTGTTCATCGGCCCGCGCGCCGACACGATCCGGCTGATGGGCGACAAGGTGAGCGCCAAGGCCGCGATGCTGAAGGCCGGCGTGCCTTGCGTTCCCGGCTCCGAGGGCGCGCTGCCCGACGACCCGAAGGAGATCGTCAAGATCGCGCGCACGGTCGGCTATCCAGTCATCATCAAGGCGGCGGGCGGTGGCGGCGGGCGCGGCATGCGCGTCGTGCACACCGAAGCCGCGCTGCTTTCGGCGGTGTCGCTGACCAAGGGCGAGGCGCTGTCGGCGTTCGGCAACGCGACCGTCTACATGGAGAAGTTCCTGACGACGCCGCGCCACATCGAGATCCAGGTGCTGGCCGACGAGCACAAGAACGCGGTATGGCTCGGCGAGCGCGACTGCTCGATGCAGCGCCGCCACCAGAAGGTCCTCGAGGAAGCGCCTGCGCCGGGCATTCCCGCGCGGCTGCTCACGCGTATCGGCGATCGCTGCGCCGAGGCGTGCCGCAAGATCGCGTACCGCGGCGCGGGCACGTTCGAGTTCCTGTTCCAGGACGAGGAGTTCTACTTCATCGAGATGAACACGCGGGTGCAGGTCGAGCACCCGGTGACCGAGGAGACAACCGGCATCGACATCGTCCAGCAGCAGATCCGCGTGGCGGCCGGGCAGAAGCTCGCGTTCCGCCAGCGCGACATCGTGCGCAAGGGGCACGCGATCGAATGCCGGATCAACGCCGAGGATCCGTTCACGTTCGTGCCCTCTCCCGGTCGCATCACGAGCTACCACGCGCCGGGCGGGCCGGGCATCCGCGTCGACTCGCACGTCTACTCGAACTACCTGGTGCCGCCGTACTACGATTCGATGGTGGGCAAGGTGATCGCGTACGGCGACACGCGCGAGCAGGCGATCGCGCGCATGCGCATCGCGCTGTCCGAGATGGTCGTCGAGGGCATCAAGACCAACATCCCGCTGCACCAGGAGCTCCTGGTCGACGACAAGTTCGTGCGCGGCGGCACCTCGATCCACTATCTCGAGGAAAAGCTCGCGAAGCGTGCCTGACGCGTGGCGTTCCTCGCCGTCCGCTTCGACACCGACGCCGCGCAAGCCGACCGCTGGTCGGATGCGCTGATCGACGCGGGCGCGTTCTCGGTCGACGTCTCCGATCCCGCCGCCGGCACGCCGGACGAGACACCGGTCTACGGCGAGCCTGGCGGTCCGGCCGCGGCGTTCTGGGCGATCTCGCGCGTCGAGGCGCTGTTCGCCGAGGACGCCGATGTCGATGCGGCCCTCGTGGCGGCTGCGCGCGCGCTCGACACGCCGATGCCGCTGCATGAGACGCGAGCGCTCGCCGACCAGGACTGGGTGCGGCTCACGCAGTCGCAGTTCGGCCCGATCGCGATCGGCGAGAAGTTCTGGATCGTGCCGACGTGGAGCGAGCCGCCGGAGGCCGACGCGCTCGTGCTCCGCCTCGACCCGGGGCTCGCATTCGGCACCGGATCGCATGCGACGACGCACCTGTGCCTCGCGTGGCTGCGCGAAACGCTCGTGCCAGGCGAGCGCGTGCTCGACTACGGCTGCGGGTCGGGCATCCTCGCGATCGCCGCGGCGAAGCTCGGCGCGCGCGACGTCGCGGGCACGGACATCGACCCGCAGGCGCTCGTCGCGAGCCGCGCCAACGCGACGCTCAACGGTGTCGCCGCGACCTTTGTCGCGCCCGATGCGCTGTCCGCGCGCGCTAGCGACGTCGTCGTGGCGAACATCCTCGCCCACCCGCTCGTGCTGCTCGCGCCGGCGCTCGCGGCGCGCACGTCCCCGGGCGGGCGCATCGCGCTGTCCGGCGTCCTCGCAGAACAGGCCGTCGAGGTCGCCGCTGCTTATGCGCCCTGGTTTACACTCGCCGTCTGGCGGCAACTCGACGGCTGGGTGCTGATCGCGGGTAAACGGCGATGAATCGCGAAGAGAGACATCGCGCGACTCGCGGGCGCCGGGCCGCCCCAAGCCCGCGAGCCCCCTCGGGGGGCGGCGCGCGAAGCGCGCTTCGGGGGGATGTACGTTGATCGAAGAACAGTACACGCGCTGTCCCGGCTGCAAGACCATCTTCCGCGTCACGCCGCAGCAGCTCCTGCTCAAGTTGGGGCAGGTGCGCTGCGGACATTGCCGCACCGTGTTCGACGGCAACGAGCACCTGGTGTCGCTTGCGCCGCAGCAGCGCAACGAGAGCGACGCCGACGAGGACCAGGGGCCTCCGACGGTCACGCTGCGACCCGCGCGTGCGCTCCGACCCGTCGACGAGCCCTCGCAATCGCCCGCGATGCACGCGGCGTCGACGCATCACTCGATCTCGCCGGCGATCAAGCCCGCGACGACGAGCGCGGAGTGGGAGAACCGCTTCGCCTGGGACAAGCCGCGCGAGCGCAAGCGCAACTCGTGGCTCGCGGCCGGCGCGGTGGTGCTCGCGTTCGTGCTCGTGGGGCAGGCCGTCTGGCATTTCCGCGATGCGATCTCCGCGCATTTCCCCGCGACGCGCGCCGCGCTCGCGCGCGCATGCGCGTACGCGGGCTGCGCGATCCGTCCTCTGCGCGACGTCGCCGCGCTGTCGATCGAAGCCTCCGACCTGCAGGCCGACGCGGCGCATCGCGGGCTCCTGATCCTGGCCGCGAACGTTCGCAACCGCGCGACCTACGCGATCGCGTATCCCCACCTCGAGCTCACGCTGACCGATGCGGCGGACCAGCCGGTCGTTCGTCGCGCGTTCGCGCCGGCCGAATACGCGGGCGGCACCGTCGACGTCGGGCGCGGCATCCTCGGGGGCAGCGAGATGCCGATCAAGATGTTCATCGACGCGAGCGCGACGTCACAGGCCGGCTACCGCCTCTATCTCTTTTACCCCTGAATTCGGCCGTCCGCACCGAAACGGGGCGGCGACTGATGTCGGGGAAATCCAGCGCTTCAACGACTTAAAGCACCGCGCCGCGTTGGTCTTGGGTGATCTTCCGATCGCCAACCGACGACCGCCAACTTTGAACCAACTCGGTGCGCGCCGCCGTCCGCACTGCGCCATAATGGGGCGGCCATGGCCGTCCGATCGCCTAGCGCCTCGATTTTGCCCAGTCTGTCAGCGGGTTGGGCGGTGGCCGCCAATGGCATAGTTATCGCTAAATTGCCCCGCGGCGATTTCGTTACGCAGCGTCAACCCTGTCCGTTCGACCAAGCCCCTCCAGGAGATTTGCATGGCCACAGCTTCTGCCGCCGACATCCTCAAGACGATCAAGGACAAGGAGGTCAAGTTCGTCGACTTCCGCTTCACCGACACCAAGGGCAAGGAGCAGCACGTGTCGGTGCCGGCGAAGATCGTCGGCAACGACAAGTTCGAGGACGGACACGCGTTCGACGGCTCGTCGATCGCGGGTTGGAAGGGCATCGAGGCCTCCGACATGCTCCTGATGCCGGATCCGTCGACCGCGTACATCGATCCGTTCATGGACGAGACGACGCTCAACATCACGTGCGACGTGGTCGAGCCGTCCGACGGCAAGGGCTACGAGCGCGACCCGCGCTCGCTGGCGAAGCGCGCCGAGTCGTACCTCAAGTCGACCGGCCTCGGCGACGTGTCGTACTTCGGTCCGGAGCCCGAGTTCTTCATCTTCGACGCGGTCGAGTGGTCGGTCGACATGTCGGGCAGCTACTGCAAGATCTACAGCTCCGAGGCCGCGTGGTCGACCGCCGAGAAGTTCGAGGGCGGCAACATGGGCCACCGCCCGACGGTGAAGGGCGGCTACTTCCCGGTCCCGCCGGTCGACTCGCTGCAGGACATCCGCAGCGCGATCTGCCTCGCGCTCGAGCAGATGGGCGTCGAGGTCGAGGTGCACCACCACGAGGTCGCGAACGCGGGCCAGTGCGAGATCGGCACGAAGTTCGCGCCGCTGGTGCAGCGCGCCGACTGGATCCAGGTGCTGAAGTACGCCGTGCACAACACGGCGCACGCGTACGGCAAGACGGCGACGTTCATGCCGAAGCCGATCGTCGGCGACAACGGCTCGGGCATGCACTGCCACCAGTCCATCTTCAAGGGCGGGAAGAACCTGTTCGCCGGCGACGGCTACGCGGGGCTGTCCGAGTTCGCGCTCTACTACATCGGCGGGATCATCAAGCATGCGAAGGCGCTCAACGCTATTACCAACCCCGGCACGAACTCGTACAAGCGGCTGGTGCCGGGCTTCGAGGCGCCGATCAACCTCGCGTACTCGGCGCGCAACCGCTCGGCCGCGATCCGCATCCCCTACGTGGCGAATCCGAAGGGACGGCGCATCGAGGTTCGTTTCCCGGATCCCACGGCCAATCCGTACCTCGCGTTCTCGGCGATGCTGATGGCGGGCCTCGACGGCGTGCAGCACAAGATCCATCCCGGCGACGCGATGGACAAGAACCTCTACGACCTCGAGCCGGAAGAGGCCGCGAAGGTGCCGCACCCGTGCGCGTCGCTCGACGAGGCGCTCGACCATCTCGACAAGGACCGCGCGTTCCTCACCAAGGGCGGCGTGTTCACGAACGACATGATCGACGCCTACATCCATCTCAAGATGGAGGAGGTCACGCGCTTCCGGATGACGACGCATCCGGTCGAGTTCGACATGTACTTCTCGCTGTAAACGGCGACCGCGTCGCAGCCGTTGTCATGACTACGACGGGGGCAGGCCCGAGGCCTGCCCCTTTCGTCGTCGGACGCCGGTCCGATACACTGCGACGAGATGGCCGCCCGAAAACACGCGCTCCACTGGTGCGCCGCCGCCCTGTTGGGGTGCGTGGCGGCGGCATCGCACGCACAGCTCGCCCAGAAGGCAAAGGAAGAGGGTTGCACCGACAAGCCCGTCCGCCTCACCGGCAGCGAGATGTACAAGTGCATCTCGAAGTCCGGGAACGCCGCCTATTTCAACGTGCCCGACTCGACGCCGGACACCGCTTCGTCGACGCGGTCATCGTCTGCGACATCGTCCACGACGCGCTCGGCCACGGTGCCGACGCCGTCGAGCTTCCCGAAGGTCGACGCGGGCACGCAGAAGTCGCGCGACGACCTGCGCCGCCGCGTCCTGCAGGACGAGCTCTCGAGCGAGGAGAAGCTGCTCGCCGAGGCGAAGGTCGCGCTTGGCGACGGCACGCCGGCGCCGCTCCCCGAGGAGCGGACCAGCGCGCAGAAGTACGCCGACCGCGTCGGACGGCTTCGCCAGGCCGTGCAATTGCACGAGCGCAACGTCGACGCGCTGAAGCGCGAGCTCGCGGCGCGCTGAGTCGCGCGCGCAGTTGCCTCTCCCGCGCCTTCCCGGCGCGGTTATTGCTAATTCCACTGTCGACACATTGTCGCGCTCCCGCGCGCTCGCGTAGGCGTGGCGTGGTCGGGCAAGCCAAGTGATCCGCATCCCGTTCCTCGAGCCGGCCACGCCCGCGACCTGCGCGGGCCTCGACCTGCTCGCGACAGCGGTGCTGCTTTTCGCCGAGGACGGACGCGTGACCTGGGCCAATCCCGCCGCCGAGAACCTGTTCGAGATTTCGCGCAAGAAGCTCGTCAAGCGCCGTGCCGCCCAGATCTTCGGCGACAGCTCCGCGCTCGACGCCGCGATCGGGAAGGCGCGCGCGAGCGGCGCGTCCTACACCGAGCAGGAGCTCGAGCTCGGTGCGAGCGGCAAGGCGCGGCTTCACCTATCCTGCACCGCGACGCCGGTCGACGTCGAGGACGGCGCGATGCTGGTCGAGTTCCGCCACATCGACCGCGAGCTCAAGATCGCCCGCGAGGAGCGGCTCAACGAGCAGCAGCAGGCGAACCGCGAGCTGATCCGCAGCCTCGCGCACGAGATCAAGAACCCGCTCGGCGGCATCCGCGGCGCCGCGCAGCTGCTCGAGCGCGAGCTCGACGCGCCGCACCTGATCGAATACACGCAGGTGATCATCGGCGAGTCCGACCGGCTGCAGTCGCTGGTCAACCGGCTCCTGACGCCGCACCGGCTGCCGAGCTACCGGCTCATCAACGTGCACGAGGTGCTCCTGCGCGTGAAGGGCGTCGTGCAGGCCGAGTTCCCGCAGATCCCGGTCGCGCTCGATTTCGACACGTCGCTGCCCGAGTTCGACGCCGATCCCGAGCAGCTCACGCAGTCGGCGATGAACATCGTGCGCAACGCGGCGCAGGCGCTGTCGGGGACGACGGCCGACCCGCGCATCGTCGTTTCGACGCGCGTCGCGCGCAACATGATGCTCGGGCGCAAGTTCCACCGGCTCGCCGTCGCGGTTTCGGTCGAGGACAACGGCCCGGGCGTCGTCGAGTCGGTGCGCGAGAAGATGTTCTTCCCGCTCGTCTCGGGGCGCGAGGGCGGCAGCGGCCTCGGGCTCACGATCGCGCAGACCTTCGTCGCGCAGCACGGCGGCACGATCGAGTGGGAAAGCCGCCCGGGCCGCACCGTCTTCACGATCCTCCTGCCGCTCGACCCGCCGCGCGGCCAAGGCTGATTCACGCAAGGAAGGCACGCATGCACGCCTACGACTACGAGCCGCCTCGCAGCGGCGAAGCAATCCGCGCCGTGTGGATCGTCGACGACGACCGCTCGATCCGCTGGGTGCTGGAAAAGGCGCTCGCGCGCGAGGGCATCGCGTACAAGACGTTCAGCTCGGCGTACGAAGTGTTGCAGGCCTTCGCCGTGAGCCAGCCGCAGGTGCTCGTCTCCGACATCCGGATGCCGGGCGAGTCCGGCATCTCCCTCCTCAACAAGGTCAAGGAGCGCTACCCGCACATTCCGGTCATCGTGATGACCGCGTACTCGGACCTCGACAGCGCGGTGCAGGCGTTCCAGGGTGGCGCGTTCGAGTACCTGCCGAAGCCGTTCGACGTCGACCATGCGGTCGCGCTCATTCGCCGCGCGACCAGCGAGACGCCCGTCGCGTCGCCGATCGCGGCGGCGAGCTCGGAGCCGCCGGAAATCCTCGGCCAGGCGCCGGCGATGCAGGAAGTCTTCCGTGCGATCGGGCGGCTGTCGCAGTCGAACGCGACCGTGCTGATCACCGGCGAATCGGGGAGCGGCAAGGAGCTCGTCGCGCGCGCGCTGCACCGTCACAGCCCGCGCGCCGCGGGACCGTTCATCGCGATCAACACCGCGGCGATCCCCAAGGACCTGCTCGAGAGCGAATTGTTCGGGCACGAGCGCGGCGCATTCACCGGCGCACAGAGCGCGCGGCGCGGCCGCTTCGAGCAATCCGAGGGCGGCACGTTGTTCCTCGACGAGATCGGTGACATGCCGCCCGACCTGCAGGTCCGGTTGCTGCGCGTGCTTTCGGACGGCGAGTACTACCGCGTCGGCGGCCACGCGCCGCTCAAGTCGAACGTGCGCGTGATCGCCGCGACGCACCAGAACCTCGAGGAGCGCGTCCGGCAGGGATTGTTCCGCGAGGACCTCTTGCACCGGCTCAATGTCGTGCGGCTGCGCCTGCCGCCGCTGCGCGAGCGCATCGAGGACATCCCGCCGCTCGCGCGGCACTTCATGCAAAAGAGCGCGCGCGAGCTCGCGGTGGAGCCGAAGGTGTTGTCCGACGACGCGCTCAAGGCGCTTCAGCAGTTCGCGTTCCCCGGAAACGTGCGCCAGCTCGAGAACGTGTGCCACTGGCTCACCGTGATGGCACCGGGGCAGCGCATCGAGTCCGTCGACCTGCCGCCCGAGGTGCGCGAGCCGGCGCTGCCGCCGGGCGCGCGTCCCGGCGAGTCGGGGTGGCAGCAGGTTCTCGATCGCGAGCTCGCCGCCGCCCTCACGCGCGGCGAGAAATCGGTCGGCGACCGGCTCGAGCGCGAGTTCGAGAGGACGCTGATCCGTCGTGCGCTCATGCACACCGGCGGCCACCGCATGGACGCCGCCCAGTGGCTCGGCTGGGGCCGCAACACGCTGACGCGCAAGATCCAGGAGCTCGGGATGGAGGAGGAGCTCCGGAAGGGCGAGCGCTAGGGGGAAAACGTCCTGACGATCCCGGGGTCGGCGAAAGGACGCCGGCCGATGGTCGGCGTCCTTGGCCGCCCCCGAACATGCAACTACGTCAGGGACCTAAACCTTTGCGCGGACCGCGCACGAGATAGTCGGGGGCGATCGGGCCGCGCGGCTCGGCGAACCAGCGCGGCGCGATCACGAGGTAGCCGTCGATGACGCCGATGCCGTCGTCGGGTCCGACGACGAAGTCGAGCTTCATCTCCTTCGACCACAGCAGGTACAGCGTGCCGGCATCGAGGTCGCCGGCGGCGAGTTTTTTCGCGATCGCGTCGTTCGCGATCGCAATGCGCGGGAACGAAACGCGCGCGAACTGGCCCGTGTTGATCGCCATCCCGTGGTCGACGGCATAGAGCGCGAGCCACTCCCAGCCGCGCGCCATGTTCTGTACGGGGGCGGTGCGAAGGGTCTTGTAGGTTTTCGCCGCCTCGGTCCAGAACGGTGAAGTCAGCGGCGACTGGCGCGCCGCGGGCGCGACGACGAAGCGGTCGTGGAAGTAGCCGCGCATCGCGAGGAACCGTGGCGAGAGATCGACGAGCTGCACCGCCACGCAGCCGACGATGATCATTGTCGCCATGCGCGGCGCGTAGCGCGCGGCGACGATCGCGGCGGCCGCGAACGTCAGCGCGTACATCGCGACCCACATGAGCCGCCCGGACGCGCGCAGCGCCGCGATCCAGTCGAGCAGCTTGCCGCGTAGCGGAATCTCGAGCACCACGCGGTCGCCCCATGCGACCTGGTGCGAGAGCGCGAGCAGGACGAGCGCGACCGTCACGAGGATCAGCGGGACGAAGGGCCTGACGTTCGGCGATGCGCCGCCCGGCTTCAGGAACCCGATCAGCGCGAACGCGCACAGCGCGAGCACGCCGGCGCCGAGATACGCGTAGCCTTCCATCGCCGAGCCGGCGATCACCGGAAGCGCGGGCAGGAACGCCGAGCCCCAGCCGGGGTTGAACAGGGTGTTGAGGTTCGCGGCGAACTTGCCGTAGTACATGCTGCCGCCCGACATCGCCTCGCCGGGCAGCACGAAATAGCCGGCGAGCGCCAGCGTGACGCCGAGCGCGACCACGACGACGATCACGTGGCGCAGCCAGTCCTCGAACGACGGGCGCGGCAGCGGATCGAAATGACGCCGGCGAAGCACGTCGGCGACCCATAGCGCGAGCGCGAGGTACAGCAGGTACGCGTGCACGAGCGCGGCGATGCACACGATCGACGTCCACGCGCCGGTCGCGAGCTCGCGCCGCGGCTGGAGCGCCAGCCACAAACCCCACAGCACGATCCAGTGCGACATCAGCGCGTAGTGGCCGATCGCGCGGTCGAGCAGCGGGACGCTGGCGACGAACAGCAGCGTGATGGCATAGCGATCGATCGCGTGATCGGACGCGAGCGACGCGATCAGGCCGCCGAACCATCCTTGCAACGCGAAGCACAAGAGCGCCCAGAGCCCGAAGTACTGGAATGGCTCGGGCAGCCACGACGAGACGATCTTCCCGGCGAACGCCGCGATCGGGATCGCGTCGGTGTACGGGATCGCGCTGCCGATTTCGAGGCCGTACCGGCGAAACGCGCCGGGCGGCCATTGCCATGGCTCGGCGCGGAAGAATCGCCAGCCGAGGTACTCGGCGGCCGGATCCCCGTCCATCAGCCAGGTCCAGTTGGACGGATCGAGGAGCCGCGGGTCGAGGAGGAGGAAGTAGAGCGCGATGCCGACGACGGCGCCGAACACCGCGCAGGCCGGCGCACGCGACGGCAGCGCCGTCGTGTCGAGCCCGATCACGCGGGAGCGAACTGGGCGACCACCGGCGCGTGGTCGGATGGCTTCTCGCCCTTGCGCGCGTTGCGGTCGATCGTGCACGACACGCAGCGCGCGGCGAGCGAAGGCGAAGCGAGGATGTGGTCGATGCGCAATCCCATGTTCTTCGGGAACGCGAGCATCCGGTAGTCCCACCAGCTGAACGTCTTCGGCGGTTGGTCGAACCGGCGGAACGTATCGTCGAGGCCGAGGCCGATCCAGCGCGAGAAGGCCGCGCGTTCGGGCTCCGAGAACAGGACCTGGCCTTCCCAGGCCGCGGGATCGTGCACGTCGCGCGGCTCGGGCGCGATGTTCAGGTCGCCGACGAAGGCGAGGTCCTTGAACGCGCCGAGCGCCTCGCGCAGGTAGCTCTCCGCGGCCGCGCACCAGCGCAGCTTGTACTCGTACTTGTCCGAGCCCACCGACTGGCCGTTGGGCACGTACGCGCACACGATCCGTATGCCGTCGACGGTCGCCGCGATCACGCGCTTCTGCTCGTCGTCGAAGCCCTTCATGCCGGTCGCGACGTCGCCGACGTGCACGCCTTCGCGCGCGAGGATCGCGACGCCGTTGTAGGTCTTCTGCCCGAACACGTGCGACTGGTACCCGGCGGCCTCGAGCTCGGCGCGCGGATAGCGATGGTCCTCGAGCTTGAGCTCCTGCAGGCACAGCACGTCGGGCCGGTTCTGCGCGAGCCAGTCGAGCACGCGCGGAAGCCGCACGTTCAGCGAATTGATGTTCCAGGTGACGAGCTTCACGCGTCGGCCTTGATCACGCCGCGGCGCACCTGGTCGCGCTCGATCGATTCGAACAGCGCGCGGAAGTTGCCCTCGCCGAAGCCCTCGTCGCCCTTGCGCTGGATGAACTCGAAGAACACCGGTCCGAGCATCGTTTGCGAGAAGATCTGCAGCAAAAGGCGTGGCTTGCCGCCCTCGATCGTGCCGTCGACGAGGATCCCGCGCGCGCGTAGCTCGTGGATGTGCTCGCCGTGCCCCGGCAGGCGCTCGTCGAGCATCTCGTAGTAGACCTCGTTGGGCGCGCTCATCA
>Ga0207683_10002099_pt1 | contig 17555 bp, 14 predicted proteins | sample KBSM73metaG_FD_184333 | JGI IMG/M metagenome (GOLD analysis project Ga0207683, IMG submission 184333) | Miscanthus rhizosphere microbial communities from Kellogg Biological Station, Michigan, USA - KBS M7-3 metaG (SPAdes) (version 2) | ecosystem: Host-associated > Plants > Roots > Rhizosphere >... | reverse complement strand
ACGCCATTCGAGCGACTGCCGGCCTTGATGCTTGCGATGACTTTCATCGTCGCGACGTCGATCACGTTGACCGTGTCCGCGTGTTCCGCCGCCACGTAGGCGCGCTTGCCATCGGGCAGAAAGCCGATGCCGCGCGGCCGGTCGCCGACTTTTACCGACTGCACAACCTCGCCCTTGGCCAGGTCGACGATGTCGACGCTGTCGGCGTCCTCGCTGCTGACGTAAAGCCAGCGATCATCGGGGCTGAACACCGCGTGCTCGGGATTTTTGCCGCGCATCTTGATCTTCCGTACGACCTTGCCGCTCGCCGTATCGACCAGCATCACCTGATCGTCTTCCTCGACGGCGGCCGCCAGCAGCTTGGCATCGCTCGACAGATAGATGCCTTCGGGAGATTTTCCCAGCGCGGTGCGCATGAGCAGTGCGCCGGTCGCCGCGTCGACGGTCAGCACTGCGTTGGCGGTCTGGTCGCTCAAGTAAAGCCGCTTGCCGTCGGGTGAAAGCGCGATCCCGCGTGGCTTGCCGCCGACGCTGAACGTTGCGGTTACCTTGTCGGTCGCCGTATCGATCATCGACACGGTGCCCGAGCCTTCGTTGGAAGCGTACGCGATCGGCGCCGCGACGACCGGTGGCGAGCTCACTAGAGACAACGCCGACGCAATGAGGATCGCGGAAAAACGCATGGAAATGAGTGCTCCTGGAAAGCGTCGGTTCCGTGTCGATGGAGCCGGCGCGAACGATCGGTTATGCTACACGACTTTGTCGCAATTTCTTTAGCGCGCAGAACATGCCGAACTCCGCCCCTCGCTTGCACCGGACGCGGCGGATCGTACCGGCGGCGATGCTGCTGGCGATCTCCGGCGCAGCGATGCAGGAATTCGCGAGGGCGCAGGACGTTGTGCGCATCGATCCGTTGGTCATCACGGCGACGCGGATCGAAGAGCGCGCGTTCGACTTGCCGGTGGCCATCGACAGCATCGGCGCGGCACGGATCCAGCAGGGACAGCTGCAGATCAACCTGTCCGAATCGCTCTCGCGCGTTCCGGGTCTGGTCGTGCAAAACCGGTGGAACTACGCGCAGGACCTGCAGGTTTCATCGCGTGGCTTCGGCGCGCGGGCGAGCTTCGGCGTGCGCGGAATACGTCTCTATCAGGACGGCATTCCGGCGACCATGCCCGACGGGCAGGGGCAGACGGGCAGCTTCAGTCTGGCCTCCGCACAGCGCATCGAAGTCCTGCGCGGTCCGTTCTCGACGCTGTACGGGAATGCCGCGGGCGGCGTGATCTCGATCTTCACCGAGGACGGGCCGCCGACGCCGGCGGTCCAGGCGCAGGTCGTCGGCGGCAGCTATGGCACCTGGAATGCGATCGCGAAATTCGGTGGCGAGGAGGGCGGCGTCGACTTCTCGGTCACCGCCAATCATTTCGCCACCGAAGGCTATCGGGACCATAGCGAAGCGCAGCGCGATCAGTTCAATGCCAAGCTCAAGTTCGCCTTCGGCGACGGCACCCGGGTCACTGTGATCGCCAACTCGCTCTACCAGCCCGAAGCACAGGATCCGCTCGGATTGACGCGCGCCCAATGGGAGGCGAACCCGCGCCAGGCGGACCCTGCGGCGACAATGTTCAATACGCGAAAGACCGTCGGCCAGCAGCAGGGCGGCGCTACCTTCGAACGCGACCTTGGCGCCGACACCACCTTGCGGCTGACCACCTACGCCGGACAGCGCTCGGTGCGGCAATACCTGGCACTCGCCGGCACGCTGGACACGTCGTCGGGCGGTGTCACCGATCTGTCCGGCAACTTCGCCGGCGTCGACCTTCGCGCGACGACGCGCTTCGCCGCTGCCGGCCGGCCGCTGACCTTGACGGTCGGCGCCGCCTACGACCGCCAGCAGCAGGCGCGCAAAGGCTTCGTCAACAACAACGGCGCACTGGGGGATTTGCGCCGCGACGAAGACGACACGGTGCGCGATCAGGATGCGTACGTGCAGGCGGAATGGTTTCCGCTGGACGCCTTGTCGTTGCTTGCCGGCGCGCGTTACAGCGACGTGCGTTTCGATTCGATCGACCACTACATCACCGGCTTGAATCCGGACGACAGCGGACGGGTAGCTTTCTCGCATGCGAGCCCCGTCGTCGGCATCGTCTGGCACGCGGCGAAGGACGTCAACGTCTACGCCAACTGGGGCGAAGGCTTCGAGACGCCCACCTTCATCGAGCTCGCCTATCGCAATGCCGGCACCGGCCTCAACTTCGCGCTGCAACCTGCGATCAGCCGCTCGACCGAAATCGGCCTCAAGGCGTACTTCGGCGACGCTCAGCGCGTCAACCTCGCGGCCTTTGTAACGAATACTTCGAACGAGATCATCGTCGACGCCGCGACCGGCGGCCGCACGACCTACAAGAATGCCGGCAAGACGCGGCGCCGCGGCGTCGAGGCAGAGTGGGAGGGCGCTCTCGGCGGTGGCCTGACCGGCTATGCGGCTTACACCTACCTGTCGGCGAGATTCGCCGAGGACACGACCACCGGCACCCCGCCGTTGCTCGTGCCTTCGGGGTCGCGCCTGCCTGCGGTGCCGGAAACCAGCGCCTACGCCGAGCTGGCCTGGACCCGCGCCGACTGGGCAGGCTTCTCGGTAGCGCTGGAAGCGCAGTACGCTGCCAAGCTCTACGTCAATGAGCGCAATACCGACGCTGCCCCCGCGTACACGGTGGCCAATGTCCGCGCCGGATTCGAGCAGCGTGTCGGCACGTGGACGCTGCGCGAATTCGTTCGCATCAACAATCTCGCCGACCGCAACTACGTCGGCTCGGTAATCGTCGGCGACACCAACGGACGCTTCTTCGAGCCGTCGGCGCGGCGCAATTACCTGATCGGTGCCAGCGCGAATGTCAGGTTCTGATCCCGCCCAACGCTATCCGACGGCCGTGATCGTCATGCACTGGGCGATCGCCGCGGCGGTGGTCGGTTTGATCGTGCTCGGATGGTGGATGCAGACGATCCCTAAGCAGCCGGTCGGACCCCGTGCCGACGCGTACAACCTGCACAAGTCGATTGGATTGGTCGCATTGCTGCTGATGGCTGTGCGTCTTGCCTGGCGCGCCTCGCACCGCCCGCCGGAGCTTCCTCCGCTTCCACGGTGGCAGGCGCACGCCGCGGCGGCTGTTCACCTGCTGCTGTACGCCGTCATGTTCATCGCCGCGCTGAGCGGCTATATCGGCTCGGCGACCAGCGGCTATCCGGTGAAGTTCTTCGGATGGGCTCTTCCGTCATGGGCCGGTGCCCACGAGGCGGTCAAGGACGCGTGCAGCGTCGTTCATCTGGTGAGCAATTGGGTGCTGGTCGCCGCCATCGGCGCGCATGTCGCCGCAACGATCTATCATCAGTGGGGCTTGCGAGACGGCCTGCTATGGCGGATGTGGCCGACCGGCCCGCGAGCGCGCAAGCGTGCTGACGGAGCGCGCGACGCGGGTTGACCTCGCCGGTCGCGAGGCGCTCCCGTCAGCCCTTGAGCGCGGTTTCCAGCAGCTTCACCGTGTCGGGGAAATTTCCTTCGCGCGCGATATCCAGCGCGGTCTTGCCGCGATCGTCCTTGAGTCCTGGCTTGGCGCCGGCCGCCAGCAGGGCCTGCACCGTATCGGTCCTGCCGTATCCGGCGGCCCACATCAGGGCCGTCAGCTGGTGCGCGAGCACCGCGTTGGCATCGACGCCGGCGTGCAGCAGCAGCAGCACAATATCGGTGCGTCCCTGGCCCGCGGCATAGGTCATCGCGGTCTTTTGCAAGCGGTCGACCGGGGAAACCTCCGCCCCGCTGGCCAAAAGGCGCCTGACAATTTCCGTTTGACCGGCGTGCGAGGCGGCCATCAGCGGTGTCACGCCGTTGACTGCCGCCAAGTTCACATCGGCGCCGGCATCCAGCATGCGTGACGCCAGGGCGGGGCGGTCGTTCTTGAGTGCGATCACCAGCGCGGTTTCGCCGATCCGGCTGCGCGCATTGACGGCGGCGCCGTCGGCCAGCGCTCGCACCAGCCCGGCCTCGTCGCCGGTGCGGGCTGCCGCCAGCAGCCTTGCGTTGATCGACCAGTCTTGCGCCAGCGCACCGTGCGGCAGTGCAAAAAGCATCGCGAGGACGAGGCTGGCAATGTGACGGGCCGCAGGTGCGCAAAGACCCCTGCGGTCCACGCGCACCCCGCTTTTTGACTTGTCGTCCACAGATTGCATTTCCACTTTGGTTGGACTATAACTCAATTCCGCGGCAGGCTGGCGCGCCGCGCTGCTGGACATGGGCGCAGCGGGGCCGATGCGAGCGCAAAAATAAATTTCCTGGAGGTAACAATCATGGCGTCCCACTACAGCATGTACTGGCGTTTGCTCGCGGCGCTTGCGCTGGCCTGCGGACTAACCGCGCCGGTCGCCGCGCAGGAAGTGACAGGAGCCGCAACGACGACGACGCGTGCGATGCCGGCCCTTACCAGCGTCACCCAGTCGATGCTGGACGGCGCGGCCAACGACAGCAAGAACTGGCTGCATTCCAACGGCAGCTACGACCAGACCCGGTACTACACGGGCAAGCAAATCAATACCCAGAACGTCGCCCGGCTGAAGCCGGCCTTCGTCTTTCAGACCGCCGTAGTGGAATCGATGGAGACCGCGCCGATCGTCGACAACGGCGTCATGTTCCTGACGACGTCGTTCAATCACGTGTACGCGATCGACGCCAAGACCGGCGAAGAGTACTGGCACTACAAGCACAAGCTCGGTCCGATCGTGACCGTCTGCTGCGGCAACAACAACCGCGGCGTCGCGATCGCGGAAGGCAAGCTCTACATGGGCACGATCGACGCGAAGCTGGTTGCGCTCGACGCCAAGACCGGCAAGCTGCTGTGGGAAACGCAGATCGCGGATCCGGACAAGGGCTATTCGGAGACGATGGCGCCGGCGTACATCGACGGCAAGATCCTGATCGGGACCAACGGCGGCGAATACGGCATCCGCGGCTTCGTCAAGGCGTTCGACGCCAAGGACGGCAAGCTGATCTGGACGTTCTATACGATCCCGGACAAGGGCCACGAAGGCGTGTGGGCGGCGAAGGACGCGACCGGCCGCGACATGCATCGAAATATCGAAGCCGAGAAGGCCGCGTTCGCCAAGGACAGCTCGTTCTATCAGCAGCTCGGCGGCGGCGTCTGGATGACCCCGGCAATCGACCGGAAGACCAAGACCGTGTTTTTCGTCGTCGGCAATCCGTCGCCCGACCTTTACGGCGCGATCCGACCGGGCGACAACCTGTATACCGATTCGATGGTGGCGATCGACCTCGACAAGGGCACGTACAAATGGCATTACCAGTACATCGCGCATGACGTGTGGGACCTCGACTCGGTAAGCCCGCCAATTCTCACACAGGCGAAGGACGCGAACGGGAAGATGGTCGACGTGGTCATCCACGGCGGCAAGACCGGTCACATCTACATCCACGAGCGCGACAGCGGCAAGCTGATCCGCTTCTCGGAGGCGATGATCCCGCAGGAGAACATGTGGGTGCTTCCAACCAAGGAAGGCGCGCGCATGCTTCCGGGCGCGAACGGCGGCGTCGAATGGTCGCCGATGGCAGTCAATCCGACGACCCGGCTGGCGTACGCGGCGAATCTGCATCAGCCGATGACTTACCATGTCGAGGAAGTCCCGTACCCGGGCGGCAAGCTCTGGCTGGGCGGCGCGTTCAAGACGATCCCGAGCGAAGAGCAATGGGGTCAATTGACTGCCATCAACCTAGACACCGGAAAGGTCGCGTGGAAGGCGAAGACGCCGCAGCCGCTGATTGGCGGTGTGCTGGCTACGGCCGGCGGCCTGGTATTCAATGGCGAGGCGAACGGCTGGTTCAAGGCTTACGATGCCAAGACCGGCCACGAGCTTTGGAAATACAACTGCGGCGCCGGCGTCAATGCGCCCGCGGTTTCCTACATGGTCGGCAACACGCAGTACATCGCGGTCGCCGCCGGAGGCAACAACCAGATCGATGCCAAGCGCGGCAACAGCGTATTCGTGTTTGCGCTGCCCTAGCCGCGGCTCCTGACTCGCACGGCCACCTCGCTCGCGCGAAGTGGCCGTTTTTGTTTGAATGGATATGCTGAAAACGACGATCCTGATGCTATCCGTGCTGGCCTGTGCCTGCCCGACGCAGGCCCAGCAGCTGGACTCGACGCAGATGGCGGCCGCACGAACCAAGGCACAGGTCTGCTTTGCCTGTCACGGCCCGGACGGCAATTCGACCGTCGGCGAATACCCGATCCTCGCCGGACAGAGCTGGCGTTACATCTACATCGAGCTCAAGGATTTCAAGGAGGGACGCCGCAGTGACGAGCAGATGTCGCCGGTGGCGGAAAAGCTCTCGACCGAGGACATGACGCTGCTGGGCGAGTTCTTCGCCGCGCAGAAGCAGGCCCCGATCAAATTCCCGGTTGATTCCGCCAAAGTCGATGCCGGCCGGAAGACTTCCGACGCGGTCCTCTGTCCGATGTGCCACCTCGGCGGCTTTGTCGGGCAGAACGAGATTCCGCGCGTCGCCGGCCAATGGCCGCAATACATCAAGAAGCAGCTGGCCGACTTCAAAGCGAGGCGGCGGACCAACGACGCGGGCAACATGACCAGCGTCGCCGCCACGCTGTCCGACGCCGACATCGAGAACCTCTCGCAATATATCGGTAATCTGTACTAGTCCGTACGTTGCCGCGCGCTTGCGCGCGGAGTATCCTAGCCTCGCCGTCGCCGCGCGATCCACCAGCGATCACATTCTAAGCGACGGCGCCCAATCCGAAGGAGGAGCCTCGTGCCCGTCTCGCTATCACTCACGGTCAATGGCAAGGCAGCAGCCGCCGATGTCGATGCGCGTACGCTGCTGGTGGATTTCATTCGCAATAATCTCGGCCTGACCGGAACCCACGTCGGCTGCGATACCGGGCAATGCGGCGCATGCACGGTCCTGATCGATGGCAATGCGGTCAAGGCGTGCACGATCCTTGCCGCTCAGGCAAACGGCTCGAAGATAACCACGATCGAAGGACTCGCCGCGGCCGATGGCGAGCTGCATCCTATGCAGGTGGCTTTCAAGGATTGCCATGGTCTGCAATGCGGATTCTGTACGCCAGGCATGGTGCTGTCCGCGATCGATCTGGTACAGCGTCATCCCGGCGCGGATGAAAAGACGATTCGTGCCGAGCTCGAAGGCAATATGTGCCGCTGCACCGGCTACCAGAACATCGTAAAGGCGGTAAAGCAGGGCGCGCAGGCGATGAGGAGATAGACGATGGGTGCCAGCGACCTGAACAGCGTGGGGCAATCGGTTCGCCGCAAGGAAGATTATCGCTTTCTCACCGGCAGCGGGCAGTTCACCGACGACGTCAATCCGCAGCACCATACGCATGGCTACTTTCTCCGCTCGCCGCACGCGCATGCGCGAATAGGCGGCATCGACACCGCGAAAGCGAAGACCGCGCCCGGCGTCCTCGCGATCTTCACCGGCGAGGATCTGACCGGCGTCAACGGTCTGCCGTGCGGCTGGCTGATCACGGGTACCGACGGCCAGCCGATGAAGGAGCCGCCGCACCCGATACTGGCGCAGGGCAAGGTGCGCTACGTTGGCGACGGCGTTGCGCTGATCGTTGCCGAGACGCCGGACCAGGCGAAGGATGCCGCGGAAATGATCGTCGTGGACTACGACGTGCTGCCGGCGGTCGTGAATCCGGCCGACGCGCTGAAAAAAGGTGCGCCGGCAATCCACGACGGCGCGCCAGGCAACAAGTGCTACACATGGGCGCTGGGCGACAAGGCCGCGGTCGACGCCGCCTTCGCGGGTGCCGCGCACGTGACCAAACTGGACATTGTCAACAATCGACTGATTCCGAACGCGATCGAGCCGCGTGCAGCGGTTGCGAGCTTCAGCCGTGCCGACGACGGCTACACGCTCTACGTCAGCAGCCAGAACCCGCACGTCGAGCGGCTGCTGATGACGGCCTTCGTGCTGGGCCTCCCGGAAACGAAGGTGCGCGTGATCGCGCCCGATGTCGGCGGCGGTTTCGGCTCGAAGATCTACCTGTATCCGGAGGAGACGGCGCTGGTCTGGGCGTCGAAAAAGGTCAATCGCCCGATTAAATGGACGGCCGACCGCAGCGAATCATTTCTGTCCGACGCGCACGGACGCGACCACATCACGCATGCCGAGCTGGCGCTCGACAAGGACGGCAAGTTCCTGGGCATGCGGGTGCAGACGACCGCCGCGATGGGGGCGTACCTGTCGACGTTCGCCTCGTGCATCCCGACGATTCTGTATGCGACGCTGCTTGCCGGCCAGTACACGACGCCGGCGATCTGGTGCGAGGTGACCGCGGTGTTCACCAACACCGCGCCGGTCGACGCCTATCGGGGCGCAGGACGGCCGGAAGCGACCTACGTCGTCGAGCGGCTGGTCCATGCCGCGGCGGCGGAAACGGGCATCGCGCAGGACGAACTGCGACGCCGAAACTTCATCCGCAAGTTTCCCTACCAGACGCCGGTGGCGCTTCTCTACGACATCGGCGACTACGACGCCTGCCTCGACGAGGCGATGAAGATGGCCGACGTCAAGGGATTTCCGGCGCGCAAGGCCGAAGCGGCCAAGCGCGGCAAGCTGCGCGGCATCGGCTACGCGTCGTACATCGAGGCCTGCGGTATCGCACCGTCGAACATCGCGGGCGCGCTCGGCGCGCGCGCGGGGCTGTTCGAAGTCGGCCAGGTGCGCGTCAATCCGACCGGCGGCGTCACTGTGTTCACCGGATCGCACAGTCACGGCCAGGGGCACGAGACGACATTCTCGCAGGTCGTGGCCAGCCGGCTGGGCATACCGATCGAAAATGTGGAGATCGTCCACGGCGACACTGCCCGCGTTCCGTTCGGCATGGGCACCTACGGCTCGCGCTCGCTCGCGGTTGGCGGCACGGCGATCGTCAAGGCGCTGGACAAGGTGATCGCCAAGGGCAGGAAAATCGCCGCGCACCTGCTCGAGGCGGCCGAAGCCGACATCGAGTTCGGCGACGGCAAGTTTACCGTCGCCGGCACCGACCGAAGCAAGACATTCGGTGAGGTCGCCCTAGCGGCGTACGTGCCGCACAACTATCCGCTCGACAAGCTCGAGCCGGGGCTGGAAGAGACCGCGTTCTACGATCCGACCAACTTCACCTTTCCCGCGGGCACGCACATCTGCGAAGTGGAAGTGGATCCGGAAACCGGCGTGGTCCAGGTCGTCAACTTCAGTGCCTGCGACGATTTCGGCAACATCATCAATCCGATGATCGTCGAAGGGCAGGTGCACGGCGGCGTCGCGCAGGGCATCGGCCAGGCGCTGCTCGAGAACTGCGTTTACGACAAGCAAAGCGGCCAGTTGCTGACCGGCAGCTACATGGACTACGCGATGCCGCGAGCCGACGATTTGCCGTCGTTCAAGGTTGCGACCAAGGTCACCCCGTGCACGCACAATCCGCTCGGCGCCAAGGGGTGCGGCGAGGCCGGTGCCATCGGCGCGCCGGCGGCCATGATGAACGCCGTGCATGATGCCTTGTCCGCGGCCGGGGTCGAATACATCGACATGCCTGCGACGCCGCACCGCGTCTGGAGCGCGTTGCAGTCGGCGCGAACCTCTTAAGGAGACACCCGCATGTACGCCATCGAGTACCAACGCGCGAAATCGGTCGCCGACGCCGCCGCCGCACTCGCCCGGACGGGTGGCAAGGCTCTGGCCGGTGGTCAGAGCCTGGTCGGCGCGATGAAGCTGCGGCTCGCCAATCCGGGAACCGTGGTCGACCTGTCCGGCATCGCAGAATTGAAAGGCATCAAGAAGGAAGGCGAGACGCTCGTGATCGGTGCGCTGACCACGCATGCCGAGGTCGCATCGTCCGCCGCCGTCAAGCAGGCAATTCCGGCGCTGGCCGCGCTGGCCGAGGGCATCGGCGACAGGCAGGTGAGAAACCGGGGCACGATTGGCGGGTCGCTCGCCAACAACGACCCCGCTGCCGATTACCCGGCGGCGGTGCTCGGTCTGAATGCGACCGTGCAGACCAACAAGCGCAAGATCGCCGCCGACGATTTCTTCAAAGGCATGTACGAAACGGCCCTCGCCGCCGACGAAATCATCACCGCGATCAGCTTTCCCGTGCCGAAGAAGGCCGCGTACGTCAAGTTTCCCAATCCGGCGTCGCGCTTTGCTCTGGTCGGCGTGTTTGTCGCGCAGACCGGCGCCGGCGTTCGCGTCGCGGTCACCGGCGCTGGAGCGCACGTGCATCGCGCGACGGCGATCGAGGCGGCGCTAGCGAAGAGCTTTACCGCCGATGCCGCCAAGGCGGTCAAGATATCGGCCGCTTCGCTCAACAACGATCTGCACGGCTCGGCCGAATATCGGGCGCACCTGGTTTCGGTGCTGGCGGGCCGCGCTGTCGCGGCGGCCGGATGATTGGTGTCGAAGAACGGCCCTGGTTGCCCGCCCGCCCCTGCGCTTGCGCGGCAAACGCACGATGACGGCGGAGCCCGGCCGTCCGGATGTCATTGGCGCCGAAGCGCTGGCCGCCAAGCACTCCGCGGTAGACAGCACGGGCAATCTGCATGTCGCGCCTTTGGCAGGGGTGGCCTTCAGACCGACCCGACCGGTTCCGCACGAGGACGGCCATGTCACCGAAGTGGCTCGTGCGGGTTGGGAACTCGTCGGCGGTCCGCTCGAGCAGGTGCACATCACGACCACTTTCGCCGGACGCGTCCGGGCATGGGGACTCCATCAATACAGCACCGACCGTCTGTTTGTCGTTTCTGGACTGGTCAAGATCGTGCTGTTCGATGGACGCCGGGAGTCGCCGACGGTAGGCAAGCTGAACGAGTTCGTCGTGAGCGAAAAAAATCCGGGCCTGCTGATCGTTCCGCCCAATGTGTATCACGGCTGGAAGAACATCGGCACGACCGAGGCCGTCATCATCAATATGCCGGCGCGGGCGTACGACTACGAGCAACCCGACGCGCTCGACCTCCCGTGGGATTCGGACTCCGCGCGCCGGATCATTCCGTACGTGTGGTGAATCGACCGGCCATACGATCATTCCACGGGCACGATCTCGATTCCGCGCAGCGCCAGTCCGGCACGCCTGGGATCATTGAGCAGGCGGGCACAGCGCGGCAGGCGGAAGCGCAGCACGAGGCCGTCGGCGACCGGCCCTACGGGATCGTCGAGCGCAAACACATAGCCTCCGGTGGGGGTGTGGGTGCAGGCAAACGGCGCATCCCGCTCGTCGACGTCGATCCTGAGCGAAGACGCGAGGTCGTCGGCGGCGAAGGCCAGGACGTGAATGCGCAACCGCGCCTTGCCGTTCAGGCGCACGTTGACCGGATAGCGGGCGTTCGGATTCGGGCCCGACCACCGCAGGCGCCCGACTAGCCAGCGCTCCTCGACCTCGTACCAATCCAGTCCCGCCGGAAAAGGCTCCACCGGAAACCATCGAGGGCGGTCGACCGTCGCCGGAGGCGGCGTATCGAGACCTTTGTTGCCGCGGTTTTTTCGGAATAGCTCGCCAGCACCGAACTGCTCAAAGTCCATGTATCGAACTGAGCTGTGCTCTGCGCCGCTTGCGATGGCGCGCTGAATCTCATCCAGAATCTCCGCCTCGCCGCCGTTCTGGCCAAGGCGCTCCAGCAATTGCCGTTGCTCCACGTCGGACGGAAAGCGATACGAAAGATAGCGGTGTCCGGCCGCGAACTTGTGGACCGTTATGGTCCCGGTCGAAGCAAACGTGCATCGATGCTCGACCGCGCGCAGCAGGAATTCGCAGTCGGCCGGCGCGCGCAGCTCGTCCGGATCACGCCAGAGTCCGATCCGGTCGACAAGGTCCCGACGATGGGCAAACGACGAAGGGGGAAAAAACTCCCGCTCGGGCGCGCCGGGATCGTCGAACAGCCCCGTCGTCTGGTAGTAGCAGGAGCCCGGCGGCCCATGGTAGACGGCGCCGCTGACGGCGAAATCCGGATCGCATTCGCGGACGACGCCGGCAAGCTGCTCGAGATGACGGCGCGACCAGATGTCGTCGTGCCCGAGATAGGCGACGTGGGTTCCGCGTGCAAGGCGAATGCCTTCGTTGTTCGGGGTCGATTGGCCGCCCGAATTTCGCGCGAGATTCGTCCACCGGACGCTATCGGCGAAATGCGCGGCCACCACGTCTGCGGTATCGTCGGTACACCCGTCTCCAACGACGATGATCTCGAAGTCACGATAAGTCTGGTCGAGCGCCGAGCGGATCGTCGGAACGATCCAGCGTGCCGCGTTGTACGCGGCGATGACGACCGAAAAATGCGGCATCTGGCGGATTTGCGTCGAACCGGTTACTGGCCCCGCGAGGATCGCGGTACTCAAGGGCTCTGGCGCGGCGCAGAGCAGCGGGTCGCGCCTGCCGGTTCGATGCCCGGGCCGCTAGTGTCAGATCGCATCCAGCGCGTCGCGCAGGTCGCGTCTCAGGTCATCGACGTCCTCGATGCCGACCGATAGCCGTACCAGCGAATCGCCGATGCCTAGCGTCGCCCGCATCGGTTCCGGAATCGAGCCGTGCGTCATCAGCGCCGGGTGCTCGATCAGGCTCTCGACGCCGCCCAGGCTCTCGGCCAGCGCGAACAGCTTGCAGTTCTCGAGGAAACGCTTGGTCCCGGCGAGATCAGTTTTGAGCACGATCGTCACCATGCCGCCGAAGGCGCGCATCTGCCGCCGCGCCAGCGCGTGCTGCGGGTGCGAAGGCAGTCCCGGGTAGTGCACGCGCGCGACCTCCGGCTGCCCGGTTAGCCAGCTGGCCAGATCGAGCGCGTTGGCGCAATGTCTTTCCATGCGCAACGACAGCGTTTTGAGCCCACGCAACGCGAGAAAGCTGTCGAACGGACCGATGATGCCGCCGACGGCGTTTTGCAGATAGGCGAGGCGCTCGGCGAGCGCCGCATGGCGGGCTTCCCCGCCGATCACCACGGCCCCGCCGATCATGTCCGAGTGCCCGTTCAGATATTTGGTCGCCGAATGCACGACGACATCGAAGCCGAGCTCGATCGGCCGCTGGATCCACGGACTGGCAAAGGTGTTGTCAGCGACGGCGATCAGATTGTGCTCACGCGCGATTTTGGCGATTGCGGCCAGATCGATCAGCTTCAGCAACGGGTTGCTCGGCGTCTCGATCCAGATCATTTTGGTGTCGGCACCGATCGCCGCGCGCAGCCTCTGGGGATCGGCCATGTCGACGAAGCTGACGCGCAAGTTGGCCGAGCGCTTGCGCACGTTTTCGAACAGCCGGTAAGTTCCGCCGTACAGATCGTCGCTGGCGACGATGTGCGCGCCAGCATCGAGGGCATCGACCAGCGTTGCCATACCCGCCAGCCCCGAGGCGAACGCGAATCCGCGCGCGCCGTTTTCGAGGCTGGCGATGCATGCTTCCAGCGCAGTCCGCGTCGGGTTGCCGGTGCGCGCGTAATCGTAGCCCTTGTGCACGCCGGGACTGGTCTGCACATAGGTCGAAGTCGCGTAAATCGGCGTCATGATCGCGCCGGTCGATGGATCGGGCTCCTGGCCCGCGTGAATCGCGCGCGTGGAGAATCCCTGCGTCGCCGTGGCGGCGGACTTGACGGTCGAATCGTTCACGGCAGGCTTCTCCTCAGGTGCGTCAGCAGATCATAGCGGGTAATCAGACCGAAGAAACGGCCCTCGTGCACTATGATTGCGACGTAATCGTGATTCAGCACGGCCAATAATTCGGCGAAGCTCGCGTCCGGCTTCAAAGTCTCGAGTCGCTGCGTCATCGCCGTCGCAACCTTGTCGTGGAATCGATCGGGATGCCGGTAGACGTGCAGCAGCAGGTCGGATTCATCCAGGATTCCGACGACCACGTCGTCGGCAAGCACCGGCAATTGCGACACGTCGGCCATGCGCATGCGCTGAAACGCGGCGAGCAGCGTGTCGTCCGCGCTAGCCGCGATGACGGCGCGGTCCTCGTAGCGGCGCGACACCAGGTCGCGCAGATCGCCGTATCGCGGCAATTCGAGGAAGCCCTGGTCGACCATCCAGAAATCGTTGTACATCTTGGAAAGATATTTGCTCCCGGTGTCGGGAACGAATGTGACGACGCGCCTGGGCGAGCTCTGCTCGCGGCAGTAGCGCAGTGCTGCGGCGACCAGTGTGCCGGCGGACGAGCCGCCGAGGATCAATTCGGACTGGAGAAGGGCGCGGCCGGTCGTAAGGCTTTCCCTGTCGGAAATCGAATAGGCTTTTTTCACTCTCGAAAGGTCGGCGATCGGCGGGATGAAATCCTCGCCGATGCCCTCGACCACCCACGAGCCCGCGGTGCCGATCTCCCCGGTTTCCACATAGGACGCCAGCACCGACCCGACGGGGTCGGCGAGCACCATCTCGGTGGCGGGGCTGACGCGGGCGAAATAGTGCGACAGGCCGGTCAGCGTGCCACCCGAACCGACGCCGCAGACGACCGCGTCGACCCGATGCTGCATCTGCTCCCAGATCTCCGGCCCGGTCGTGCGCTCGTGCGCCATCGGGTTGGCCGGGTTGCCGAACTGGTTGGCGTAGAACGCGCCGGGGATGTCAGCAGCCAGTGCGGCCGCCATGTCCTGGTAATAGTCGGGATGTCCCTTGTTCACGTCCGAGCGCGTCATCCGGATCTCGGCGCCGAGCGCTTTGAGATGCAGCACCTTTTCACTCGACATCTTGTCCGGGATCACCAACAACACGCGATAGCCCTTGGCGCGAGCGACCAGCGCGAGACCGAGGCCGGTGTTGCCCGCGGTTGCCTCGACGACGGTTCCCCCTGGCTTGAGCCTGCCGTCCTGCTCGGCGGCAGTGATCATCGCCAGCGCGATGCGGTCCTTGATCGACCCGCCGGGATTCTGGCTTTCTAGCTTGACGAACAGGCGGCAGCGGCCGGTATCCAGTCGCGTCAACTCGACCAGCGGTGTATTGCCGATCAGGCTAAGCACCGCCGGATCGCTGCGAGACGTTTCGGGCAGGGTGGCCATCGCCATCATCGGGTTGTTGCGAGCATCTAGCATCGCTCTGCGCGTCGGCGACGTCAAACCTCGAGCGAGCAAGATGGGCGTCGCTGCTAAACTCGCTTCTGTCATGGCACTCGACATTCGCTCCAAGCTTCCGGCCACCGGCATCTCGATCTTCACGGTGATGTCCGCCCTTGCGCAAAAGCACGATGCGGTCAACCTGGGGCAGGGGTTTCCCGATTACGCGATCGACCCCGCGCTGATCGACCTGGTCGGCGCGGCGATGCGGGCCGGCCACAATCAGTATCCACTGATGCCCGGGGTCCTGCGATTGCGCGAAGCCATTGCTGCCAAGGTGGCGCGCCTGTACGGCCATGCCTACGACCCCGAGCGCGAAGTCACCGTCACCACCGGCGCGACGCAGGCGATATTCACGTCGATCCAGGCGCTCGCTCATCCGGGCGACGAAGTGATCGTGTTCGAGCCTGCCTACGACAGCTATGTTCCCGCGGTGCGGCTCGCCGGCGCGACGCCGGTCACGCTGCCGCTGACCTTTCCCGACTACGCGATCGACTGGCCGGCGCTGACCTTGGCGATCACACCGCGCACGCGAATGATCGTCATCAACTCGCCGAACAATCCGGGCGCCAGCGTGCTCGCGGCCGACGATATCGCGCGGCTCGCGGCGCTGACGCGGGGCACCCAGATCGTGATCGTCAGCGACGAGGTCTACGAGCACATGGTGTACGACGGCGCGCGGCACCTGAGTATCGCGCGAGATCCCGAGCTCGCGGCGCGCAGTGTGGTCATCGGCTCGTTCGGCAAGACGTTTCACGCCACAGGCTGGAAAGTCGGATACGCGCTGGCACCGCGCGAGATCAGCGACGAAATCCGGCGCGTCCATCAATTCACGGTTTTCACCGTCAACAGCGCGGTTCAACATGCGCTGGCCGAGTTCCTGCGCGAGCCGGCACGATATGAAACGCTGCCGGCGTTCTTCGTCGCCAAGAGAGATCTGCTGCGGGCCGCGCTTGCCGCGACACCGCTCGAGCTCCTGCCTTGCCACGGCAGCTACTTTCAACTGGCCCGCTACCGGCGGGTCAGCGACGAGCCTGCGCAGGAGTTCGCGCAGCGGCTGGTTAGCGAATTCGGTGTCGCGACGATTCCACTGTCGGCGTTCTATCAGGGCGGGACCGACCACCGGGTGATTCGATTCTGCTTTGCCAAGCGCGAGCAAACGCTGCTGGCCGCCGCGGAGCGATTGCAGCGGCTCAGGGCTTGACTTATCGAACGATCGTTCGATAGACTGTCCATTCCTGTCTGACCGTCGCCCGTCCGGGCTTTTCGCCGGGGCGGGCCCGGTTTGCGGTTCCACCGATGAAGCCCGCCCTCGCTGAGCTGCTGCACAACCCGCTCGTTTGGCGCGGCGATCAGCTGGCACGTGCCGACGAGGCGGTTTGCAGCGGTTTTCCGGAGCTCGACCGGGAGCTGCCGGGGGGCGGTTGGCCCAAAAGGGCGCTGACCGAGCTATTACACGACGCTCAGGGCATCGGCGAATTGCGCCTGCTGCTGCCGGCGCTAGGCCGGCTCGCCCGTTGCGGCGAGACGATCGTCCTGGTCGCTCCGCCGCAGATTCCCTACGCACCGGCATTCGCCGGTTCCGGCATCGAGCCGGCCCGGCTTTTGGTCGTCGCCGCGGAGGAAGGCAAGGACCGCTGGTGGTCGGCCGAGCAGGTGCTGCGCGCCGATAGCGTCGGGGCGCTGCTTTTCTGGCCGGGCAGCCTCAACGATCAGCGTTTGCGCCGCCTGCAGCTTGCCGCGCAGGACAGCGATACGCTGGCCTTCCTGTTCGCAGGCACGGCCTGCGCAGCGCAAGCCTCGCCATCGCCACTGCGCTTGCGGCTGGCCGCAGAAAAAGGCTGCCTGAGCGTCGAGGTGTTCAAGCGCCGAGGCGGCGTCATGGTCCGGCCTTTGTTGCTGGATGTCTCGGCCAAGTCCGCTGCGGCGGGTCGGCATCGATCGGGGCTTGATGCAACCGGCGGCGCGCCGGCGGCCGGCTATCGTCTTGCGGCAATCCGGAGGGTGAGCTTGAAGCCGCACTATCCGGTGGGCGGTCCGTCGGCACTGATCTGGAATCGTGCGCTGGCACGCGCCGATGAAGGCAAGAGAGGGTCGAGGCCGGATCCGCGCGAAACAGGTTCCCGCCATCGCATGCACGACGACATCGTGGATTGCAGCGCCAGCCGTTCCGTCGACGCTTAAGTTTTCTGCTGTCGGGCCATGCTCTGGACCGCGCTTTATTTTCCCGGCCTTCCGCTCTCCGTGTTCGCACGCGCCGGTACCGGGAGCGTCGCCGCAGTCGTCAGCAGCGCAAGCCATCGCCCCGATGTCGTGGCTGCGAACGACGCGGCAAAAAGGCGCGGGATCGTTGCCGGCCTGTCGATTGCAGCGGCGCTGGCGCTCGATCCGGAGATCGCGATTCATCTGCGCGACGAACGTGCGGAAGCCGCCGC
>Ga0207683_10002093_pt1 | contig 17577 bp, 20 predicted proteins | sample KBSM73metaG_FD_184333 | JGI IMG/M metagenome (GOLD analysis project Ga0207683, IMG submission 184333) | Miscanthus rhizosphere microbial communities from Kellogg Biological Station, Michigan, USA - KBS M7-3 metaG (SPAdes) (version 2) | ecosystem: Host-associated > Plants > Roots > Rhizosphere >... | reverse complement strand
AATCAAATCAATTGACGCGGTCCGCCTGCCTGCGCCGGCGCGAAGCCGCAAGCAGGGTCAACCCTATAACCAGCATTGCGGTTGATGCCGGCTCTGGCACACTGCCTACCGCAGCAGTGACTTCCAACCGAGAGCTCAGATTCACATCCTGCCCGAAACCGTTCGCATTAGAAGCATCAAGTTGGACGCCACTCACTGAGCCGAGGATGGAAGGTGAGAACACGCCGGAGCTGAGATAGGTGAATTGATGCTGGAAATCGTTCGTGAGGGACGGCGATACCGAGGAGGCCAGATGAAAGCTTTGACCGTCTCCAGAACTGAATGTGAGGTCGATGCTTTGAATGAAGCGGTTGGGGCCACCAAGGTTTTGACCATTTGTATGCAGGTCCAGCAGAGCGCTGCCTCCCGCAACAATGGACGAAGGAGTCACGGAGAAATTGAACGTCACGTCCGCATTCGCCAATGGCACAAACATCATCGCCAACGCGAAACCTACTCTCTTCATAGCCCTTAGACGTGGCGCGAGGCTCATCGCAATCTCCATAGGATAATCGTTTCAGCTAACGCATTGCGCGGCGCGTGTCGGCTTGACCTATGCGCCGAGCGTTAAACAATGCGCCAAACTGCAGCGAAGAGCAACCCGCGCCGGGATATATTCTCTTCCGCTTTGCCGCTGAAGCAAATCCCGTCGGTGGAACATCAATCAACCTCTCCGTGTTGTGTCATGTATCATCAATTTTGAAACCATAAAGTTTTCGTTCCCCGCTTATTCACCGGATCCGAGGAGTGCTGATGCGCATACGTGTGTTCGCCCTTGCCGTCGTGGCCTCGGCGTGCGCAACCACCGCAGCAGCGCAATCCTATCCCGTCAAGCCCGTACGCATCGTAGCGCCGTTTCCGGCGGGCGGCGGCACCGACATCTTTGCTCGCACGATTAGTCAGAAGCTGGGCGCAACGTGGAACCAGCAGGTCGTCGTCGACAACCGTCCCGGCGCGGCCGGCATGATCGGCAACGGCTTCGTGGCCCGGGCAGCACCCGATGGCTACACGCTGGTTTTGAGCTCGCTCGATACGCTCTCGATCATTCCGCATATCAACAAGAAGCCGCTCTACGACTCGCTGCATGATTTCAGTCCCATCCTGATGTTCGCATCGGCGCCGAACCTGCTCGTCGTGCATCCCTCGGTACCCGCGCGCTCGGTCAGGGAGCTTATCGCGCTCGCCAAGTCGCATCCCGGTCAACTTAACTTCGCTTCGAACGGGTTCGGCACGCTGAGCCACCTGACTGGCGAGCTATTCAAGTTTCAGGCGGGCGCTAATATCGTGCATGTGCCGTACAACGGCGGGCCGCCGGCCGTGCTCAGCATCGTCAGCGGCCAAGCCTCGATGCTCTTCGCGTCGATCCCGACCACCTTGCCGCAGGTAAAAGCAGGCCGGTTGCGCGCGATTGCAGTGGGAAATCCTACGCGCGTCGATACCGTGAAGGAACTGCCGCCGGTCGCAGATACTTTGCCGGCATTTGAGTCGGTTCAGCGCTGGGCCATTCTCGGGCCGGCAGGGATGGCGCCGGATCTGGTGGCGAAGCTCAATCGAGATTTGACCGCGACGCTCAATGACGACGAGGTGAAGGCCAGCTTCGCCGCGCAGGGCGCCAAGGGCTTGGGCGGCACGCCGGCGGAGCTCGCGGCATTTATGAAGTCCGATTACGACAAGTGGGGCAAGGTCGTGCGCGACGCTGACATCCGCCCCGAGTAGAGGAAGGCGATGACAACGCGGATACAGCCTGATCTCATTGCGCTGGAAGCGGCGCAACTGCATGACTTGAAGCTCGACCCGAAGCGTGCGACCGAGCTGGCGGCGGACGTGCAACGCGTGTGCGACGCGGCCGCGGGGGTCTGCCAGGAAGCTGACTTCAATGATGAGCCCTCCCGCTTCACGTCGACGCTCGCGCGGCTCGCCGTCGCCAAGGCGCGCGAATGAGCGAGATCCTGTCGCTCTCGCTCACTCAAATCGCAGCCGCGATACGCGCGAAAAAAATCTCGTCGCTCGAAGCGACGCGCGCCTGCTTCGAGCGCATGCACGAGATCCAGCCGAAGACTAATTGCTATATTGCGATCGAGGAAGAAGAAGCGCTCAAGGCGGCACGCGCCGCCGACCGGATGCGCGGCAAGTCGGCGCGCTTAGGCGCCCTACACGGCGTGCCGCTCGCTCACAAGGATATGTACTACCGCAAAGGACGGATCTCGACGGGCGGCTCGAAGATCCTGCGCGACTATCGGCCCGACATCACCGCAACGGTCGTCGAGCGCATGCAGCGCGCCGGCGCGGTCTGGCTCGGAAATCTCAACATGGCGGAGTTCGCCGCCAATCCGACCGGGCACAACGATCACTTCGGGCATTGCCGCAATCCGTGGAACACAGATCACATCACCGGCGGCTCGTCGAGCGGCTCCGGCGTCGCAGTCGCGGCGCGCGCGTGCTACGGGTCTCTCGGGTCCGATACCGGCGGCTCCGTGCGCCTGCCCGCCGCCGCCAACGGCGTCGTTGGCCTCAAGCCAACCTACGGAAGGATCAGCCGGCACGGCATCATGCCGCGATCGTGGTCGCTCGATACAGTCGGCCCGCTCACACGCACTGTCCGCGATTGCGCGCGGATGATGAAGGTCATCGCCGGTGCCGACGCAAACGACTCGACGTGCAGCACGCAAAAAGTCCCCGACTACGAGCAGGCGCTGACCGGCAAAATCCGCGGGCTCAAAATCGGCGTGCCGCTCAATCACTATTACGAAGAGGCGTCGGAGGACGTGCGCGGCTGCATGACTGCAAGTCTCGATATCCTGAAATCGCTCGGCGCCCGCATCGTCGAGCTCGAGGTGCCCGATCCGCAACGCCTTTTCGATCTGTCGAATGCAGTCACGCAGGCTGAATCTGCCGCGATCCACGGACGCTGGATGCGCGAGCGACCGCAGGACTACTCGATGATGATGCTCGCGCGCACCGAGCCGGGCTTTCATATTCCGGCGACCGTGTATCTGCAGGCGCTGAACGCTCGACCGAGGCTAAGCGAAGAATTCATCGCGTCGGTATTCCGCAAGGTCGACGTGCTGCACGCGCCGGTGATGCCGATGCCCGTCCCCACGATAGAGGAAACGACGCCGAGGGAAGCGGGCGACGTGCAACCGATGATCCGCAGGCTCACGCGCAACAACCGGCCGGCCAATTTCCTCGGCATACCGGCGCTCAGCATGCCAGCGGGCTTTTCAGCCAACGGGCTGCCGGTGGCGTTCCAGCTCATGGGCCTTCCGTTTTCCGAAGCTCTGCTGTTCCAGGTCGGTGATGCATATCAACGGATCACCGACTGGCACACGCGTGCGCCGCGCATCTGAACAACGATTACTCTAGCGAAACTCATCAAGGAGTCCGGGGCAAAGATCAACTGATGCGTACGATATTTCTCTGCTCTATCGCCCTGGTACTGAGCGGTGTCACATGTACACACGCGCAGAATTATCCGGCGAAACCCATCCGCGTCATCGACGCTTATCCGCCTGGCGGCGGTACCGACATCGTCGCACGAACAATTGCGCCGAAGTTTCTCGAGAGCCAGGGCCAGAGTTGGGTCGTCGACAGCCGCGCCGGCGCGCAGGGCATCATAGGCGCCGAGATCGCCGCGAAGTCGCCGCCGGACGGTTACACGCTGTTGATGTACACGACCAACTTCACTATTCATCCGAGCATTTACAAGAGCCTGCCGTACGATTTTCTGCAGGCGTTCTCGCCGGTGACACAGACATCGTCGGTGCCGATGATCCTGATTGTCCATCCCTCAGTGCCTGCGCGCAGCATCAAGGAGTTGCTCACCGAAGCCCGGTCGAAGCCGGGCCGCATCAACTACGCGTCCAGCGGCTTCGGCGGCATCACACACATGGCGGGCGAGCTGCTCGACAACCTGGCCAACGTAAAGATGACGCATATCCCCTATAAGGGCGGTGCGCCCTCGGTGGCGGCGACGCTGGGCGGCGAGGTCGACCTGACGTTTGCCGCGACTCCAGTGGGCATACCGCATATCCGCAGCGGCCGCGTGCGTGCGCTCGCCGTCAGCTCTGCGACGCGCTCGGCGGTGATCCCGGCGCTGCCGACGCTCGCGGAGGCGGGCGTGCCCGACTACGACGTGACCAACGAATACGGTGTGGTGGCGCCCGCAGGCACACCGCGGGCTATTGTTCTGAAGCTGCAGCAGGAGATCGCGCGCATCCTGAATCTGCCCGACGTCAAAGAACGCCTCATGGGCATAGGCGCCGAGCCGGTCGGGAGCACGCCCGAACAGTTCGGCGAGCACCTGAAGAGCGAAGTCGCCAAGTGGGCGAGCGTGATCAAGGCGAATAGGATCGAGATGCAGCAGTGGTAGGCGGTTGAACTCTCACAAGCCTTTTCGCGCAATCGACGTCCACCCTGTTTTGAGTAGCAATTCGATTTAGAGTCCAGCGTTCATTGTAAGGGCCTTGGCGGCCAGTTGCTCGGCATAAAAGGCAGGGGTGAGCCCGCCCAATGACTTCTTCGGTCGCTCTTCGTTGTATTCGCGTCTCCAGCGCTCGATCTCAACTTTGGCGTGCGCGAGGCTCACGAACCAGTGCTCGTTCAGGCACTCGTCTCGCAGACGGCCATTGAACGACTCGACATACGCATTCTGATTCGGCTTGCCCGGTTCGATCAGCTTAAGCGCAACCTCGTTGCGATATGCCCAATTGAGCATCGCCTTGCCCGTGAATTCTCTGCCATTGTCCGAACGAATGATCGCAGGCTTGCCGCGCTGAGCGCGCACTTGATCCAGCAGCCGTGTCAGATGCTCGCCTCCAATGGAGTGCTCAGGCACGATGGCCACCGCTTCATGCGTCGCGTCGTCGACGATCACCAGGCATTTGATTGATCGTCCACCCGCGACCCGGTCGAACACAAAGTCCATCGACCACACCTGGTTGGCCGTCTGCGGCCGTAATAGCGGCTGTCGCTCGCCGGCCGGTACCTTCTTGCGCCTGCGGCGGCGCACCTGAAGCTGCTCCAGCCTGTAGAGACGCTCCACTCGTTTGTGATTGACCTTCCAGCCGGCCTGCCGCAACTTCAACTGGATCATCTCGGCTCCATAGCGGCGATGGCGCTGCGCTAATTGCACGATCTGGGTACGCAGGGTGGCGTTTCGCTCCGGCTGTGGCCGGTAACGCAGCGCGCTGGCGCTCATGCCCATGATTCGTAACCCATGACGCTCCGACAGATCTCTGTGCTGCATCCACCGCACCAGCTCGCGTCTTCCCTGTGCGGTTACCACTTTTTTCGCAATGCCTCACGCGTTACCTCGTTCTCCAGCAGCGATTCGGCCAACAGCTTCTTTAGCCGTGTGTTCTCTGCCTCCAACGCCTTGAGCCGCTTGGCATCCGAGACGTCCATGCCACCAAATTTCGATCGCCACAGGTAGTAGCTTGCTTCTGAGAATCCGTGTCGACGACACAGCTCCTTGATCGGTACGCCGCTGTCAGCTTCCTTCAGAAATTTAATGATTTGCTCTTCCGTGTACCGCTTCTTCATGTCCAACCTCCATAGGTCGGACTCTAAACCATACCGCTACTCAGAAAGGGGGGACGTCGTCCCTCCCATATAAGCGATTGCTGCAATCATACGGATCTGAATATACAAAACCGACGAGATGTTTGCTGGAATGGAGACTGGTAAGGTTATTGATCCACCGAGTCCGGCTATGAATCCGGATGTTGCACACTTTGCGTTTTGCCATCTGATCAGGCTGTTTGCATTATTCTTGTGACTGTTTCCGCTTTTGAATTCCCTCGCGAGCTCTTGAGCAGTTGATAGTCCAGGAATTCCCCCATTTACGGCTTTATCGTAGGCCCAATCGATAACCTTTCTCATCTTGCCTTTGGTTGCCTGGGTCAATTTAGTCTCCCATAAGAAAGCTCTGTAACTTGGTTAGGACTGCACGTCTATTAGTGGGCAGCCGTGCGAGGTTACTTCCCCGCCCGCATCCCCATCTCTTTGTAAACTCCCGCTGCTTCTGGCCCTGCGAGGAACTTGAGCAACGCCTTTCCAGCCTCAGGCGATTTCGCTTTGGTAGATACAAAACCAACGAGCGCGGTCGGCGTTGAAACCTCGCGCGGCAATATGCCGACGACTTCGACACCCGGGTCGTGAATCTCGCTCAGAAACGTGAGGCCGATCTCGACTTCTCCTTTCGCGAGCATTTCCATCGCGCGCTCGCCGCCTTGCGCACGAGTGATTTTCGATTTCATTTCGTCCGCAATGCCGAGCGTCTTGAGCGTTTGATCGAAGCTGACGCCGGCCGCCGCGCCACGCGCGCCGTCAGGAAAGGCAACGCTCTTTGCGGCGAGCAGCGTTTTCTTCAAAGCTTCAGGCGTCGAGATGTCGGGCTTCGGCGTGCCTTTGCGCACGGCGAGCGCAACTGCAACGGTCGCGAGCGGCGTTTCGCTTTCCGGAATGACATGGCCCGTCGCGATGACTTCTGCGACCGGCGGCTGCACGATCGGCACGTCGAACGCTTCGCCGCTCATTACCTGCTTTTTGGTTCCATTGCCCGAACCGAACGTCGCTTTAACCGTGTGGCCGGTCTTGCGCTCGAAATCCGGAATCATTTTCTGAATCGGCGCGCGGATGCCACCCGGCGCGATCAGCGTGATTTCATCGGCGTGCGCGATCGATGCGCACGCCATCAGGACGGCGGCCAGCTTGAACAAGCGCTTCACGAGAGCTCCCTACGTTCGTTTTTGTAATGCCGCCATGATGCCACTATCGCGCGCGACATAAAACATGAGATCACTCGGCGCCCTCGCCTCCGCCCCTGTTTCCGGAAGCGACGGTAGACCCGCCTCGTCGACGCCACCGCGCTTCGCTCCGCTTAAAGTCAGAGCGGCCCGAGCCCCTTTGCTGCAAACACCGGCGCTGTTGCCGGCGCTGAAATGAAGCGTATGAACGCTTTTGCAGCGTCCGCTTCCTTTGCATTCGACGTAATGCCTGCAGAGTAAATCGTAATCTGCTGCAGCTCTCGCGGAAGCAGTCCCACCACATCTACGCCGGGATTCGACATCAACTCCGAGGCTTGTTGCAGCCCGATATCGGCCTCGCCGTTCTCAACGATGGTGCTCACGCGGCCGTTCGGGCCGCCCGCTGCGAGCTTCGTCTTCGCTGCCACTTCCCTGGCGATACCGAGCTTTCCGAACATTCGCAGCAGATGCATTGCGGTAATGCCGCCGCCGGCCGGCGCCGTGTGCGCGACGGCCTTCGCATTGAGCAGCGCGCGCTTGAGCGCCTCCGGGGAAGAAATGTCAGGCCTGGGCGCGCCCTTGCGCACGGCAACAGCGATGCCGGTGCGCGCGAAATCCGTGCGGCCCGCGACCACTTTGCCTTGTTTCATAAACTCGTCGAGCCCGGTGTCAGCGAGGATTATGAGATCGGCGGCCTCGCCATCAGTCAGCCGCTTCGCGACGCCGCCCGATGGCCCGTAGGTGATGCGCAGCGTGTGACCGCTGGCGCGCTCGAATTGCGGCACCAGCTCCGCCATCGCCGCTTCTACCGCAGTGCTGATCAGCGCATGGATCTCGGCCGCAGCGACGTTATCGGACATCATCAGCATTGCTACCGCGATCGCGGTAATGAGTTTGAACATGGTCATCCCTTCTTCGCGTCCCGGCACGCAGACGCTGTGCCGTTCGTGGAGGGTGGACTATACCAACGGCAGGAAATGGCGGCGTAACGGATCGTGCGTATCCGGTGGGTTACCTGCGTTAACCCACCCTACAGGATGATGGTGGCGACGAAAATTGCAGCGTTAAGGATTGTTTGGCGGCAGCGTCGTCTGGCGCGAGACACGCGCGCGCTGCGCGTGCATCGATGGGTATCGCCGTGCTCAACCCATCCTACGAAGCTGGGATTTAACCTGCGTTAACCCACCTGCGAGATGATCGTCGCGGCGAAAATCGTACGCTCATGGTTCGATCGCAGGGCGCCAACCGTAGGATGGGTTGAGCGCGGCGATACCATCACGCCAACACGAATGACCGCGTGTTCAACCACAGCTCGATCGTTGCGTTCGCTTAAACTACACGAACGCCGTCACCAATACGACGACGATCAACCCGACGGTGGCTGCGGCGCCACCTGCTGCCAGCCGCCTGGACATTCCGTCGCATATGGATAAAACAACTTAGACTCCTCGCAGTAATACCACCAGTTCCCTTGCGACTGTGACGACCCCTGCGGCGCTGGTTGCGCGCTCTGTTCCTCGTACACCGATGGCACCGCCGTCACGCCAATTGGCGGCGAATAGTAGTAGGCGGGGTCGTAGTACGCCGGTGACGAGTAGTAATAAGGCGGCGGCGGATACCAGAAAGCGGGCGCTACAGCGACGATCCCGATACCCGCATGCGAACCTCTGAAGTGCGAAATTCGAGCAGGGTGCCCGAAGCGGGCAACGGCGGAACGACCGTGGAAGCGGACACTTGCCGGAGGAGAGCTAAACCGCACCGATCCTGCCGAACGCCCGTTGAACGCTGAAAGTGTGGCGCGGCTGCCGCTAAAGCCGGAGAGTCCTGCACGGCTGCCGGAATGCGAACCCGCCGCATGGGCAGTGGAGTTGCTGGAATTGAAACCCGCGGAGCGGCCAGCGGAGCCGCCGGAATGGAAACCTCCGGAGTGGCCAGCGGAGCCGCCACGCGCGAATGCCAATTCGCTCGTCGCCGTTGCGCACACCATCGACAGCATCGCGAAACTCAGAATAAACGGTTTCATGTCTTTACTCCTTTGTCGTGGCACTCGAACGACGGGGGCGGCGTAGCAAGGCGAACGTTTATGCCATGCGCTCTACTTCGACGCGCTCACGCACAGGAAAATCCCATCACAGATGTAACAATTCATACGTCGTTATCGGGTATCTTAGGCGGGCGGTCAATACTCCCTGAAGATACGCCGAATCTCCGCGAGATCCCGCGTTTTCGTAAGCGCCACCATCAGTAACACGCGCGCCTTCTGCGGATTCAAGTTGTCGCCGGCCACCATGTATTCGGCGTCATATTCCTTACGCGCTATCACGCGTCCGTTCCCGGTCCGATTCGAGCGTACGACGACCGGCCGCGACTCGACCGGACCAAGTGCCTTGATCGCCGCGCGTTCGCCATCCGATAGACCACCGGCACCGGTGCCCGCAAACACGATACCGCCTGCGCCCGCCGCGCCGACTGCTTTGATTGCATCCACGCTCGGCTCCGCATACGCGTACAGAATCTCGACCTTCGGCAGAGTGGATATTTTGCCGACATCGAATTCAGAGCGCGCGGTGTGGCGCTTTGTCGACGCTCGATAGAACGCGACCTCGTCGGAATCGACAAAGCCGAGGTAACCGAGCTCACCGGAGCGGAAGGCCTCCACACGGTAAGTGTTCGACTTCGTGACGTCGCGCGCACCATTGATCGCCTCGTTCATTACCACCAGCACACCCTTGCCGCGTGCTTCGGGCGTGCCTGCCACACGTATCGCATTCAGCAAATTCAGAGGTCCATCGGCGCTTATCGCAGTGGCCGGTCGCTGCGAGCCGACGAGTACCACCGGCTTGTCGTGCTTCACGGTGAGATTCAGAAAGTACGCGGTTTCTTCGAGTGTGTTTGTGCCATGAGTGATCACGACTCCGGCCACCTTCGGGTCTTCGCTAAAAATCGCATTGATGCGCGTCGCGAGCTTCAGCCATATGCCCGGATTCATGTTGGTGCTGCCGATGTTCGCGATCTGTTCGACTCGCACAGTAGCGTGCTGCTTGATTTCCGGCACTGCATCAACCAGTTCAGAGCCGAGTATGGAGCCGGACTTGTACTCGGTGAGACTGGTGCTCGATCCGCCACGACCGGCGATCGTGCCACCCGTGGACAGCACCACCACAACCGGCAGCTCTGCAGAAGACGCCTGTGCGAACGCCGCCATCGGACTGCCGCAAGCGAGCGTAACAGTGATGCAGGCTGCCGCGGTCGAGCGCATGCGGCGTGAGCACATCTCAACGAATTGGTGAAACATGAATCCTCCGATGTGAACGGTAATCCAGCGCATGCACTGAAGAACTCAGTGTATGCGCAAGTATCGCTCTTTCGACTTACCAGTGCAGGACGAAGCTGATCTCATCGAGGCGCAACTCTGGCGTTCTTGCGCTCGCCATTACACGGTGCTCGATTATTTCCATTCACACAAAAACCGGCGCTGCATGAGTTCAGTTGAATCCATGAAGTAAGCCGACGAAGATTCCGAGGCCGTTACTCGATGACCTTGGTCGCCTGAACCATAATTGAGTTCGGAAACTTGATACCGAGCGCTTTAGCAGTTTTCATATTAATCACCAGATCAAATTTCGTCGGTTGCTCCAATGGAATCGCAGCGGGTTTCGTTCCGTGAAGAATTTTGTCCACCATCGTGGCCGCTTGCCGGAATTGATCGGGAGCATTCGCACCATACGACAGGAGTCCGCCGTCATCGACGTCTTCTTGAGACGGGAAAATCATGGGCAATCGATACTTCACTGACAGCGCCGCAGTCTGCTTGCGCAGCATAAAAACGAGCGGGTCAATCATCCTCACTGCTGCAAGAGCGTTCGCTTTCGACGCTGCTTCGAACGCCTTTTCCAGATCGCCGGGGTTTCGCACCTCGAGTATTGGACCCAGCTTGATGCCCAGCCGACGCGCGCCCTCCTCTGCATATCGCATCTGCAGCGGCGTGTTCTGATCGTTCGGATTCACCATGATCGCTATCTGCGACGCATTCGGAAAAATTTCCTTGAGCAGTTCGAGACGCTTAACGCCGAGCTCGGCAACGATGTTCGTAACACCGGTGACGTTGCCGCCCTGGCGCGCAAGGCTTGGGACAATGCCGGCACCGACAGGGTCGGCGACAAGGACGAAGACGATCGGAATCGTTGATGTAGCGGCCTTGGCAGCCAGATTTCCCGGCGTAGTTGCGACCAGAAGCGCATCCGGTTTGAGCTGAATGAGTTCCTGGATAAGGGACGGCAGCCGTTCGAAATTTCCTTCGGCATAGCGCTCATCCATGATGAAAGTCTGGCCTTCGACGTGGCCATGCGCTCGCATGCCCTCGCGAAAAGCATCCATGAGGACTTTGTTAGCGGCCTTGCTGCTACCGGAAAGGTGGCCAATCCGCCGTAGTTTGCCTTGCTGCTGCCCGATGGATGCGCCCGGTGCGAGTGCACAGGCCCCAAGCGCAAGGACGACTCGACGGCGCGTAACCATACATCCCCCTCAAGCACAACAGCATGCGGTTGTACCAGGCAAGTGTAATCGACCGGCAATAGTAAGTGTCGGCACATCCCATATCGTTGGCGCCGTGGTTCGCGGCACGCACACCGGACCGTTATACTGCGCAGGCTGTGGCGTTCTCGCGCCGACACGTCGTCATTCGCGGTGACACCGCAGTCGGCTTCAACAAACCGCAAAATCAAAGGTAACGATCATGAAAAAATTCTTTGTCCTGTATCTTGCGCCGGTATCAGTAATTGAAGCCTGGACAAAAACGGATCCCGAGACGAGGAAGCCGGCGGAAGACAAGATGAGAGCCGACTGGCAGACCTGGATGAAAGAGCATGGGGCGATGCTCACGGACATGCCCGCGGGACTTGGCAAGACCAAACGGGTTACTGCGCAAGGTATCTCTGATGCGCGCAACGACAATATGCTTTATTGCGTGGTACAGGCGGAATCTCATGAGGCCGCGGCGAAATTATTCGCTAACCATCCACACTTAGGGATTCCGCAAGCATCCATCGAAATCATGGAGCTGAATCCGCTATCCGGGATGAAGTAACAAGCACATCCGGCGACCCGGTCCGGCATGGCGACGACGCCAGATAAAACTCCGTGCGCTAGTAGCTACCAGACGCGTAAGCTATCCGTCTCAATATCCGTGTATGGAGGACGATATGCCAAACATGAGATTACTGGTCGGCGCTTGTATGGTTCTCGCAGCGAGCCAGGTTCAGGCCGCTTACATAAAAGAAATTCTGAATGACCCCAGAACATACGTTGATCACACAGTGACGGTGCAGGGAGAAGTGACGGGCGTGCTGTCGTTGTTCGTCTTCAAGTACTTCACGCTCAATGACAGGACAGGAAAGATCAATGTTGTCACTGAGCGGCCGCTGCCTAGGCAGGGACAGACAATAAAGGTGACCGGCAAAGTAAAAGAAGTGTTCGCATTGGGAAGCGAGACGCTGCTCGTGCTGGTCGAAGATGAGGAACAAAGCAGCGGCAAGGCCGAACAGACCGGGCAATCAACGACTGCGCAGTTACCCGCGCGAATCTGAGCGCGAACTCAGCATGTGCAAAGACGAAGGAAATGTGTGGCTAACGAAAGACGTGAAGTAGTCGTAACGGACGTCAAGATTCCGTTCTGGTCGATGGTCGTGCTCATGGTGAAGTGGGCGATCGCAGCAATCCCGGCAGTGATCATCCTGATCGCGATTTTTGCGCTGCTGGGAACGGTAGCAGGCTATGTGTTCGGCCCCGGCTGGCACTGGTATCCGTGGAGCAAGGGAACGGTCACAATGTAACTGGTTCGTTTATCGTGCGAATGCAGCCGTGACCGGTTGCAGCGAACCCTGCGCGCGATACGAAGCGCGCAAAAACTAGCAGCCGAATACTAGGCCGGTGCGTGCCACCCGGCGTCCGCCCACAGCTCGCCGCTAACGGCGGAATTGGCAAGCATGAAGCAGATCGCATCGGCAATCTCTTCGGGCCGGATCAGACGGCTTAATTGCGTAAAGGGCAATATATGCTTGCCGATGTAATCCTCGCCTAACGCGCGCACCATCGGCGTATCGGTAAATCCCGGGTGGATCAGTCCGCACCGAACGCCGTAGTAGATTGCCTCTTTCATGATCGTCGCCGCTGCGCCCTCGAGACCCGCTTTGGTGCTCGCGTACGAGATTTGTCCGCGGTTGCCCTGCGACGAAACGGAGCCGATGAACACGATGGCGCCTTGCATGCCTTCGGAGGGCTGCCACTTTTTGAGGCCCTGCGCAGCGCGATTCTCGGCGATGCGACCGATCATCTCCAGCGCCCAGTAGACGGGCGCCACCAGATTTACATCTATGACCTGCTTGAACCGTTCAACGGGATAGATGCGCGCCTTGCCGGAAACCTTGTCGATCCGCACCGCAAGCTCATCACGCGTAATACCGGCAGCCGGCACGCACATCGTGACGGTGGTGTCGAACTGGCTGCTCATGGAATCGAAAACGGACGCGCGGAAGGCGTCGTCGGTTGTATCACCCTGAAAGGGATAAGCGACCCGCCGGCCGGCGACGGCGTCTACTTCAGCAGCGACCGCGTGGATGTTATCGCCCATGTCTACGAGCGCCATAGCGCGCACATTGCGGCGCGCCAAATCTGCCGCTACTGCGCGGCCAATACCGCTTGCAGCACCCGTTATAACTCCTACTTTTCCTGCGATTTCCATGAAAACTCCGTGATTTGCGGCGTCGCAGCATTCTAGCCACGTCGTTGCCGATTGTCACGAAGAGTCCATCTGACATGCCGGCGGCCGTCACCGCCGGCTCTGCCCCCGCTTTACGGAGGCGCTATGCGGTCCTCACGCTGAGTGGTCCCTCACATTGACCAACTTGTGGTCTCGCCGGCCGACCGTCATGCACTATATTCGTCGTATTTTGGCAACGCATCCGGCGCAATGTACCAGTCGGCTTTGGATTTCCAGAAGATGTTGCTGCGCGGTCGCATAACCGGATCGCCGTCGAGGCATCCCGCAGGTATGAGAACGTTAGTCGTAGTGCGGATTTTGTGAGGAACGCGCGTGCCGCACTGCTGACAAAACGCAACCGAGAAGCGCTTGGCGCCCGGAAGATCGAAGTGCTTAACGTCTGATTCTCCCGCCAGCCACTTGAACTGCTGCTCCGGCACGAAACCATTCGCCACGTGCGCACCGCCGCTCGCTTTCTGACAGCGGCTGCAATAGCAATAGCGGAAGTCCGCGAACGGCAGCGTCACTTCGAACCGCACTGATCCGCACAGACAGCTTCCGTTCACTACGTCCGCATTCGCTTCGTCCGCATTCACTTGGTCCGATACCATTTGAACTCCTTTCGTTTAGTACGCTTTTGCAAGCCCGCTAAGCTGCACGACATAAGACGCCATGTTGTTGGCATTCTAATCGCGCTCCCTGAATCGCTGCTGACCATACCGCACTCGAGCGTACACAGTGTGCAGCCGCCACGCGGGTTTACAATCGTTACAGCAAAGGCACGCAGAAATGTTATACCGATGAAACAGCGACCGCTGCCCACGCCGATAGACCGGCATGCATAAAGCTCACCGACTTGGCGTCACTCTTGCTGCGTTGCTCACGTTGAGCGCCGTCGCGCTTGCGCAGACTTATCCGGTCAAGCCGGTGCGCGTGGTTGTTCCCTATACAGCAGGCGGCAGTATGGACATTCTGTCGCGGTTGATCAGCCAGAAAATGAATGAGGCGTTCGATCAAACGTTGATCATCGACAATCGTACCGGCGCGGGCGGAAACATCGGGACCGAGCTTGTGGCGCGCGCGGCGCCTGATGGTTATACGCTCTTGACGGCGGGCATCGGTATCATGGCCATCAATCCCAGTCTCTACTCGAAGCTACCGTATGACCCGATAAAAGATTTTGAAGCGATCACACTCTTGGCGAAAATGCCGAACATGCTCGCCGTGAGCCCGGCGCTGCCGGTCAAGTCGGTGAGCGAACTGATTGCACTTGCCAAGGCAAAACCCGGTGTGCTGAATTACGGTTCCGCCGGTTCCGGCTCCAATCCGCATATTCTCGCCGAGTACTTCAAGTTGAGGACCAATACCGACATTCAGGATATTCCGTACAAGGGCGTGCCACCGGCGCTCAGCGATCTGATCGCCGGCCAACTGTCGATGGTGTTTGCCACGGTGCCCACGGTGCTGCCACAGGCAAAGGCGGGGCGCGTCCGTGCGCTCGCCGTAACCTCAGCGAAGCGCCTTGCGCTGGTGCCCGAATTGCCGACGATCGCTGAAGCCGGTGTCCCGGATTACGAGGCGACGCAGTGGATCGGCATGCTCGCGCCTGCAGGCACGCCGAAAGATATCGTCGCTCAGCTCAATGCAAGAATCGTGAAGACGCTTCAGCGCGCGGACGTGCGCGAGCGCCTCGGCACTGAAATGGTCGAACCGGTGGGCAGCACGCCGGATGAATTTCGCGCTTTTATGAAAGCAGAAATTGCGCGCTGGGCGCCGGTCGTGAAGGCGTCGGGCATGAAACCCGACTAGCCGGATCAGCACTCACCGCGTCCAGCGAGCGCTCACCGCGGATTACAAACGATTCGATTGCCGAAGCGAAAGCAGTCGCGGTACGGGCGTACCCCACTGTATGCGGGAGCGCGCAACGCATATGGCTCAATGCGTCGCCATGGAATATGACGCTCGTTTGCTTCCTGCGCCTGCTGTTGAGCAAGTAACGTCTGCCGCTCGAGCTCTTGCAATTCCTTCTGCGTGTGCTCGGCCTCGCGCGCCTGGCGCGCGGACTGCTCTTCCGCCGTTCTCTGATCCTGAATCCGGCGATTCAAGCCCGCAGATTTGTCTCGCAACTCTTCGACGACCGCCTGCCGTCGCTGATTGAACTGACCGAAAGATATCTTTCCATCGTAGAGCTCCGTGAGTGCCGCCATTACCTTGTTCTCGGCTTCAATGTTGTAAGCCAGCAGCGGCGGGCGATAGATTTCATTACCTTCGCGGCTCGCCACTTTTACGCATTCGCTGCGCGCGGCCGCCCAATTGCCAATCGCCTCTCGTTCATTGCGGTTTGCAATAGAGCGATCTTCAAGCATCGCCGAAGACATACTCGTTGCATCACCGAGAGACAACTTCGCAGATAGCGAGGCGAACCTGGGATCGCCGGCCAAACCAGCGAGGCAACTCCGCAGGTCGTTCTGTGCCCAGCACATTGTGCTCACACACATAAGCGCAAATATCGCGAAGCGGCACATGTTTACAATCCTGCGGTTGATTGACGCGCCCAAGTGCAAGCCAAGTTTTATGTCGTGCTTGAGTTATAAACGGCAGCGGTCACGATGCAAGACTGGCGCGAATGTCCGGAAGTTCCCCGCTGCGATTGCCGGCTCGTTCATAAATACTACGAATAGCGTCGGGCATTCAACGCACCATATCATTGTGCGTTTGGACGTTCTGCTTGGATGACACAAAGCGCGTTATTGCTGCGGTACCTTGGCTTCACGGACAACTCGTGCCCAGGTTTCGGTCTCCGACTTGATGAACGCTGCAAACTGCTCGGGTGTCGAGGGTGCGGGATCGACGCCAACCTCGACGAGCCGTCGCTGCGTATCGGGCGCGCTCAAAACTTTGTGCAAATCAGCGTTCAGTTTCGCGACGATCGCTTTCGACACCGCCGCGGGCGCGCACAACCCGTACCAGACCGTCACATCTATCGGCACGCCCGATTCGCGCATTGTCGGCACATCGGGCAGATGCACGCTGCGCTTGGGCGACGTGACGGCAAGCGGACGCGTGCGGCCGGATTTCATCACAGCCAACTGAGTAGACATGTTGTCGAACATTGCTTGCAGATGGCCGCCCAGGAGATCTGTGAGAGCCGGTGCGCCTCCTTTATACGGCACATGCACGATGTTGATGCCGGTCGTGAGACGAAAAAGTTCGAGCGTCATGTGCGGCGAGCTGCCGACGCCGGGCGACGCAATGATGATCTTGCCGTCGTTGGCCTTGGTGTAGGCGATGAAATCGCTCACTGATTTCACCGGCACCGCAGGATTGACGACCAGAACGTTCGGCGTCGTACCAATCATCGATACCGGCGTGAAATCCTTGTAGTGATCGTAGGGCAGCTTCTTGTACAACGACGGCGCGACTCCATGCGACCAGATGCCGCAGAAGAGCAGTGAATATCCATCCGGTGGCGCTTTGGCAGCGATGTCGCTCGCGATTGTGCCGCCGGCGCCGGCCCGATTATCCACAATGACGGGCTGGCCCCACAGTTCACCCAGCTTGGCAGCCACGATGCGTGCAGTGACATCGACACCGCCGCCCGCCGCGAAGCCCACTAGTAATCGACCGGGCTTCGTTGGATAGTCAAGCGCATGCGCGGCGCCCGCTAGCAGCGGCAAAAGAATGATGAGGATCTTTCGTGTCGAATGCAGATTGCTCATCGCCTTCCCTCCCGCGCTCTCTTCGATCACTCGCCTTTGATAGCGGCTGATTTCAAGATTGGTTGCGCAACCGCTGCCGCGGCTGGCAGATAGTCCTCCTGCCTGCGAGTCATTGAACCACCTTATCAGCCCGCTGCAGAATGGATTGCGGAATTGTTATGCCGAGCGCTTTGGCGGTTTTCGCGTTGATCACGAGCTCAAACTTGGTTGGTTGCTCGACCGGCAACTCTGCCGGCCGCGTGCCGCGCAAGACCTTGTTGACCAGTTCGGCAACCTGGGCATACACACCTGTGTTGCGCGGACCGTAGCCCATCAG
>Ga0207683_10002092_pt1 | contig 17578 bp, 17 predicted proteins | sample KBSM73metaG_FD_184333 | JGI IMG/M metagenome (GOLD analysis project Ga0207683, IMG submission 184333) | Miscanthus rhizosphere microbial communities from Kellogg Biological Station, Michigan, USA - KBS M7-3 metaG (SPAdes) (version 2) | ecosystem: Host-associated > Plants > Roots > Rhizosphere >... | reverse complement strand
CCCTGGCTGGAAGGATGGACGAACCGTCGCAGCCAACCCATCGCGCGCGCCGCGTGGGCAGCTGAATCATAACCGGGGCGGCGAATCACGGCAATCGGTACTTCGCGACCTAAGTCCCTCCAATCGCGCCAAAAGTGAAAATTTGGCAGGTTGTCGCTTCCGAGCAACCATATGAAGCGGTGCTGCGGATAGCGGCGTCGCAAGCGGCGCACCGTGTCGATCGTGAAACGAGTACCCTCGCGTTGCTCGAAGTCGCTGGCGCGGATGCGTGCGCGCCGTGCCATCCGTTCCGCGGCGGCCAGGCGTGCCTCATAAGGCGCCATGTCGCGCGAGTCCGCCTTGAGCGGATTGCCGGGGGAAACCAACCACCAAACCTCGTCCAGCCCCAGCGCTCGCATCGCCTCCAGGCTGATGCGGCGATGCCCGGCATGGGCAGGGTTGAAGGAGCCGCCGAGGAGGCCGATGCGCGCCATACCGCAGCAGCTAGCATGCGCAGCGAGGCTCGCATAATGTGGTTCCAAGGGGGCGCGCATGGGTGGCTTCGACGTAGTCGGCGACGCGGTAACGGGCGGGCTGATCGCACGCGCGGTCGAGCCGGAGGCGGGCGAGGGCGACGGCCACACCCACGAGAAGAGCTGCCTAAACTGCACGACGCTGCTGACCGGCCCCTACTGCTCGGCCTGCGGGCAGAAGTCGCACGTCCACCGGACTGTCCACGGCTTCCTGCAGGACTTCGTCCAGGGGCTGTTCAATTTCGAAGGCAAGATCTGGCGTACGCTGCCGATGCTTGCCTGGCGGCCCGGCGAGCTTACGCGCCGTTACATCGCAGGGGAGCGGGCACGGTTCGTCTCGCCCGTTGCGCTGTATCTCTTCACCGTTTTCGCCATGTTCGCCGTGCTCAACCTCACGGGCCAGCTTTCCCCCGGCACGAGCTCCAACTTGCCCAAGCACGCCCTCCAGGCCGGTATCGCCGACGACCAGGCGGAACTTGCGAAGCTTCAGGAACAGCGCAAGACCGCCGCCGCAGCCGGGAAGGACGTTTCGGGGATCGACCGTCGGATTGCTAAGAGGCAGGAAGACATCGCCGACATTCAGAGGGTGCTCGGCGGCAAGTCCATCGCGAACGTGGACGCGGGCACTGACGGTGCCCCGAGGTGGATAAGGCCGTTCATCAAGAACGCGCGCGACAATCCGCAGCTGGTCGCGATGAAGGTCCAGGACGCAGCGTCGAAATTCAGCTGGCTACTGATCCCGATCTCGGTGCCCTTCATGTGGCTGCTGTTCCCGCTTCGCCGCCGCTACAACGCCTACGATCACGCAGTTTTCGTGACCTACTCGCTGTCCTTCATGATGCTGCTGATGATTGCGGGAGGCGTACTGGCCGTGGCGGGGCTAGGGGGGATTGCCGGCCTGCTGTTCTTCGTGCCACCGTTTCACATGTACCGGCAGCTCAAGGGTGCCTACGAACTCGGCCGGTTCAGTGCGATCATGCGGACTGTCGCACTAGTCACCCTCGCCTTCATCGCCGTCGGACTGTTCATTGCTGCAGTCGTTGCAATTGGGGCGATGAACTAACCCCGGCAGGGGAATTTGATAGCGAGGATTCTCTCCATCGCCTCGGACATGTCGATTCGCGCGCGATCCTGCGCCGGCAGCGCCCCAAGGCGTGCCATGAACTCCTTGTCCTTCATGGTGGCGGGCCCAGGCGGCGGACAGAAGCGAGGTTGCTGACCGGCCTTGATCGCCACGCGCCGCTTCTCCGCGGCCTGGGCACCGGCAGCCTGCGCTTCATTGGTCAGGGCCTTGATCTCCCCGGATGAGAAGAGGGCGAACATGCCCTTCTTCTGAAGCGCGGTCGCACGTTGGTAGAACTGCTCCGCGTTCATGGATTGTGCCAAGGCGGCGGCCGGGATCAGTGCCAACGTAATCGCAACAACGACTGCCTTCATGACCCGTACTCCGCTTCGATTTGCGCCTCGAAGCGGAGGCGTAATGAATGCAGTGTTAAGCGCCGGCGGTTGCGGGCCCGCCCAGCGCTCCGGGCTTCGGCCGCTTGGCTTTCGGGATCGAGGAGCCTGCGGCCGGAATCGACGGACCCTTGGTGCTGCCCCGGTCGATCGTCTCGCCGGCGAGGACCTTCTTGATCTCGTCACCCGACAGCGTTTCAAATTCGAGCAGCGCCTGTGCGAGCTTTTCAAGCTCGTCGCGATGCTCATCGAGGAGGTGCTTGGCCCGCTCATAGCCGTCCTCGACGACCTTGCGGATTTCCTTGTCGATCGCCTGCGCGGTCTCGTTGGACATCTGCCGCGTGCGGTTCACCGAATAGCCGAGAAACACTTCCTCGTCCGGCTCGGCATATTGCAGCGGGCCGAGCGCATCCGACATGCCCCAGCGGGTGACCATGTCGCGGGCAAGGCTGGTCGCATACTGGATGTCGGATGAGGCGCCGGAAGAGACCTTGTCGTAGCCGAAGATCACTTCCTCGGCGACGCGGCCGCCCATCGCGACGGCGAGGTTCGCGTACATCTTGTCGCGGTGATAGCTATAGCTGTCACGCTCCGGCAGGCGCATGACCAGGCCGAGCGCACGCCCTCGCGGAATGATCGTAGCCTTGTGGATCGGGTCCGAGGCGGGCTCATGAAGAGCGACGATCGCGTGGCCCGCCTCATGATAGGCTGTCATCCGCTTCTCGTCCTCGGTCATGACCATCGACTTGCGCTCGGTGCCCATCAGCACCTTGTCCTTGGCGTCCTCGAACTCCTGCATTGCAACCAGGCGTTTGCCGCGGCGCGCGGCGAGCAAAGCCGCCTCGTTGACGAGGTTGGCGAGGTCCGCGCCGGAGAAGCCGGGAGTGCCGCGCGCGATCACGCGCGGATCGACGTCGGGCGCCAGCGGCACCTTCTTCATGTGAACGCCGAGGATCTGCTCGCGGCCGTCGATGTCCGGGCGCGGAACCACGACCTGGCGGTCGAAGCGGCCGGGGCGCAGGAGCGCCGGGTCGAGCACGTCGGGCCGGTTGGTTGCGGCGATGATGATGATGCCTTCGTTGGCTTCGAAGCCGTCCATTTCGACCAGCAGCTGGTTGAGAGTCTGCTCGCGCTCGTCATTGCCGTTGCCGAGGCCGGCGCCGCGATGGCGGCCGACAGCGTCGATCTCATCGATGAAGACGATGCAGGGCGCCGACTTCTTGGCCTGGTCGAACATGTCGCGGACGCGGCTGGCGCCGACGCCGACGAACATCTCGACGAAGTCCGAGCCGGAGATGGTGAAGAAGGGAACGCCGGCCTCACCGGCGATTGCACGGGCGAGAAGCGTCTTGCCGGTGCCCGGAGGGCCGACCAGCAACGCACCCTTGGGGATCTTGCCGCCCAGGCGAGCGAATTTGCCCGGGTCCTTGAGGTATTCAACGATCTCCTGAAGCTCCTCGCGAGCCTCATCGATGCCGGCGACGTCGGCGAAGGTCACTCGGCCTTGCTTTTCGGTCAGCATGCGGGCGCGGCTCTTGCCGAAACCCATGGCGCCTGAGCCGGCGTTCTTCTGCATCTGGCGCATCACGAAGAAGCTGATGCCGAGGATGAGCAGGAAGGGCAGCGAATTGTAGAGCATGTAGAGCCAGATGCTCGACTGCTCCTCGGCCTTCACCTGAACCGCCACGTTCTTTCCGACCATGCGGTCGGCGATGTCCGAGCCTGCCGGCGCGATCGTGTGGAATTCCTCGCCGTTGGCAAGCTTGCCGGCGATCGCGGAATTACTGTTCGTTCCGCCGGCCGCCATCACGACGGTGCGGACATTGCCTTCGTCGACCTGCTTGACGAACTCGGAATAAGGAATCGCCTGGCCGCTCTGCGTACGCGAGCCGCCGTCGATCAGCTGGACGAACACGACGAGCGCGAAGAGCACGCAGCCCCAAATGAGCAGGCTCTTGGTCCAGGGGTTGCCAGGCTTCTTTTCTTTGTCGTTCATCGCTCGTCTTTCAGGGCACCAACGCCCCGCCCGATAAAATAGGCGTATCCGGGCCAATAACAATGCGGCCTTGAGATGAGGTGAACGCTGTGCCGCGCCGGGACGGAGGCCCCGACGCGCGTCAGACGGAGAGAAAGAGCTATTCGGCCGCTACGAGGCTGCGCTCGGCCGGGTCCAGCCGTTGAAGAAAGCTATTGGCAAGCATCAGTCGCCGCTCGCGCGCAGCATCGGTGACTGCACGGCGCGCGGCCGCCAGTTCCTCACTCGCCCGACGGCGAAAATAGCGTTCATCCGGTTCCACGCGCCCTCCCGTGAACAGCGGCTCGCTCCCGAGTCGCGAACAGGAATTTACTCAAAGTTATCCACAGGTCGAGTCCGGTTCGGTGACGGAACGAAATGCCATTCGGCGCCGCCGCGGCAGAGAACGCCGCGAAGGGTACCCGTTCCCCCCTCGAGAAGGGTCGATACCAGGCGCGAAAGCTCTGCGCCTCGCGGCTCGAACTCCCCTTCCGTGGCTAGCTTGCGGATGGCGCGACCGACGACGCGGCGGACGATTTCGGCAGGGGCGTCAGAGGGCCGATAGATGACGCTTCCCCGCTTCTCCTGGACGCAATCGTCCCATTCGATCTTCGTGGCCCAGTCGAGCGCCGCGTCTGCATCGGCAAGGATTGCCGCGGAATGGGCGACGGCGCCTGCATCCAACCAGTCCATGGCGGCAAGCGCCCGGCGCACTCGAACCCGCTCGAACCGCTCATCCTCGTTGCTGGGGTCGGCGACGGCCTCCAGCCCCGCGGCCTGGCAAATCTGCTCGAGTTCGGCATGACGCCAGCCGAGCAGCGGCCGGACGAGACGGATGTGAGCGCCGGGCGATACCGACCGCGGGCGCATTCCAGCGAGGCCCCTCACCCCGGACCCCCGCGCAAGGCGCATGAGTACCGTCTCAGCCTGGTCCTCCGCATGGTGGGCAGTGACGATCGCGTCCAAGCCTCGCTCTTCGGCCCAATAGCCGAGCAGGCGGTAGCGCTTGTTGCGTGCCCGCTCCTGGATCGCGGTTTCGGGCATCTCCGACCAGCGGGCGGTGAGCGTTGCGTGGCGTACATTAAGACGGCTGCAGACGCTTTCCACGAACGCGGCTTCGCCCGGCGCCTCAGGGCGAAGGCCGTGGTCTATGGTGGCGGCTTCGACCTGATCGGGTCGTGCAGCGGCGGCCAGCAGCAGCAAGGCGAGGCTGTCGGGCCCACCCGAGACCGCAACGCCGATGCGCGCCTGCTTCGACACCAGCGCGTCGAGGTCGGCGCGAAAGCGATCGAGGATTGATGATTCCACCGGGCCCCCTGAGCTCGTTTCAGTGCCCTTTACGAGCGGGGGGTGGCGGTCTCCAACATGGTTGTTGCGACCGCGCCGATTTGAGGCAGTCGCCTCAATTGCACTGGGCCTGCGCTTTGCCGTCACTCACCTGTTTCTTGAGGTCCGTACGGGCCTTGGCGCCGTAGATAGCGTCGAACTCTGCATAGACTTTGCAGGCCTGGGCCGGCTGGCCGAGCTGCATCGCAGCCTGGGCAAGGTAATAAAGGCTGTCCGCCGCCCGCTCGCCGCCCGGATTGCCACGATAGTTCGCAAGGAAGACGTTGGCAGCCTCGCGGGTCTGGCCCTTGCTCATCAGCGAGCGGCCGATGAGGTTGTTGGCGTAGCTGACGCGGCGATGCTTCGGGTAAGCCGCGACGAAGCCCTTCAGTGAGGAGATCGCCTGGTCGTACTGGCCGGCCTGCCACTGACGGAAGCCTTCGCTGTAGGCATCTTCGCCCGGATCGGTCGCCGCTGCCGTTTCGACTCCTGGGCCGCCCCCAGCAGGGACGGGCTCCGACTCTGCAGTCTTCTTCGGGGGAGTCTTGGAAGGGGTCGTTTTCGGTTTTGCGGACGGCGTCGTTACGGGTGCCGTCTCAACTGGACCGGCCGTCGGAGCGACCGTCGCCGCCTCGCTCATCTTCTGCTCGAGCGCGGAGATGCGCTGGTCCTGGTCGGCCTTCAGCTGGCCGATACCGCTTTCGAGGTTGCGCAGACGGTTCCCGTTCTCCTCCGACTGGCGAACGAGATCAGCAACCTGCTTTTCAAGCGCGTCGAGCCTTTGGTCGAGATTGACGACCGACGACTGGCTTGCGGCCGGATCGTCCAAGAAACCTGCGGTGTCCGCGGGGCGCCCCTTCGGGAAGACCTGACGCTGCACCTGCTGCACCTGCTTCTCAAGCCGGTCGAGGCGTTGCTCCGGAGTCGGCGGCGCCTGGCGCTGGGCCTGGGCGGCCACGGGCACGAGAGTCAGTGCGGCGCCGGCCGCGAGTGCGGCGGTCAAACGGTAGTTCACGATAATCTTCCCCACGCTTCGGTTCGCACCCCAATCTGCCGCCCCGCGCATTGCGCGGCGATGAATCCTACTGGCTGTTGCTCACGGGCTGCGTCGGCGGTGGTGCGGCCGGAGGCGGCGCAGCGGCTGCCGCAGCGCGCGTCGCGCGAGACGTCGGCGCGGGCGCCGTCGTCGCGGGCGCAGGCTGAGCCACTACCGGCGCCGATGCCGTCGTCGGCCCCTTGAGCAGCGAAGCCGGAGCCAGGCTCACCGTTGTCACCTTCCCCGCGGGACCCACCTGCGGCGCCGTCGTCGTTCCGACCGTAATCTTCAACGCTTCTGGCTTGCCTGCCTTCAGCATCGGCGCGGTCGCTGTCGCCGGCACAGTATAGGCCTGGCCGGGCTGCAGCTCGCCCTGGAACAGGGTGTTGCCCTGGTCGGTCACGGCAATCCACGCAGGAGAAGTAGCGGTCAGAACGACCGGACCCGTCGCCGCAGTCGCGGGCGGGGGCGCGGGTTGAGCCGCAGGCGCTTGGCCAGCCGCATTGGTCGCCGCCTCATTGGTCGTCGCGTTCTGGTCCTGCTCGTCGAGCGAGCGCCGGTTGAGGAAGCTCATCAGCGCGATTAGCAGCACGGCGGCGATCACCGCTCCGATCACCAACGACCTGGGCATGGTCCGGCGCGGGTCCGCCGGCTCGAACACGTCCGCAGATGTCGCGGCGAAGCGCTGACCGCCCATTTCCTCGCGCAGCTGGTCGCCGATCTCCATGCGATCGAGTCCAACGACTCCAGCGTAATTCTTGGCAAAGCCTATGGTGTAGGTCGGTGCCGGAAGGCTGTCCCACTCCGCGGTCTCGATGCTGGCGAGATGGCGTTGCGGAATCCGGGTCTGGGCCGCAACGTCCTCCAGGCTCAGTTTCATCTTCTCGCGCGCGACGCGGAGTCGTTCGCCAACCGTCGGCGGCACCTCCGGCTCGGGCTCGGCCTCGGGGACCTCGGGCTCAGGGGTGCGCTTGGGCATGCACCTTGTTTGAAGGCTGCAGCGAAGGTGTCAACCGCAACCTAACCTATCACCACATTGTGTCGGCGCGCCCACTCGCTGAGCGCCTTGCGCATGTCCTTCGGCGGCTTGGCCAAGAGCTGGTCCATGCGGGTTCGGATCGCCGCGGCGTCGAGCGAGCGGACCATCGCCTTGACCGGACCGACCGCGGCCGGGGTAATCGACACATTCTCGGCGCCGAGGCCGACCAGTGCCATCGCTTCGAGCGGGCGGCCGGCCATCTCGCCGCAAATCCGAACGGGGACGTTGGCCGCCCGAGCCTGGTCGAGGATGCGTTTCAGGAAGCGAAGGATCGCCGGGCTCAGCCAGTCGTAGCGCTGGGCAAGCCGCGGGTCGGAGCGGTCGGCGGCAAACAGGAACTGGGTAAGATCGTTGGTGCCGACGGAGATGAAATCGACGCGGGGCAGCAACTGGTCCAACATTTCGGCCAGGCTGGGCACCTCGAGCATGGCGCCAAACTCGATCCGGCTCGGGAGCTTGCGATGCGCGCCGCGTGCCCATTCGACCTGTTCCTCGAACAAAGCGCGCGCCTCTTCATATTCCCACGGCTCGGAGATCATCGGGAACATGACGCGAAGGACCTTGCCGCCTGACGCGTCAAGAAGCGCCCGGGCCTGGGCCTTCATCAAGGTCGAGCGATCGAGCGAGAGGCGGAGCGCGCGCCAGCCCATCGCCGGATTCTCGGCCTGCTCCTCGGCGTCGTCCGTGAGATACGGCAAGGCTTTGTCGCCACCGATGTCGACGGTGCGGAAGACGACTGGCCGATCGCCAGCGGCATCGAGCACCTTGGTGTAGAGCCGCATCTGGCGGTCACGGCCGGGAAGCGTCGCCGAGACCAGAAACTGGAACTCGGTGCGGAATAGGCCGATCCCCTCGGCTCCGCTCATCGGCAGCGAGGCGGCATCCTCAGCGAGCCCGGCATTGACCATTACGCTGACGTGGACGCCGTCGACCGTCTTGGCCGGCAGGTTGCGGATCGCCGCGAACTCCGCGCGCCGCTTCTGGCTGAGCGTCATCCGATGCTCGAAGCCTGATAGCAGCGGCCGGCTGGGTCGGATGATGACGCTGCCGTTGTCGCCGTCGACGAGTATCGTCTCGCCTTCCTCGACGCTGTGGCGGATGTCGTGGAGGCGGCCGAGCACCGGTACGCCGATCGCTCGCGCGACGATCACCATGTGCGAAGTGAGCGAGCCCTCCTCCAGCAGCACGGCCTTCAGGCGGCGGCGGTCATATTCGAGCAGCTCGGCGGGCCCTAGGTTTCGGGCGATCAGCACCGCATCGTGCGTAAGGCCGGTCTGCGCCGCAGTGCCCATGCGCCCGGACACGATGCGCAGCAGCCGGTTGGACAGGTCCTCGAGGTCGTGCATCCGCTCTTTCAGGAGCGGATCGTCGATCTCCTGCATGCGCGCGCGGGTACGTTGCTGGACACGCTCGATTGCCGCTTCGGCGGTGAGGCCACTGTCGATCGCCGCATTGATGCGCCGCGACCAGCCCTCGTCGTAGGCGAACATGCGGTAGGTCTCGAGTATCTCTTGATGCTCGCCCGCGATCCCGAACTCGGCCTCCTTCGCCATGTTGTCGATCTGCTCGCGCATCTTGCGGAAGGCGCCGTAGACGCGGGCGCGCTCGGCCTCGATGTCGTCGGCGACGGTGTGCTCGACGACGATCCGCGGCTCGTGGAAGACGGCGACCCCCTTCGCCATACCGTTGACGAGCCTCAGGCCCGGGAGGCGCAATGGCCCCGCGCTGCGAAGGCGGCTTCGGCGGGCACCGTCGACGAGCCGCGCTGCGGCGATCATCTCCGACAGCACCATCGCCACGGTCTGCAGCGCCTCGATCTCGACATCCTCGTAGCGGCGCGGGTCGGCGTGCTGGACGGCGAGGACACCGATCGGGCTTTCAAGACGAACGATCGGCACTCCGGCGAAGCTGTGGTAGCGCTCCTCGCCCGTCTCGGGCTTGTAGAGGAAGGCCGGGTGCTCGGCGGCCTCGGCGAGGTTCAGGACGCGGCCCTCGGCGGCGATGGTGCCGACCAGGCCCTCGCCCATGTGAAGCCGCGTGACGTGGACTGCTTCCTTGCGCAGGCCGTGCGTCGCGAACAGCTCGAGATTGTTGTTGCGAAGGAGGTAGATGGAGCAGACGTCGCTATCCATTTTGTCTGCGATTAGGTCGACGACCTTGTCGAGCTTTGACTGGGCCGAGCCGCGGCTGGCCATGATTGCGTGCAGGCCGGTCAGGATCTCGCGGGCGGAGGTGGCGGCGCTGAGCGGCATGATCGAGCGCTATCAGATGCGCCGCTGCCGTGTCACGCGTGAGATGGCACCGGGAGCGGACGGACCGCCCCCGGCGCAAGGTCGGCGGTCAGGCGGCCTCCGACACGGTGAAGGTGATGAAGGTCTCGCCGACTGTGCCTTCGACCTGCCCGTTCTGGCGGACGGCGATGTCGAACGGGCGGCCGGTGAGCCGGTCGTAGCCGGTGAGGTGCGTGGTGCCGCGGCGGTCAGTCGACTGCTGGTACCGGCCGATCAACCCGGCATATTCGGTCGGGTTGTACTGGATCACCTGGGTGTCGATCCCGGGCTTCACGGGCGTGAGGCCGAGCGCCACCGCCAGAACTGCGTTCATGATCATATTGAATACTCCATTTCACAGCTGAGGCGCTGCGCAGGAGTTCCTTCAAGAACCATGCCAAACCGGGGAATGACACGGTTTCAATGACTTGGGATGTGTCGGCCAAACGACTTTAGGTCTGTGGTGCTATAGGTTAGTAATACACACCAGCTTAGCGGTACCAGCCGGCGACTTCCATCCACTTGGCCTCGTTCTTCATCGCGCTGATCATGTAGTCGGGCAGGTTCTCGTCGAACCAGACTCCGCAGCGGTCGTCGTTGCGCCAGACGACTGTGGCCATGCCTTCGAACGGGCCCACGACGACCAGCACGTCGGAGCCGGGCGCGGGCATGTCGCGCGCGTCGAGCCGGGCGCCCCTGCTGGAAAGGTCGGAGACGATGATCGAGCGCGACCGGCCCAGCCCGTAAGCGGAGCCTGCAAGGACCACTTCCTCGCGTTCGGATTCGCGGCGGCTAGTCTGGCTATGGTTCTCGACCATGACCCGCGTTGTCGCACGCAGCCGCGAGCGGACGAAGCGACGATTGGCGGCTGTACCGTTGCGATACGCTTGTTAGCCCCGGCTCTCCAGCGCCGCCGCGGCCTCATCGACCAGTTCCTGGATGATCTCTGCGACCGGCTCCTCGCGGTTGACCATCCCGACGGACTGGCCGGCCATGACCGAGCCGCTCTCAACGTCGCCGTCGATCACCGCGCGGCGAAGCGCACCTGCCCAATAGTGCTCGATCTGGAGCTGGGCCTCGGCCATCTCGATCGCACCCGCGTCGAGCTTCTGAGCGACCTCGCGCTGCTTGGCCGCGAAGTTGACCATCTCCTGGTTCTTGAGCGCCCGGACCGGGATCACCGGAAGGCGCGGGTCGATCTGAACCGAGGGGATGGCGTCGCGAGCCGAGGCACGGATGAAGGCCTTCTTGAAGTTCGGGTGAGCGATGCATTCGGTCGCGCAGACGAAGCGCGTTCCGAGCTGGACCCCCACTGCGCCCATTTCGAGGTAAGCGGCAATCGCCTCGCCGCGGCCGATGCCGCCGGCGACGAACACTGGAATGTCCTTGCTGACGTTGGGCAGGATCTCCTGCGCCAGCACCGAGGTCGAGACGGGGCCGATATGACCGCCCGCCTCCATTCCTTCGATCACCAGCGCATCGACGCCCGAGCGCATCAGCTTCTTCGCGAGCGCCAGCGCCGGAGCGAAGGCCGTGAGCTTGGCGCCGCTCGCCTTGATGCGGTCGATCGCGCCTGCCGGTGGCAATCCGCCGGCAAGAACTACGTGGCTGACGCCATGCCTGGCGCAGGTATCGATCAGGTCCGACAGCTGCGGGTGCATGGTGATGAGGTTGACGCCGAACGGCCGGTCGGTGCGCTTCTTGGTCTCGGCGATCTCGGTGTCGAGCAGCTCGGGGTTCATCGCCCCGCAGGCGATGACTCCGAATCCGCCCGCGTTTGAAATGGCGGATACGAGGTGCCGCTCCGAAATCCAGCTCATCGCGCCGCCCATGATCGCGACCTCGCAGCCGAGGAACTCGATGCCGCGATGCATCAGCTCCTTCAGGCGCGAGTGGCCCACCGACGCGTGGACGGCGCGCGGCTCGGCGATCAGCCCCTCGCCGCTCATGCCGCCTGCTCCGCCGCGTCGAGGCCGAACGCCGTGTGGAGGACGCGGACCGCAAGCTCGGTATATTCCTCGGGAAGCAGCACCGAGACTTTGATCTCGGAGGTCGAGATGGCGAGGATGTTGATCCCGCGCTCGGCGAGCGTCTCGAACATCTTGGCGGCAATGCCGGCGTTGGAGCGCATGCCGATGCCGACCGCGCTCACCTTCACCACGTCGGTGTCGGTGACGATCTTGTCGAAGCCGATTGCCGCCCTGGCCTTCTCGAGCTCCGCGACCGCATGCGCGAGCGATGCGTTGGGCACGGTGAAGGTAAGGTCGCTCGGAGTCCCCGTCCCCGCTCCGCTCTGGACGATCATGTCGACGTTGACGTTGGCCTTGGCGAGCGGCGCGAAGATCGCCGCGACCGTCCCCGGCTTGTCGGGCAGACCGGTCAGCGTGACCCGCGCCTCGTTCTTGTCATGGGCGATACCCGTGACGAGCTGCCGTTCCATGTTGAGCTCCTCGATTTTGTCGTCGGAGACGATGAGCGTCCCGGGCCTGTCTTCGAACGATGAAAGCACCTGCAGCGCCATGTTGTAACGCATGGCGAGGCCGACCGAGCGCGTCTGAAGCACCTTGGCCCCGACCGACGCCAGCTCGAGCATTTCCTCGTAGGTGATGGCGTTCAATTTCCTGGCGCGAGGGACGATCCGGGGATCGGTGGTGAAGACGCCCTCGACGTCGGTGTAGATGTCGCAGCGGTCGGCGTTCACCGCGACCGCGAGCGCGACCGCCGACGTATCGGAACCGCCGCGGCCCAAAGTGGCGACATCGCCTTCCGCCGTAATGCCCTGAAAGCCGGGGATCACCGCGATCCCGCCTTTCTTGAACACGTCTTCCAGGATCTGCGCGTCAATGTGGTCGATCAGCGCCGAGCTGTGGCCCGAAGCGCGGATCGGGAGCTGCCAGCCCATGTAGGAACGGGCGTTGGCGCCCATGCCGGAAAGCGTGATGGCGAGGAGGCCGGCAGTGACCTGCTCGCCGCTTGCGACGACCACGTCATATTCGCGCGGGTCGTAGAGCGGCGCGGCTTCCTTGCACATCTGCACGAGGCGATCGGTCTCGCCGGCCATGGCCGAGACGACGACGGCGACATCGTTGCCGCGCTCGGCCTCGCGCTTCACCAGGCCCGCAACATGGCGGATGCGCTCGATGCCCGCCATCGAGGTGCCGCCAAATTTCATCACGATACGGGCCATTGCGGCGGGGGTTTAGCTGCTGGAGGCGTCCGCGCAACCGGCGAGCCATTCCGGCATGCGGTCGGCGGCCATCAGCCGGTCGACATCGATACGCGGACGGACGACCGCCCAGCGGCTGCCGTCGACCAGGACTTCGGGGGTGAGCGGCCGGCTGTTGTAAGTGCTGGCCATCGCCGCGGCATAGGCGCCGGCGGTGCGGAAGACGACGAGGTCGCCAGCCGCGACATCGTCCATCTGCCGGCCAGTCGCGAAGGTGTCACCCGTTTCGCAGACCGGGCCCACCACATTGGCCGTCCGCTGCTCGCCGCTCGGACGGACCGCCTCGATCCGATGCCAGGCGTCGTAAAGCGCGGGGCGCATCAAGTCGTTCATCGCGGCATCGACGATGACGAACGGGTCGGTCGCGCCGGGTTTCACCCGGATCACGCGCGAAAGGAGAACGCCAGCATTGGCGACGATCAGCCGCCCCGGCTCGAACACAAGCCGCACGTTCCAGCCTTCGGTCACGCGTTTCACCATCGCGCCATAATCCGCGGGGCTCGGCGGAGGCGGCTGCCCCGGGTCGTACGGCACGCCGAGGCCCCCGCCCAAGTCCGCCACGCTGATGATGTGCCTGCCCGCGCGCAGCTCGGCGATCAGCTCACCGACGCGGGTGAAAGCGCGCTCAAGCGGCTCGAGGCTCGTCAGCTGGCTGCCGATGTGGACAGCGACGCCTTGGACCTCGAGCCCCGGCAGCCCGGCGATGCGATCGTAGGCTTGGTGCGCGTCACCAAAGGCGATCCCGAACTTGTTCTCGGCGGCGCCCGTTGTGATCTTGGCGTGGCCCCCAGCCGCAACGTCCGGATTGACACGGAAGCCGACCGGCGCCGTCAGGCCCATCGCACTGGCGACGCCGGACAGCATCTCTGCCTCTTCCAGGGACTCGAGGTTGAACTGGTAGAGCCCGCCTTCGAGGGCGAGCCGCATCTCCTCCTCGGTCTTGCCGACCCCGGCAAAGACGATCTGGTCGCCAGGCACCCCTGCGGCGCGCGCGCGCCGGTACTCGCCGCCGGACACGACATCGGCGCCGAGGCCCGCCTTCGCCAGCGTGGCAATCACGGCGCTGTTTGGATTGGCTTTGACCGCATAGGCGATGAGCGGATCAGGCAGGCCCTCCAGCGCGGACCGCAGCGCGGCAACGTGCCTGCACATCGTCGCGGTCGAATAGACATAGACGGGGGTACCGACCACGGCCGCGATCTCGGCAAGCGGCACCTCCTCGCAATGAAGCTCGCCATTCCTCAGCTGGAAGTCGTCCATCGCCGCATTCAACGCACCACTCCCTTCCCCTTTGCAACCCCAGGAGGCATGGAGGGGGCAATGAGCAGCATCGTCAGCGACGAGGTCCGGCAGTTCGCGGCGCAGGCCGGCGGCTGGTGGGACCCGAACGGGCCCGAGGCGATGCTTCACAAGCTGAACCCGGTCCGCCTCAAGTACATCCGCGACCAGATCGACCAACACTGGCAGTGCGACGAGTGCAAGCGCACGCCGCTGGAGGGCAAGACCGCGCTGGATGTCGGCTGTGGCGCGGGGCTGCTGACCGAGCCGCTGGCGAGGCTGGGCGCAAAGGTGACCGGGCTGGACGCGGCGCCGGAGCTCATCGCCGTGGCGCGGGAGCACGCCGCCGGACAGGGCCTGGAGATCGACTATCGCGCCAGCGAGTTCGAGGCGCTGCAAGGCCAGTTCGACCTGATCACCTGCATGGAGGTGATAGAGCACGTCGCCGACCCGGAGGCCTTCGTGAAAGCGCTGGCGAAGCGGCTCGCGCCGGGCGGGCTGCTGGTCATGTCGACCCCCAACGCGACGGCCATGTCGAAGCTGATGATGATCACCATCGGCGAAGGGACCGGCCGGATCCCCAGGGGAACGCACGACTTCGAGAAGTTCGTTGCGCCCGAGCGGCTGAGGATGCTTCTGGCAGACGCGGGTCTCAAGTGCCTCGACGTCGAAGGGATCGCCTGGTCTCCAACGCGCGGGCTGCACCTGAGCGATGATGTGCGCCTGAATTACCTCGTCGCGGCGGTTTGTGCCTGACGGGGTCTCAGCTCAACCCGATTCAACCACGGCCCGCACCTAACGCGCATTAACCATCTGGCCCAAATCGGGACTTGGCCTAAGCCTTTGATATTCCGATTCTTAAAAGGCCGGGGGGTCCGATGGGTTTTTTCTTCAATTTCGCAACGCGTGACATTGCGATCGACCTCGGCACCGCCAACACGGTGATCTACGTCTGTGGCCAGGGCATCGTCGCCAGCGAGCCGTCGGTGGTGGCGATGGAGATCGTCAATGGCGTCCGGACGGTGCATGCCGTGGGCGAGGATGCCAAGCTGATGCTGGGCAAGACGCCTGGCAACATCCGCACCATCCGCCCGCTCCGCGCCGGGGTCATCGCCGACCTCGAAGTCGCCGAGGAGATGATCAAGCATTTCATCCGCAAGGCGAATGGCGGCCGGAGCCGATTCGGGCGCGGGCCCGAGGTCGCGATCTGCATCCCCTCGGGCGCCACCAACGTCGAACGGCGCGCGATCCGCGATGCGGTCAGCAACGCCGGGGCGGACAAGGTGTCGTTGATCGAGGAGCCGATGGCCGCGGCGATTGGGGCGGGGCTTCCGGTGACCGAACCGATCGGATCGATGGTGGTCGACATCGGCGGCGGCACGACCGAGGTCGGGGTGATCTCGCTGCAGGGCCTGGCGCTGTGTCGTTCAGCCCGCGTTGGCGGCGACAAGATGGACGAGGCGATCGCCTCCTACGTTCGCCGCAACTTCAATCTGCTGATCGGCGAAGGCACGGCCGAGCGGGTCAAGTTCGAGGTCGGGTCTGCGGTCCGGCCGGGCGACGGCGTCGGCCTGACGACGCTCGTGCGAGGCCGTGACGTGGGACGCGGAATGCCGGGCGAGATCGAGCTCAACCAGGCCCAGGTTGCCGAGGCGCTGAGCGAGCCGGTCAACCAGATCGTGGAGGTGGTGCGCACGGCGCTCGAGCATACGCAGCCCGAAATCGCTGCGGACGTCATCGACCAGGGTATCACGATGACCGGCGGCGGATCGCTGCTGCGCGACTTCGCGACCGTGCTCCAGGACTCGACCGGCCTGCCGGTGCAGGTCGCCGACGACCCGATGAGCTGCGTCGCTCTTGGCGCCGGCCGGACGCTGGAGGATCAGGTGTACCGCGGGGCGCTGATCGCCGCCTGAACTCGTTAACTCACTCCGTGCTATATCCCGTGCACACGGAGAATCGCTGATGCCGACGAGTTTCCTTGGCCTATTCCTCGTTTCGACCGCGCTATCGTTCGTGGCGACGTTCACTGCGGTGGGCGTCCAGGCACTGATCCGTCGCTTGCGCCCGAGCGCCGACGAAGAGCCGCGCCGGCTGCGCTGAAGCGCTAGAAGTCCACCTTGTCGTAGTGGCCGGGCGGGACGATGACCTCCATCCGCTCGGCGAGCAGAGGCCGGAAGCACGGCCGCGACTTCATCACCGCGTACCAGTCCTTGGTCTGCTTGTGGCCGCGCCAGTCGAGCGCGCCGAGATAATCGATCACCGATAGGTGCGCGGCGGCCGTGAAGTCGGCGAGGCTCAGGCCAGGACCGGCGAGCCAGCGCCGATGGTCGAGCAGATAGTCGAGATAGTCGAGATGCTCGCTGGCCGTCCGCATCGCTTCGCGCAGGATCCGCGTGTCGGGGCTTTCGCGGTTGACCAGCCGCTTGCGCATCCGCTCGTTCATCAGCGGCTCGACGGCTTCGCGGTATAGCTTGAGATCGAACCATTCGGTCATGCGCCGGATCTCGGCCCGAAGCGCGGCATTGCCGTGGATCATCGGCATGCGGTCCACCGTCTCATCGAAATATTCGACGATCGGCTGCGAGCCGATGAGGGTCACGGCCTGGTCCGGCTCGACCATCACGGGCGTCTCGCCCGCGGGGTTCAGGTCCATGAACTCGTCGCGGCGCTCCCACGGATTCTCGCGCACCAGCTCATGGCCGACGCCCTTCTCGGCGAGGACCAGCCGGACCTTGCGCGAAAAGGGGCAGAGCGGGAACTGGAAGAGCTGCCACATGGCGGGGCAGCTTTAGCGGGAAAGGGCGGTGCGTCTAGCGCCGAGGATAGGTCGGATCGGGCATATTCGCGACGGCCCGGTCGACTGCGCGCTGAACGTCGTCGAGCGATTGCATCAAGGCCGGAAGCGCCCGGTTCATCGACTGGATGCCGCGCTGGACCTGCGGCTCGGCGCTCGCAATCTGCTGGTGGATATGACGGTCGAAATTGGGATCGTCGCGCCGCGCATAGTCGCCCACGGTCATGTTGCGCTCCCGCGGGGTCGCGTCGCGGCCTTCGAGCGCAGCCTTCGCTTCGCCAACCCGAACGTTCATCAGCGCCCGCGTCAACTGGTCCAGGGTGCCGAACAGCTGGTGCACCGTCGCCGGGTTCGTCAGCTCGGGTGGTATCACCGGCGCCTGCTGAGCGAGCGCGGGGCTCGAGCAGAGCAGAACAGGGAGAGCGATCAGGGTCTTACGCATGGCGGCTATCCATCTAAGTCCCTGAATTATCGGACTTCAATCTGGCCCATGCAAGTTAAACTTCAGTGACCCAGGCTTAACCACACAAGGGCGACGATGCCGGCCGCGATGCGGTACCAGGCGAACGGCGCGAAGCCGTGCCGCGAGATATAGTGGACGAAGGCACGGACCACGATCAGCGCG
>Ga0207683_10002090_pt1 | contig 17589 bp, 15 predicted proteins | sample KBSM73metaG_FD_184333 | JGI IMG/M metagenome (GOLD analysis project Ga0207683, IMG submission 184333) | Miscanthus rhizosphere microbial communities from Kellogg Biological Station, Michigan, USA - KBS M7-3 metaG (SPAdes) (version 2) | ecosystem: Host-associated > Plants > Roots > Rhizosphere >... | reverse complement strand
GCTGGCCGTGCTGCAACGAGCACGGCGAATGGAACGCCACGCGCTGGGGCCCGTGATCCATCGCCACCTGCGGGGCGAAGCGTTTCCATTCGGCGGCGATGACTTCGACCGAATCGCGCGCCAGCGCTGCGACGCGACGCGCCTTGTCGGCGTACGCCGGATCGTCGCGCAGCAGATGTCCATATTCCTTGACGACGACCCCGCACCCGCTTGCGCTGACGACGATCGCCTCGATTCCCTGCTCGACATGCGGCCACCAGGCATCGATGTTGGCGCGCGCATAATCGAGCGCCTCGTCGTGCGCGCCCAGATGATCGCTCAATGCGCCGCAGCAGCCGGACCCCGAAGCACGGACCAGAGTGATGTCCACCCGGTCGAGCGCGCGAGCGAGCGCAGCATCGATGCTCGGCGCCAGCGATGGCTGCACGCAGCCCGCAAGCAACAACATCCGCCGGGTGTGCCGCGGCTCCGGCCATCGTTTGGCGCGGCGCGGGGCGGGAATCCTGGCGGCGAGCGCGTGCGGCAGCAAAGGCCGCGCGATGCGGCCGGCGGCAAGTGCCAAACCGAACCAGGGGCGATGGGTCAGGCCCTTGCGAAGCAGCCAGCGGCGCATGCGCTCGCCGGCCGGACGCTCGATTTTTTGCTCGGCGACGCGGTGTCCGATGTCGAGCAGCCGTCCAAAGCTGACGCCCGACGGACAGGTCGTCTCGCAACTGCGGCAGCTCAGGCAACGGTCCAGGTGCAGCGTGGTAGTGGCTGTGACCGCATCGCCTTCGAGCATCTGCTTGATCAGGTAGATGCGTCCGCGCGGGCCGTCGAGCTCGTCACCCAATAGCTGGTAGGTCGGGCAGGTCGCCGTGCAGAAGCCGCAATGCACGCAGGCGCGCAAGATCGATTCCGCGTCGCGTCCGTCGGGGGTGTCGCGAATGAAGTCGGCCAGATGGGTTTCCATCCAGGTCCTTTCAGAGTTCCGCGTACATCCGGCCCGGATTGAAAATGCCAGCCGGATCCAGCGCCGCTTTCAGCCGCTGATGCAAGGCGAGCAGCGCAGGTGGCAACGGTTGAAACACGCCGGCCGACTTGTCGGAGGCGCGAAACAAGGTCGCATGACCGCCGTGCGCCGCCGCCCACGCGCGAGCCTGCTCGGCATCGCCCTCCTCCTGCTCGGCGAGCCAGCGCAGCGCGCCGCCCCATTCGATCATCGTCGCGCCGCCGAACGCCGTGTGCGGCGCGGTCGCGCGCACCGACAGACGCCACAGCGCTGGCCCGCGCGACGCTGTCGCGTCGCCATTGTTCTGTCCGCGAAAGGGCGCGAAGAAATCATGGGTCTGGTCGCGTACCGCGCCCCAGTAGCCGACGGCGTCGTCGAGCGGCTCGCCGCCCAATCGCCGGGCGGCGGCCGCCACTGCACTGTCGGCGCCGGACAGGCGAACGCTGAGCCTTCCCTGGTGCCAGCAGCTCGCCGACAAGGGTAGCGGCGCCGCGCTCCAGCCGTTGAGCCTGCGCAGCGCCTCATCGGCGGGCAGCTCGAAGATCCGCGTCGTCTCCGCGCGCGGTAGCGGGAGGCACTTGAGCGAGACCTCGAGGATGACGCCCAGCGTCCCCAGCGAGCCGGCAATCAGCCGCGAGACATCGAACCCGGCGACATTTTTCATGACCCGTCCGCCGAAAGCGAGCTCTTCGCCGCGTCCGTCGAGCAGCCTTATGCCCAACACCAGATCGCGCACGGCGCCCGCGTAAGGGCGGCGCGGTCCGGACAGGCCCGCGGCGACCGACCCGCCGATAGTCGCCTTCGGTCCGAAATGCGGCGGCTCGAACGCGAGCATCTGGCCCGATTGCGCCATCGCCTGCTCGACGTCGAACAACCGGGTGCCGCAGCGCGCGGTGATCACCAGCTCGGTCGGATCGTAGTCGACGATGCCGGCGTGCCCCGAGACGTCGAAGATCTCGCCGGTCAGACCCTGTCCGTAGAAGTCCTTGCTGCCGCCGCCGACGATGCGCAGCGGCGTCGTCGCCGCCGTCGCCGCGCACACGCGATCGCGCCAGGCGGCGACAAGATCGCTCATCCGCCGCCCGGCCGAGTCATTGCTGCTGCGCCTGCGCCATCGTGCTGTCGAGCATCGGAATATGCTCGGTCTCGCGCGCCGCGCCTTCGGCCCATTCGCGCATTGCCGGCAAGTCGAGCAGCGCGCGGTGGTACGCTGCCGCCGCGCCGTCCAGCACGACGCCGTAACTGTCGAAGCGGCAGGCGACGGGGCAGTAGAACGCGTCGACAATGCCGAACGCACCGCACAGGAAATCTCCATTCCGGCCGAAGCGCTCGCGTCCCTCGCGCCACAGCGCGGTAATCCGCGCGATGTCGCTGGCGACCGCCGGCGATGGTTTTCGCGTTTGCCGGATGCGCAGATTCATCCCGAATTCATTGCGCAGTTCGCTGTAGCCGGAGTGCATCTCGGCGGTCGCCGAGCGCGCCCAGGCGCGCGTGACGCCGTCAGCGGGCCACATGCCGGGATGCCGCTCGGCCAGATACTCGGCGATCGAAAGCGAGTCCCAGACTATCGTGCTGCCGTCGCGCAAACACGGCACCTTGCCCGAAGGTGAATGGACGCGGATCCGTTCCGGAGAATCCGGCTCGTAGAGCGTGATTCGCTGCTCTTCAAACGGAATGCCGAAGGCTTTGAGCAAAACCCAGGCGCGCAGCGACCACGACGAATAATTCTTGTTGCCGAAGTAGAGCGTATACATGGAGTTCTCGCCGGGGGTTTGCCGTCAGCGCCCGCCAGTGGTCCGAAGCGCCGTCAAAACGGAACCGTCTTTCCGGGGTTCATGATCCCTTTCGGATCGAGCGCCCGCTTGATCGACCGCATCACATCGACTGCCTCGCCGTGTTCCTGCGCCAGCAGGTCGAGCTTGTGCCAGCCGATGCCGTGCTCCCCGGTGCAGGTGCCGCCCATGGCGATCGCGCGCATGCTGACCGCTCGCGCGAGCTTGTCGGCGCGCTCGCGCTGGCCGGCATCGCCTGGTTGGTAGAGCACCACCAGGTGAAAATTGCCGTCGCCGACATGGCCAACGATGGTGACGGTCAGGCCGCTTTTTTCGATGTCGGCCTTGGTTGCCAATATGCATTCGGCCAAGCGGGAAATGGGCACGCACGCGTCGGTGGCGATGGCGGTCATTCCGGGCTTGAGCGCAAGCGTCGCGTAGTACGCGGCGTGTCTCGCCTTCCACAGCCGCGTGCGGTCCTCGGGCAGCGTCGCCCATTGGAATTCGCTGCCACCGAATTCGTCGCTGATCGCCCGCATCGTCGCCGATTGCTCGCGCACACCCGCTTCGCTGCCGTGGAACTCGAAGAAGAGTGTCGGCAGCGCCTGGTAACCTTCGAGCTTCGAATAGCGTATGCATGCGTCCATCTGGGCTTCGTCGAGCAGCTCGATCCGCGCCATCGGGATGCCGGTCTGCATCGCAGCGATGACGGTGTTGACCGCGCCGGCCAGATCCGGGTATTGGCAGACTGCCGCCGCTATCGCCTCGGGGACGCCGTACAGGCGCAGCTGGATCTCGGTGATAACCCCGAGCGTGCCTTCGGCGCCGACGAAAAGGCGCGTCAGATCGTAGCCTGCGCTCGACTTGCGCGCCCGGCCGCCGGTAGTGATCACGCGGCCGTCCGCAGTCACGATCGTCAGTCCCATGACGTTCTCGCGCATCGTTCCGTAGCGCACGGCATTGGTGCCGGAAGCGCGAGTCGACGCCATGCCGCCGATGGTGGCGTTGGCGCCGGGATCGATCGGAAAGAAAAGGCCGGTGCCCTTGAGTTCGGCGTTGAGTTGCTCGCGCGTCACGCCGGCCTGGACGCGACAATCGAGATCGTCGGCGTTGACCTCCAGCACACGATTCATCTGCGAGAGGTCGATGCAGACGCCGCCGTACAGTGCGGCAACGTGGCCTTCGAGCGACGTGCCGACACCGAATGCGATCACCGGAACCCGCGACAAATGACACAGCCGAACGATCGCCGCAACCTCTTCGTTGTTGCGCGGGAACACGACGACATCCGGCAGCGCGGCGTCGGCCAGACCCTCGCCGTGGCTGTGGTGCTCGCGCACCGCCTGGGTGGTCACCGCGCGCTCGCCATAGTCGCCGCGAATTTGCGCGACCAGGCGCGCGACGACGTCGGGGTCGGGCCGTACGATGGTCTTCGCTTCCATGCTGGCAGGTCTCGCGTCTTTCAGGCTAGCGTCTGTTCACTGACCCTAGAAACGGGGCAGGTCCGGGTGCGGCAGCTGGCCGCCATGGACATGCATCCTGCCCATCTCGGCGCATCGATGCAGCAGCGGCACGGCCTTGCCGGGATTGAGCAGGCCTTCGGCGTCGAACGCGCGCTTGATCGCATGAAAACGCTCGAGCTCCGGCGCGGCGAATTGCGTGCACATCTGATCGATCTTCTCGAGGCCGACCCCGTGCTCTCCGGTGATCGTACCACCGACCTCGATGCAAAGCTCGAGAATCCTCGCGCCGAACGCCTCGGTCCTGGCGACCTCATCGGGAACGTTGGCGTCATAAAGGATCAGCGGATGCAGATTTCCATCGCCGGCATGGAACACATTCATGCAGCGCAGGCCGAATTCGCGCGACAGCGCTTCGATGCGCTTGAGCACCGGTGCCAGCGAACGACGCGGTATCGTACCGTCGATGCAGTAGTAGTCTGGCGAGATGCGGCCTGCGGCGGGAAACGCCGCCTTGCGGCCCGACCAGAACTTCAGCCGCTGCGTCTCGCTTTGAGACACCACGATCGTCGTCGCGCCACTGGCCTCGAGCAGCTCGCGCATCCGCGCGATCTCGTCGGCGACCTCGTCGGTCGTGCCGTCGGACTCGCATAGCAGTATCGCCGCCGCATCGACCGGATAGCCGGCATGCACGAAAGGCTCTACCGCTGCGATCGTCAAGCGGTCCATCATTTCGAGCCCGGCCGGGACGATGCCCGCCCCGATGATCGCCGCAACCGCGTCGGCCGCCTTTTCCAGATCGTCGAAGCTCGCCAGCACGCAGGTCGCCTGCTGCGGCATCGGCGTCAGCTTGACGGTGACCTCGGTGGTGACCGCCAGCAGTCCTTCCGAACCGGTGATCAGCGCGAGCAGGTCATACCCGGCAGCATCGAGCGCCTCGCCGCCGAACTCGACCACGTCGCCGTCGATCAGCACGGCGCGCACTCGTCGGACATTGTGCACGGTGAGGCCGTACTTCAGGCAGTGCACGCCGCCGGAGTTCTCGGCGACGTTGCCGCCGATCGTGCATGCGATCTGCGACGACGGATCCGGCGCGTAGTACAGCCCATGGACCGCGGCGGCCTCCGAGATTGCCAGATTGCGCACGCCCGGCTGGACGATTGCGCTGCAGGACAATGGATCGATCGACAGAATGCGCTTGAATTTCGCCAACGACAGGACGACGCCCTTGCGGTAGGGCGTCGCGCCGCCCGACAGTCCGGTGCCTGCGCCGCGAGCGACCACGGGCAGCCGAGCCGCATGACAGAGGCGAAGGATGCTGATTACCTGTGCCTCGTTTTCCGGCAGCAGCACCGCCAGCGGCTGTTCGCGGAACAGCGTCAGCCCATCGCATTCATAGGGTCGCGTCCCCTCGGCCGTGGCGACGATAGCCGACGGTGGAAGTATGTCGCCAAGTGCGGAAAGCAGGGTTGGATCGAGCATCGCGGAATACGGCCTACCGGATTCGATTATTCCACAAACGAAGGGCTGGCACTATGCAGTTTGTACCGTGCAACTCCTCTCCGTCACGCTGCGCGAATGCCGGTCTCGTCTATAATCCCTGCTGTTTGGAGATCGCAGCGAGGCGCCAGCGGGAGCTCAAACGATGAATCCGAATGAAATCTACGCCAAGACCGAGGAAGGCGTGCGCGAGCTCAAGGAACGCACGCACAACCTTCCGATCGCGCTGCGTAGCCTTTTGATCATGATCGACGGCAATCGCACTGTTGCCGAAGTTCTAGAGCGCGCACGCGCCGTGCGCGCGGACGCGGCGGCTCTGGCCACGCTGGAGCGCGTCGGCCTGATCGCCAAGCGATTCAGCGCACCCTCGGCGGCCGCCGGCGAGACCGAGGCGGCACCGCGCAGCGAGGACGAAGTGCAGCGTTTCATGACCGCGCAACAGCGGATCAGTGACGCGATCAACAATCACCTGGGATTTCGCGGCTACCTGATGATGATGCGACTGCAGCGCGCCGAAAATCTGCGCGATCTACGCGACTTCCTGCCCGATTTCGCCCAGGCCCTGACCAAGCGCATCGGGCCCGCCAACGCGGGGCAGATCGTCGCCGGGATCGAGCAACTGCTCACCACTGGCGGCTGAGGTGTCGGCTCGCGCGCTTGCGCACCGGTCGCTCGCCGCGTCCCGTTTCGCGCGGCGTTGCGACGCCTGCTGCGCGCAGGCCCGGCTGTAGCCGGCCAAGTCCGTGCATCCTAGTGCCAGCACATAGCATCGATATGCGATCCTGCGCTCGAAGCGCAGCGTACGCATCGCGATGCGCAGCAGGATTGCACCGGACGTGCGCAGCACGGGTGCGAACAAGGCGGCGACCCACGCCCGCCTCGCATGCAGATAAACCGGATGCCTGATCCGGCTTCCGCCGTCCCGCCCCTGCGCGAGCACGTCGTCGTAATAGGCGTAGCGTCCGGCCCCGCTATCCTGCGCCAGCTGGAGCCAAAGCTCCCCCGACATATCGTTGTAGTGCGTCGCCAGCGGCGCCCGAATCTGACTGATGATGGCACTGCGCTGCAGCGCGCGATGAAACAGCGCGGTCTCGCTGAAGCGCAGGTAACGCGCGTCGAGTCCTCCCAGCGCATCGAGAAGGCTTCGCCGGATGACGCTGTTGGCACCGAGCGAGAAAACACCGGCTGCGAGCGCCCGCAGCTGATGGCGATCGTTGTGCATCGCGACCAGGCGCCCGAGCGGGGACACGGCGTGATTTAGTCGCGGCGCCCACGCGATATCGCAGCCGGGATCGTGCAAGAAGTGCTCTTCGATCAGCGAGCAGCAATCTTCGTGCAGCACCGTGTGCCCTTCGCAGAAGAACACGACATCGCCGGTGCAGCGCCGGTGGCCGGTCCGATACAGCTCGACCTCGTTGGTGGTAACCGACGCATCGAGGTCGGTGCGCGCGACTGCGTCGCAACGCGCAAGCAACGCGCCGACATCGGGTCCGCGCATCTCGGGCCCATCGCGCACCGTCACCGCCACAACTTCGTAGCGGTCGCGAGGATGGCGCTGCGAGAGCGCCGACTCCAGCGACTTCCAGCCGGCGTTACGCCGGTCGAACAGAGGAACGATGATCGAGATTTTCACGGCGCTGACAAGGATGCCGACATTTACGACAGACGTCTAGCCGCTCGTACTGGCGGGCACAAGGCAGTCTCGCCCTTTCGGGTGCCGAGGGCGCGTTCGACCGGTCGAAGCCGGCTTGCCTTGCGCCGATCCCCGTGTGGTCAGCCATTGCGGCGGCGGCGGCAGGGGTTTAAGTTAGCGGCTGTCCCGGTGCACGGAGATCATGCCATGCGTTTCTCATGCCGTCGTACCTGCGTTGCTGCGGCATTGGTCGTCGTCGCGCTAGTTCCGGCGGCGCAGGTCCACGCCGCCAAAGCTACCGAATGCACGAAGATAGGGATCTGCTACTGCGTTAACGACGAGTTGAAGGCGACGATCGCGGCCAAGGTCGATGCCTTCCGCCAAACCATCGCCGACCAGCGCAAGGCCGGCAAGGCCATCGGCTACCTCAGCGTGCCGCTGACGACCGCCGGCGGCGGCAACTTCGACGTCAACAAGGAAGTCGCGGAACGCGCCAGGGCGGCGATCGAAAAGCGTTTCGGCGCCGACTACGTCTTTGTGCTCAATCCTGGCACCAAGGAAGCCGACTTGCCGCGTAGCAGCACCGGTGCCGACTACATGCTGATGTGGACGTCGTTGCTGGAAGGCGCCGATGGCCTCGGCGAGTTCGACTTCGCCTATTTCGCCGGGCCGCAGGACTTCGCACGCTACTTCGGCTTCGACGGCAGCAACGATATGGGCAAGCTGGATGCGTATTTCGACAAGCGCGTCGCCGCGGACCCGGCGTTCGCCAAAGCCGTTCAGGCTGGCCTCAACAAAGCGGCCTTCCGCAAATACTATGCGCTCCGCGCATCCACTACCGTCAGCCGCGGCGCTCACGACGAGTGGAACATCTTTCGCATGCTCAACGAAAAGCGGCGGGCCAACGAACAGTACGGTGCCGGAGGTCAGATCGCCGTGCTTTTCGACGGTGCGGCGATTGCGCCGCCGCAGGGCGAAGCCGCCGTGTCCGACGGCTATGTCGGCAAGTGCCAGCCTTAGCGGGCGCTGCTCGCATTTGACCGGTGCCGCGGCAGTAAAGTACCGTCGCTGGGTCACACGCCGTCCGGGCAGATGCGGGCTGGAAGAAAATGCCATAAGGAGAACGTTCATGAGGATCGTCACCCGCTGGGTCCGCACCATCGTCGCCCTGCCCCTGCTCGCGCTGGCCCTGGGCGCCTCGACACCTTCCATGGCCGCGGACACCGTCAACGTCTATTCAATCTGGCCGGAGAACTGGGCGCGGCCGATGTTCGAGGAGTTCGAAAAGGCGACCGGCGTCAAAGTCAACTTCGTCCGCTTCTCGTCCGGCGAGGCGCTTGCGCGCGTGATCGCCGAAAAGACCAATCCGCGCGTCGATGTGCTGTTCGGCGGTCCGGTCGAGACATTCGCCGCCGGAATCAACGAAGGCCTGTTCGAGCCGTATAAATCCCCATCGTTCGCCAAGTTGCCCGAGCGCTTCCGCGAAGCGAGCGGGCAATGGATCGCGATCGCCGACGATCCGCTGGTATTCATGACCAACGACAAGTTTCTAAAAGAGAACAATCTGAAGGCCCCGACGTCGTGGAATGACCTCCTCGCAGCTCCGTACAAGAACATGCTGCAGATGGCCGACGCGCGAACGTCGGGAACCGCTGTGACCCGGATCTTTTCGATTCTCGAAGTGAACGGGCGCGACGAGGACAAAGCGTTCGCCTACATGAAAAAACTGCGCCCCAACGTCCAGCTTTATACCAAGAGCGGCGGCGGCGGCACGCTGCCGGTCGGTCTTGGCCAGGCAGGCGGCGGCATCTTTTTCATCGTCGACGCGCTGGACACGAAGGCGAAAGGCTACGATGTGACGATCAGCTTTCCGAAGGAAGGCATAGGCACGGCAGCCGAGGGCATTGCCCTGATCAAGGGCGCGAAAAATCCCGAGCTCGGCAAGAAGCTGATCGACTGGGCCACGTCGCCGGCGATGCAGAACCAGTTTGCGAAATACAAGATCAATTTCGTTCCGGCGCATCCGGACGTCGCGATGGAGCCGAGTCTCGCCGCCGTGATCAAGGGAGCGAACATCTTTCCGATCGACGCGGCATACGCGGGCGCGAATCGCAAGCATGTCGTCGAGCGCTGGGTCGCCGAAGTTCTCAATCCCTGACCAGCGCCGGCGCAATCCGGCTCCCGGCGACGGGGAGCCGGATTGCCATGCGCTGTCACCGCTGTGACCACCGTTTCGGCGCCCGCCATCGGTCGCGACCCGGCAGTCGCGACGGTGGTCATCGCGCTGTGGGCGCTGCTGCTGCTGTTCGTCGTCTACCCGCTGTTCACACTGCTGGGCCGCGTCCTGTTCGACCACGGCGCATTCACCACGGCGGGCATCGCCGCAATCCTTACCGACCGGCACCAGGTCCGCGCGTTCTGGAACAGTCTGCTGCTCGCGCTACTGGTAGGAACCGGCGGCACAATCATCGGGTTTGTGTTCGCGTTCACCGCGGCCCGCTCGAGACTTCCGCGATGGCTGCTCACGCTGATCGATGCCGCGGTGCTGCTGCCGCTGGTCTCACCTCCGTTCACAACCGCGATCGCGATGATCTTTTCGTTCGGCCCGCGCGGCCTGATCACCTACGAGCTGCTCGGTCTGAAGGGCGTCACCGTGTACGGCCTGGTCAGCACGCTGTCATCGGAAATCCTGACTTATTTCCCGATCGCTTATCTGACCTTGCGTCCGCTGCTGGGCGCGATCGACTCCAATCTCGAAGGAATGGCGCTGTCGCTGGGCGCATCGCGCTGGCGCGTATTCCGCACCGTGACGCTGCCGCTGTGCATCCCCGGGCTCGCCAATGCGTTCCTGCTGCTCTTCGCCGCATCGCTGGCGGACTTCGCCACTCCCTTGATCCTCGCCGGCAATAATTTTCCGGTGCTTCCGACGCAGGCGTACCTGCAGATCACCGGCCTGTTCGACCTGCGCGGCGGCGCGGCGCTCTCGTTCATGCTGCTCGTGCCCGCACTTGGCGTGTTCCTGTTGCAGCGATACTGGGTCAGCCGCCGCTTTTACGTGACGGTGACCGGCAAAGGTGCCGGGCAGACGCCGTTCGACAGTATCTCGCCGGCCGTGCGCGTTACGCTGCTCGCCGCGTGCGCACTGGTCGCCGCAACGATCCTCTACTTCTACGCCTTACTGCTGTACGCGTCATTGGTGCAGGCGCTCGGCGCTAATCACGCGCTGACGCTGCGGCACTACCGCGTGATATTCACCGAGGGACTGCGGGTTATTCGCGACACGCTGATCATCGCCGGCCTGGCGATGCCTCTCGGCGGCCTCTATGGCATCCTGCTCGGCTACCTCGTTGCCAGAAAGCCGTTCGTCGGACGGCGCACGATGGAACTCGTGTCGATGGTCAACTACGCGCTTCCGGGCACGATCGTCGGCATCGCCTACCTGATCGCGTTCAACGATCCGCCGATCGAGCTCACCGGCACGGCGTTGATCATCGTAGCGTGCTATGTCTTTCGCTACGGCGCCACCGGTATCCGCGCCACCGTCGCGATGCTGCAGCAGATCGACAAGAGTCTCGAAGAGGCTTCGCAGGGCCTGGGCGCCGGCAGCGGCACCACGTTTCGCCGCGTGACCTTGCCGCTGATCCTGCCGGCATTCTTCACCGGCCTCGGAGTGGTCTTTATCCGCTCGATGACGGCGATCAGCGCAACGATCTTTCTGGTGTCGATCAGCTGGACGCTGATCACCGTCAGGATCCTGGAAAACATCACTGAATTGTCGCTGGGGCCGGCGGCGGCGTACTCGGTGCTGGTCGTCGTCATCGTGTTCGTCGTGATCGCCCTGATCGGCCGCGGGCTGCGCTGGTTCCGCGCACCCGGCGTGATACCGGTGACCAGCATGTTCGGAGGTTGATGCGGTGGCGATCGAAACCATCGGCGTCCAGGTCGACGGCGTGTCGAAACGCTTTTCGCACCGGGTGAAAGGCGAGATCTACGCGGCGCGGGACGTGCATCTGGACGTGGCGCCGGGCGAGTTCCTGACCTTGCTCGGCCCGTCCGGCTGCGGCAAGACCACCACGTTGCGGATGATCGCGGGATTCGAGCATCCCGACGCCGGCAGCATCCGCCTGGGTGGCCAGGACGTCACCGGCCTTCCGGCGAACCAGCGCAATATCGGTTTCGTCTTCCAGAACTATGCGCTGTTCCCGCATCTGTCGGTGTTCGACAATGTCGCCTACGGTTTGCAGGTCCGCGGCCAGGCCGCTGCGGTGATAGCGAAGAGCGTTGGCGACGTGCTGGCGCTGGTAGGCTTGAGCGGCTATGAGCATCAGTTCTCGGGGCAATTGTCGGGCGGCGAACAGCAGCGCGTCGCCCTCGCGCGCGCCATCGTCATACGGCCGCGTGTGCTGCTGTTCGACGAGCCGCTGTCCAACCTTGACGCCAAATTGCGCGTGCAGATGCGCACGGAAATTCGCGATCTGCAACGCAGCCTGGCGATCACGACGATCTATGTCACCCACGATCAGGAGGAAGCGATGGCGGTCTCCGACCGGATCGCGGTGATGAGCCAGGGCAGCGTCGTGCAGGAAGGGACCGCGGAGGATCTCTATTACCGTCCGGCTTCGGAATTCGTCGCCACGTTCGTAGGTCGCGTCAATCTCGTGCCCGGAACCCTCATCGAGCGCAGCGGCGACACCGTGACCGTGGCCGCGCTGGGGACGACGGTGCGAGCCGGCACCGGACACTCGGCCGTCGCACCCGGAGCCGCGGTCAAGCTGGTCATGCGACCCGAGGTTCTCGAACTGGTCGAGGTTGGCGCCGGAGACTTCCGCGCCGATGTGATCTCGTGCACCTTTCTGGGGGAGAAGACCGAATACCTTCTGCGCTGCGGGGACGTCGAGCTGCAGTGCGTCCGCCACAACGCCGGCGCCGTCGGCGCAATCCAGGAGGGCTCGCCCGTCGGCGTGCGCGTCGCCGCCAGCGCCGTGACGGTGCTGCCGGAAGCTGCCCGATGAAGGCCTGTTGGCTGCTCCTAGCGCTGTGCTGCTCTGTGGGCGTGGCTTTCGCGCAGGCAGCGCCGCGCGAGTCGCACGGCAGCCACGATGCGTACGCCGCGCCGGGCCTCGCACTGGCCTGGGGGGTGCTGCGCGGGTCAGACGAAGCCTCGACGGCTGTCATCGTTCGCATCGACGTCGATCCCGGCGCGTACCCCTGGCTCGCCGTGATCGCCATCGATCCGTTCAGCAAGCAGGAGCAGGTCGTGCAACAGCCAGTGCAACCCGCGGGGCCGTGCGATCTGCGCATCCCACGCGCGCAATTCGCGGACTATCCACGTACCGAACTCCGCTTGTTCGACTCCGCAGCGCACGCGCAAGCGAACGCACCGCAGCTTGTTGTCTACTATCTCGGCGTCCCCGACACGACGCCGGAATTCTCCGACGCGGCAAAGCTGGACGCATCGCTGTCGGAACGCATTGCGCGGGCCCGAGCCCCCGGCGGAGGCATTCCGCGGTGACCCGCAGCGAATTGGCGCGCATGCTCGATCATTCGGTGTTGAAGCCGGAATCGACCGCAGACGACATTCGAGCCGGCATCGATGTCGTTCGCGTCTGGCGAATCGGGTATTTCTGCGTGCAGCCGTGCTGGGTAAAACTTGCCGCCGGCGCGCTGGCCGACGCCAATGCGGGCGTTGTCAGCGTCGTCGGCTTTCCGCACGGCGCCGACAGGGCAGAGACCAAAGCACACGGCGCCGTTCTCGCCCAGGCCGCCGGCGCCCGCGAAATCGACACCGTGCTCAATATCGGAGCGCTGAAGAGCGGCGCCCACGCCGAGGCCGCCGCGGATATCGCCGCCGTGGTCCGCGCAGTGGCGGGCCTGCCGGTCAAGGTGATCATCGAAGCCGCAGCGCTGACCGACGACGAGAAGCGGCTCGCGTGCCGGCTCGCCGTCGACGCCGGCGCCGCGTTCGTCAAGACGTCGACCGGCTTTCATCCTGCCGGAGGCGCAACGGTCGCCGACGTGCGGCTGATGCGCGCCGTCGTTGGGCCGCAGGTCGGGGTCAAGGCGTCGGGTGGAATTCGCACGCTTGCCGATGCACTTGCGATGCTCGCCGGGGGCGCGAATCGCCTCGGGACGTCAGCGAGCGCGTCGATTCTCGCTGCACTTGACTGACCGGCGCGCAGCTGCGTCGCCTTGCATCGGGGGCTAGTTGCGCCTTCGTGTGCCGTCGCGGGCAGCTCACTTCGCCGGACGGAACTTGTGCGCCAGCGTGTTCTCGTCGGTGCGCGGCACGTAAGTGATGCCGTTGCGCGTGGCCCAGAGGTTGACCTGGAAATGCAGCGGGATGATGCCGGTGTCGTCGATCGCGATCTCGGTCGCGCGCTGCAGCAAAGCCTCGCGCTTGGAATCGTCGACGGTCGCCAGTGCCTCCTCGAGCAGCGCATCGACTCTCGGATTCGAGTAGCGACCGCGGTTCGCCGTCCCGAAGCCCTTGTCGCGGCTGTAGGTCGCCAGCAGCGCTTTCAGCGGGCTCGACGCTTCGCCGGTGCCTGAACTCCAGCCGAGCAGCATCAAGCTGAACTTGAGATCGGTGGCCTGCGGAAAGTAGGTTGCCGACGGCATCGCCTCGACCTTGGTCGCGATGCCGATCCGGGTCAGCATCTGGGCGACCGCCTGCGCGATCTTGGCGTCGTTGACATAGCGATTGTTCGGCGCGTGAATCGTTATGCCAAAGCCGTCCGGGTAGCCGGCCTCGGCGAGCAGCTTTTTCGCGCCGGACGGATCGTACGGCTCGACCTTCAGGTTCCTGGTCGTGCCGAACATGCCGTCGGCCAGCAGTTGCCCCGCCGCAACCGCCTCGCCTTCCATCACCTTGTCGACGATCGCGTTGCGATTGATCGCCTTGGAGATCGCCTTGCGCACGCGCGGGTCCTTCAACGGGTTCTTCGCCAGCGGCTTGCCGTCCTTGTCGGTGACGTAGGGAGATACGTCGCGATCGCTGTCCATGTGGAGGTAGACGAGACGGTCGGCGATGACCTTGTACACGTTCAGACGCTTGTCGGCGCGAATCCTCGCCACGTCGGACGTAGGCACGTACTCGATCGCCTGCACGTCGCCGGCGAGCAGTGCCGCGACGCGCGACGCATCGTTTGGCAGCAGGCGCAGGGTCACTTTTTCCCAGGGCGTCTTGCCGCCCCAGTAGCCGTCATGGCGTGCGAGCTCGATGCGATCGCCTTTGGCATAGCGCAGCAGCTTGTATGGCCCGGTTCCGATCGCGGCCTTGCCGCTGTTGAAGTCCTCGGTGCTCGCCTTTGCCGCCTTGGCGGAAACGATCGCGACCTGGGTCATGTCGGTCGGCATCAGCGGATACGGCGCGGCCGTCCGGAAGCGAATCGTGTATGGATCGACCACCGTCATTTCCTTGATCTGCTTGGTATAGGCGGTGAACGGCGAAGGGCTGTTCGGAACCAGCGGCACACGCTCGATCGAAGCGACGACATCGGCCGCGGTGAACTCGCTGCCGTCATGGAATTTCACGCCCTTGCGCAGCTTGAACTCCCAGGTGAGCGGATCGACGGTCCGCCAGGATTCGGCCAATCCCGGAATCGGTTTCTGCCGCTCGTCGCGCAGCACCAGATAGTCGAAAATGTGCGCAGCGACGTTGTTGTTCGGCGTGACGTTGTGATAATGCGGATCGATCGCCGTCACATCCGCGCCGATGCCTATGGTCAGGTCGGACGCGCCCGCAACGGCGCTCGCGCTCCAACCGGCAAAAAAGAAGAGCAGTTTGAGCATCAGCCGACGCGACATGGGTCCCCCTGGGTCGAGATGCCGGTCGTTTCGCCGCCGGCACGGCGCAATCGTAACCGATTGTAACCGACTGTTCCGTTGGAGAAACTCACTGTCAACGCGGTGGTCTATCAGTCGTTAGTACAGGTGTCGCGCCATTCGCGATTTTCGACTGAAGGAGCTTCATATGAAACATCGCCTTGCCACGATCGCTGCCGCTACCGTGCTGGTACTGGCCGGAACGACGCTGGCATCGACTGCGTCGGCCAATTCCGTTTCGGTTTCGGTCGGGGTGCCCGGCTTTGCCGTCGGCTACTCGAATCATGGAGGCTACGCATACGTCGGACCGCCCGTCGCCTATGCGCCGCCGGTCGCCTATTACGGAGCCCCGTATTATTCCGGCTATCCGGTCGTCTATGGTCCACGCGTCGTGTATGCGCGGCCGTACGTGTATCACCGGCCGTACTGGCGCGCCCATTACGGCTGGCGCTAGCGAGTCCCGTCGTAGCTGATACGGTAGATCGCTCCGGCGAAATCGTCCGAAACCAGCAGTGAGCCGTCCGGCATGACCAGCACGTCAGCCGGGCGGCCCCACACCTGCTCCCCCTGTAGCCAGCCGGTGGCGAACGGCTGGTAGGAAACCGCCTTCCCGCCTTCGATTCGTACGACCGAGACGCGGTAGCCGATCTTCCGGCTGCGATTCCACGAACCGTGCTCGGCGATGAATATCTGCTTGCGATAAACCGCTGGAAATTGCGTTCCGGTATAGAAGCGCATGCCCAGCGATGCGACATGCGGCCCCAGGTTTTGGGCGGGTGGCGCGAATTCGGCGCACGAGTGTTTGCTCCCGAACTCCGGATCCGTGATCGTGCCGCCGTGGCAGAATGGATACCCGAAATTCATTCCGGCTCTGGCGGCGTGATTAAGCTCGTCCGGGGGCGCGTCATCGCCCAGCATGTCGCGGCCATTGTCGGTGAACCAGATCTCGTGCGTATCAGGATCCCAGTCGAAGCCGACGGTGTTGCGGATGCCGCGCGCGAAGACTTCGAGCGCGGACCCGTCGGGATTCATGCGCATCAGATTGGCATAACGATCGGAGTCGGGTTCGCAGATGTTGCACGGCGCGCCGCTTGGGACGTACAACTTGCCATCGGGTCCGAAGGCGATGAATTTGCCGCCGTGACCGGCGCTGTTCGGAAAGGCCTTGCTGACCAGGATGGGGGTCGGCGGCGCGTCCAGCCGGTGCTCGATATCGTCGAAGCGTAAAACGCGATCGGTGGCCGTCACATAAAGCGCGCCGTCTCGAAACGCGACGCCAATAGGTCTGTTCAAGCCCGAAGCCACCGTGGTCACCCGCGCCGGCGTGCCCGGCTGCAGCTTGATTGCGTAGACGTTGCCGGCCCGCATCGATCCCGCGAACAGCGTGCCGTCCGAGCCCAGCACCATCTCGCGCGGATTGTCGAGCCGCGCGAGAACCTCGATCTTGAAGCCGGGTGGCAAGCTGATCCTGTCGAGCGGGAGCGCGGTTTGGCCAGCGACAGGCGCGGCGATGCAAGCGGCGACGAACGCGAACGCGCGCCGCCAACTACCCCGCATCACTGCGCGATCGATCGAATCCGGATTGATGGTAGTCGGCATATTCCCCCGCAACGGCGTGTTCGCCATTGACATAGACCCACCCGGTTTCTATCCTGTTCCCTGCTCACGTCGAAAGTCGCAACATGAATGCCCCTGCTGCCGCGACGGCGGTCAGCCCGCAACTGACCGCAATGCCGCTGATCCGGACGTTGATCGGCTTCGATACCACCAGCCGGGAGTCGAACCTGGCGTTGATCGACTGGGTGCGCGAGTACCTGGCCGGATACGGCATCGACGTCGCGCTGACGTTCGACGATGAGCGCCGCAAGGCGAACCTGTTCGCGACGCTGCCGGCCCGGGACGGCAACGCGACGACGGGCGGCATCGTCCTATCCGGACATACCGATGTCGTTCCGGTCGACGGCCAGCCCTGGGATTCCGATCCCTTCACCGCGACGGTCAAGGGCGACCGGCTATACGGGCGCGGCGCCGCCGACATGAAGAGCTTTTCGGCCATCGGACTCGCGTTCGTGCCCCAATTCTTGAGCCGCGGGCTCAACCGCCCGCTACATTTCGCGCTGTCCTACGACGAGGAAGTCGGATGCGTCGGCGTGCGCCGCCTGCTGAAGGACGTCGTTGCACGAGGAATCAAGCCTGCGGGCTGCATCGTCGGCGAGCCGACCGGGATGCGCCTGATCGTCGCACACAAAGGCAAGAAAAGCTTCCGCTGCCGCGTGCGCGGCCACGAGGTGCACTCGTCGCTGACGCCGCACGGCGTCAACGCCGTGCAGGTCGCCTGCGAGATCGTGAGCTTCCTGACCCAGATGGGCCGCCGCTTCCGTGATCGCGGCGGATTCGACGCCGCGTACG
>Ga0207683_10002088_pt1 | contig 17617 bp, 16 predicted proteins | sample KBSM73metaG_FD_184333 | JGI IMG/M metagenome (GOLD analysis project Ga0207683, IMG submission 184333) | Miscanthus rhizosphere microbial communities from Kellogg Biological Station, Michigan, USA - KBS M7-3 metaG (SPAdes) (version 2) | ecosystem: Host-associated > Plants > Roots > Rhizosphere >... | reverse complement strand
CCGCCGATTGCGCAGCGTGCCGCTGCGCACTCCGTGGCGCCTATCGCCGCAGGCGCGGTCGCGCCTATCCACTCGCCAGCCGCTCAGTCGCCGCGCTAGCGGCAAATTCCGGCCGCCTTCGCGGTGGCACGCTTCCTGCTCCGTACTTCCATGCCGGCACACGCCGTCGACTCCTTGACGCGTGTTTCTCCGGCGAGTCAGGAGCTCAAGGTATGCACTTCGAACTATTGGACTGGATCTATGGCGCACGCGCACTGTTGTTGTTAGTGGCGTTCACAGGTTTTGCCTGGGCGCTGGTCAGTACCCGGCGCCAGTCGGCCGAGAACAACGCGCAGCTTGCCGCGCGGCTGGATACCGCGCTCGGCGAGATCCGCAAGTTGTCAGGCCAGGTGATCGCGCTCGGCGGCACGCTCGAGGCGCTGGGAACCCGGCTCGATCAGGCCAGCGCACAGCGTCCAGCAGCGGCTCCGGCTCCGCCTGCCGCGAGCCAGAACACACGCGGTTACGAGACGGCCATCCGCATGGCGCGCAGCGGCGCCAGTGTCGATGAGATCGTCGCGAGCTGCGGCACCACGCGCGCCGAAGCCAAATTGCTGCGCAGGCTGCACGAGTGCGGCGATCCCCGTAGGGCAGAGGCCGAAACCATCAAAATCGCTTGAAGGGATGTGATGAACGTCCCCTCAACGACCAGCGCACTTTGGCCGACAACGTAGAGCGGGCGCGGATGCACCTAAAGCTGGTTTGACAGATTCCATGAAAGTTTTGCGCAAAAAATCGCGCCCGAAGGCGGCGGGTAACCGCCGTGGGCGGACGGCAACGCCGTCCGCCGCTGCCGTTTCTGCCGTTCCCGCCACCCCGGCGGCCGCCACCATCGCTGCCGTTCCCGCCATTGCAGCGCCCGCACCCGCACCCGTGACCTCCGCCGCACGCCTGGTGCGAGTGGTGCTCGGCACCTCCTGCACCATCCAGGAAGCCGCGGCCGTTCGTGCCCACCTGCTCGCGCAGGCAGCGCAGCCCGGACCCTACGAGATCGACGGTGCCAGCGTCGAGCACGTCGACACCGCGGGGGTGCAGCTCATCGTTGCATTCGCGCTCGACTGCCTCGAGAAAGGCGTGGCGTACAAGTGGCTCGGGCGTTCTTCGACGCTCGAGAAGGCGATCGAACTACTCGGTGTCAGCGCATTGCTGGAATACCCGGCATGACGCTCGACCTCACACAATTCCACGAAATCTTCTTCGAAGAGAGCTTCGAGGCGCTCGACTCGATGGAAGCGGCGCTGCTGAAGCTGTCCGCCGGCGAAGTCGACGCCGAGCTCATCAACACCATCTTTCGCGTCGCGCATTCCATCAAGGGTGGCGCCGCGACGTTTGCGTTCAACGAAGTGGCTGGCTTCACGCATGTGCTCGAAACATTGCTCGACCAGTTGCGCGCCGGCAAGCGCCAGGTGCGTCCCGACATCGTCGACGTGCTGCTGCGCTCTGGCGACGCCATGCGCGCCATGCTCGTGGCCACACAGCGCAAGGAAGCCATCGACAGCGCGAGCGTCGCGAAGTTGCGCGCCGAGCTCGATCGCATCATGAGCGAGGCCGCGAGCCCGGCGGCATCCGGCAGCTCCGCCACTGCCGCGTCTTCGACGGTTGCCAGCGCCAAGTCCGGGCCCGCGCAAACTCCCGGCTGGCGCATCAAGTTTGTTCCTGGCCCAGACCTGCTGCGCCATGGTAACGATCCGCTGCGAATCATCCGCGAGCTGGCGACGCTTGGAAAATTGAAGATTTCGGTGGACGCCGCCGGCGTGCCCACGCTCGCCGATCTCGACCCGGAAGTCTGTCGCCTGCGCTGGAATCTCGAGATTCAGGGCGATATGGACCGCGCCGCCGTTCAGGCTGTATTCGAATGGGCAGAAACCGAGTGCGAGCTCGTCATCGAACGCGTCGGCGGTGAGCCCGACGAAGTCGCCGCTGGCGCGCCGCGCGCGGCCGCGCCGGCGCATGCGGCGGCAACCTCATCTGCAGCTTCCGCGCCAGCCGCCGAGGCTTCGACGCGCAGCGCCAGCCCCGACGGCGGATCGATCCGCGTCAGCATCGAGAAGATCGACGAGCTGTTGAATTCGGTCGGCGAGCTCGTCATCACCCAGTCCGTGTTGAGCCAGTTGGCGGCGCCGCTCGAAGGACGCGAGGCCGGCGAACTGCGCAGTGCCCTCGCGCAACTCGAGCGGCACATGCGCGCGCTGCAGGAGAGCGTCATGCGCGTGCGCATGCTGCCCATCAGCTTCGTGTTCAACCGCTTTCCGCGCCTGGTGCGCGACCTTGGCCAGCGCCTCGGCAAGAAGATCGAGCTCAAGGTCACCGGCGACACCACCGAGCTCGACAAGACCGTGCTCGAGAAGATAGGCGATCCGCTGGTGCACCTGGTGCGCAATTCCATCGATCACGGCATCGAGATGCCCGAGGTGCGCGCGGCCGCGGGCAAGAGTGAGCACGGCACCATCAGCCTGCATGCCTACCACAAGGGCGGCAACGTGATCGTCGAAGTCAGCGATGACGGTGGGGGCTTGCGCAAGGACAAGATCCTCGCCAAGGCGATCGAGCGCGGGCTCGTGGCGAACGATGCCGAACTTTCCGACGAGCGCATCCAGAACCTGATTTTCGCGCCCGGTTTCTCCACCGCCGACGTCGTCAGCGACGTGTCGGGCCGCGGTGTGGGCATGGACGTGGTCCGCCGCAACATCAATGAGCTGGGTGGCCACATCCAGATCTTCTCGACGCAGGGGCAGGGCAGCACCATCCGCATCCGCCTGCCGCTCACGCTCGCCATCCTCGATGGCCAGCTCGCGCGCGTCGGCAAGGAAGTCTACGTCGTGCCCATCGTCTCGATCGTCGAGACCATCCAGGTCACGCGCGAGCGCGTGAACTCGGTCGGCAGCGGCGGCCAGGTCTTCCGCCTGCGCGACGACTACCTGCCCATCGTTCGACTGCACGAACTGTTCGACATCGAGCCGGATCACACCGACCTGCTCGCGGGCTTGCTCATGATCGTCGAGGCCGACGGCAAACGCGTGGGACTCTTCGTCGATGAACTGATGTCGCAGCAACAGGTGGTCATCAAGAGTCTCGAAACCAACTTCAAGCAGATCACCGGGCTTGCGGGCGCCACCATGCTCGGCGACGGCCGCGTGGCACTGATCCTCGACATCCCGGGCGTGATCACGCGCTTCCAGGCACCCGAGGAGCGCGGCTTGGCGAAGCCGCAGGCCGCATGAGCCCTTCCTCCATGGAAAATGGCAACGCCAATGGCTCCCTGGAAGATGCCGACCAGCAGCAGTTCCTGACCTTCAGGCTCGGCGGCGAGGAATACGGCGTCGGCATCCTCACGGTACAGGAGATCCGCGGCTGGAGCAGCGTGACCAAGGTGCCGCATACGCCGGCCTGGTTGTTAGGCGTCATCAACCTGCGCGGCGTGGTGGTGCCCATCATCGACCTGCGCATCAAGTTCGATTTGGCGAGCGCGGAGTACAACGAGACCACGGTGGTGATCATCCTCACCGTGGCGACGCGCGTCATCGGCGTCGTGGTCGACGCCGTCTCCGACGTCATCACGCTCGGCAGCCAGCAGATCAAGCTCGCGCCTTCCCTCGGCAACGGCGCAGAGACACAGCACATCATCGGCTTCGGCACGCTCGACGAGCGCATGCGGATCCTCATGGACGTGGAAAAACTCATGGCCGGCGCCGACATGGGCCTGGTCGACAAAGCGATTCATTAGGAGCTGACAGCACCATGAAGATTTCGGACCTGAAAGTGCGAACCCGGTTGTTTGCCGGGTTTTTCACGCTGCTGCTGTTCGCAGTCGTCATTGCAGTGTTTGCGCAGCGCCAGTTGAGCCATCTCAACGAGACGGTGCAGCAGCTCACGACCGAGGACTGGGAAACCATCACGTTGTCGAACGGCCTGCGGACCGACGTGCGTAGCGTGTCGGAACACGTTTCCGAGTTCCTGCTCGCCGACGCGGCGGATCGACCCGGAGTACGCGCAAGACTCGATAAGGTTCGCGGCGACGTCGAACAGAGCATTGAAAAGCTCTCCGGGCTGGACATGGAAGACAAGGAAGCCCAGATCCGTCTCCAGACGATGCGTGACTCCTACACGCCACTCAAGGCGTCGGTGGACAAGGTGCTCGAAAGTGCTGCTGAGTCGAAGTCGAGCACGGAAGCCGGCCAGATTTACCTTGCGGAGACTCGCCCGCTGGTCGAGAAGGCCTTCGAGGCGGCGATGAGTCTCGTCGATACCCACACGACCGACGTGATGGATTCGGCCGAAGAAACGCGCGCTCGCTACGCCAGCGCGAAGATGTTGATTTACGGACTTCTGGGCGGCGCACTGCTGCTCGGTGTGGGCCTCGCGATCTACCTGGCGCGCAGTATCGTGCGGCCGCTCAACGCGGCCATCTCCGTGGCCGCGGCGATTCGCGACGGCAAATTGAACAACGTGATCGACGCGAGTGCCGAAGACGAGACCGGCAAACTCCTCGGCTCGCTCGAGGTCATGCAGAGCGCGCTGCGCGCCCGCGACGAGAAGGACGCAGACTCTCGCGGCCAGATCGCGGCCATCGGCCGCTCGCAGGCGGTCATCGAATTCGACATGAACGGCACGGTGCGCGAAGTGAACGAGAACTTCGCACGCGTGCTCGGCTACAGCCGCGCTGAAGTCGTCGGCAAACACCACAGCATGTTCGTCGAGAGCACGTTCGCCGGCAGCGCCGAGTACCGCGGGTTCTGGGAAAAGCTCAACCGCGGTGAACCCGATATCGGCAGCTTCAAGCGCATCGCCAAGGGTGGCCGTGAAGTCTGGATCCAGGCGTCTTACAACCCGATTCCGGACATGAATGGCAAGCCGTTCAAGGTCGTCGAGTACGCCAGCGACATCACCGACCAGAAGGTGCGCGCGGCGGATTTCGAAGGCCAGCTCGCTGCGATCGGCCGCGCGCAGGCCGTCGTCGAATTCGATCTCGATGGCACGATCCGTGGTGTGAACGACAACTTCACGCAGGTTCTCGGTTATTCGGACGGCGAGGTGCGCGGCAAGCACCACAGCATGCTCGTCGATCCGGCGATCAGCGGCACGGCGGAATACCGCGGGTTGTGGGCCAAGCTCGCGCGCGGTGAACCGGACGCGGGACGCTATCGGCGCATCGCCAAAGGCGGCCGCGATGTCTGGCTGCAGGCGTCGTACAACCCGATCCTGGACACCAACGGCAGGCCGTTCAAGGTGGTGGAGTTCGCCACCGACGTCACCGAGCAGATGCAGATGGCGCAGCAGCTCGAGCTCACCGTGAAGCAGACGCAGATCACCGTGAAGGCGGCGAGCGAGGGCGATCTGACGGCACGCATTCCAGTATCCGGAAAATCCGGCGAACTCGAAGCGTTGTGCCGCGGCGTGAATTCCATGCTCGACGCGACCGCGGAACTGGTCACGCGCGTGAAGGCGGCCTCTGCGGAAGTGCAGGCGGGCGCGGAGGAAATTTCCAAAGGCAACCTCAACCTCTCGCAGCGCACCGAGCAGCAGGCCTCGAGCCTCGAGGAGACCGCTTCCTCGATGGAGGAAATGACATCGACGGTCAAGCAGACCGCCGACAACGCCGGCCAGGCGAATCAGCTTGCGATGGCGGCACGCCAGCAGGCCGAGAAGGGCGGCGCGGTCGTGAGCTCGGCCGTGAGTGCCATGGGCGGCATCAATGCCGCCAGCAAGAAGATCGCCGACATCATCGGCGTCATCGACGAGATCGCGTTCCAGACCAACTTGTTAGCTCTCAACGCCGCGGTGGAAGCCGCGCGCGCCGGTGAGCAGGGCCGCGGCTTTGCCGTAGTCGCGACCGAGGTGCGCAATCTCGCCGGTCGTTCCGCGACGGCGGCCAAAGAGATCAAGGCGCTCATCCAGGACAGCGTCTCGAAGGTCGACGAAGGCAGCAAACTCGTCGATGAGTCGGGCCGCACGCTCGAAGAGATCGTGAACGCGGTTAAAAAGGTCACCGACATCGTCGCCGAAATCGCCGCGGCATCGCGCGAGCAGTCGAGCGGCATCGAGCAGGTCAACAAGGCCGTGATGCAGATGGACCAGACCACGCAGCAGAACGCCGCGCTGGTGGAAGAAGCTTCGGCCGCGAGCCAGGCCATCGTCGAACAGGCGCAGGCGCTCAACGGAATGATCTCCCGCTACAACGTCGGCACTGAGGGCAACGCCAGGCAGGCGGCGAAGGCGGCGGCGGCAGCGACCGAGCGCCGCTCGGCCGCGCGTCCCTGGACGAAGACCGCTGCAGCACCGGTTCAGGCCCGCAAGGTCGTCGGCGCCGCGGATGGCGAGTGGAAAGAGTTCTGATATGCAGAGGATGAGACCGATCAAGTCGAGCGCCTTCACGGCGACCACGGAACGGCGCAATTTCCGCCGCGCGGTGCTGGCTTTGTCGCTGATCGCGCTCGCGGCCATCGGTCGCGCCGCGCGGGCCGATGATGCCGCTGAATCTGGCCTCGCGTTGAGCGTCAGCTATACCGGTGATCTGCGCCGTAACACCACCGGCGGCCTCGACGTCGGAACAGCGTATTCGGATCTGCTGGATCTTGGCGCCACTTGGACTACGCAGAACCTGTTCTCCGATTCGAACCTGACTCTCAATCTTTCGGTCATGCACGTCGGTGGTGACGAGATCAGCGGTGATTTTGTCGGCGACCTGCATGGGGTCAACAACATCGAGGCGCCGAACGCCTGGCACCTGTACGAGTTCTGGAGCGAATTCAGCTTTGGCGGTAACGCCAATACTTCACTTCGCCTGGGGCTCCTCGACATCAATGCCGATTTCGATGTCCCGGTGACGTCCGGACTGTTCGTGGGTTCGCCGCACGGCATCGGCACCGAGTTCAGCCAGACCGGCGGCAACGGGCCTTCGGTGTGGCCGGTGACCGGTCTCGGCATTCGTGTGGCAGGCAGTCTGAACGATGTCCTGCACTGGCGCGTTGGCGCTTTCGAAGGCACGCCCGGCGGTGACGACGAGGCGAGCTTCGCTGCGTTCGACGTGAAACGCGGCGAGGGCAGCCTGCTCATCGGCGAGCTCGAATATGCGAGTGACCGCGTCAACAAGATTTCTCTCGGGCTGTGGTCGTACACCGCGGACTTCGATCGGCTGGACGCCGGGCAAACTACCGCCGCCGTGCAGCAGCATGGCAACGACGGAGTGTATGCACTGTTCGACCTGCCACTCGCCCGCATCGGTTCAGCGAGGGTCGACGGCTCACTGCGCGCAGGCGTGGCCGACGCGCGCTTCAATGCCGTGGATGAGTTTGCAGCCGCAACCGTGGTAGTCAGTCATCCGTTCGAGAGCCGGCCCGATGATGCGTTCGGATTGGCCGTCGCTTACGGCCACACCGGAGATCTCTACCGCTCCGTGCAGGATCTGGCTGGCGCTGTCGCGGCCAGCGCCGAAACCTCCTTCGAGTTGACGTGGCGCTCGCCACTCACGAGCTGGCTCGCTCTCGCGCCCTCCGTGCAGTTCGTGCGCAATCCGGGCGCCGATCTTTCCATGCGCGACGCCTGGGTCGTGGGTCTGCGCTTCGAGCTTGCGCAGGAAAAATCCTGGCCGAGGTTCGCGCAACGCACCGCGCCGGCAGCGCCGCCGGTCGCGCAGGCGGGCGAATGAAGTTTGCGAATCTCAAGGTAGGCGCAAGGCTTGGCATCGGCTTCGCCGTGCTGCTGGTCGCCTGTCTGTCAGTGGGTGGCATCGGCTGGTACCGCCTGGCGCAGCTCGACAAGGTAGTGAGCCGCATCACCACGGAGAACTGGGAGAAGGCGCGCCTCACCATGGAAATGGAAATCCGCACGCGCGACAACGCATTCAAGACCGGCCGGGTGCTCATGGCCGGCAACGATACGGACGCGGTCCAGGCGCTCAAGGATGAAATGGCCGCCAATACCCAGCTGAACACCGCGGCGCTGGAACAGCTCGAAAAACTGCTGGTGACGCCTGAAGCCAAGGCGCTGCTCGCCGAGGCCGCCGAGGCGCGCGAACACTACGTCGAGTCGCGCACGCGCGTGACCAAACTTGCCGCGACGCCTGCGACGCAGGCGGAAGCGCTGAACCTGTTCCGCACCGAAACCGCGGGACTGCTCGAGCAATACATGACGCCGTTTCGCAAGCTCACCGAGCTCGAACGCGCGAATTTCGAGACGGCCGCACGCGACAGCGACTCGACCTATCTGCGCGCGCGCAATGCGATCGTCGCCGCCAGCGTAGCGGCGCTGATCGCCGGAATCCTGCTCGCAATCACGCTGGCGCGCAGCATCACCGGGCCGCTCGGCAATGCCGTGGCGGTCGCGCGTGCCGTCAAGGACGGGCAGCTCGACAACCAGATCGACGTGTCCGGGGCAGACGAAACCGCCGAGTTGCTGAGCTCGCTCGACGCCATGCAGAGCGCGCTGCGCGAGCGCGATGAGCGCGACGCGGACTACCGCGGACAAATCGCTGCCATCGGCAAGTCGCAGACCGTGGCCGAGTACGGCATGGACGGCCGGATCCTCGGTGCCAACGAGAATTTCCTCAACGTCATGGGTTACACGCTCGAGGAGATCCGCGGTCAGCACCAGAGCGTGCTGCTCGATCCCGCCGCGCGCCAGGATCCGGAGTTCCGCGCGCTTTGGGACAAGATGGCGCGCGGTGAATTCGAAGGCGGTCAGTATCGCCGCGTCAGCAAGGACGGCTGGGAGGTCTGGATACAGGCTTCCTACAATCCGATCGCGGACGCGCAGGGCAAACCATTCAAGGTGGTGGAGTACGCCACCGACATCACCGAGCAGAAGCTGCGCACGGCGGACTACGAAGGGCAGCTCGCCGCGATCGGCAAGGCCCAGGCGGTCATCGAATTCAACGTCGACGGCACCATCCGTTCCGTGAACGACAACTTCGCGACGATGTTCGGCTACACGAATGTCGAAGTGCAGGGCCAGCATCACGGCATCCTCGTGGACCCCGCCGAGCATACGACTCCCGAATACCGCGCCTTCTGGGTGAATCTCGCGCGCGGTGAAGCGCGTTCCAGCCGCTGCAAGCGTATTGCGAATGGCGGGCGCGAAATCTGGGTGCAGGCGTCGTACAACCCGATTCACGATGCCAACGGGCGTCCGTTCAAGGTCGTGATGTACGCGACCGACGTGACGTCGCAGATGATCATGGCGCACCAGCTCGAGGTCGCCGTGAAGCAGACGCAGTTGACCGTGAAGGCGGCCATCGAGGGCGATCTGTCGGCACGCATCCCGATCGGTGGCAAGACTGGCGAGATCGAGGCGCTGTGCCGCGGCGTCAACGCGATGCTCGACAACACCGTCGATCTCGTGCGGCGTGTGCAGGGCGCGGCCGCCGAGGTGCAGACCGGCGCGGAAGAGATCTCCCGCGGCAACCTCAATCTTTCGCAGCGTACCGAGCAACAAGCGTCGAGCCTCGAGGAAACCGCATCCTCGATGGAAGAGATGACTTCCACGGTGCGGCAAACCGCGGACAACGCGGGCCAGGCGAATCAGCTCGCGATGGCCGCGCGCCAGCAGGCGGAGAAGGGTGGAGCGGTCGTCAATTCCGCGATCACCGCCATGGGCGGCATCAACGCGGCCAGCAAGAAGATCGCCGACATCATCGGCGTCATCGACGAGATCGCGTTCCAGACCAATCTACTCGCGCTCAACGCCGCGGTGGAAGCCGCGCGCGCGGGCGAGCAGGGCCGCGGCTTTGCGGTCGTCGCCACCGAGGTTCGCAATCTTGCCGGTCGCTCGGCGACGGCGGCCAAGGAAATCAAGGCGCTCATCCACGACAGCGTGGCGCGCGTCGATGCGGGCTCGCGGCTCGTGGACGAATCCGGCCGCACGCTCGAAGACATCGTCAGTGCGGTGAAGAAGGTCACCGACATCGTGGCCGAGATCGCCGCAGCCAGCCGCGAACAATCGGTCGGCATCGAGCAGGTCAACAAGGCCGTGATGCAGATGGACCAGGGCACGCAGCAGAACGCCGCGCTGGTCGAGGAGGCCTCGGCGGCGAGCCAGGCCATCGTCGAACAGGCACAGGCGCTCAACACGATGATTGCGCGTTACAAGATTGATGACCCACGGACGCCTGCGCGAGCGGCGGACCGTCAGGTGGCCTGAGCCATGATCGGAAGGAGCATATAGATGAGTCAGTCGGCCGCCATTGCTGAACCATCCGTTGCCCGGGCAAACGCTCCTGGCAGCTCGCAATACGTGACCTTCGTGTGCGGGGGCGTGGAGTACGGCGTCGAAATCCTGCGCGTGCAGGAGATCAAGGGCTGGGACGGAGTCACGCGCGTGCCTTATACGCCGCCTTACGTTCTCGGCGTCATGAACCTGCGCGGCGTCATCGTGCCGGTAATCGACCTGCGAGCCCGCTTCGGCCTCGAGTCCAAGCCATTCGACAGCTCGACGGTCGTCATAGTCGTACGTGTCGACGCGGCAGTTGGTGAAAAAACGGTCGGCATCGTCGTGGATGCGGTGTCCGAGGTCTACAACATTGCTGCCGACGCGGTGAAGCCGACTCCGGATCTCGGCGCCGGCGCCGACGCCGCCTGTGTCAGCGGCCTCACGTCGGTGGACGACAAGATGGTGATGCTGCTCGACATGAATCGCCTGGTCGCCTCCAGCATCGATCTGTCCGGACAGTCGGCGGCGGCGGATTGAGGCATCGCGCACCCATGCACGCCGGAGATACAGCCGAATTCGCGATTGCCGGTGTTGCCGACTACGAGCTCACCGACACGCAGTTCCATCGCATTCGCGCGCTGGTGCGCGAGCACACCGGCATCGCGCTCTCCGACGCCAAGCGTCAGCTTGTCTATGGGCGCCTGTCGCGCCGCCTGCGCGCGCTGAAACTCGACTCCTTTCGCGAGTACATCGCGCTGCTCGAGCAAGGGGTCGCCGCCGAGCTCGAAGAATTCACCAACGCCATCACCACCAACCTGACTTCATTCTTCCGCGAGCCGCATCACTTCGAATACCTTGCGAGCGACGTGCTGCCGCAGATCGTCGCCCGGGATGCTGGCGTGCGCCGTGCGCGCATCTGGTGCTGCGCGGCGTCGACGGGCGAAGAACCGTACTCCATCGCCATGGTGCTGCGTGAATCAGCCTCGCTGCTCAGCGGCTTCGACGTCAAGGTGCTCGCCACCGATCTGGACTCCGCCGTGCTCGCGACCGCCGCCGACGGGATCTACAACGCCGAACGGCTCAAGTCGGTGAGTCACGCACGTGCCTCGCGTTTTTTCAGGAAGGGCAGCGGCGCCCACGCCGGCAAATTCCGCGTGCAGGACGAGTTGCGGGATCTCATCACGTTCAAGCAGCTCAACCTGATGCACGAGTGGCCGGTCCGCGGGCCTTTCGACGCGATCTTCTGCCGCAACGTCATCATCTATTTCGACAAGGACACGCAGCGCGCGCTGTTCGCACGCATGGCGGCGCTGCAGCGGCCGGGCGACATCCTGTTCCTCGGGCACTCTGAAAGCCTGTACCGCGTGAGCGACCAGTACGAGCTGGTCGGACGGACTATCTACCGGCGCAACGACGCCTGAAGGACGCCGGAGCAATTATGGCAACCAAAAAGATAAAGGTGCTCGTGGTCGACGATTCGGCGCTGGTGCGCCAGATCCTCGTGCGGGTGCTCAATGCCGCGCCGGACGTGGAAGTCGTGGGCACGGCCAGCGATCCTTTCATGGCCCGCGATCGCATCAAGGAGCTGAACCCGGACGTGCTGACGCTCGACGTCGAGATGCCGCGCATGGACGGGCTCACCTTCCTCGCCAATCTCATGCGCCTTCGGCCGATGCCCGTGGTCATGGTGTCGTCGTTGACCGATCAGGGCGCCGAGACGACGCTCAAGGCGCTGGAACTCGGCGCCATCGATTTCGTTTCCAAGCCCAAGATCGACGTCGCGGGCACGCTCGCGGACTTTGGCGACGAGATCCTCGGCAAGATCCGCATGGCCGCCGGCGCGCGCGTGATGGCGCGCAGTGCGCCGGTGACGCCCGGGCGCGTGGTGCCGAAGTATTCCGCCGACGCGGTGCTGCCTGCGAATGGCGGCTCGCGCATGCTGCGTACCACCGATCGCATCATCGCCATCGGCGCATCGACTGGCGGCACGGAAGCGATCCGTGAAGTGCTCATGGGACTGCCGGCGGACTGCCCGGCCATCGTGATTGCCCAGCACATTCCGGAAGCCTTCAGCCTGCCATTCACCCGCCGCATGGATTCGCTGGCCGCCATGTCGGTGGTCGAGCCCGTCGACGGCCAGTACATCATGCCTGGCCACGTCTACATCGCGCCCGGCGCCCGCCACTTGTTGGTCGAGCGCGACGGCACGCGTTACCGCTGCCGGCTCAACAATGGTCCGCCGGTCAACCGGCATTGTCCGAGCGTGGACGTGCTGTTTCGTTCGGTGGCGCAGAACGTCGGGCCGAATGCCGTGGGCGTCATTCTCACGGGAATGGGTGATGACGGGGCGCGCGGACTCAAGGAAATGCTGGATGCAGGCGCCCGCACCATGGCGCAGGACGAAGCGACGAGCGTCGTCTGGGGTATGCCGGGCGCCGCGGTGCGGCTCGGTGGCGTGCAGGACGTGCTGCCGCTCGGCCGCGTGGCCGAGCACATCATGCATCTCGCGCAGACTGTAGGGGCACCACCGCTGGCCCCGGTAATGGCGGCGGTAAGTTAGTTAGAAGTTGGAGTGACGATATGCAAAGAACGATCATGACAGTGGACGATTCGACCTCGATGCGGCAGATGGTGAAAGCCACGCTGGTGTCGGCGGGGTACGGCGTCGTCGAAGCTGCAGACGGACAGGAGGCGCTCGACTACGCGCGGGAGAATCCCGTCGACCTGGTCATCGCCGACGTGAACATGCCGCGCATGGACGGCATCACGCTGGTGAGCGAGCTGCGCCTGTTGCCCGCGTACCGGCTGATACCGCTGCTGCTGTTGACCACCGAATCGAGCATGGAGAAGAAGATGGAAGGCAAGAAGGCCGGCGCCACCGGGTGGCTGGTCAAACCCTTCCATCCCGCGCAGTTGCTGGCGACGCTTGCACGCGTGTTGTAACTCTCCAATGAGCGACCTCGCCAACACACCGGTCGCCGCGCTGCTCGAGCTTGCCGCAAGCCAGCTCGAAGTCGCCGCGCACTCGACCAATGCGCAGATGGAAACGCTGGCAAGCTCGATCGCCGCGCTGGTGCTGCTCGGTGCGGAGCTGCAGGCCGCGAATCGCGCGGGCGTTGCCCCCGACGCGCTGGCGCAGAAAATCGTCGAGCGCGCGCAGACCGCCGTGGTGGCGATGCAGTTCCACGACCAGCTGGTGCAGCGAGTGGCGCACGTTCGCGATGCGCTCACCGAGCTCAACGAAGCCTTGCAGGGAACACCCGCGGCCAAAGTGGATTGGGCCACTGTGCTCGCGGGAATCCGCGTTCGCTACAGCATGGAGGACGAACGCCGGCTGTTCGACCGCATCATCGGCGCCACCGCCTGTCCCGACGTGAATTGCCACGACTCCACGCACGACAGCCTGCGCGGCGGGGTCGAGATCTTCTGATGGACTCGTCCACCACGCTGCGCCGCCTGCGAGCCCCGCCGGACAACATTCCCCTGCCCGAGACGCTGCCGCAGTTCGCGCACGTCAATCGGTACTGGGACGCGCAGCACAAGTGCTTCGCGGCGCGCCTGCTTCCGGGCGAGTACTACGTCTCCACGACGCACGAAATCATTGCCACGGTGCTCGGGTCCTGCGTGTCCGCCTGCATCCGCGACGTCCGCATCGGCGTCGGCGGGATGAATCATTTCATGTTGCCGCTCGACAGCTCACAGGGCACGAGCGCCTGGGGTGCGGCCGTCAGCGCTGCCACGCGCTACGGCAATGTCGCCATGGAGCGGCTGATCAACGACATCCTCAAGCTCGGTGGCCGCCGCGAGAATCTCGAATTGAAACTGGTGGGCGGTGGGCGCGTGCTCGCGGCCATGAGCACCGACATCGGTGCGCGCAACATCGATTTCGTGCGCCAGTACGTCAGGGAGGAAGGATTCAACGTGGTCGCCGAGGATCTCGGCGACATCTATCCGCGCAAGGTGGTCTACTTTCCGGACTCCGGCAAAATACGGGTCAAGCGCTTCTCGGCCGCGAACGACCAGGCGCTGGCGGATCGCGAACGCAACTACCTCCACGAGCTCGACAGCGCGCCGATCGCAGGAGAGGTCGAGCTGTTCTGACAGCCGGCGACAACCATGCAAACCGGCCATTCCAGCGCAGAAGCAATCAAGCGTCCGGAAAAGCGGGTGCGCGATTTTGCGGACATGCTGGAAGTGGAGATCGCCGGCGATCACCTCGATCTGCCGAGCTTCCCCGAGGTGGCGATGCGCGTGCGCCGCGCGCTGGCCGACGAAAACGCGACCATCGACCACGTCGTGCGCGTGGTGAGCGCCGAACCCTCGCTGGTCGTGCGGCTGCTGCAGCTCGGCAACTCCGCCGCGCTGAATCCCCAAGGCCGCCGGCTCACGGATCTGCGCGCCACCATCACGCGCATCGGCTTCAACATGGCGCGCAGCGCCACCATCGCTTTCGCCATGTCGCAACTGCGGCGCGCGGAGGCCTACCGGGGGCTCGAAAAGCCGTTCAACGAGTTGTGGCAGGCCAGCACCCGGGTGGCCGCCGTGAGTTTCGTGTTGGCGAAGCGCCAGACACGGGTGAACGCCGAGCTCGCGCTGCTCGCCGGGCTGCTGCACACGGTCGGCAAGCTCTATCTACTGACGCGTGCCGCACGCGTGCCGGAAATGATAGCGGACGCTTCGTATCCGGCGCTGGTGGAAGCCTGGCACACGCGGATTGCGCGGGCCGTCCTCGTCAACTGGGATATGGCGCCGCCGGTGGTCGATGCGGTGCAGGGCTTCGAGGCCTGCGATCGCGGGCGCGAAGGCGATGTCGACCTGCTCGATGTGCTGTGGACGGGCAGGGCCCTGGCGGCGCTCGGACCGATGCCGGCATCGGTTCCTCAAGAGCTCATCGACTCGCACCCGGCGCGCCGGCTGGGTCTCGACGCGGCCGCTTGTGAGGCGGTGCTGGTGGAGTCGGGGCGCGAAATCGAATCGCTGATCAGCGCCCTCGGCGACTAGGGGCGGCAAACCCTTGCCGTCCGGGCCCGGCGCTTTACATATCGCGCGCCTGCCGGGCTATCCAGTTCAGGATTCGCGCCGGTTCCACTCAATAGTCCGCTCGAAGGACCGATAAGTAATGAGGCCTGAGAGAGGATGCATGACCCTGTCGGTTACAAATACTGTTGAGCAGCGAAGCATGGAACCGCTGGCGCCCCTGGCCGGCGATGCGCGTGCGCTGGTCGATTCGCTGGGTGTCGAACTCGCGGGCGAGAAAATCGATCTGCCGAGTTTTCCGGACGTCGCCATGCGCGTGCGCAAGGCGTTGACGAGCGAAGAGGTGGGCATCGAAGACGCCGTCAAGATCGTGAGCGCGGAACCTGCGCTCGCGGCGCGGCTCATGCAGCTGTCGAATTCGGTGACGCTGAATCCGGGCGGCAAGCGCCTCAACAACCTGCGTGCGGCGATGGCGCGCATTGGCCTCAATATGGCCTGCAGCGTGACGATCGCCTTTGCGATGTCGCAGCTGCGCCGTGCCGAAACCTACAAGGGCATCGAGATCCGCCTCGGGAAACTCTGGCACGAAGCCGCGCATCTGGCGGCCGTGAGCCGTGTGATCGCGCGGCGCTTCACCACGCTGAACGCCGATACGGCGCTGCTCGCCGGCCTGCTGCAGTGTGTCGGCAAGCTCTATCTGATGACCCGCGCCGCACGCTTCCCCAAGTTGCTCGCGGACGACGCGGCGCTCGAGCGAATCATTGCCGAATACCACCTGCGCGTGGCGCGGGCCATCCTGCGCAACTGGGACATGGACACCGAGATCGTCCAGGCGATCGCCGCGTGTGGCGAGCTCACGCGTGAGCATGCCGGCGCCAGCGACCTGACCGACGTGCTCGTCGCCAGCGCCGCGCTGATTGCGCTCGGACCCGATGCGAAGCCCGATGAGATCGCGTTTCCCGGCATGCCGGCTGCACGGCGGCTCGGGCTCGACAGCGCCGCCTGCAGCGTGGCGCTGGCCGAATCCCGCGATGAAATCCAGGCGCTGCGGCAGGCACTGAACGTATGAGCCCCCCGCACGCCGCCAGCACGATCGAGTCCCGCGCGATACCGAACACCGTGGTGTTCGGCTTCGTCAAGGCGCTGGCGCAGGAGTTGTCGAACGGCAGGGTCGACCTGCCGTCCGTTCCGGACATCGTGATCAAGGTGCAGCGGGCACTGGCCAACGAAAACGTCAGCAACGAAACCGTGGTGCAGGTGCTGGGATCCGAGCCGGTGCTGGCCGGCAAGCTGCTCAGCATGGCGAATTCCGCGGCGCTGAACACTTCGGGCCGCAAGATCGCCGACCTGCGCATGGCCGTGGCCCGCGTGGGCTTCAACATCGTGCGCTCCGCGGCGCTCAGCTTCGCCGTCGAACAGCTCAAATGCGCCGCGAAGTTCAAGCACCTGGTGCCGATGCTCGATGCGCTGTGGAAACACAGCGTGCAGATCGCGGCGCTGTCGCACGTCGTGGCGCGCCGCTTCACATCGCTCAATGGCGACACCGCGCTGCTGGCCGGCCTCATGCACAACGTTGGCCGCATCTACATACTGACCCGCGCGAGTGATCACCCGACGCTGTTCGCCGATCAGCTCACCTATCAATCCATCGTGCGCGACTGGCACACGAACGTGACCAAGGCGTTGCTCGAGAACTGGCAGGTGGCCGAGGAAATCATCGAGGCGGTCAGCGGTTACGAGGACCTCAATCGCGAGATGCGCGGGCCCGTGACACTCACCGATGTGCTCGCGCTCGCGACCCTGCTGCATCAGCACATGTCGAACGGTGCGCTGACCGATCCCACAGAGCCCCTGGTATGGGCGCTCAAGCGCTTGCAGATCCGCTACGCGGAATGCCAGGGCGTCATCGACGAATCGGCCTCGGATATCGAGGCTCTCAAACTTGTGTTAGGCGGGTAAAAGGACATGGCCCAGATCGCACTCGGAACCACCACCATCGAGAACATCGTTGCGCATGATGCGCAGTCGCTCGAGAAAGACCTCGCGTCGATGCGCCCGGATGCGTCGGTCTCATTGCCGGGCGTGCCACAGATCGTCACGCGGCTGCAGCAACTGCTCAGCGACCCGGACGTGAGCATTCCGCAGATCGTCCCGGTCATCAATTATGAGCCGATACTGGTCGGGCGCGTCTTGCAGATGGCGAACTCCGCGGCGCTCAATCCCACGCGGCGCATGGTCACGGATCTCAAGACCGCGGTGACCCGCGTGGGCTTCACGCTGTTGCGCAGCGCTTCGCTCGCCTATGCGTTGCGGCAGGTGTCGCAGGCGCATACGGTGAAAGACATTCGCCCGCACATCGAGGCGCTGTGGGAGCGCAGTGCGTGGACCGCGGCCGTGTCGTATGTCATCGCGCGCAAGTTCACCAAGGTGAATCGCGACCTCGCGTTTCTCGGCGGGC
>Ga0207683_10002087_pt1 | contig 17623 bp, 19 predicted proteins | sample KBSM73metaG_FD_184333 | JGI IMG/M metagenome (GOLD analysis project Ga0207683, IMG submission 184333) | Miscanthus rhizosphere microbial communities from Kellogg Biological Station, Michigan, USA - KBS M7-3 metaG (SPAdes) (version 2) | ecosystem: Host-associated > Plants > Roots > Rhizosphere >... | reverse complement strand
GCCGCGGCGGCCCCCCAAAGCCTGTGCCAAAAGCCGCATGCCCTTGGCCACCTGGTTCTCCACTGTCTCGATCGTGACACCCATGCGCGCCGCAACTTCTTTCTGCGAAAGTCCTTCCACCTTACGCAACACCACCACCTGCCGGCAGCGCGGCGGCAATTCATCCAGCGCGGTCTGAAGCAGCCGCAGTTCCTGACGGGCGGCGACATGGGCTTCAGACGAGGGCCTATCATCTGAGACGTTCAACCAATCGAAATCCGCCACAGTCTCCAGCGAAACCACGCTTTGTTTGCGCAGCCGGTCGATGATCAGATTGCGGGCGACCTGAAAAAGGAACGGCTTAACCAAGACGGGCCGTTCCCGCTGTGCCGCTTCATAGACCCGGGCATAGGTTTCCTGCCGCAAATCGTTGATTTCCGCCTCATTGCGCCAATTGCGCTGCAGAAAACGGGTCAGCACGGCTTCAAGAGGCAGCACCTCCCGGACAAACCAGTCGTCAATCTGAACCATAAACCTGAACGTCCCCGGTGGAGGCCTTAGCCTCCTTATATTGTCGGCCTTTTGAGGCCCTTCGTATCATGGGACGGGGGGTGTGCGAAAATCCCCCATGGAAAAGATTCCTGTCAGGAGAAAATCACGGTCTTGCGGCCATTAAGCAAGATTCGATGTTCGCAATGCCATTGGACCGCCCGCGCCAGGGTGCGGCTTTCGATATCCCGGCCCACCGAAACATAGTCTTGCGGGTCCAGCGCATGGCTGACGCGCTCCACCGCCTGGTCGATGATTGGCCCCTCGTCCAGATCGCCCGTCACATAATGCGCCGTGGCGCCGATCAGCTTGACGCCGCGCTGATGCGCCTGGGTGTAAGGATTGGCGCCTTTGAAGCTGGGCAGGAAACTGTGGTGAATATTGATGATCCGGCCCGGCCTGGTGCGGCAAAAATCATCCGACAGAATTTGCATGTAGCGGGCCAGCACGATCAAGTCGATGCGATGCTCCGCCATCAGGGATGAGAGTTTCACCTCCTGCTCCGGCTTGTTGTCTTTGTTCATGGGCAGATGCACAAAGGGAATGTTTCCCGCCGCCGCCACGTCGGCAAAATCCAGATGATTGGACACAATCAACGGCACTTCCATGGCGATGGCGCCGATACGAATGCGATATAGCAAGTCGACCAGCGCATGACCGTAGCGTGACACCATGATCAGCGCCCGCGTCTTAACGGTCTGGTCGAAGAATTGCGCCTCCATGGCGAATGCCTGGGCGATGGCGGCGAAGGCCAGCTCCAGCGCCGGAATGGAAATGCCGCCTTCCGACAGGCCGTGCACCCGCATGAAGAAGCGGCCATTGCCGCGATCGCCGAATTGCTGGCTGTCCAGGATGTTACAGTTCTTCTCGAACAGAAAACGCGAAACCTCGGCGACGATGCCGCGCCGGTCCGGGCAGGACAGAGTGAGGACAAATTCGGGGAGGATCACGGTGCGCGATTAGACCACGGGGTGATGAAGCAAAGGCGGCGTGGCCATGTCTTGAACATTGTCTTGCGCATCGTCCGCCCGGATATCGCTGTGATAGGTTTCAGGACCGTACCATACCGCGAAGGCGGTGATGGCGCACAACATTATGGCATACAGGCACACACCCCAGGGCCGGCCATCCATCCAGGTCACCAAAAGCCCGGCAATCAAGGGCGCCGGCCCGCCCGCCAGGATCGATCCGATTTCGCGGGCAAAGGAAAAACCGGAATAGCGCAGCTTCGGCCCGAACAATTCGGCGAAATAGGCGCCTTGGGGACCCGACATGGCGCCCATACCCACGCCAAACACCAGGCAGAAGGCTATAGCGATCAGCAGCGGATCGCGGCTCTGCGCCAAAAGGAAAAAAGGAAACGTGCAAGCAGCGGAAAACAGTGCGCCGGAAATATAGACCGGACGCCGCCCGACGCGGTCGGACAACCAGGCGAAAAACGGCGTACACAGCGTCATAGCGACACTGCCGGATATGACGCCGATGATCGCCTGATCGCGCGGGACATGCAGCGTCGCCGTCAAATAAGTGACGCCGAAGACAGGATAGAGATAACCCAGCCCATTTTCGGCGAGACGCGCGCCAATCACCACGAGGAAATTGCGGGGTGAACGCCGGATCGCTTCCACGGCCGGTATTTTCAGCGCGGGACTGACGCTGACCTGTTTAAATACCGGCGTTTCGCTTAGCTTGGCGCGGATATTGACGCCGAACAAAAGCAGGAGGAGCGAAAGCAGGAATGGAACGCGCCACCCCCAAGCCAACATGTCCTCTTTTGGCATGGCGTCCAGGAGCCAGAAGGTGGCGGCCGCCAGTCCCATGCCGATCTGAGCCCCCATCGGAGCGAAAGCGCCATAAAGGCCGCGCTTTCCTTCCGGCGCAAACTCGACCGCCATTATCATCGCTCCGCCATATTCCGCTCCGGCGCCGAAACCCTGCGCCAGCCTGAGCGCGACCAGCATCAGCGGCGCCCAAACGCCGGCTTGCCCATAGGTCGGTAACAAGCCGATGAGAAAGGTGCTGCCGCCCGTCAACATCAGCGATGCCACCAGCATGGGCTTGCGTCCCAGGCGGTCGCCAAAATGGCCAAACAGCAGTCCACCGAAGGGCCGGGCCAGGAAGCCCGCGCCGAAGGTGGCGAAGGATGCCAGGGTGCCGACGGCAAGATCGTAGGTGGAAAAGAAAACCGGCCCGAACACCAGCGCCGACGCCAAGGCATAAAGACTGAAGTCGTACCACTCCAGCGCAGACCCGACGCCCGCGGCTATCATGACCTGCCGCAGTTCGACCGGCGAAGTGGCTTTCTGTGTCACACCCTTCCCCTGTGGCGTGGACGGCATGTTGCCCCCGGTCACGATGCTAGGACTGGGCCGGGAAGGCGTCAAACTAGGGAAATTTCGGATTGACGAAAACTATTTAAACGAAAAGAGCATCTTAGTCCGGTCCCCGCTCCGGCAGGGACGACGACCCAGCGAATTTCCGTACCGACCGCAGCATCGCCGCCACCACCGCTGCAACCAAAGGGCCGGCGCCGAGGGCGACAATGCCCAGCGAAAAACTGCCGGTGTGATCGCGAATCCAGCCAACCAAATACGGTCCGGCAAAACTTCCCATATTGGCGACGGCATTGATCAGCGCCAATCCGGCGGCGGCGGCAGGTCCCGTCAGCATCGCCGACGGCACCGCCCAGAATACGGCGACATAGCAAAATACACCGGTGATGCCGAAGGTCAGCGCCACGAGAATAGCCACGGGATCACGCAACAGGGCACAGGACACCAAGGCCAGTCCCGCGCAGGCCGCGGGTATCGCGGCGTGCCAATTGCGTTCCATTGTCTTGTCCGAATGGATGCTCCAAAAAATCATCATCACTGCGGCCACGGCATAAGGAATGGCATTGACCAAAGGTGTCATGGCGGTGCTGACACCCAAGGCATGGATGATCTGCGGCAGAAACAGGATCAGGCCATAAGCAGCCGCGTTTATGCCCGTACCCGCCAGCGCGATCATCCAAACCACCGGACTGAGCAGAGCATCCGTTACGCCAAAATGCCGTACCGCTTCACGCTTGTTACGCTCGGCCTCCAGCTGATCCACCAGCCATTTCTTTTCTGAAGCCGCAAGCCAAGGCGCGGCCCCAGGTCCCTCCGGCAAGGCAAACCGGAAAACCAACCCCAACCCAATCGTCGGCAAGGCCTGCAGGATGAACAGCCATTGCCAGCCTTTCAGACCCAGCGCTCCGTCCAGCAGCAAAATGGGCTGGGAGATTAGCGACCCGACCATGACGGAGAATGGGGTGGACAGGATCATCAGCATCAGCATGCGGGCGCGATATTTCTCCGGCGCCCACATCACCATGATGTAAAGCAGGCCGGGATAAAGCCCTGACTCTCCAACGCCCAAAACAAGGCGAACCAAATAGAAGGAAGGCGCATCCTTGACCCAGGCATTGCAAAGCGAGGCGATGCCCCAGCACACCATGATGATGGGGATCCACACCCGCGCGCCGATGCGCGCCAAGAGCAGGTTGCTGGGAACGGCGAAAATCACATAGCCCGTAAAAAACAGACCGGCGGCCAAGCCATATTGTTCGGCGCTGAGCCCCAGATCGCGGTTCATGGTCAAGGCGGCGAAGCCGACATTGACCCGGTCGATATAGGCGACGAAATAGGCGGCAAAGAGCAGCGGTAACACCCGCCAGCAGACGCGGCGAACCGCATTCTGTTCCGTGTCCATTACGCCCCCGAAAATCTATGACTTAGGGTATGCTGTTATGGAAACTGCGCCGGGTCCAGCAAGTCGGCAACCAGCCGGGGCAATAGGACCCGCTCACCCTTCGGCGTCGGCGCTTTCTTGCTGGCAGGAGGGCGATGTATGACCTGATGGGACAGCAGAAACATCCCGCTTCTACAAAGCGATAGAGGTCACTTCTCATTATATAAGTGAACTAGCCCTTGCCTGAAGCTTTGCGCCGGCCCGTCCGGCGTGGCGCGGCATTGACTCTGACCATGGCCGACAGAGTCTCCAGGTCCGCCTTGACCGCATCGGCGGCGCGGCTCTCAACCCGGCGATAGATTTTCAGCAGGCCATTGCCCAACTCGGTGAGCTGGGTGCCGCCGCCGGAAACCCCGCCCGCTTCCGCCGTCACCACCGCGCCGTCAAAGGTCTTTTGCAATTCCTGGATCAGCAGCCAAGCCTTGCGATAACTCATATCCATCGAAGCCGCGGCGCGGCGAATGGAACCGGTTTCGCCAACCCGCTCCAACAGTTGCGCCATGCCCGGTCCCAGCGCGCTGCCGGAAGGTTCAAAATCGATACGGATGGAAAGATGCGGCATGGATCAGATCAAAGGCGCCCCGCATTATGGTACGTAGCTTGTCATGGGAATTACAAGTCACGGACCGATTGGAAAAGCCCAACTTGACAATGACTCTCAGACGCCAAGATGGGCCGGATCGATGCTGGTAACAGCGGTTGTCCGCTTCCTTCGCCTCGTCCTATTGGTTGTCTTGAGCGTGATGCCAGCGATAGCGGCGCCGGCCGATCAAGCATTCCGACAAGGCCTGTCGGCCTATCACAGCGGCGATTACCAAAAGGCGATGAAAATCTGGCTGCCTCTGGCCCAAAAAGAGGATGCCGCGGCCCAAGCGGGTATTGGCTTTATGTATCACCGCGGCATGGGCGGGGTTATCGACAATGACAAGGCCGCCTATTGGCTGCGCAAGGCCGCCGAACATGGCCAGCCGGAAGGCCAGTTCATGTTGGGCAGCTTGTATTTTTATGGCGCCGGCGTGGAGAAAAGTTATGTGCAGGCCTATGCCTGGTGCGACCTGGCCCAGGATGGCGGAAATGCCGACGCCCAATCGTGCCGCGATGCTGCGCTGCAATCGCTGAAGTCAAAGGATGATGTGAAGACTGCCTTTCGACTCAGCGTTGATTTGCATCAACGATTCGGCCGCGCGCGCGGGAAATAAGCGTTATTCCCGTTTGTATAAAACGCAATAACGTGCAAATGTAATGCCCGGAACTGCGATGTTGCGCGCTACCAGCGGCATTGCCCGCCTGACGCTATTGTCTGGCCGGGGCGGCCTATGATTTACTTACAAAAAAGAACATCAGCCGGTCAGGGAAGACGCATTGGGGCCAGGCCGTTTCGTAAACTAATGGGCTTCATATTGCATCCATAACTGTCCGGCTCTCTTAGCAAGGGAGTCCGCATGTCAGACGCTGACAAAAACGACGCCGCCGGTTCTGGCGGCATTCGCGCCAACCGGCGCACGGTCATCAAGGGTGTGATCGCCTCAGGCGCTGTCGGCGCCGCCGGCTACCTCGCCTATAACCGCTATGGCGGGGGCCTTGGCCGGGCCAAAGGCTCGGTGGAACGGCTGGTCACCTTGAACGTGAACGGCAAGGACCGCCGGGTGGATGTGCTGCCCAACGAAACCTTGATCCACACCATCCGCTACAAGCTGGGCCTGATCGGCACCAAGCTGGGCTGCGATCATTCCGAATGCGGCGCTTGCACGGTGATGATCGACGATGTCTCTACCTATTCCTGCTCGACCCTGACCCACAGCGTGCGGGGCCGCAAGATTACGACCATCGAAGGCGTCGAAGGCCCCAATGGCGAATTGCACAGGGTGCAAAAGGCCATGATCAAAGAGTTGGGGCCCCAATGCGGCTTCTGCACTTCGGGCCAGGTGGTAGCGGCGGTGGCGCTGCTCAAAGCCAATCCCACACCAACCGTCGACGAAGCCCGGCGCGGCATGTCCGGCAATCTCTGCCGCTGCGGCGCCTACGACCATTATCTCAAGGCGGTAATGACCGCCTCGCGGGAGGCCTAAACCATGGCATATAATCTGATCGGCAAAGATTTCACGCCCATGGATGTCGAGGCCAAGGTCACCGGCCGGGCCAAATATGCGGAAGACTTCCGCGCCGACAATATGGTGTTCTGCAAAACGCTCACCAGCCCCATTCCCCACGCCAAGATCAAAAGCATCGACACCTCCGCGGCCCTTAAGATCAAGGGCGTGATCGGGGTGTTGACTGCCGATGATGTGCCGCAATTCCCGCCACCGGCCTTGCCCATACTGGCCAAGGACGAAGTGTTTTATGTCGGCGATCCCATCCTGGCGATCGCGGCGGAAAGCGAAGAGCTTTGCGCCGATGCCATCGAAGCCATCAAGATCGACTTCGAACAGCTTCCCCATGTGGTGGATCCGCTGGAAAGCCTGTTCCCGGGTGGTCCCAATGCGCGCACCGCGGGCAATGTCGCGGCCGGTCAGATCAAGCTGCAGACCGTGAAATGGGACGCAGCCGATTTCGCCGCCGCCGGCGATGCCAAAATGCCGATGGGACGCGCGGCGGAAGAATGGGCCTATGGCGATGTCGATGCCGGCTTCAAGAATGCGAAAGTGACGATCGAAGAAACCTTCGTCACCGGCACCTATTCCCATAACTGCATGGAAACCCGCTCGACCTTTGCCTATTGGCAAGGCGGCAAATGCTTCCTGCATGGCTCCAACCAAAGCCATACTGCGGCCATCGCCAATATCGCCCGCTATATCGATATCCCGCCGGAAAATCTGGTCTTCATCGCGGAATATTGCGGCGGCGGTTTCGGCAGCAAAATTCCCGGCTATCCCAACATGGCCATCGCTGCCTTGATGTCCAAGAAAATCAACCGGCCGGTGATGCACCGTATCACCCGCACCGATGAATATGGCATCGGCGCTGCCCGGCCCGGCTTCCAGGGCTATATCAAGATGGGCTTCCGTGCCGACGGCAAACTTTTGGCCGCCGACATGTATCTGGTGCAGGAAAGCGGACCGCATGCCACCGCAGGCGACTTCCGGGCCGCCGGCAATGCGCTCACCATGATGTATCAGCCGGACGCCTGCAAATTCCGCAGCGTTCCGGTCTTGACCAATACGGTTCCGATGGGCGCCCATCGCGGTCCTGGTGAGAACCAGTTCGCCGCCCTGGTCGAACCGATGTTCGACAAGGCCGCAAAACAGCTCAACATTGACCGTATCGCCATCCGCCGCATCAACGCGCCCGACAATAACGGCAAGATCGGCAAGGATCGCGGTCCGCTGACCAGCGCCTTCCAGAAAGAAGCGCTGGACAAGGCGGGAGTGATGTTCAAGTGGGCCGAGCGCAAGAAAGCCTCGGGTCAGAAAACCGGCAACAAGGTGACGGGCATTGGCATCGGCCAAGGCTATCACTCGGCCGGCACCAACGGCTTTGACGGCTTGTTGCGCATCACCTCGGACGGCAAGCTGCATGTCCATACCGGCATCGGCAACCTCGGCACCTATTCGCATTCGGCCACGGCGCGCGTCGCCGCGGATCTGATGAACTGCGAGTGGGAAAATGTGGTGATCGAGCGTGGCGACACCCGCAAGGGCCTGCCTTTCAACTCACCCCAGGCCGGAAGCTTGAGCGCCTCCACCCAGTCGCGCACCATGTATGCGGCCGCGATGGACATGAAAGACAAGCTGACCGACATCGCCGCCAAGACCCATGGCGGCCAGCCGGCCGACTATGTCCTGGGCAAGGAAAAGGTCGTCCATAAGAGCGACGCTTCCAAGTCCCTCTCCTTCCAGCAGGCTGCGGAAAAGGCCATCGCGCTGGGCGGAAAATACAGCGGCAAGGAGGTGCCCGAAGATCTCAACGCCATCACCAAGCAATCGGTGGCGATGATCGCCGGATCCGGCCTGATCGCCGCGGCCAAGGACAACATGCCTCGCGTCGGCGTGACCCCGGGCCTGTCCGTCTCCATGGCCGAGATCGAGCTCGACCTGGAAACCGGCAAGTTCGAGATCAAGGACATGATCTGTGTCGCCGATTGCGGCACCGTGCTCCATCCCTTGGGCCTGGGTCACCAGATTTCCGGTGGCAATGTGATGGGCATCGGCATGGTGATGGAACGCCATATCTATGATCCCAAGCTGGGCATTCCGGCTTCGGTGGGCTTCCATCAAGGCAAACTTCCCACCTATCTCGACGTCCCGGTGGAAGTCGGCTGGGGCGCGGTAGAAAAACCCGATCCGCAAAATCCCATCGGGGTCAAAGGTGTCGGCGAACCCGTGCTGGGCTCAGGCGCTGCGGCAATCACATCGGCCATTGCCGATGCTTTGGGCGGGCACTTGTTCAACCGCACGCCGGTTACGCCCGACATGATCATCAATCATCTGGCGGGGCGCCCACCGGCGCACAAGCCCCTCCAAGTCAACACGGTTTGAGGAGGGCGGGAAGATGATCGTCAAGGATATGATGTCCCAGTTCGATTTGTTCCAGCCCACCCAGCTCAAGGATGCGCTGGGCATACTGGACAGCTATGGCAAAGACGCCTGGAAGATGGCGGGGGGCTATGACAGCCTGGTCTGGTTCAAGGAACGCATCAAGCAGCCCAAGGCAGTGGTTGATCTCAGCGCCATCCAGGAGATGCATGGGATCAAGGAAACTGCCGACGGCGTGGAAATCGGCGCCCTCACCAGCCTGACCACGGTGGAGCACGATCCCGTCATCAAGGCCAAGTACCGGCTGTTGTCGGACGCCGTGGCCAAGGTCGCCAGCCCGCAAATCCGCAATGCCGGCACGATCGGCGGCAATGCCTCTCAGGATGCGCGTTGTCTTTATTACCGCTATGGCCTGCCCTGCTACCGGGCCGGCGGCAATACCTGCTTTGCCGACACGCCCGAAGGCATCAACCGCGAACATGCGCTGTTTGAATCCGACCGCTGTGTGGCGGTGTCGCCGTCGGACGGCGCCCCTGCTTTGGTCGCGCTGGACGCCAAGTTCGTGCTGAAAAGCTCGGGCGGCGAGCGGGTGATCGGAACCGAGGAATTCTTCATCGGACCCAAGGTCGATATCACCCATCTGACTTCGACCAAGCCGGAGGAAATCCTCACCGCCATCCGCATTCCCAAGACCTGGGCCAACGCCAATTTCTATTTCGAGAAAGTGGCCGACCGGAACACCTGGGACTTCCCGCTGGTCAATGTCGCGGCCGCCATCAGGATCGCGAACGGCACGGTTCAGGATTCCCGCATCGCCTGCGGCGGCGTCAGCGCGGTGCCGCGCCGTCTCACCCAGGTCGAGCAGATCCTCAAGGGCCAGCCGGTCAACGAGCAAACTGCCAAGATCGCCGGCCAGTCCGCCTCGCGCGGGGCGCGGCCCTTGAACTATAACGGCTTCAAGATCCCGCTGATGGAGAATCTGGTGATGCGGGCGGTGAGGGACGCCAAAGCGTAAGCACCATGTCCTTGTTTCGCTATGCCAGTTCCATTTATGGCGGTAATGACACCTTGATCGGCGCGAATTATGGGCTCCTGCCCTGGTTCGCGCTGGCGGGTATTGCCTTTGCCGTCGCCCATGCCATTTTCAAGGCCGTCGGGACACCCGGCAAATCAGGGTGAGCGGCCCACGTATCATGGTCAGGGGTAAAAGATGACGCCAGCTTCGACAGGGTCGGGCCGCGTCCAGCGGCACAAACTCATCGATCGCGCCTATCATTGGCTGATGGCGGCGGCGATGCTGATCCTTTTGGTGACCGCGTTCCTGCCGATCTTGGGGCTAAAGTTCGAATGGGTCGGCATTCATTGGGTGACGGGTCTTGTCCTCACCGTCATCGTGCTGTTCCATATCATCCGCGCCTGCTTTTTCCAGAATTTCTGGGCGATGATGATCGACAGCACCGATCTCAAAGCGCCGCTGGCCAAACCCGGCAAATACGATCTGGCGCAGAAACTCTATCACCTGGCGATCTCCGTCCTGGTCCTGGCCGCCATCGCCACCGGCCTGTTGATGTGGCGCAAGGTGGACACGCCCTTCTGGCAGCGCGATCCCTATTGGCTTTCCACCGAAAGCTGGGGGGTGGTCTATGCCATCCATGGCGTGGCCGGCATGGCGCTGGTCACCATGATCATCATCCATGTCTATTTCGCGCTCAGGCCTGATGAGTGGCACTTGACGCGATCCATGCTCAAAGGCTGGATCACCACCAAGGAATATCAGGACCATCACGATCCGCGGCGCTGGCAGGCCAAAGACGAGGCTTGAATAGCGCCAACGCGCTTTTTCTCAGAAAGGACGACATCCCATGACCTTGGGCGAGGCGATCGACGCCGTCGAAGAGACCTATGAATTCATGCTGGCTTATGCTGCGCAGGGCCGCCGCCAGGAAGACCAGGACACCACCGGCGGCGTCCGCGCCTCGCTGAAAAAGGCCGATGCGGCGCTGGCGGTGATCGCGGGCGCCTCCTTGGCAGGGGCCGGCGATTTCATGGATGTGTTGCGCCAGGACGCAACCAAATCCAGCGCCGCCATCCGTTTGGTGCTGGCGCAACCCTCCATCAATTCGCAATTGATCGACAATCTGAACGCCTCGATCCATGTGCGGGCGCTGCTGACCGACCTGTTCCTGCTGGACGAGGCGCTCAAGATCACGGCCTGACGGAAGCCGTGGGCCTTGCGAGAAAATCATGTCGGGATCACCGGCGAAACTGACCGTAGGCGTGATTGGCATTGGAGCCTTCGGCTCCAAGATCGCGCTTCGCCTGCTCTGGACCGATTTTCCCGGCCTGCAGCTTTATGATTCCGACGATCTGACGCCGCGTTTTTTCGCCAACAATTACGGCGGATTGAATGTCGGTTCGCCCAAGATGATGGCGCAGAACTGCAATGTCATCATCACCGCCCTGCCCTCGGCGAAGGAATTGCGCCAGGCCTGTTTTGGCTGGGAGGGGCTTGCCACCGGCTTCAAACAAGGCGGCATCGTGTTGAATGTGGGCGTCGCCGACCCGCTGGAAACGGTGGCGCTGGCGAAAGAACTTGAAACCCATGGCGTGAAGCTGGTCGATGCGCCGGCCTTCGGCACCCCCGATGACGCCAAGGAAGGCAAGCTGACCCTGCTTGTCGGCGGCGAGGACGACGCTGTGGAACGCTGCCGTCCCGTCCTAGAAAAGCTGGCGACCAAGATCATCCGCACCGGCGCCAGCGGCTCCGCCCAGACGGCGGGCGCGATAGCCGACTATTTGCGCGCCAGTCGGCTGCTTGCGGTCAGCGAGGCCATGAGGCTGGGCGCGCAATTCGGCTTTGAAGCCCAAAACCTGCTCAATGTCAGCGACATGCTGGGCGGCGCCGAACTCTCCAAAATCCTGGCGTCGGAAGTGGCGACGCGGCGGTTCAAAAGCGGCCTGCAATTGGGCGTGTTGCGCGCCAATGTCGAACTGGCGGCGCAATTGGCTGAAGGCGCAAGCCTGACATTGCCGCTTTTGCAGGCGACCAAAACGGCCTGGCTGCAAGCCGAAGCCCGGCTGGGCTATGGGACCGACCACAGCGCCATCATCAAATGGCTGGAAACGTTGGTGGTGGAAGCCCCGAAAGATCCCGAGCCGCCGCCCGATCAATCCGCGTAGTAGTTGCAATAGCCCCAAGGGCTGACCGGGCCTTCGACGACAATGCAATCAAAGGGCGCGAGATAGAAATGACAGCTGCCGCAACTTTGCGCGCTGTCATCAGTCTTCTCGATATAGCCGGCGAGTTTCTTGCTGGCCTTGGTGATCTTTGGCGCTTGCTTTGACGCTGGCGCTGCATGCGCGCCGCCCGCGGCCAAGACCGGCAAGGCCATCAAGCAGCGGCGCGTGATAGCCTTACCGGTCATGATTGCACTTTAGGGGCACTTGCCCTTCGCCGCTTTCATGGCATCGGCGTCCTTGGCGGCGGTCACGACGTTCATGATTTCATCGCCGCTGGTGTCGTGGATGCAGCTCATTTTGTATTCGAACTTGCCGTCCTTGGTCGCTTTCTTGGACTGGATGGTGCAGGTCGAACAGGCGGCCGAGGCCGCGCTGGGGATCAGGATGGCGGCGCCGATAAGCAAGGCGGCGGCAGTGGCGAACTTCATTGTCAAAACTCCTCAAGAGTCAAAAAGCGTCGGAAGATGTGAGATTAAACCAGCCGCCAGAGTGCCACCAGACCTGGGCGATTTGCGGGCAACGCGGATTGGGTAATTTCCTAGGAAAGCCCGCGCCAGGAATTTTTCCCGTGTGGAATTATTTCGATATTTCAATCAGTTAACTAAAGAGACCGGCTCACCATGTCCTGCGCTATGCGCTATAAGTGCGGTTCAGAGGAACAATATGCCGCTGAAATTCCGCGTCCTGGGCTCGATCGCCGCCCTTCTCATCCTGTCCCTGCTGGCGGGCGCGGCGGTGCTTTCGGTACATGCCCACAGCCTGGTCGATCTGGAAGTCCGCACCGCCTTCAATGGCGCGGCGCAATCGGTGCGCGACACCTTGCGTTCGGACGTTGAGCACACCGTCACCTTGCGCGAAGTTGTCTCCAGCTTTCAGGGGCAGCGCCATGTGCGCGCGGCGTTGGTCAATGAAAATGGCAAGGTGATCGTGCAATCGCAGATCGCCGCCCTGGCCGACCCGGCGCCAGACTGGTTTGCGCGCCTGATGACGCCCCAGCCGCTGACCACCCGCATTCCCATCGCCCTGCCCGCTTATCCTTGCGTGGTGGTGTTGACCAGCGACCCCAGAAGCGAGATCGCCGAGATTTGGGGACCGGTGCGCGACGCCTTTGTCATCATGCTGCTGTTCAGCATCGCCACCATGGCGGTGGCGTTCCTGGCAACAAGCGCGGCTCTGCGCTTTCTGGGCCGGTTCCAGGCGGGTCTGCAGGCGATCTCGGACAGCCGCTATGAGACGCGGCTGGATATCAAGGGCCCGCCGGAATTTGCCCGCCTGACGCGGGGCTTCAACCATATGGCATCGCAACTGGCGGCTTTTTCGCGCACCAACCGCCAGCTTTACGCCCAGCTGCAAACCGCCCAGGAGGAAGAGCGCACCGAAATCGCCCGCGATCTTCATGACGAAGTCGGCCCCTATCTGTTCGCGCTGCAGGTCGATGCCAAGGCGATCGGAAAAATCGATGCGCCCGAAGCGGTGCGCCTCAGCGCCTCGGTGCGCGAAGCGGTGATCCATATTCAAAGCCATGTTCGCAATATCCTGCGGCAGTTGCGCCCCGTCACCCAGCTGGAATTCGGCCTGGAAGGCGCGATCGGCGATCTGGCCGCCTTTTGGCGCCGCCGCAATCCGCAGATAACATTTGATCTGGATGTCCGGCTGCAAGTCGCGCTGGAGCGGCGTCAGGAAGAAGCCGCCTATCGCATTGTGCAGGAGAGTATCAGCAACGCCATCCGGCACGGCCGTCCCGACCTGATCCGTATCGACATAAAAACAGATGCGGAAAAGCTCACCGTGATCGTGGAAGACAATGGCGGCGGGCTCAAAGGCGACGCCCAGGACAATATCAGCCTGGCCCAGGCGGGAATTGCCGGCATGCGCGAGCGGGTTCTGGCGCTGAAAGGCAAACTCGACATCGCCAATGTCGAAGGTCATGGCGTGCGGCTGTTCGCGGTCTTCCCCCTCGCCAAGGAGCATGAACCGGCATGACGCGGCTTCTGGTTGTCGATGATCACGCCATCGTCCGCTCCGGCATCCGCCGCCTGTTGAGCGAACGCGCGGATATCGAAGTCCTGGAAGCCGCGAATGGAGAAGACGCCCTGCGCGCCGTCCAGGAACAGCCCGCCGATCTGATTGTGCTGGACCTTAATCTGCCCGGCTTGGGCGGGCTGGAATTGCTGCGGCGGCTGGCGCGCATGGCGCCGAAATCTCCCATCCTGATTTTTTCGCAGCATGCCGAGGCGATCTACGCCACCAAGGCGCTGGAAGCCGGCGCCCGGGGGTTTGTCAGCAAGAACGCCATGCCCGAGGAATTCCTGGAAGCGGTGGATGCCATCCTGGCCGGCGGCACTGCCGTCGAAAAGAGCGTGCAGCGCGAGATGGCGATGCGCGATTTGGCGGAAGACGCCTATCTGAAGCCGCTGACCGAACGCGACATTGAAATTCTGCGGCTGCTGGCGGCAGGCAACAGCCTGTCCGAAATCGCCGCCAAACTGGGGGTTGCCTACAAGACCGTCGCCAATACGCTCAGCCGCATCAAGGAAAAGCTTGGGGTCGCACAGACCTCGGAGCTGATCCGCATTGCCATCGGCCGCGGGCTTACGGATTTGGCGTAAGCTATCCGCCTGTCACCGACATGTGGCGGCGCACTGCAGGCTTGGCGCCCGGAACAGGCAGCAGGAAATCATGCGCCTTGGGCTTGAGCGCCATGGCGCGGTCGATCGCTGCGTTCAGCAAATCATCCTCTGTTGAAGCGCGCAGAGGCTCGCGCAAATCCACCGAACTTTCCTGGCCCAGACACATGTACAAGGTGCCCGTGCAAGTCACCCGCACGCGGCGGCAGGTGTCGCAGAAATTATGGGTCAAGGGCGTGATGAACCCCAGCTTGCCGCCGGTCTCGGCCACCCGCACATAACGCGCCGGGCCGCCGCTGCGGTCCGGCAGATCCGTCAAGGTCCAATAGGATTCCAAATCCTGGCGCACCGCTGTCAAGGAGACAAACTGATCGGTGCGATCCTCGTCCACCGCGCCCAAGGGCATGGTTTCGATCAGAGTGATCTCCAAGCCGCAATCATGCGCCCAGCGGATGATATCCGGCAGGTCGCGTTCATTGTCCTGTTTCAAGGCCACGGTGTTGATCTTGACCTTGAGCCCTGCTTCCTGGGCAGCGGCAATGCCGTCCAGCACCTGGGTCAGGCGGTCGGAACGGACGATGCGGGCAAAGGTGGCGCTGTCCAGGCTGTCGAGAGAGACATTGATCCGCTCCATCCCCGCCTCTTTCAGCGCCGGTGCGAATTCCCGCAGCCGCACGCCGTTGGTGGTCATGGTCAGCTCGTCCAAGGTCCCGCTCTTGAGATGCCGGGACAAAGCCCGCACCAGATCCATAATACCGCGGCGCATCAGCGGCTCGCCCCCTGTCAAACGAAGGTGGCGCACACCCCGGCTGACAAAAGCGCTGCACATGCGGTCGAGTTCTTCCAGGGTGAGAAGCTGCGCCTTGGGCAGGAACTGCATCTCCTCACTCATGCAATAGGTGCAGCGCAGATTGCAGCGGTCGGTCACCGACACGCGGACATAGTCCACCGTCCGGCCGAACTGGTCCGTGAGGCCGCGCGCGTGGCTAGACTCCATCGACATGAGCGAAGTATACGGCAGAAAGCCACCAGAGAAAAGCGCGGATTATCAATAGCTTACCTCGCACCCTTGATATACAAAATAATATCACGCGATCCTTGGCCCTCGTGCTGGTCTGCCAAATCGCTAAAGTGACCGGCAATGCGTTGGGGTTTGCATGTTCTTTCCCGTCCAAGAATCTGACGTCCTTGCTGTTGCCGCCGATTGGCTGGCCAAGGGCCATGGCGTGGCCTTGGCCACGGTGGTCAAAACCACCGGCTCGGCGCCGCGCCAAGATGGCAGCCATATTGTGGTGCGCGATGACGGCGCTTTTGAAGGATCGGTGTCGGCCGGCTGTGTGGAAAATGCCGTGATCGAACTGGCCCAGGCCGCGATCCAGGACGGCAAAAACCGCACCGCCAGCTTCGGGGTCAGCGACGGCATCTTCGCTCCTGGCCTGTTGTGCGGCGGTGAAATCGAAATTCTGGTCGAGCCGATACTCTGATGCAGCGCGCGACATTGGAAAAATTGCTGGTGGCGCGGCGGGAAGGCCGTGCCTTGGTGCGGGCGGTGAATCTCAAAAGCGGCGAGGAAAAGCTGCTGGACCCCGCCTCCGATATATCGGTTTTGGGCCAGGCCGCCGCGATCGCCGCCCGCGAAGATGCCAGCCGCCGTGTCACGGTCGATGGCCAGGACTGGTTCGTCTCGGTCTACAACACGCCCTGGGAAATTGTGATTGTGGGTGCGGTGCATATTGCACAGGCTTTGGCCGCACTGGCCATTCCCGCCGGCTATCGCGTGCGGGTGATCGATCCGCGCACGCCTTATGCGACCCAGGAACGTTTTCCCGGCGTCACCTTGGAACAACTCTGGCCGGATGAGGCGTTGGCGCGCCGCCCGCTTACCGCCCGCAGCGCTCTGGTGGCGCTGGCGCATGATCCCAAGCTGGATGACATGGCGCTGGCGGCGGCGCTGCGTTCCGATGCCTTTTATGTCGGCGCCCTGGGTTCGGTGCGCACCCATGCCAGGCGTCTGACGCGGCTCTCGGCCACGGGCCTCTCCAAAGATCAGCTGGCGAAAATCCATGGTCCTGTCGGACTTGGCATCGGCGCACGCGCCCCCGCCGAGATCGCCATCGCAGTGCTGGCGGAACTGGTCCAACTGCGCCGCAAGCGCGCCGCACGGCGCATCGCCGGTATTGTGCTGGCGGCGGGCACCTCCAGCCGCATGGGCCGCAACAAGCTGGTGGAAATGGTGCGCGGCAAGCCACTGGTTCGCCATGCCGTCGATGCGGCATTGGAGGGCGGACTGGACCCGGTGCTGGTGGTGAGCGGACATGAAGCCGAGCGGATCGACAAAGCCGTGGGCGGCGCCTCCGTCACCATTCTCCACAACCGCGATTTCGGCCATGGCTTGAGCAGCTCGCTGCGCACCGGTCTTGCCGCCGTTCCCCCTGATTGTGACGGCGCCATGATCCTTTTGGGAGACATGCCGGGGATCTCCGGCGCGCTGGTCGATCGTCTCAAGCAGGCTTTTGATCCCTCCGCCGGCCGCGCCATCTGCGTAGCGGCCGCTCACGGCCATCAAGGCCATCCGGTGCTATGGGGCCGATCCTTTTTCAGCGAAATCGCAAGTCTCAAAGGAGATAAAGGCGCCCGCGTCCTGCTCGATACCCATGCCGCGATGGTGGCGCAGGTCGAAACCGGCGATGATGCGCCATTGACCGATATCGATACGCTGGAAGCGCTGGCGGCCTATCAGAGCTAGAAAAATCAGGCGCTGGCGCGCTCGGGGTCTTGTGGCGCTAAAAAGCGCCCGAACTTGCCGTACAGGGCCTGTGCCAGGGCTTCCGACGTCACCGGCTTCTGCACCACCGGCACACCGGAAAAACGCTCCTCGACGCCGCCACGCGAATAGCCGGTGACAAAGACAAAGGGCACGTCCTGTGCCGTGAGCAATTCAGCCAGCGGATAGACGGATTCGCCGCGTAAATTCATGTCCAG
>Ga0207683_10002086_pt1 | contig 17639 bp, 15 predicted proteins | sample KBSM73metaG_FD_184333 | JGI IMG/M metagenome (GOLD analysis project Ga0207683, IMG submission 184333) | Miscanthus rhizosphere microbial communities from Kellogg Biological Station, Michigan, USA - KBS M7-3 metaG (SPAdes) (version 2) | ecosystem: Host-associated > Plants > Roots > Rhizosphere >... | reverse complement strand
CGACCGCGCTGTTGCCGATGTTGGCGTTGATCTTGACCAGGAAGTTGCGGCCGATCGCCATCGGCTCGCTTTCGGGGTGGTTGATGTTGTTGGGGATGATGGCGCGGCCGCGGGCGACCTCATCACGCACGAACTCAGGCGTCACGAAGTCGGGAATGGCGGCGCCGAAGTCCTGTCCGTCGCGGGCGGCGTTCAGCGCGGCTTCGCGGCCGAGGTTTTCTCGGATGGCGACATATTCCATCTCGGGCGTAACGATGCCCCGCCTGGCGTAATGCATCTGGGTGACGTTGGCGCCGGGCCTGCCGCGGAGGACGCGCTTGCGGACGTTGGGGAAAGGCTGGACTCCGCCGCTTCGGTCGGGGCCGAGCTGGCCGTTGTCCTCGGGGCGGATTTCGCGCTGGGCGACCTCCTCGACATCGCCACGAGCGCGGATCCAGTCGCGGCGGAGCTCCGGGAGGCCGGCCATGATGTCGATGCGCTGCGCAGGGTCCGTGTAGGGCCCGCTGGTGTCGTAGAGGATGACCGGCGGTTCGCCCGACGAGGGCTCGAGGTCGACGGCGCGCATGGCGACGCCGAGATTGCCTACGTGGATCTTGCGCGATCCGCGGATCGGGCCGGTGGTGACTTTAAGCTCGGTGCGTGCGGGCGCGTCGCCCATAGGGACTCTCCTCTTCCTCCGGCCGGATTAGCGGCATCAGGTTCAGCGGGTCGCGGGCCACTACGCCCACCTCTCAGCCAAAGCTGGCTCCCCGGGGAAGAGTCGTCCTTAGGCCAGTGCGTACACTGGCGTCTACCTCGCGCCGGCGGACTGCAGCTCTTGCACGCTGACGATGCCGTCGTGGTTGGCATCGACCTTGTTGAACTTGGCGACCTCGGGGTTGCGGAACTCGGCGGCGCTGATCTTGCCGTCGTGGTTGGTGTCCAGCCGCCCCAGCATCTGATCGACGCTCTCGGTCGTTCGGACGGCGGGCGCGACAGCAAGATATTCCTGCAGCGTCAGCTTGCCGTCGTGATTGGTATCGAGCTTGTTGAACGTCGTCGTCAGGTCGCGAATGACCTTCGCCCGGGCATTCTCGATGTCGCGCGACTGCTGGGCGATCAGCTCCTGCTTCGACATGAAGCCATCATGGTTGGTGTCGGCGCCAGCGAAATGCCCGTCGACGGTTTTCAAATAGTCTCCGCGCGAGATCGGCTTCAGCTGGGCCGAAGCCGGGACGCTGAGCGCAACGGCGGCGCAGGCAAGAATCTGGAAACGGGTCACGGTCGATCTCCTGGCTGCTCGACTGCGAGCCTAGGCTACTGCCGCCGCGCCGCAAGTGACAAGTGACGAAGGAGCGGGCAAACGGCAGTCGAATGACGCAGCAACTGACCCATCTCGACCGGCTTGAGGCGGAGAGCATCTTCATCCTGCGCGAGACGGTCGCGGAGGCCGCAAAGCCGGTGATGCTCTATTCAATGGGCAAGGATTCAGCCGTCATGCTGCACCTTGCGCGGAAGGCATTCTTCCCGGCGCCGTTGCCTTTCCCCCTGCTTCACGTCGACACCACCTGGAAGTTCAGTGACATGTATGCCGAGCGGGACCGGATCGCGGCAGAGCCCGGCATCGAGCTGATCGTCTACCGGAATCCCGAAGCACTCGATAAGGGCATCAACCCATTCGACCACGGGCCGCTTCACACCGATATGTGGAAGACGGAAGGGCTGAAGCAGGCGCTCGACAAGCATGGCTTCGATGCCGCGTTCGGGGGTGCCCGGCGCGACGAGGAGAAGAGCCGCGCGAAGGAGCGGGTGTTCAGCTTCCGCGACCGCAACCACCGCTGGGATCCTAAGCGGCAGCGGCCGGAGCTCTGGTCGCTCTACAACGTCCGCAAGAAGAAGGGAGAGACGATGCGCGTCTTTCCCCTGTCGAACTGGACCGAGCTCGACGTCTGGCAATACATCTTGCGCGAGAAGATCCCGATCGTTCCTCTTTATTTTGCCGCCGACCGGCCCACGGTGGAGCGCGACGGTGTCATCCTGATGGCCGACGACGAGCGCATGCGTTTCGAGGACGGCGAGCGGGCGGTTACTCGCAAGGTACGATTCCGGACCCTGGGCTGCTATCCGCTGTCCGGCGCTGTTCTGAGCAGCGCCGAGACGGTCGAAGAGATCGTGGCCGAAATGCTCGCTTCATCGACCTCCGAACGGCAAGGCCGGATGATCGACCGCGACGCGGGCTCGGCTAGCATGGAGAAGAAGAAGCAGGAGGGCTATTTCTGAGCGCTCCTCAGGACATCAAGGCCTGGCTGACGGAGCAGGAGCGCAAGGAGCTGCTGCGGTTCATCACCTGCGGCAGCGTTGATGACGGCAAGTCGACGCTGATCGGCCGGCTGCTCTACGAGACACGACAGGTGTTCGACGACCAGCTCGCGGCTCTCGAGGCGGACAGCAAGCGCCACGGAACGCAGGGGGAGGCGATGGACTTCGCGCTGCTTGTCGACGGCCTCAGCGCCGAGCGCGAGCAGGGCATCACGATCGACGTCGCCTACCGCTATTTCGCGAGCGAGAAGCGCAAGTTCATCGTCGCCGATACGCCGGGACACGAACAGTACACGCGCAACATGGTGACCGGCGCCTCGACGGCCGACCTCGCGGTGCTCCTGGTCGATGCGCGAAAGGGCGTGCTGACGCAGACGCGCCGGCATGCCTACCTGGCGCACCTGGTCGGGATCCGCCGCTTCGTGCTGGCGGTGAACAAGATGGACCTGGTCGATTTCGACCGCGCGACGTTCGACGCTATCGTCGATGATTTCATGCACTTCGCCGCCAGCATCGGCATCGACCAATTCACGCCGATCCCGCTGTCCGGGCTCACCGGCGACAATGTGTGCACCATCTCCGAGAAGACGCCGTGGCATCACCGAGGCAGCCTGCTCGACAATCTCGACACGGTGACACTGGATGCTGACGCGGACGTGGCAAAGCCGTTCCGCATGCCGGTGCAATGGGTCAATCGTCCGAGCCAGGAATTCCGCGGCTTTGCCGGGCAGGTGTCGAGCGGCTCGGTTGCGCCGGGTGATGAAGTCCGCATCCTCCCATCGGGCCGGACAACGCGGATCGGGCGGGTGGTGATGGCCACCGGCGACTTGCCCCAAGCGGTCGCAGGTCAATCGGTGACGCTCACCTTCGCCGACGAGGTCGATTGCTCACGCGGCGACGTGATCGCGGCCGCCGGCGATCCTCCCGAGGTGGCTGACCAGTTCGAAGCGACCATCGTGTGGATGGACGAGCATGAGCTGCTGCCGGGCCGCGGCTATTGGCTGAAGCTCGGCACGCAGACGGTGACCGCGACCGTCCAGCACCCGAAGTACGAGATCAACGTCAACACGCTCGAGCATCTCGCGGCGCCGACGCTGGGTTTGAACGCGATCGGCATCGCCGAGATCGCGACCGATCGCGAGATCGCGTTCGAGCCTTATGCGGTCGAGGGCTCAAGCCCGAATCGGGTGCTCGGCGGCTTCATCCTAATCGACAAGCTGACCAACGCGACGGTCGCGTGCGGGATGCTGCATTTCGCGCTGCGGCGCGCGCATAACATCCACCGCCAGCATCTCGACGTCAGCCGCGAGACGCACGCACAGCTGAAGGGCCAAAGACCCGCAGTGCTGTGGTTCACCGGCCTTTCCGGCGCGGGCAAGTCGACCATCGCCAACCTGGTCGAGCAAAAGCTCGTCGCACGCGGGCGTCACACCTTCCTGCTCGATGGCGACAATGTGCGCCACGGTCTCAACCGCGACCTGGGCTTTACCGAGGCCGACCGTATCGAGAATATCCGCCGGGTCGGCGAGATCGCACGGCTGATGGCGGACGCCGGGCTGATCGTGCTGACCGCCTTCATCTCCCCCTTCCGCGCCGAGCGCGAGATGGTGCGCAAGATGCTGCCCGAAGGTGAGTTCATCGAGGTCTTCGTCGATACGCCTCTCGCCGAGGCGGAGAAGCGCGACGCCAAGGGACTCTATGCGAAGGCGCGCGCCGGCGAGCTCAAGAACTTCACCGGAATCGATAGCCCTTATGAGGTGCCCGACGACGCGGAGATCCGCATCGACACGACGACGATGAGCGCAGAGCAGGCCGCGGATATCATCGTCGAGGAGCTGTTGAAGCGGCGCTAAGTGCTACCAAGTATAGGCCAGCCCCACAGCGCCGGTCCACTGACTGGCGCTCCCGCGCTGCGCAACGATTGGCGAGCGTTTGAAGTCGCCGACCAAACGCGCATATTCGCCATAACCAAAGATCGACAGACCGTGCAGCAGATTGCCCGTTAGCGACTGGTTGAGGAGGAGCCCGCTCTTCCAGCTCTTCATGCCGCCATCGGCATCGTAGACCGGAAGACCGCTGGCGACCGATCCGGCCGGCGTGACGCTGTAATAATAATCAGCGAACTTGTTGCTGACGAACTCCGCGCTGACGCTGAGGCTGGCGAAAGTCCGTTCCGACAACGGAGTGGAGAATTCGACGCTGGGGCTGATTACCGTCGAGCGGTGCGTGCCGCTGATGTCGTGGAGCGCGTCAACACGGAATGCGAGCGTGTCGTAGGGGTTGGTCAAACCGTGCGCGCTGACGCCGACGAAGGCCCCGGCCTCGATGGCGGTCTTGGTCTCGGGGAGCAGCCTAACCACCGGATCGTCGATATGGCGGCGGCCGTTGAACCTGGCGCCGACGACCGGGCCGACGTTGAAATCGAACTTGGCGCGCTGCGGGAGAAGGTTGACGTAGAGGTATGATCCGCGGCTCGAAAAGGAGATGCCGCTGATCCTCCCGCGGAGCGCACCGACGGGCATGAAATGATAATCATTCGAGCCTTCGTAATCGGGGATCCAGGCGCCGCCGGCGCCGACGGTCACGGTGTCGCGCTTGGCAAGGTCCTCGGCACTCGGAAGGGTCGATCCGCCTGTCGATGACTGGGCAAGCGCCGGAGATGCGAACAGCCCAGCCGAGAGCGCAAAACACAAGAAGCGGCGCATGTTTTTCCCCTGTTGGTCGAAACAGTGGCGAAACAGCGGGCGAGCGGCCCGGAAGTTCCTCAGCGCGACTAACGTCTTAGGCGTCAGTCGCCCTGGCCCGGGTCCGGGCTGAAGTACTTGTCGTACTTGCCCTCTTCGCCCTTGTGTTCGTCGGCGTCGGCAGGGCTGTCCTTCTTGCGGGTGATGTTCGGCCATTCGCTCGAGAAGTTGGTGTTGAGCTCAAGCCATTTCTCGAGCCCGTTCTCGGTATCGGGAAGGATCGCCTCGGCGGGGCATTCCGGCTCGCACACGCCGCAGTCGATGCACTCGTTGGGGTTGATGACCAGCATCACCTCGCCCTCGTAGAAGCAGTCCACGGGGCATACCTCGACGCAGTCCATATATTTGCATTTGATGCAGGCGTCGGTGACGACGTAGGTCATTGGTTAAACGCTCCCTTTGACGGCATCGCTAGGTCGCGGGTTTCCGCTCGTCAATTCCCACTTCCTCGTAGCAGGCACCAGCCTCGCTCGCGGGGCCGCGTCGTGTCGGCAAGGCGACAACGCGCAGGATGCGGACCTGGCCGCGAAGCGGAAGCGCGATGATGCTGCCGGCACGCACCTCGTCGGAGGATTTTTCGACGCGCCTGCCGTCGATGCGGACATGGCCCTCGTCGATGACGGCCTGCGCGAGAGTGCGGCTCTTCACCAGCCGGATGAAGAAGAGGAAGCGGTCGATCCTCACTTCTTCTTTAGCTTGGCGAGCTCTGCGAAGGCGTGGCTAGGAGCGGCCCGTCGATCGGGACGCGGGCCACGACGGCCCCGCCACTTCCACGCGTCCCCGGCGCGCGCAAAGCCGATCTCGTTCATCAACCGGCCGAGCGCGTCTTCGCTAAGGCCAATCGACGTCGCGAGCGCCTGGTCGACCGGATCTTCACCTCCAGCGGATCGGACCTTCCGGGCGTGGCTGGCGAGCCGGTCGGCAAGGTCGATGCGGATCCAGGTCGGGCCAAGGCGGCGGTAGGCGACGCCAGCCCCGCGCGCGTCGGCTTCGGCAGTCAGCGTCGCTGCTCCGGGCGCGGGCAGCGCAGGCATCGGCTGGCTCTGTTTCACGGCGATTAGCGCTGCTCGCCAGCGTTGGGCCGCCGGCTTCAGAAGCAGCGGCAGGAAGATGTCGAGTGGGCCGAGGCGCACCCGCAGGCGGTGCAGCGACTGACGGTCGGCCTGCTCTAGGTGCGCAATCGCGCTGAGCGCGGTCTTCCGCGGTAGCAGGCCGCCGGCGTCGGCGAGCATTGCCGCCAACGCGCGCACGCCTCCCGATGTTGACGGATCGGACGCGGCGGCGGCGAGCTGCTTCAGCGGAGAGAGATGGCGGTCGATCTGGGCGTCGAGCCATCGTTCGAGCCGCTCGCGCAGCGACGCTCGTGTCGGTGCCGACAAACGATCGAGTGCGCGGGCGGTGCGCAGGGCTGGTTCGAGCAGGGAGCGGCCGGGCGCAAGGCGGGCGAGCACATGACCTTCCCATGTTACTGCCAGGCCGCCGCCATCCTCGACGGTAAGGTCGAAGGCATGGTCATCGGCATCGACCAGCGCCCTGGCGCGGCGGTCAAGCTCATCGCCCAGCCGGCGTTCGGCGGCCGCCAGCAACAGCCGCTTGTCGGCTAGCCGGGCATTTGGGTCGACGCGGAAATCGAAGCCGGTCAGGTGGCCAATCGGCTCAGGACCGACACTGACCTCACCATCGGCGGCGACGGTGACTGGAAGCGCGTCGGACCCGCGGGCACCGATGTCGCGGACCAAAACCGCGGTGCGGCGATCGACGAAGCGCTGGGTCAGCCGCTCGTGGAGTGCGTCGCTGAGGCGGGCCTCGACCAACCGCGTGCGGTCGGCCCATTTGGCTGGCTCCTTCAGCCAGTCGGCACGGTGGGCGATATAGGCCCAGCTGCGGATACCGGCGAGGCGGTCCGCGAGCGCCTCGATGTCTCCGGTGACGTTGTCGAGCCGAGCGACCTCGGCAGCGAACCACTCGTGCGGGATGTGGCCGCCTTCTCCGATATAGCTGTAGAGGCGGCGGACCATTCGCGCGTGGTGCATCGGCCCGACCTTTCGGAAGTCGGGGAGGCCGCAAACCGCCCACAGGCGGCGGGCCTGGGCGCCCTTCTTGGCGATGACCGCGGGATCCTCGGCGACGAGCTTCAGGACGGCGAGGTCGATCGCTTCGGGCGCGGAGCGTAAAAGCGGGTCGGCGCTCTTCGTCTCTAGGCTTCGGATGAGCGTGCCGACATCCAAGAAGTCGAGGTCGGCGTTGCGCCAATAAACGCTGTCGAGCGGCCGGAAGCGATGGTCCTCGATGGCTTCGACTTCCTCCTCGCTGAAGCCGCCGCTGTCCTCGCTGAGTCCGAGCGTCCCGAACGTGCCATCCTTCTGGTGGCGCCCCGCGCGGCCCGCGATCTGGGCCATTTCCGCGATCGAGAGGCGGCGGTCGCGGCGACCGTCGAATTTCTCAAGGCCGGCGAAAGCGACATGGGCGACGTCCATGTTGAGGCCCATGCCGATCGCATCGGTAGCGACGAGATAATCCACCTCGCCGCGCTGGAACATCGCGACCTGGGCATTGCGCGTTGCCGGCGAAAGCGCGCCCATGACTACGGCGGCGCCCCCCTTGAAGCGGCGCAGCATCTCCGCGAGGGCGTAAACCTGCTCCGCCGAGAAGGCGACGACGGCAGAGCGCTCTGGCAGGCGCGACAGCTTCACGCTGCCCGAATAGCGAAGGGTCGAGAAGCGCGGACGGCTGACGATTTCAGCCTCGGGCAGGAGCTCGCGGATGACGGGCCGAAGCGTGTCGGAGCCGAGGATCAGCGTCTCCTCGCGGCCGCGGGCGCGCAACATCCGGTCAGTGAAGACGTGACCGCGCTCGGGGTCTATGCCAAGCTGCGCCTCGTCGATTGCCGCGAAGGCGAAGTCGCGCTGAAGGTCGTCGTCGTGATGGCTGTCCCCGCCTGGGACGGGCATGCTCTCGGCGGTGCATAGGAAGTAGCGGGCGGTCGGCGGGACTATCCGCTCCTCGCCGGTCAGCAGCGCGACCTGCTTTTCGCCCTTCATTGCGACGACGCGGTCGTAGACCTCGCGGGCGAGGAGCCGCAGCGGGAAGCCGATGACGCCGGAGCTGTGCCCGCACATGCGCTCGATCGCCAAGTGGGTCTTGCCGGTATTGGTGGGTCCCAGGATCGCCCGGACCGGTGCGTCTGAACGGCGCGCCATCGACATGAATGTGGCAGCGTTTTCCCCGCGCGCAAGGTTCCAAAATTAGGCCGGCCTTAACCCTGTTTAGGCGAAATGCGGGATGTGTTCATGGCAAGAACCCACGCGCATCCGTTGCGGCGCTCGATCGCGCGAACCTGGCCAACGCCGGGCTGGAAAAGCGCGGGCGTGCTTGCCCTGCTGTGCAGCGGCGTCGCCTGGGCATCGCTCCCGCGCGTCGTGACGCAACCAGTCGACGAGCAACGGCAATGGCAGGCGCTGGGCGTCGCGCCTTTGTCGGGTGGCGGAGTCAGCGGCATGCCGATGGCTCCGTCCGACGCGGTCGAGCCGGTCGATTTCGTTCCCAAGCGCGCGGTTTCCGTTGCAGCACCTGTTGCGGCGGTCGTCGCGGCCCCTCCGGCTGTCGGTCCGCTGAGAATCCGTGGGCGGGTCGGTGACGGCCTCTACTGGTCGCTTCGCGCGGCCGGAGCTTCGCCGCAAGTCGCCGCACAATATCTCGCCGCTCTTGCGACCGAGATCGACGTCGGCGACGTTTCGCCCAGCGATGGCTTCGACCTCGTCCTCGGCGCCGACCGGCAGCTGCTCTACGCCGGGCTGTCGCGCGCCATGTCGTCGAGCCTCCAGCTGGTGCGCTGGAGCGCCAACGGACGCAGCGAATGGATCAACGCCGCCAATGCCGACAAGCTCGCGCCGTCGGTCGCCGGCCTCGTGATGCCCGCGAACGGCCCGGTCACCTCCTATTTCGGCTATCGCTATCACCCGATCCTGCATTTCACCCGCTTCCATGCCGGTCTGGACATTGGCGCGGGTTGGGGCAGCCCGATCGTCGCCGCGGCGGACGGCCAGGTGGTCGGCGCAGGCTGGTCGGGAGGCTACGGCCGCGAGGTCCAGATCGCGCACGGCGGCGGGATCGTGAGCCTCTACGGCCACATGAGCGAAATCGTCGCCCAGCCGGGCAGCTTCGTGCGTGCCGGCCAGTTGATCGGATATGTCGGCTCTTCGGGCCTTTCTACCGGCCCGCACCTCCATTTCGAGGTCCGCCAGGGCGGCAATCCCGTGAATCCGCTGGGCGTTCGCCTGGTCAGCACGCCGGTCGTCGACACGCATCTCGCCGGCGCCGTGAAGGCGCGGCTGGCTGCGCTGCTCAGGGTGGGCACGCGCAGCTGAGCTTGTCATCGCCCCGCGCCGATTTACGGTCGGGTCATGGGGGTAAGACGCACATCACTGGTGTTCGCAGCGCTGGCGATCTGGCTGCTGGCGATTGCTCTGGTGCGGCCGCTGTCGGTCGACGAGAGCCAGTATGTGGCTGCGACGGCGCTCGCGGCCAAGGGCCTGCTGCCGTACCGCGACTACGCTTATTTGCAGACGCCGCTGCAGCCATTCGTCTTTGCGCCGCTGCAATGGCTGTTCGAGGGCCATTTGCTGCTGGCGATGCGCATTGCCAACGCGCTGCTGTCGTTCGCTACGATCATGTTCGTGCACGGCGCCGCGCGGCGGATCGGAGCATCGGAGAAGGCGGCGCTTGCTGCAGCGGCGATGCTTGCCACCTGTCAGTCCTTCATCTGGTGTGCGGGGGTCGCGCGGAACGACGTACTTCCGGCGGCTTTGATGGCCTTCGGGCTGTGGCTCATCGCCGGGGGACGGAACCGGTTGGTCGCGGGGGTGGCGTTCGGCTTAGCCGCAAGCGCCAAGATCAGTTACGCGGTGCCCGCCGCGTTCGTCTTCCTGGCCGCATTCTGGACGCGTGACACTGCCGAGCGACGGCGAGCACTCGCTTTCGGGACAGGCGTTGTGATGGGTTTGCTGCCGACGCTGCTGCTTGCGGCAATTGCTCCGCACTCATTCCTTGCCGAGTCGCTTGTCTTTCCGGCCAGGGCGCCGACGCAGTACTACACTGAGATCGGCAAGGCATGGCGGCTGGGGCCGGTGCGCTTCCTCCAGCTTCTCGAAGCTGCGGCGGTCGGGCCGGCGCTGATCGCGGCAATCGAAGTGGCGCGCCGCAGCAGGGCCTGGTTGGGCGATCCGGTCCGCCGGGCGATTTATGCGGCGGCCGTGGGAGGGCTGTTCAGTGCCGCGCTGAACAAGCCGTTCCAGATCTTCTACCTGCTGCCGGCGCTTCCGCCTTTGTTCGTGCTGGCGTCGCTGGCGCTCAGTGAAGCTCGTCCGCGGTGGCTGACGGGAGCATGGGCGCTATTCGTTGTCGCGGGGCTGATCCCGCCCGCCGGCTGGTTCATGCGGGCATCGAACGGATTGCCCGCGCTCGATGCGGAGCGAAGGTCAGCGGCGCTCGAAGCGGCGCTGATCCGGCAACAAGTCGACGGACCTGTCGCTACGCTTGCCGGGCAATATGTTGCGAATGTCGACGCGCGCTTTGCGGCTGGGCCGTTCCTGTACCGGACGCGCGGTTTCGTGTCGCCGGAGCAGGCGCGAGAATGGCGCATCGTGACCCGGGACCAGGCGGCCACCCTTGCCGAGTATCCGCCTGCTTCAATCGTAACGGGCAGCTATCGCGACGCGCAGCCTGAGCTGGAATCGGAGCTAGCTGCGCAGGCAAGAGCGCTCAGCTATTCCCCGAAGGCCAATGCTGGCGGCTTTACGATCTGGACGCGCCGGCCTTAGCGGCCGTGGCCGCGCCAGCGCTTGATCGTGCGGCTGATGATCCCCGCTTCGTCGCCGGTCTCGCGCCACAGGCGGGCGAAGCTCGGGTCGGACGAGGCGGGGCGCTTCTCGGGCTCGAGGTCGTCGAAGCGGACGCGGATCGGAATCGCGACACCTTCACCGCAGACGATGCATTCGCGGTTGCGAAGCGCCGGGATCGCATCGAGGAAGCCGCGCGCGCCCTCGGGCATTGCTGCGCGCACGCAGGCCTGGTCGCGATCGTTGTTCAGACGCATCGAGATGATCGTGCCGCACTGCGAGAGAACGCCTTCCGCAAGGTCGGACGGACGCTGCGTGATCAGCCCCAGGCTGACGCCGTACTTACGGCCTTCCTTGGCAATGCGTTCCAGGATCTTGCGAACGGCTTGGCCAGTCTCCGACATTTCATCCTTGGGAACGTAACGGTGCGCCTCTTCGCAGACGAGCAGGATCGGGCGCTGCGCCTCGGTCCGCGACCAGATCGAATAGTCGAACACCATGCGCGCAAGCACCGAAACCACGACCGACGTGATCTCAGAGGGGACGCCGGACACGTCGACGATTGAGATCGGGCGGCCCTGGCTCGGCAGGCGGAACAGCTTGGAGAGGAAGCCGCCCATGGAATCCGACACCATCATGCCGGAGAACATGAAGGTGTACCGGGGGTCGGCGCGGAGTTCCTCTAGCTTCGTCTTCAGGCGCTGGAACGGGATGGTGTCGCCGGCCCGGTCGAGCTTGCCCATCTCGTTGACGATGATCGCATTGAGATCGGTCAGGAGGTAGGGGATCGGGCTGTCGACGGTGACCTTGCCGTATTGGCTCATGTCCTTGCCCTTGGTGCGCGCGGCAAGCAGGCACTTGGCCAGGATGTCGGCGTCGCGCTGCCGCTCGGACTCGTGCGTCGTCAGGAGCACTTCGCAATGCTCCTCGAAGTTCATCAGCCAGTAGGGCAGCTGCAGGTTGTCGACGTTGAAGATCTCGCCGCAGCCCTTGAACGCAGCCGAATATTCGCCGTGCGGGTCGATCATCACGATGTGACCCTCGGGGCTAAGCTCCGAGATGCGGTGAAGTATAAGGCTGACGCTCGTCGACTTACCGGTACCGGTTGATCCCAGCACGGCGAAGTGCTTGCCGAGCATCGGGTCGACATAGAGCGCGCCGCGGATGTCGTCGGTCGGGTACACTGTGCCGATCTCGATATGCGGCTCATCGCTCGCGGCGAAGATCGCGCGCATGTCCTCGGTGCTGACGGGAAGGACCTCCGCACCCGGGATCGGGTAGCGGGTCACGCCGCGCCGGAAGTTGCTCATCCGGCCGGTCGAATCGCGTGTGCCCTCGCCCAGGAAGTCGACGTAGGCGATGAGCTCGCCAGCTTCCCCCGCCTTCAGCGTACGGACGTTGGCGATCAGCCAGCTGTTGCCGACGACCGTCTTGATCTGGCTTCCGACCTGGCCGGACATGGCGACCGAAGGATCGGCATGCGATTGGAGGGCGGCAACGACACTCGCATCCATGCGGATTTGCGAGCCGGACCCGGCAATTTCGACGACGATCCCGATCGGCTTCAGCGCCGGACCGGCCGGCTTGGCGGGCGCGGCGGGGGCTTCATCCTCCTGGAAGCTGCTGACTTCCTTGAGGAATTCTCCCAGATTTGGCCTGTCGTCCATCACTGTCGCTTACTCCCGATGCGCGGTTTGAATCCGGGATAAGCAAGAGCGGTTAAAATTGGCTTGAGAATTGGCCTTTTAGAAGCGGCGCCGGAACGCCGCAGCGGCTGCCCAGCCGAGGCCGAGCGAGAGGAAAACGCAGGACAGGCCGTACAGAAGCCGGTGCCGACGTGCGGCGAGCGCCACGCTGCGTTCGAACCCCGACTTGTTGATCTGGATGTCGCGCGTTGCCGCGGCGATCACCTTGTGGCGATCGATCAGGAAAGTCTCGGCGGTGTAGGTGCCGACCGGAACCTGACTGGGAATGGTGATAACGGCGCGATAGAGGACGCCGCCGTTGATCTCGACGCCGTGCGGACTCTCCGAATAGAGGCCCTGGCGACTGCGCAGGTCGAGCAGACCGGCCTCGAAGCGCCGCTCCTTGTCGGGAAGCGCCCCGCCGCCAGGCGACAGCTGAAGGTTGTGCAAGCCGAGTTCGTAGATCGACGCGGTACGCTCATCGACGAGGTCGGGGATCGGGCGCGACGATGCGACGGCATAGTAGGACGGCGCCGAACGAAAGCGGTTCTGGTCGGCATTCATCCAGATCCCGGCGATCTTCTCCTTTTCGCGCACCAGGATCGGCTGCACGGGGCCGCGAAGGACAACGGCAATGTCGACCTGCCGGTCGGGAGGGCGCCCGCCCGGGTAGACGACCGCTCCGAACAGCAGCAGCTGGGCGCCGTTGAAGCTGTAGCGGATCTGCACCTGCCGAGCGCTGATGTCGGGGACGAGAACTGGCTTGTCGGCGGCCATAAGCAGCGGCGCCAGGAGCGCAATGCCCAGAGATGCGACGCGCGCCTTCACAGATACTCGATCGAGAAGATTTCGTCCGGGTGCCAGAAGAGGCCCAGGAACATGCGAAGGCCGACGAGGAGGATGATCACTGCGAGCGCGAGCCGGAGGTAATCGGGCTTGAGCCGCGTCGTCAGGATCGCGCCATATTGCGCGCCGATCACGCCCCCCACGAGCAGCAAGCCCGCAAGCACGATATCGACGGCTCGGGTGGTCAAAGAGTGGACCATGGTCGTTGCCGCGCTGACGGCGAGGATCATCACCAGGCTCGTCCCGATGACGATGCGCGCCGGCATGCCGAGCAGGTAGATCATCGCCGGGACCAGGATGAACCCGCCGCCGATGCCGAGGAAGACGGTCAGGGTGCCGGCAAGAAAGCCCAGGGCCAGCGGCGCGATGGGCGAGATGTAGAGGCCCGAAGCGTGGAAGCGCCAGCGGTAGGGAAGCGAAGCGACCCAGCGGTTGTGGCGCGGCCGCGGCTTGTCGGACTGGGCGACCGGGATGTAGCCGAGGGAACGCATGCTATCGATCAGCATCAGGCCGCCGATCCAGAACAGGATCACGACATAGAGAAGGCCGATCACGACATCGATCTGGCCGGTGGTCTGGAGCACGCGGAACAAGCCCGCGCCGACGAACGAGCCGCCCAGGCCGCCGACGATCATCACCCCGCCCATCTTGAGGTCGACGCCCCCGCGCCGCATGTGGACCATCACGCCGGAGACGCTGGCGCCGGTGATCTGTGTCGTCGCCGATGCGACCGCGACCGTCGGCGGGATTCCATAGAAGATCAGCAGCGGCGTCGTCAGGAAGCCCCCGCCCACCCCGAACATGCCTGACAGCAGGCCGACCAGGAACCCGAGCACGACGATCAGCAGCGCGTTGACCGACTGACCGGCGATCGGGAGATAGATGTCCATTGGCCGCCCTGACTAACCGCAAATCGCAGCGGGGGCCAAGTTACGAGCCGCTAGAAATCACCTGAGAGGGTTAGTGCCGGACCCGAGCCGGGGCGGGCATTGCCAGCAAGCTTCTGCCTCCAGTCAGCGTGGACCTTGACGTTGCGCCTGACCTGCACGGTCAAGCGCGGCCCTGCGTCGAGGCGGGCGAGACCCGGTTGGGCACCTCCCCAGATCCCGAAACCAAAAGAGAAGTTGCGGTAGACCGGGCGCGTTATCGCTAGCGCGCCATCGACGAACAGGTCGCGGCTCTTCACGCCGACAACGCCGCCTTGCAGGTAGGAGTCGAGCGTGAAACTCCACGGCAGCGGCTGCTGATAAAGGCCGGCCTCGGCGAACAGGGCGAAGTCGCTGCGGCCACCGCCGAAGCGGCCGACGCGCTGTCGCCGCTCGGCCGTGACCCACACCGGAACGGAGACGAGCGGATGGACGCGGACGCCGGCTGCCACTTCACCGCCGCGTCGCCCAACCTCCGAGCTTATCCGCGCCGAAAGGGCGAGCTGGCGGTTGAAATTATAGATGAGCCGCGCACCGGCCTGGCTGGCCCCGAGCTGCCCGCCGGTGGCGAGGGACCGCGAGGCGACAACGCCGACCTGCTGGTTGCGCAACAGTGCCCAGCTCGACAGCTGGAACCGGTCGAGCCCCGGCCGGAGCGGTGGCGCCGCGGGCGTCACTTCGACGGGCGCCGAGGATCGAGTGGGCATCGATACCGACGCCAGGTTGGTCATCGCAATACCGTCGACAGCGCTGCCTGAAGGAATGAGTGAGCGGCGGGGCACCGGAAGCAGGGCATCCATGTTAGGCGTCGCTGCGGCAACGGGCCTCGAGACCTGCGCTGGATAGTAAACGGGCACCATCACCGGGCGCATCTGCTGCATCGGATAGGTCGCGGGCGCGTACTGCATCGCAGCTGGGTCTGGCTGCGCAGGCGCGACAGGCTCGATCGCCGGGAATTGTGTCGGCACGATCGGCGGAGTCTTCGCTTCGCCGCGCTCGATGGTGAAAAGGCCCCCACCCGGCAAAACGCCAAGCGCCGCGGCGCGGACGCCGACCCAGCCGGCGACCGCCAGCCCAAGGAATCGAAGCGATGGTCTCATTGCGGAAGCTCAGCGGGGAAAGTGTGGCGGGTCTTGTCCCACCGCCTGGCGCCGCCGCCCAAGTGCAGCGAGATCGCGCGGGCTGCGGCAAGCATCGCAATCACGTTGCCGACGACCAGCCGCGGGATCGAAAGCAGACCTTCGCACCAGCCGTAGGCGGCCGTCGTGAATGCAGCACGCATCAGCACCCGCCAGGCAAGCAGCCAGAAGTTGATGGTCAGCAACAGCGCAAGGCCGGGAGACAGGCGCGCCTGGATCGGCGCTCCTAGCGCTTCTGCCAGCCACAGCTGCGACCATAGCAATGCGGCAGCATAGGCCGCGAGCAGGAGCACGGCGGCAAGCGGGCCCCGCCGATCACGCATGCGCATCCAACGCTCGCCCAAACCGCCGCTCCAGCCGAGCCGGTCCCAGCCGGAGAGCGCGATCCCGCCCAGCCAGCGCGCCTTTTGCCGCACGGCGCCGCCAAGGGTTGCCGGGAAATGGCCCCGGCTGGCGACTACCGCGCGCTCGCCGGGTTGAGTGGGGATGCGGACGAACATGGTCTTGAGGCCCAGCGCCCCGAGGCGGAGCCCGATCTCGTAGTCTTCCGTCATGCTCGCGCCCGCGAACGGTCTTCCGTCCTGCTTGGCAGCAAGGCGGCACAGCGCGCGCCGCTCGATCGCGCAGCCGACGCCTGCGAGCGGGATTGCCGCGCCGATGGCTTCACGAACCACCAGCTCCTTCATGTGCGCCTCGGCAAATTCGTCGCAGTAATGACCGGCAATCCAGCGCGAATGAGGATCCGGAAGCGGGAGGACCGGAAGCTGGATGACCGCTGCGCGATCCATCAATGCATCGAAGATTCGGAGCTCGAAGCGGTGAACAACGTCCTCTGCGTCGTGCAGCACGACGGTCTTCGCCTCGCAGCCATTCCCGAGCTCATATTCGACGAGCGCATCGTAGAGATGATTGAGGCAATCGGCCTTGGTGGTCGGCCCATTTGCGGGGATCTCGACCGCCTCGATTCGAGCATCTTTGACGCTGGCGATTGCCGCGGCGGTGGCCGGATCATTGCGATAATAGCCGACGAAGATCCGGTACCGGTCGTAATCGATCCGATCGACAGTCGCCTTCAGCATCGAAGCGATGACGGCTGATTCGTCCCAGGCGGGAACCAGGATCGCGATCAGGCGGGAGTCCTTCTTGAAAGCGAAATAGCTGGCGAATGCACGCGGGTAGCGAGTGTAGACGGTCAGCGCTCGCCAGATGCTGCGCGCAAAATAGATGATGTCGACGAGGAGGTCGTTGACGGCGAACAGCAAGAAGCCGACGCCGGCAAACAGCGCCAGCTCAGCCGCAATGCGGCTCAGAAATTCAGCGATGACCAAAGAAGCAGCGAGTGCGGGCTAGAGTGCGCGCAACTGCGAAAGATGGATTACTCGGTGCACTGGCGCCTCCCACGCGACGAATCAGACAAACCGAGCGGATGGAGGGATGGCATAAGGTCGGAAGAACGACAAGTTCGGTTGGTAAAGCTTCCGTTTTGGGCGAATTCATTGCGATGGCGTACGCCGTCGCGCGCGATTAGCGTGGTGCTGATGCACCGCGCTCTGCTTTTTCTCACGCTCGCCGCTGTCGCCGCTGTCGCCGCTGTCGCCGCTGTCGCCGCTGTCGCCGCTGTCGCCGGACCGGCGGCCGCTCGCGGCAACGTCGTCTTTGCTGGCGGGGCCTGGTCCGCGATCGATCGCGGTGCCGTGTGCGAGGCGCTGACCAAGTCGCAGAAGATCGCTCCCAGGGACAAGGTGCAGCCGCTCGCCGGGATCAGCTTCACCGCCGACCGCAGGCGCTGGGGCGAGTTCCATGTACGGCTGAGCCGGATGCCTCGCGGCGATGCGACCGTGATGCTGAAGGTCGGCGACCAGCCATTCCTGCTGGTGGCTCGCGATGGCTGGGCATGGAGCCGCGGGCCGGCGCAGGCGCAGGCGATCATCGACGCGCTCCGGACGGCGACTAACATGCGCGTCGAAAGCCGCGACGGGGCCGGGGTGCGCTTCACCGACCCCTACCTGCTCGACGGTGCTCCGACCGCCATCGATGCGGCGGCGGCCCGCTGCGCGCTTCGCGGCGCTGGCAAAATCCAGTAATCGCACCTAGATAGACGCCTCGCCATGAGTGCCGACACCAACCTCATGCCCATTCCGGGCGCCGTCGATCCTGTGCCCGT
>Ga0207683_10002084_pt1 | contig 17643 bp, 9 predicted proteins | sample KBSM73metaG_FD_184333 | JGI IMG/M metagenome (GOLD analysis project Ga0207683, IMG submission 184333) | Miscanthus rhizosphere microbial communities from Kellogg Biological Station, Michigan, USA - KBS M7-3 metaG (SPAdes) (version 2) | ecosystem: Host-associated > Plants > Roots > Rhizosphere >... | reverse complement strand
CGAGCTTCCAGTCGGTCGTCCAGCCCGACCACAGGATCAGCAGGTTGGCGACCGCGAACGCCATCGGGGAGACCACCTGCGCGGCCGGCAGCCGGTACGGCCGCTCGGCCTCGGGCGAAAGAGATCTCTTTGGTCTCGGCCGGCTGTGGGACAGGTCGTAGGACGGACGGAGAAGCGAGGGCTCCTGCGCAGGCCCACAGAAGCGCAAAGAACATGCCCCGAAGAATATACATGGTGCAATTCCGGGGCCGAGGTCCGCGTTGGGTAACGGCATGACGTTTTTCCGTGCCATCCCGGTCCTCGCCCTCGTCGCCGTCATCGTCCTGATCGGAGTTCCCGCGCACGCCTTCGCGGCCGTGAGCGACGCCTGGACCTTCGGAGGGCCCCCCGGAGCCAGCGTGTACGCGATCGCGCCGGCCCCATCGAGCTCCTCGATCGTCTACGTCGGAACCGGACGCGGCGTCTGGAGAGGCGAGCGCGGAGGCACGGCCTGGCAAAACGCGAGTTCCGGATTGCCGGTGGAACGCGTGCAGGCGGTCGCCGTCGATCCGTCCGATCCGAACGTTGTCTACGCCGGGACGATCACGCCCTTCGGCGTGCCGAGCGTCGGCCTCTTCAAGACAACCGACGGCGGCGTGAGCTGGGTCGAGGCCAACAACGGTTTCTTCGATCCCTTCACGGGGGCCGAGCCTCTCGACGTGGCCGCCATCTCGGTCGATCCCTCGAACCCCCAGATGGTCGTCGCCGGCACGCGCTTCTCCGAGATCTTCCTGACCACCGACGGCGGAGCGAACTGGACACCCCAGACCATCGGCGGCGCCGGTCTCAACCTCGAGACAACCGGACTCGCGCGCGATCCGTCGAACTCGCAGCGGATCTACGCGGCCTCGACGATCGGCCTGCTGCTTTCGGTGAACGGCGGAGTCGACTGGGACGCCTTCGGCAACGCCGGAATCACGTTCTTCTGTGTCGCGGTCGACCCCGCCGCGCCGGCGACCGTGTGGGCGGGCAACGCCTTCGGCTTCGGCATCGCGAAGAGCCTGGACTCGGGCGCCACCTGGCAGTCCGCGAACGGGAACCTCCCGAGCGTCGCTTCCGGCGGCTCGACGTTCTTCCCGGCGATCGATTCCGTCGCCGTGGCGCCCGACGGCTCGGCGGTCTATCTCGCGACGCCGAACGGCCTTTTCCGCAGCACCGACGGCGGAACGAACTGGACCGCGCTCGAGTCGGGCCTGAACGAGCTGGACTTCCATTCCGTCGCCTTCCTGCCGGGCCAGCCGCCGGGCACCGTCCTCGCGGGCGGCAACGCCGGAGGCGTTTACCGGACGACGAATGCCGGCGCCGACTGGTCGGCCTCCTCCCAGGGTCTGAACGAGTCGCTCGTCACGGAGGTCGTCGCGAATCCGGGCTTTGCCGGAGTCGCCTACGCCGCCGCGACCGACGGCGTCTACGCCACGACGAACGGCGGAGCGAGCTGGACGCGCGCGAGCGGCGGCCTGCCCCGCTCGTCCGTCGCCGCGCTCGCCCTCCGCTTCGTGGTGAGCGTTCAACCGGGGGATCAGGAGACGCTCTTCGCGGGCACGCTCGGCGACGGTCTCTGGTCGAGCGTCGACGGCGGGACGACCTGGTCCCCGAAGGGCTCGGGGCTCGACGACCAGTTCGTCTCGGCCCTCGCACTGGATCCGTCCAACGTCACGATCCTCTATGCGGGCACCAACCACCCGGGCGCGAGCTCGCAACGGGTCTACAAGAGCACCGACTCCGGAGTGACCTGGACGCAGACCGGCCTGGACGCGAACGGCTTTCCGATCGACATCATCACGATCGACCCCGACGACTCCTCCCGTGTCGCGGCTTTCGCCCACGGCGCCGGCGGCTACTTCCAGACCGAGAACGGCGGAACACTATGGAGAACCGTCACCCCGGGAGCAGGCTGCGGCGCCGTGCATGCGGTCGCCTACGAGCCGCAGGGGAACGGCGTTCTCGTGGGGGTGACGAACGGCGTGTGTCGCTCCGAGAACGGCGGAACGACGTGGACCCACTACGACGTCGCCCCGTTGTCCGTCGTCGAGGATCTGCTCTTCGACCCGCAGGATCCCTCGGTCGTGTACGCGGCCGCGACGCCGGCCGTGCCCGGGGGCCTCGGCGGCGGCGTCTTCCAGAGCACGGACGGCGGCCGCACCTGGACGGCCCTCGGAACCGGGCTTTCGACGTATTCGGTGCACGCTCTCGCCTCCGATGCGTCGAGCTCCTCTCCGCGGCTGTATGCCGGAATCTTCCAAGGCGGCGTCGCGACTCTCGCGCTCGGCGAGCCGACCAGGAACACGCCGGAGCCCCCGGCCCCCTCGGACCGCGAGACGCGTGTGATCGAAAGGCCCTGACGCGACAAACTGCCCCACTCCCCGGCGAACCGTCTCCCTGATAGAAAGACCACCATGAGAAAGACTTTTCGATTCCTTCTGACCGTGCTGCTCGCCGTTCCGGCGGCTCTCATCGCGGCCGAGCGCGCCAATCCCCTCCTCTCGAAGAGCTCCCTGCCCTTCCAGGCGCCGCCGTTCGACAAGATCCAGGTCTCGGACTACCAGCCCGCGATCGAGGAGGGGATGAAGCAGCAGCTCGCCGAGATGGCGGCGATCGCCGACAATCCGGAGCCTCCGACCTTCGCGAACACCATCGAGGCGATGGAGCGCTCGGGCGAGCTCTTCACGCGCGCGTACAAGGTCTTCTACAACGTCGAGCTGTCCGATACGAACGAAGCGCTCCAGAAGATCAAGGCCGTGCTGGCGCCGAAGATCGCGGCCCACAACGACGCGATCTACATGAACCCGAAGCTCTACGCCCGCGTCCAGGCGATCTACGACGAGCGCGAGGCGCTCGGGCTCGACGCGGAAGCGAAGTATCTCGTCGAGCGCGAACGCCTCTTCTTCGTGCGCTCGGGCGCCAACCTCGGCCCCGCGGACAAGGCGAAGCTTTCGAAGCTCAATGCCGAGCTCGCCGCCCTGTCGACGCAGTACGCCGACAAGCTGCTCGCCGACACGAACGCCGCGGCCGTCGTCGTGGACCGGAAAGGGGACCTCGCGGGCCTCTCGGACGGCGACCTCGCGGCCGCAGCGGCAGCGGCCAGGGAAAAGAAGCTGGACGGGAAGTGGCTCCTGCGCATGCAGAACACGACGCAGCAGCCGCCGCTCGCATCCCTCGAGAACCGCGCCCTCCGCCAGCGCATCCTCGCGGCCTCGATGGCGCGCGGCGACCACGGCGGGCCCGACGACACCCGGGCCACCGTCGTGAAGATGGCGGCCCTTCGGGCCGAAAAGGCGAAGCTCCTCGGGTTCGCCACATGGGCGGACTACGTGCTCGACGACCAGATGGCGAAGACGCCGGCGAACGCGGAACAGCTGTTGACCCGACTCGTCCCGCCGGCGACCGCGAAGGCCCGGGGCGAGGCGGCCGCGATCCAGAAGCAGATCGACGCCGCGAAGGGCGGCTTCCAGGTCACGGCGGCGGACTGGGACCTCTACTCGGAGAAAGTGCGCAAGGCCGAGTACGACCTCGACGAGTCGGAGATCCGTCCGTACCTCGATCTCGATCGCGTTCTCCAGGACGGCGTCTTCTTCGCCGCCAACAAGATGTACGGCATCACCTTCAAGGAGCGCAAGGACATCCCCGTCTACCATCCGGATGTTCGCGTCTGGGAGGTCTTCGACGCCGACGGCCGCCCGCTCGCCCTGTACTACGGCGATTTCTTCCTGCGGCCGTCGAAGGGCGGCGGCGCGTGGTGCGACAGCTTCGTCGACCAGAGCCGTCTCCTCGGCTGGAAACCGGCCGTCACGAACAACACCAACTTCACCAAGCCTGCCGCGGGCGAGCCCGCGCTCATCTCCTCCACGAACGTCGAAACCCTCTTCCACGAGTTCGGACACGCGCTCCACGGCATGTTTCAGAACGTGGAGTACCCGACGCTCGGATCGACGCCGCGCGATTTCGTCGAGTTCCCCTCGTCGTTCAACGAGCACTGGGCCTACGAGCCGACGGTGTTCGCCAACTACGCGAAGCACTACAAGACCGGCGAGCCGATGCCGGCCGCCCTGGTCGAGAAGATCAAGAAGACCAAGACGTTCAACCAGGGCTACATCACGACGGAGTACCTCGCCTCGGCCCTCCTCGACATGGCCTGGCACTCGCAGCCCGCGGGGGCGACGCCGCAGGACGTCGACGCGTTCGAGAAGTCGACGATCGAAGCCCGGAAGGTGAACCTGCCCGAGGTGCCGCCCCGATATCGCACGACCTACTTCTCGCACGTCTGGGACGGGGCCTACGCCGCCGGGTACTACGCCTACTACTGGTCGGAGGTCCTCAGCAACGACGCCTTCTCCTGGTTCACGGAGAACGGCGGCATGACGCGGAAGAACGGCGACCGCTTCCGCGCCATGATCCTGTCGCAAGGCGGGAGCGAGGACGTCGCGGCGATGTACCGCGCATTCCGCGGTCGCGATCCCGAGATCGGACCGTTCCTCGAGGAGCGCGGGCTCACGGGAGGCTCGGGCCTTCCACCCGGCGCGAAAGCCGCTCCCTAGGCCGGCTCGCCCTCTCCGGCGCCGCGCCCGGTCCCCCGCTTGAGACGCCGCGAGAGCTCGAGGAGACGGCCTTCGAGATAACGGCGGTCGAAGCGCCGGAGCATTCCCTTCCAACCCTCGTGGGCGTGCCACTCCGCTTCGCGCCGCGCGGTGACGAGCTTCTGGCGGATGATCCCGGCGAGGTCTTCCCGGCCACGGGCCTGGAGCGCCGGGAGGACTTCGGACCAGTAGCCCACGTCGTACGGGCCGATCGCGACGCGCCGGATCGCGTCGGCCGAGAGCGCGCCGCGCGGAAACCGGCCCGCCTCGTCGAGGCGTCCGACGGCCTCGAGCGCCGTCATCGTGCGCACGCACTTTTCACATTCTCCGCAGTTCAGCCGCTCCGCGCCCGGGAACGCCAGACAGACGACGAGATCCTCCACGCCCGGAGGCTCCGCGGCGATCGCCGCCAGCCTCTCGAAGCGCGTCGCCGGGCTCGGAACGTGGACGAACTCGACCGCCGAGCTCGAGAAGAGAGGGTCCATCTGAGCCTGGAGCCGGCTGCGGATCACCCGGGGGGCCTCCCGGCTTGAGGCTTTGAGGATCCGCGTGTACCTCCGGGCGAACAGGTGCGCGGAGGCGGCGAGGGCCGAGGACAGGCTCTCCTCGGCGACGAACTCGACTTCCGGCGCGAGCTCCCAGACGTTGCTGCGCACGGCGGCGAACGTCAGGCCCCGCTCCTGCGCCGCGGCCGCGAGGACCGGAACGACCCGCGTGTTCCATGAGGACGTCGCGTCGATCGTCGGGCACAGGTGGCCGAACGTCGACAGGGCGTCCTCGACGGCGCCGGGACGGCCGGCCGGCGATTCCCGGCGATGCGTCAGGAGCAGGTGCCGCGAATCGATGCCGCCGGTGAAGAACATCGCCGTCCGGTCGGCCGGACGCCGCCAGGGCTCCCGAAACCCCTCGGACGGCTCGATGGCGACGGGGCGGCGCGGCGGACCGAAGAACTCGCGCAGGAGCGCGATCGCGCGTCCGAGCCCCCCGGCGAGACGAGGACAGACGGATCCCTCGATCGCGACGCGTCTCTCCCCGAAACGCATCGCGGGCAGGGTGCAGGCTGCGAGGAAAGCCTCCGGCGTCGCCTCCATGTCGTCCGCGCCGTGCGCGTCCGATTCGAAGCGGAGAACGATGGGCTCCCGGGCGGAGTCTTCCCACGTAATTCGGGCCGAGGCTCGGACGACGGAGGAATCGCGCTCGAGCGAAACGTTCGAGATCTTCACGGCGGCGGAAGCTTACCCGGGGTATTCGCCTGAGGCCCGAAACACTCTCCCAGCCGTTCCGTATCTGACACCTGCGCCTCCCCCCTCCCGGAGGGGCGGAGCTGCGCCTGGAGGGTTATCGACATGTTCCGACGCGGTCTTTTCGCGCCCCTGTTCCTCGCCGTCCTGCTCCTGATGTCCGCGGTCCGCCTGGGGGCGCAGAGCATCACTCTCCCCCCGAGCGGCGACAATCCCCAGGCCTCGGTCATGCAGGCGATCGGGCCGGTCCGGGTGACCATCGACTATTCGAGCCCCCGGGTCGTCCGAAACTCGAAGTTCTCCGCCTGGGGCGAGGTCGAGAAAGGAAAGAACGACCGCCGCGGCAAGATCTGGGGCGACCTCGTCCCCTACGGAATGTCGGACCTGGGCTTCAACAGTTGCGCGAGCTGCCCGTGGCGCGCCGGCGCCAACGAGAACACGACCTTCACCGTCACGCATGACGTCCAGGTCCAGGGCCAGAAGCTTGCGGCCGGCACCTACGGCCTCCACATGATCCCGGGCAAGGACGAGTGGACGATCATCTTCTCCAGGGACGCGAACGCCTGGGGCAGCTACTGGTACGACGCCAAGAACGACGCGCTGCGCGTCCAGACGAAGCCGGCGAAGAGCGAGTACCACGAGTGGCTCACGTACGAGTTCACCGAGCGCGATCCGGCGAAGGCGACGGTAGCCCTCGAGTGGGAAGAGCTCCAGGTCCCGGTGACGATCGAGGTCCCGAACGTCAACGAGCTCTGGGTCGAGAGCATCCGCAAGGAGCTGCGCGGATTGGACGGTTTCCTCTGGCAGAACTGGCAGGCGGCCGCCCAGTTCTGCGCCGACAACAACATCAATCTCGCCGAAGGCCTCGTCTGGGCGCAGCGCGCGGTGTCGGACCCGACCTGGGCCGGCGGCGACGAGAATTTCCTCACGCTCACGACGCTCGCCAGGCTGCAGGAGATGAACGGCAAGACGGCCGACGCCGAGAAGACGTACGCGAAGGCCTACAACCTCCCGACGGCGACCCCGGCCCAGCTCCACCAGGCCGCCCGCGCGCTCCAGCGCGAGGGCAAGAAGGAGCAGGCGATCAAGCTCTACCAGCTCAACGCGAAGCGCTTCCCCAACCAGTGGCCGGTCCACGTCGGCCTGATGCGGGCCTACGCGGCGATGGGCGACAACAAGAAGGCGCTGGCCGAGGCGAAGCTCGCGCTCGCCCAGGCGCCGGACCCGCAGAACAAGAAAACCCTCGAGGGCGCGATCCAGAAGCTCGAGAAGGGGGAGTCGATCGGGGAATAGATGGTCTGCCGCTGTCCTACGCCTTCCTCCACGATCGAGTCTGCTGATCGCGCCGGCGTATCGTATTTCCGCGGCCCTGTCCCTGTTGCTCGCGGCGCGAATAGTCTCCCGACCGAAGGGAGGGAGGAGGTTCGCGCCGCGGGAGCCGGAGCGCGGCGAGAGAGTCAGGCGAGCGGTCGAGCGCGCACCCGCGCGAGCCGCTCGCCGATGCGCCCGGAGGGCGCAGACTCTCTTGCAAGCGAAGGCGACCGACTGATCGACGAGGTCCTCGCCTTCCTCGCCGAGCCGTAGAATCGGCCCATGCGCATCGCCGCCGGATCCCCCGCGCCCGCCCCGTCGGAGCCCTGAGCATGGTCGAGGCACCGGCCGAGCTTTCCGCCGTCGCGTTCCCGACGCTCTCGGAAGAGGAGCTCGCCGAGATCGCCGAGTGCCCGAAGCTCGTCCTCCGCCGATTCCGCGACGGCGAGCGCCTCTTCGAGACCGGCGATGCCGACATCCCTCTCTTCATCGTCGTCTCGGGAGCGATCGAGATCATCGACGAGACCGGGGACGCGCCGAAGACGATCGTCGTGCACCATCGCGGACAGTTCACGGGGGAAGTCGGCTGGCTGAGCGGCGCGCGGGCCCTGGCCACCGGCATCGCGCGCGGCGACACCGAGACCTGGGCGTTCACGCAGGCCAATGTGCGAGAGCTCCTCATCGTCTCGCCGAAGATCGGCGACACGATCCTCTCCGCCCTCATCGCCCGCCGCCAGCTCCTCCGGGAGTCGCACGAGTTCACGGGCCTGCGCGTGATCGGCTCGCGCTTTTCCCGGGACACCTTCCGAATCCGCGATTTCATGTCGCGTAACCGGCTCCTCTTCACCTACGTGGACATCGAGGAGAACCCGGACGTGGCGAAGATCCTCGAGCACTGGGGGCTGAAGCCGGAAGACACGCCCGTCGTCGCGTTCGGCTGCAAGCTCGTCCTGCGCAACCCGTCCGACGCCGAGATTGCGCGGCAAATCGGCATCAAGAGGCCGCTCGACCAGACCGTCTACGACTTTGCCGTCGTCGGAGGGGGGCCGAGCGGTCTCGCGGCCGCGGTCTACGCGGCCTCGGAGGGCCTCAAGACGGTCGTGCTCGAGCGCTCGGCGACCGGCGGCCAGGCCGGGTCGAGCATGCGGATCGAGAACTACCTCGGCTTCCCCACGGGGCTGACCGGCGCCGAGCTCGCCGACCGCGCCGTCGTCCAGGCCCACAAGTTCGGGGCGGTCCTCTCGGTCCCGACGCCCGTCCTCCGCCTGCGGTTTGACAACGCGTATTCCGTCCTCGAGCTCGAGGGCGGCGAGACCATCACGGCCAAGAGCCTCCTGATCGCGTCGGGCGCGCAGTATCGGAAGCTCGCGGTCGAGGGCTGCGAGGCCTTCGAAGGGCGCGGCGTGTTCTACGCGGCGACGCCCAGCGAAGCACAGTTCTGCCGCGGCGCCGACGTCGTCATCGTCGGCGGCGGGAACTCCGCCGGCCAGGCGGCGGTCTTCCTCTCGGAATACGCACGCAAGGTCCTGCTCGTCTGCCGCGGCGAATCGCTGGCGCAGAGCATGTCGGCCTACCTCGTGCATCGCATCGAGACCACGCCGAACATCGACGTCCTGACCCGCACGGAAGTCGTCGGGATGCGGGGCGACTCGCAGCTTGCCGAGGTCGACCTTCGCACGGCGGGTATGGAGAGCATCCGCACCGTGAAGACGCCGATGCTCTTTTCCTTCATCGGCGCGACACCCCACACCGACTGGCTTCCTGCGGAGGTCGAGCGCGATGAGCGTCAATTCGTTCGGACCGGCCAGACGCTCGCGAGCTCTCCGCACTGGAAGATCAAACGGCAGCCGTTTTTGCTGGAAACCAGCCGCCCGGGCGTGTTCGCCGCGGGAGACGTTCGGTCGGGCTCGGTCAAACGCGTCGCGTCCGCCGTCGGCGAAGGCGCGATGGCCGTCCAGTTCGTCCACGAGTACCTGAAGGAGATGTGATGCGGAAGCTCCGCCGGCTCCTCGGTTCGGCATCGTTGCTGACCGCCGCCATCGCGGCGGCCGCGACCACCGCCGCTTCGAGCTCTGTCGAGCCCTGGAAGCCCGCCGGCGTCTCGAGCCCCCAGTTCGAGTCCCATCCCGCGTTCGACCCGATCACGGGCGACTTCTACTTCGTCCGGAGCTCGCCAACGTTCGAAGGCTGGCGGATCTTCGTGACGCACTGCGGGCCGTCGGGCTGGTCGAAGCCCGAGCCCTGGGCGCTCGCGGCCGACGGGCTCGAGGCCGATCCCTGGTTCACCGCCGACGGCCGCACGATGTGGTTCATCTCCTCCCGCTCGACCGACGGCGTGAAGCGGAAGGACCTCGACATCTGGAAGGTCGAGCGGGACGCGTCCGGGAAGTGGGGCGTTCCGGTCCGTCTTCCCTCTCCCGTCAATTCCACGGGCGCCGAGTGGTTTCCCCGCCCGGCGAAAGACGGCTGGCTGTACTTCGGCTCGAAGCGGCCGGGAGGCCTCGGCGGGAACGACATCTGGCGGGCCCTCGAGACGAACGGCGAGTGGATCGTCGAGAACCTCGGTCCCGCCATCAACACGCCCGGCGACGAGTACGAGCCGCTGCCGTCGCCCGACGGCTCGCGGCTGATCGTGATGGCCGCCGACGGGCTCTACGAGTCGCAGCGGCGCGACAACGTGTGGACGCCGAAGACGAAGCTCCCTGCCGAGGTCAACACCGGCCACATGGAGATCGGAGCCGTGTTCTCGCCGTCCGGCAAGACCCTGCTCTTCGCGCGCGACACGAAGGTTCCGGATTCGGGCGAGTTCTTCCTGCTCCGCGAATCTCCCGAGGACTGGCCGCCGGACTGCCCGGCGAAGCCGAAACCCTGAGGATCGCTACCAGGCGATTCCGTAGTCGTCGCCGTAGTCGCTCGAGCCGCCCCACATCGTGCCGTGGGGCCGGTCGAAGAAGATGGCGTTGATCGGCCCGGAGGTCTTTCTCTCGGTCTCGATCCTGTAGCCCATCCTCGCGAGATCCCGCCGGACCCAGTCCGGCACGGATTCGTGGAGGACGAGACGTCCCGGCTCTGACTGGTGATCGCCAAAAGAGCTCCGCATCTGGTAGCTCAGGATGTTCGGCGCCTCCACGGCTTCCTGCACGTTCATGCCGAACTCGACGACGTTGAGGAAGAACTGCAGCAGGTTCTGGTCCTGGGAATCGCCGCCCTGCACGGCGAAGGAGAGATAGGGCTGGCCGTCCTTGAGAGCGAGGCTCGGAGTCAGCGTCACGCGCGGCCGCTTGCCGGGCTCGAGCACGTTGTACGGATTCTCCGCGGGATCGAGGACGAAGCTCTGCATCCGCTGGCTCATGCCGACCCCCGTTCGCCCCGCGATGCAGACGGGGTTCCAGCCTCCCGACGGCGTGACGGATACGACCCATCCTTCCTCGTCCGCGGCTTCGATGGACGTCGTCCCGGCGTAGAAGCCGCGCTCGAAGGCGGCGCGATCGGCGACCGACACCGGCTTCGGAGGCGCGCTCCGCCACTTCTCGAGGAGATCGAGGTACGGATTCCGCTCGCGCTGAAACGGATATGGGTCCCCCGGCTTGGCGTTCGCGTCGTTTTTCGCCCAGTCGATCGTCTTCGCCCGCGCGGTCGCGTACTCCTTGGAGAGAAGCCCGAGCCGCGGCTCGGCGGGCGGACGGTCCGGATCGCCGTAATAGAAGTCCCGGTCGGCGAACGCGAGGTTCATGACCTGGTAGAGCGCGTGGATGTAGCGGGCGCTGTTGTAGCCCATGCCTTTCAGATCCATCGGCTCGAGGAGGTTCAGCGCCTCCAGCATCGCCGGGCCCTGCGTCCAGACGTCCAGCTTGTAGACGTCGATTCCCTTGTAGGTCGTCCTCGCCGGCTCCTCGAAGCGCGGCTTCCAGCCCGCGAGATCCTCCATCGTCACGAGACCGCCCTGCTCCTGCGAGCCGCGGACGAACTCCTCGGCGATGTCGCCCTTGTAGAAGCGGTCGTAGGCCGCGAGGATCGCGTCTTTGCGGCTCTTGCCGGCGGCCTTCGCCCGGCGCTCGGTCTCGACCAGCTTCGTCAGCGTCGCGTGGAGATCCGGCTGGCGGAAGAGCTCGCCGGGCGAGGGCGCCTCGCGCGGCTCGCCCGGGTGCGTCAGGAAGAGCTTCGCCGAGTAGGGCCATCCCCTGATCCGCGACTTTTCCCGCTCGATCCCGTTGGCGAGGTCGGCCTCGATCGGATACCCCTCGGCCAGCTGGATCGCCGGAGCGAGGACGTCGGCGAGCGAGAGCTTCCCGTATTCGGCGAGCAGGAGCATGAGGCCGCCCGGGGTCCCCGGCGTGACGGCCGCGAGCGGCCCGTACTCCGGCGGATAGGCCATGTTCCGTCCGCGGAAGAACTCCGGGGTCGCTCCGGTCGGCGCGACGCCGAGGGCGTTGAGCGCGATCACCTTCCCCGTCTTCGGATTGAAGATGAGAGCCTGCGTCTCCCCGCCCCAGGCCAGAGAGTCGAACATGGTCGTCGTCGCGGCGAGCATGGCGCAGGCCGCGTCGACCGCATTGCCGCCCTTTTGAAACGCCATCGCTCCGGCGGTCGCGGCCAGGGGCTTGCCCGTGATGGCCACCCAGTGCTTGCCGTGCAGGACGGGCTTGTTCGTGGCGGCGGCCGCGGCCGACGCCAGGAGCCACCCGGCCGCGAAAAGGCCGCCCCGGGCGCGCATCACCGCAGCTGCGATTCCAGAAACGCGCCGCTGCGGCTGAAGAACGCGATCATGTTCTCCTTGCGGGCGAGCGAATGGCCCTCGTTGTCGGCGACCATGTATTCGACGGGGACTTTTCTTGCGCGCAGCGCCGCCACGATCTGATCCGACTCGGGCCGCGGCACACGCGGGTCGTTCGCGCCCGCGTAGACGAACAAGGGGTCCCGGATCTTGTCGACTTCCTCGATCGGCGAGATGGTCTTCAGGAAGGCGGCGTCCCTGTCGAGATCGCCGAACTCGAGCTTGAAGATCTCGCGGATCACACCGCTCGTGGACTGAAGAAACGTAGTCATGTTGGCGACGCCGAACAGGTCCACGCCGGCTTTCCACAGCTCCGGCCAGCGCTCCATGGCGATGAGGACCGTGTAGCCGCCGTAGCTCCCGCCGAAAACGACCATCCGGTCCTTATCCGCCCAGGGCTGTGCGGCCACCCAACGCGCGGAGGTCTCGATGTCCTTGAAGGCATCCAGGCGCTTCGGACCGTTGTCCGCCATCTCGAAGGAGCGGCCGAAGCCTCCGGATCCGCGCACGTTCGGTTCGACGACGGCATAACCGATCGACGTGAAGAAGCGCACCGTCGGCGACCACCGGATCTCCGAGGAGCCGGCCGGCCCGCCGTGATAGATGACGATCACCGGGAGCTTCCGGTCCCCGGTCCCGGCCGGGCGGTAGACGTTCATCGGCAGCTTCAGGCCGTCGAAGGCCGGCACTTCCACGATCGAGGCCTCGATGCGGGGCAGCCCGTCCAGGCTCGGCCGCGCTTCCTTCCGGAGGGGCGTCGCCTTGCCGGTGGCGACGTCGATCGAGTAGATCGCGCCGGGCGCATCCGGCGTCGACCAGCCCGCGGTCAAAGATTTTCCGTCTTCCGAGAAATAGCCGGACGCCCCGCTTCCGAGGGGCATGGCCACCTCTGCCGTCGGCTTCAGCGTCGTCGCGTCGAGGATTCGGATCTCGGAGCGGTTCCCCGCGCCGAGGCTCAGCTCGACATGTTCGCCCTGACGCGAGACGCCGAGGGATCCGGCCTCGGCCCCCGGGAAGCGCGTCTCCGCGTAGCGGGCGAGCTCCCGGCCGCTCGCGTCGAGGGCCAGAAGCTGCAGCTGCTCGCCGCCGGCGTCCGTCGCGACGAAGATCCGACGGCCGTCGGCCGAAAAGACCGCGTTGCCGACGACGGCCTTGGGCGCGCCCGCCGGCGGATAGATCAACCGCCCGGTCCCCTTCGCGAGGTCGACGAGCATCAGGCTGTTGTCGCTTCCGCTCGGGAAGCGAATCCAGAGCGCCTGGCGGCCGTCGCGGGAGACGTCCGCCAGATCGCCAGGCAGCTCGTCCCGGTAGAGCCTCTTTTCCTCCGAAGCCGGAGACAGGGAAACGGAGTAGAGACTCGAGTCCGCCTCCGAGATTCGCCGCGCCGAATAGAACGCGGTGGACGGCGCGCCCTCCGGAACGAAGGGAAAGCCTCTCTGCATCCGGGCGCCGGGGGTGAGCTCGGTCAGCCCGGCTCCGTCGAGACCGCACGTGAAGAGCGACCAGTTTTCGTCGGCGCCGTGGTCCGACCGGAAGATCAGCGTCTTCCCATCCGGAAGCGGGTACGCCGACGGAACGCGTTCGGTCGTCCGCACGATCCGCGTGGCCGGGGCCCCGGGATTGGCGACGTCGGCGAGATAGATCTGGGGCAGCCCGTCGCGGTTCGACGCGAAGACGACCTTCCGCCCATCGCGGGTCAGGACGGGGTTGGTGTCGGAGTATGCGCCGACGATGGCTTCCGCTCGCTTTGCCAGCTCGGCCTGGCGCGCGGACGCGCTCGGCGGATCGGGGGAAACCTGCGGCGGATCGGAAGCTCCGGAGGGGGCGAGGCCGCAGGTGAGGAGCACGAGGACGACCCATCGTCTCTGGCGCATGAGCGGCACGCTATATCAACTCCGTTCTTGCGGCGCGGGACGAGTTGGGATTAGCTCCGCCCGATGTTCGTCGGGCATTACGGCGTCTCGTTTGCCGCGAAGAAGCCGGCCCCGCGGCTCTCGCTGGGCGCGCTGTTCCTGGCCGTACAGCTGCTCGACATCCTGTTCGCGATTTTCGTTCTGCTGGGCGTCGAAAAGCTCCGGATCGTCCCGGGGTTCACGGCTTTCAATCCATACGACCTCTACTGGATGCCCTACAGCCACAGCCTGCTCGCGGCGTTGATCTGGTCGGCGCTCACGACGCTCGTGGCCCTGGCCGCGTTGCGCCATCTCCGCTCCCGCGACAAGCGGATCGCGGCGGGCCTGCTCGGTGCCGCGGTCTTCTCGCACTTTCTGCTGGATCTTCCGATGCACACGCCCGACCTGCCCCTGGGCCTCGACGCGGCCTCGCCGAAAATCGGCCTCGGCCTCTGGAATCATCCGGTGCTCTCTCTCGCGGCGGAGCTTCTCGTCCTCGGCGTGGGAGTCGCGATCTACGTTCGGGCGACGCGAGCCAGAAGCCGCGCCGCGGCCATCCGAACCTGGATACTGGTAGGCGTTCTCGTCGCGCTCACGCTGGCGACCCCGCTCTTTCCGGTCCCGCCGAGCGACCGCGCATTCGGAGTCCAGGCGCTCGTGCTCTACGGACTTCTCGCGGCCGCGGCCGAGTGGATCGACCGGGGCCGGGCGCCGCGCCTCGTCGCCGTTCCGCAGGAGGCGGGAGGCAGGAAGCCGGAAGCCGCGGAATGAGTCCCTGCCTCCGGCCGGCGATTTCGGAAGCCTCGAGCTGAAAACCTAGACCGCGGCTTCCTTCAGCTCGCGGATCTCTCCCCCTTCGGTCTCGACGCCTTCAATCTTCTTGTGCGTCTTCGCGACGAGGACGTAGATCGACGGCACGACGAAGAGCGTGAAGACGGTGCCGATGATCATTCCCGAGACGAGCATGATGCCGATGCTGTTGCGCGCTCCGGCTCCGGGGCCGCTCGCGAACACGAGAGGCATGTGTCCCATGACCGTCGCCGCCGTCGTCATGAGGATTGGTCGGAGCCGCGTCTCGGCGGCCTCGATGACGGCCTGAACTTTGTTCGAGCCGGTCTCCTGCATTTTGTTGGCGAACTCGACGATCAGGATGCCGTTCTTGGCGATCAGGCCGACGAGGGTGATCAGGCCGACCTGGCTGTAGATGTTGAGTGTCGTGAAGCCCAGGAACGAAAAGAGCAGCGCTCCCGAGAGCGCGAGGGGCACCGAGCCCGCCAGGATGATGAAGGGGTCGCGGAAGCTCTCGAACTGCGCCGCGAGCACGAGGTAGATCAGGATCGCGGAGAGCAGGAACGTGAAGAGAAACTTGCTGCTGCCTTCCTGGCGGAGCTGGCGCGACTCGCCCGCGTAGTCCACCGTGAAGCCCTTCGGCAGGATCTTCGCGGCCTCGACTTCGAGAACCTTCAGAGCGGCGTCGAGCGGCACGCCCGGCGGAATGACTCCCTGGACCCGGACGGCGTTGAGTTGCTGGAAGCGCTTGAGCTCGCGGGGCTGCGTCGACGTCTTCACCGTGGCGAACGTCGACAGCGGCACGAGCTTGCCGCCGGCCCCCGTGACGTAGATGTCGGAGAGCTGTTCCGCATTGAGCCGTTCGGCCCGCTTGACCTGCGGGATGACCTTGTAGCTGCGGCCCTGGATCGAGAAGCGGTTCACGTAGTTGCCGCCGAGCATCGTCGAGAGGTCGCGGCCGGCCGTGCCGAGATCCACGCCCTGCGAGCGGAGCTTGTCGCGGTCGAAGACGACCTCGGCCTGCGGCTGGTCGAACTTGAGGTCCGAGTCGGCGTACATGAAGACGCCGCTCTGGAACGCCTTGCCGACGAGCTCATTGGCGAACTCGGTCAGCCGCTCGGGCTCGGCGGTGGAGGCGATGACGAAGTCGACCGGGAAGCTGCCGCCGCCGGGAAGGGCGGGCGGCACGAGCGAAATGACGCGGATGCCGGGAATCTTGGAGAGGCCCATCGAGGCCTCGACTTGGAGCTGCGACGTGCTCTTTTTCCGGTCGCTCCAGGGCTTCGTGACCATGCCCCCGAAGCCGCCGCTGGGCGAGGTGATCTGAAAGACCGCCTTTTTCTCGGGGAACTTGTTGTAGACGTCGTAGACCTGCTCGGTGAAGAGGTTCGTCTGGTCGAGCGTCGCGTTGGGCGCCGCCTGGATGACGCCGAAGACGACCGACTGATCCTCCGTCGGCGCGAGCTCCTTCGCCGAGAACATGTAGAACGGGAAGATGAGGAGCACGACGATCGCCCAGAGGGTCAGGACGACCGGACGGTAGTTGAGGCTCCCCGTCAGCAGCTTGCCGTAGGTCGCCCGCACCTTCTCGAAGCGGCGATTGATCCAGCCCGCGAAGCCTTTCTCGTTGTCGCCCGTGCGGAGGAACTTCGAGCCCATCATCGGCGAGAGCGTGAGGGCCACGATGCCCGAGATGACGACCGCCCCGGCCAGGGTGAACGCGAACTCGCGGAAGAGCGCGCCGGTCAGGCCGCCCTGGATGCCGATGGGCGCGTAGACCGCGGCCAGCGTGATCGTCATCGCGATGATCGGTCCGACGAGCTCGCGCGCCGCCTTGATCGCGGCCTCGAAGGGCTTCTCGCCGAGCGCCAGGTGGCGCTCGACGTTTTCGACCATGACGATCGCGTCGTCGACGACGAGACCGACCGACAGCACGATCGCGAGCAGCGTCAGCAGGTTGATCGTGAACCCGGCGACGAGCATCAGGAACACCGCGCCGACCAGCGAGATCGGGATCGCGACGATGGGGATCAGGACGGCCCGGAACGAGCCGAGGAACAGGAAGATCACGATGATGACGATGACCAGCGTCTCCGTCAACGTCGAGAGGACCTCGTTGATCGCGTCCTGGATGTATTCGGTCGCGTCGTAGGGGATGCCGACCTTCATCCCGGCCGGCAGCTGTGACTGGATCTCCGGAATCTCGGCCCGGACGCGCTTGATGACGTCGAGCGAGTTGGCCGTCGGCAGGACCCAGATGCCCATGAAAGTCGCGCCCTGCCCGTTGAACTGGACGTTCGACTCGTAGTCCTCGGCGCCGAGCACGACATCGGCGATCTCGCCGAGGCGTACGACGACGCCGTCCTTCTGCTTGACGACGAGCTGGCGGAACTCTTCCACGTTCTTCAGGTCCGTATTCGCGACGAGATTGACCGAGGTCATCGAGCCCTTGGTCCGCCCGATCGCCGAGAGATAGTTGTTCTCGGAGAGCGCGACCCGGACGTCGTTGGGCGCGATGCCGAGGGCGGCCATCTTCTCGGGCTTCAGCCAGACGCGCATCGCGAACGTGCGGCTGCCCAGGATGTCGGCGCGCTGCACGCCCGAGACGGCTGCGAGCTTGGGCTGCACGACGCGGACGAGATAGTCGGTGATCTGGTTCTGGTCGAGCTGGTCCGAGGAGAACCCGATGTACATGGACGCGAACTCGGTGTCCGCGGTGGCGAGCTCGATGACCGGGGCTTCGGCCTCGGGCGGCAGGTCGTTGCGGACCTGCGCGACCTTGGCCTGGACCTGCGTGAGCGCCGCGTTGGTGTCGTAGTTGAGCTTCAGGTGGACCGTGATCGTCGAGAGGCCCTGGGCGCTGGAGGACTCGAGGTAGTCGATGCCGTCGGCACTTGCGATGACGCGCTCGAGCGGCGTCGTGATGAAGCCCCGCACGAGGTCGGCGTTGGCGCCGATGTAAGCCGTCCGGACCGTCACGACCGAGATGTCGCTGCGGGGGTACTGGCGGACGGAAAGCGTCC
>Ga0207683_10002082_pt1 | contig 17646 bp, 13 predicted proteins | sample KBSM73metaG_FD_184333 | JGI IMG/M metagenome (GOLD analysis project Ga0207683, IMG submission 184333) | Miscanthus rhizosphere microbial communities from Kellogg Biological Station, Michigan, USA - KBS M7-3 metaG (SPAdes) (version 2) | ecosystem: Host-associated > Plants > Roots > Rhizosphere >... | reverse complement strand
TCTACCGGCAGGAGCCCGCGACGCGCACGGAAATCCTGCTCGAAGAATAGGTGAGGACCCCCACGCTTGCCGCCTCACTACTCAATTCGGCGGCTGCGCTGCCCCCAGAGGGGAGCAATTCGCGCCTTGGGACGGCCTGCGGCGCTCACCGCTCGTTCGACGGCCGAACGGCGCTCTTGGGCCGGAAGACCCGGCACACGCCGTCGTGCGTTTCGATATACGGACCGCCAATCAGGTCGACGCAATAGGGAACGGCCGGGAACACGCCGTCGAGGGTTTCCTTGATTGCCTTGGGCTGACCGGGAAGGTTGAGGATCAGCGCGCGGCCGCGCACGACGCCGACCTGTCGCGACAGGATCGCCGTCGGCACGTACTTGAGGCTGACCTGGCGCATCTGCTCCCCGAAGCCCGGCAGTACCTTGTGCGCGACGGCGAGTGTCGCCTCGGGCGTGACATCGCGTGGCGCCGGCCCAGTGCCCCCAGTAGTGAACACCAGGCTGCAGCCGTGGATATCGACCAGTTCGACCAGCGTGCGCTCTATGACGGCCTGTTCGTCGGGAATGAGCCGGGTAAGCGTGGTCCACGGCGATTGCAACGCCGCCGTCAGCCATTCATGGAGCCCGGGTAGTCCCTTGTCCTCGTACACGCCCGCCGAGGCGCGATCGGAAATGGAAACAAGTCCGATGGTCAGCGTATCGGCCACGTCAGCACATTCCTTGTCATTGCTCGATGGCAACCGCGGCCTTCAGTTGCCTAAACAATTCGCGGTAGCGGTGCGGGGGGCCACCGCGCGCCCGTTCCAGATTGGCGTCGTGGATGAGGGACTCCAGGTGGCGGCGGTCGGCCTGCGGATACGCGCCGACGAATTCATTCAACGCGGCTGGATCGACCAGCAAGCGGTCACGCCAGCGCTCGATAGCGGCAAATCGCGCATTTTCTTCCCGTGGTCCCTTCGCCCAGGCCGCCAATGCAGCCTGCAGTGGCGCGGGATCGATGGTGCGCATCAACTTGCCGATGTACTGGATCTGGCGGCGGCGGCCCTCGTGTGCAGTTATTCCGCGGGCCTGGATGATTGCGTCGACCAGCCGCTCGGGCAAGTCCAGATCCTTCAACCGCTTCGGGTCGAGCGCGACCAGTGCCTCGCCCAAGTCCTGCAGGGCGTGCATGGCATGCTTGCGCCGGGTTTTCGACGGCGCCTCGGCGGACGGGGAGTCGGCGTCGGGCGGCTCGTCGGGTCGGGAGATCATTCGGTCGGTCTGATTGCCTGGGAAAGGCGTCGGTGCCTGCGCGTTTGCTATGATAACCGACCGATCCCCCAAGGCCGCGACAGATGCGCCACGGGACACCTCCAACGCGCTTCACCGCTAACCAGGTCCATTCATGACCGCGTCACTTAACGTCGACCAGAAGGCGCATGCACCGCGCGGCGCGATGCGCATGTCCACCGAAGGCCATTTTCCCGTCACTGCGGCGGAACTCGAACGCGTATCGGCGGCCATTCTCGCCGCGGCCAAGGGAGGCGGCGCGTCGGCTGCCGAAACCGAGGTGTCGCAGGCCGTCGGTCAGAGCGTCACCGTGCGCCACGGCGAAGTCGAGACCATCAACTACAACCGGGACAAGGGAATCGGGGTCACCGTTTTCGTGGGCAAGCGGCGCGGCAACGCCAGCACCGCGGATTTCTCGGATGAGTCGATTCGCGCCACTGTCGACAAGGCGCTCGCGATCGCCCGGTATACGGCCGAGGACGACGCGGCGGGACTCGCCGATCCGGCGCGGCTCGCCAAGGCGTGGCCGGACCTCGACCTGTATCACCCGTGGGACCTGCCCGTAGAACGCGCAATCGAGCTTGGGCGCGAAGCGGAGGCCGCGGCGCTGCGCGTCGATCCGCGAATCACCAACAGCGAAGGCGCGACGGTGGCGCGCGGTGAATCGGAATTCGTCTATGCCAACTCGCTCGGCTTTTCCGGCGGCTATCGCAGTTCGCGTCACCACATCGACTGCTCGGTGATCGGCGAGGATCACGACGCGATGCAGCGCGACTACTGGTATACGGCGGCGCGCGCGCCCGAGGATCTGCTCGGCGCCGACGTGGTGGGCCGAATCGCCGGAGAACGCACCGCCCGCCGGCTGAACGCGCGGCAATTGGGGACGCTCGAGTGCCCCGTGCTGTTCGAGGCACCGGAAGCGGCCGACCTCATCGGCTGCTTCGTGCAAGCCGTATCGGGCGGAAGCCTTTATCGCAAATCGTCGTTTCTTCCCGATTCGCTGGGCAAGGAGGTCTTTGCGCCGCACATCGACTTGCGCGAGGAGCCACACCTTCCGCGTGGCCGTGGCAGCGCTCCCTTCGACAGCGACGGCGTGGCCACCCAGCCGCGCGACGTCGTGAAGTCCGGCGTCGTGCGCGGTTATTTCCTCGGCAGTTATTCCGCGCGCAAGCTTGGGTTGGCCTCGACCGGCAATGCGGGCGGCAGCCACAATCTCGTTCTGGGGCATGGTCCGGACGACCTCGCGGCGTTGATGTGCAAGATGGGCCGCGGACTTTTCGTCACCGAACAATTGGGACAGGGCATCAACCCGGTGACCGGCGACTATTCGCGCGGCGCCGCCGGCTATTGGATCGAAGATGGCGCGATCGCCTATCCGGTCGAAGAGATCACCATCGCAGGCAACCTGCGCGACATATTCCGCGACATCCTGGCCGTCGGCAGCGACGTCGACCGTAGAGGTTCGCGCCATACCGGCTCGATACTGGTCGGCCGCATGATGGTGGCGGGCCACTGACGATGCGCTTCGCCTGTGTCGTGGGTGGTTTGCGGTGATCAGCAGCATGCTCGATTGGGTGCGATCGCTCTACGATCCGTTGTCCAGCGCCAAGCACGCGGGACGCTGGATCGCGCAGCTGCCCACGTCCGAGGCCATCGCCATTCAACGCGAGGCGCTGGAACTCGTCTCCGGATTCCCGGGATCGCGCAAGGAGCCGGGTCCCGGCCAGGTCGAAGCGTTGCTGCGCATCGACGCGCGCCTCGAGCCCGTCATGGCGCAACTGACGCAGCAGTACACGGCGAACTACCAGAAGAGCACGGCGGTGGAGTCGCGGCTATGGCACTCCGTGTTCGATCTCGTCAAGGCATTCACTGCGGCCTACCAGATTGCGCTGAAATCCGGATATCCGCGGGCACAAAGCAAGCGCTGGCGGGCGACGCTGCCCTGGGTGCTGGTCCGCCTCGCGCACTACAAGGGTCTCGACGGAAAATTCCGGTTGTTCCGGTACAGCCACTGGATTCCGGCCCAATGGCGGGAATTTCACGAGCTTTACGAATTCGCGCGCATGCGCGGCTGGCAGCGCGAACAACTGCTTTACGGCGTGGGTGGATTCTCCAAGCCCGGCGTGTCGTTCGAGCAGGAATACCTGAAGACGCTGTTGCTGATGCGGCTCGACTCCGGCAACTTCACGCCGGACCAGGTCGAATGGGTGTCGCGCCAGCTCGAGGATTGGACGCCCACGCTGCAGCTGACGCCGCCGCCCTCCGAAGACGCGCCGTTCTGCGTCGACCTGTCCGGAAACGCCGGCTTGCGCAGGCGTGATCGGCCGCACAGCGCCGGGCGGATGCTGTTCCTGGACGCGAGTCCCGTGTACGCGCGGATCGTCGAGCGCATGCGCTGGCTGCCCGAGCACGACGACGAAGTTACGCCGCAGGGCGACCTGCCGTCGCGCGAGCAACGGCTGCTGCTGATGCGCCTCGCCTCGCTGTTCGGGCCCGACGCCATTGCCCAGGCGCCTCGCGCAGCGCGTTTCGCCACCGAGGGAGACGTGCGCGTCGTCGTCGGACTGCAGGCGCTCACCCGAGCGGTGGCCGAAATCGACCGTCTGCCCGAGCAGGCGCGAACCCCCGGCGTGGCCGCGAGCTACGACGAGGTGACGCAAATCGTGAACCCGACCGCAAACCCCGAATCGGTGGCCCGGCGTATTCGCGGGACGACCTGGAAGCTGACCGATCGCAGCGAGTCCGGGTGCCGTCTCCAGGCGCCGACGAAGGAAGCGCCGGCCAAGCTGGGGGAACTCATCGCCATCAAGGATGGCGACCAGTGGATGCTCGCGGTGGTCCGCCGCATGCAGCGCCAGCAGGTCGATCTGGTAACGGTGGGCGTGGAAATCATCGCTCGGCGGCTGGTTCGGGTGCTGATGCGCAGCTGGGTGACGCCCACCGACGCCGGTCATACCAAAGCCGACCGCCCGTTCTTCGGCGTGTACTTGCCGGCGCATCCGGAAAACAGGCAATCGGCCCAACGCAGCATCATTGGCCCGGACGACAGGTTCATCGCGGGCGGCATGGTCGAACTCGACACCGGCAATGCCCGGTACCTGATCCGATTCACACAGACGCTGGAGCGCCAGGCCGGATGGTCATGGTCGCTGTTCACCGCGGTTCGCAAGCTTTCGGCCTAGGGCCGCGGCGCGGTTGTGCAGCACACGCGTCCGACCATGGTTGCGCCAAGGGAAAATCCGCTAGAATCAACTGTTAACCGGCGCCGGAGGGGAGCAGTTCCAGCCTGCGGCCGCAGGGAAGACCGCGCGCGGCGCGTCCGGTGGTGAAGGCAATCAACGCCAGCCCAAGGCTAGGCACTCATGGAGGAGTATCGATGAAGCGTCGTTCCTTTATAAAACACGCGGGTCTGGCTGGCGTCCTTGCGGCGGGCACAGCTCCTGCGTTTGCGCAGGCTGCGCCCGAAGTCAAGTGGCGCCTTGCATCGAGTTTCCCAAAGAGCTTGGACACGATTTTTGGAGGAGCCGAGACCATTTCCAAGCGGGTCGCTTCCGCGACCAACGGCAAATTTCAGATCCAGGTGTTCGCGGCCGGTGAGATCGTTCCCGCATTCGGCGTCGTCGACGCGGTGCAGAACGCCACCGTCGAGTGCTGCCACACCGCACCGTACTATTTCTTCGGCAAGGACCCGACGTTTGCCTTTGCCTGCGCCATTCCCTTCGGCATGAATGCGCGCATGCAGAACTCGTGGATGTATCACGGCGGCGGGATGGCGCTGATGCACGATTTTCTCAAGGGATACAACATCATCAGCTTTCCGGCCGGCAATACCGGCGCGCAGATGGGCGGCTGGTACCGCAAGGAGATCAAGACAGTCGCGGACCTGAAGGGTCTCAAGATCCGCATCGGCGGTTTCGCGGGCACGGTGCTCGCGAAGCTCGGCGCGGTTCCGCAGCAGATCCCCGGCGGCGATATCTATCCGGCGCTGGAAAAGGGCACGATCGACGCCGCCGAGTGGGTTGGTCCGTATGACGACGAAAAGCTGGGGTTCTACAAGGTTGCCAAGAATTACTATTACCCCGGCTGGTGGGAAGGCGGACCCGAGCTGGACCTTTTCGTCAACGACAAGGCCTACGCCGCGCTGCCCAAGGACTATCAGTCGATCCTCGCGGCGGCTTGCTACGAAGCCAACATGGACATGCTCGCGAAGTACGACGCGGTCAACCCGCCGGCGCTGCGCAAGCTGCTTGCCAACAAGGTCGTACTCCGTCCGTTCCCCAATGAGGTCATGACGGCTTGTTACAAAGCAGCGAACGAAGTCTACGAAGAGACGATGGCCAAGAACGCGGCGTTCAAGAAGATCTACGAGCCGTGGAAGAAGTTCCGCGACGAGGGCTTCACCTGGTTCAGCGTGGCGGAGTCCAGATTCGACAACTTCATGATCGGCGCCACGCGATTGGCGCCGGAGACCGGCACCAAGAAGTTGTAACGCCGGTTAAAGCCCTAAAAAAGCCCCGCGGTCGCGGGGCTTTTTCATTGTCAACGGCCGCTGACTATGCCGCCCGCAGTTTCGGCACTGCATTCTCCGGAGGAGGTGCGAACAATGCGATTGCCTCGTCCGCGTCGGAGGCCTTGAGCAGCCGCTCCTGGACCTGTGCTGGCGACCAGAGCTCCACGTCGACGGCGTTCGCGAAGCGCGCTGCGGCGTCCGCATCGTCGATGAACTTCAGGAACATGCGCTCGAGCTGATCGCGGTCGCACAGGCCCAGTTCGAGGCGGAAGTCGACGCGGCCTGAGCGGATCGCCGCCTCGTCGATAAGATGCGGATGGTTGGTCGTCAGGAACACGACCGATCCCTCGTGCGCGGCCACTCCGTCGAGTGCGTTAATGAAGCCGGAATAAGACACCTTGACCCCGGCGTCGGCCTTGCCGCGGTGCTGGAAGAACGCGTCGACGTCCTCGATCAGAATCACCGATCGCCCCGGTACGCTCGCCAGCAGGTTGCCGATCTTCTCGTCGGTGACGTTGGGTGAGGCAAGGCTCAGCACGCATACGTTGAGCGAGAGTTCCGAGGCGAGCGCCGTGACCAGCGACGTCTTGCCGGTCCCAGGGGGGCCGTAAAGCAGATAGCCGCGCCGCCACGGGATGCCCAGCGTCTCGTAACGCTCGCGTGACGCGAAGAAGCGGTCGAGGTCGGCCACGATGGCCTCCTTTTGTCCCGCCTTCAGCACCACCGAGTCCAGCTTGCGGTTGTTGCCGAGGCGCGCGCGCGTCCACTCGTTGTTGTACGGACTGGGTACGTACACGGCGATCCGGTTGAGCTCGCGTTCGATGCGATGATGCATCGCCGCGTCGACGATTGCCTCGAGCGGCCGTTTGTTCCGGCCGAACGTCGACAGCGTGATCTTCTCGATGATCGAGACCGCGACCTGGACTTCGCGCTTCATCCACATGAGGCGACCGTCGAGGACGAACAGGTGAAATCCTTCGCCCGGAGAGAACCGCGGCGCGGGACGGCCGCCCTGCTGCAACTCGTCGTGCAGGCTTTGGTAGGAGGAACTCTGCTCGCGGACCGTGCGCACGGTGAAGTTATTGAGCCGGCGAAGCGCGTCCTGGCTGTCCATGTACTCGACCAGTGCCGGGAACATGATCTCGTCGCGGCTGTCGACAGTGAGCGTCGTTACGAAGAAGTGCTTCGCCCAGCCGGCAAGCTTGCCCGGCACGTCGCGCAGCCACATGGCGAACACCCCTACGACGGCCAGCATGGCTCCGCCCGATGCCAACGGGTTCGAGGCGAAAACGGACTGCAGCGATTCAAGCACGGTCCCTCCTGTCATCGGGCCCACGCTGGACCCGTCGCGATTAACGCATGGGTCCGGAATTGGGCTGACAAGGAATCCGCGAGTCGCTGCGCTCAGCGGCAAGTCGCCGACGGCCGTCGGCCGAACACCGCCCGGCGGTGCCGGGTGGCATCGGGGGCCGTTACTTCGGCGGCGGTGGTTCGCTGGTGGTTTCCTGCTTCTCCTGATCAGGCGGCGACTGGCCCGGCAGATCATAGGAACTTCCCGCAGGATTTTCTTCCTGCGGAATCCTGATTTCGAACTTGCTCGGATCGGTGCCCACCTCACTCGACTTGTAGACCATCACCATCTGCGGGAACATGATCACCAGCGCCACCATGATGATCTGGATGATCACGAACGGCACCGCGCCCCAGTAGATCTGACCCGTCGTGATCTTCGCGGTAAGCTTGCCGGTGATCTTGTCCAGATAATCCTTGGCCGGCGCGACACTGCGCAGGTAGAACAACGCAAAGCCAAACGGTGGGTGCATGAACGACGTCTGCATGTTGACGCCCAGCAGCACGCCGAACCAGATGAGGTCGATTCCCAGCTTCTCCGCTACCGGCCCCACCAGTGGCACGATGATGAAGGACAACTCGAAGAAATCGAGGAAGAATGCCAGGAAGAAGATCAGCACGTTGACGACGATCAGGAAGCCCAGCTGGCCGCCCGGCAGGCTCGACAGCAGGTGTTCGACCCAGACGTGCCCGTTGACGCCGTAGAACGTCAGGCTGAAGACGCGGGCGCCCACCAGGATGAACACGACGAACGCCGTGAGCTTCGCGGTCGTGTCCATCCCTTGTTTCAGCAGCTTCCACGTGAGGCGGTTGCGGGCCAGGGCCATGATCAGTGCGCCGGTCGCACCCATCGCGCCGCCTTCGGTCGGCGTTGCCACACCCAGGAAGATTGTGCCCAGCACCAGGAAGATGAGCGCGAGCACCGGGATCAGGACGAACACGACGCGTTCGGCGAGCCGGGAGAACACCTTGAGCTTCAGCAATTTGCCTATGAGAGCGGCAAAGTATGCAAATCCGGTTCCCACGGATGTCGCGACGACAATGAGTTCGTCCAGTGGCGCGTCCGGCGGGTAATACCATTTGGCGAAAACGACGGCGACGATGACGGCCAGCACGAACAGCACGAGCAGCGACCGCGTGCCGGTGTCGCCGTTGGGCTCCTTCAGCGTGCGCGCTTCCACCGGCAGCGCTGGCGCCCACCCGGGTTTCACGACGCACACACCCATCGTGTAGGTCGCGTACAGTGCCGCCAGCGTAATGCCCGGAATGAACGCGCCGGCGTACATGTCGCCGACCGACTTGCCGAGCTGGTCCGCCATGATGATCAGCACCAGCGACGGCGGGATGATCTGAGCCAGCGTGCCCGACGCCGCGATGACCCCCGACGCGAAACGACGGTCGTATCCGTAACGCAACATGATCGGCAGCGAGATGAGCCCCATCGAGATGACCGAGGCCGCGACGACGCCTGTGGTAGCCGCCAGTAGCGCGCCGACGAAGATCACCGCGTAGGCTAGGCCCCCTCGCACCGGCCCGAACAACTGGCCGATGGTTTCCAGCAAGTCCTCGGCCATGCCGCTGCGTTCGAGGATCAGTCCCATGAAGGTGAAGAAAGGGATCGCGAGCAGCGTGTCGTTGGACATGACGCCCCAGATCCGCTCGGGCAGCGCCTGGAACAGCGTGGCCTGAAGCAGTCCCAACTCGATGCCGAGAAGGCCGAAGCCGATGCCGACGGCCCCCAGCGCGAACGCGACCGGATAGCCCAGCAGCATGACGACAATCAGCGACGCGAACATAAGCGGCGCCATGTTCGCGATCAGGAAGGCGGTCATGCCTTTTCTCCCCGGGCCCGCAGGATGTCCTCGGCCAGCTGCTCTTCAGCGCTCTTTTCGTGCTGCTTCTGCGCCGGATCCGGAATGAGCCCCTTGAGGAACGCGATGCGCTTGATCAGTTCGGAGATGCCCTGGATGACGAGCAGAAAGAATCCAATCGGAACCAGAAGCCGCGCCGGCCAGATGATGAGACCGCCGGCGTTGGTCGAGACTTCCTGCCGTTGGTAGGCTTCGATGAACACCGGCCATGACAGCCACATGATGGTCAGTGACATGGGCAGCAGGAAGAAGATCGTCCCCAGGATGTCGATCCACGCCTGCGCGTGTGGGGACAGGCGACCCGCGATCACGTCGATGCGCACGTGCTGGTTCCGCAGCAGCGTATAGCCGGCACAGAACAGGAACACGACCGAGAACAGGTACCACTGGATTTCCAGGAACGAGTTGGAGCTGACGTTGAAGCCCTTGCGAACGACTGCGTTGGCCGCGCTGATAAGTACCGCGGCCAGGACCAGCCAGCTGACGGCGAGGCCGATGCGCTCGTTGAGTTTGTCTATGGCGTGGGACAGGGAGAGCAGGGCTTTCACGCTTCCTCCAAATGGCATGCGGCGGACGCGATTCCCCTGAATCCGTTCGGGGGCAGCGCCCATTGATCGACATGGCGCGAATACCCGGGGCCGGCCTCCCGCGCAATGTGGCAGGGATTATAAGGGGTATAAAGGCAAAAGCGCGTCCGGAAAGCGCGTCCAGGCGGGGCCAGGGTGATTGGTGGCTGTGCCGGGCCATGCCGATGCTAAAATGTCCTTTCCCGACGCGCGCAATCTCTTCCCCATGTTCACCCGCAACCGAACGCTTGCCGATGCCGATCCCGAGCTGTGGGATGCCATTGCCGGTGAAAACAAGCGGCAGGAAGACCACATCGAGCTGATCGCGTCGGAAAACTACGCCAGTTCCGCGGTCATGGCGGCGCAGGGCTCGCAACTCACGAACAAGTACGCCGAAGGCTATCCGGGCAAGCGCTACTACGGTGGCTGCGAATACGTCGACGTGGCGGAGCGCATAGCGCTCGAACGCGCGAAAAAGCTCTTTCACGCGGAGGCCGCCAACGTGCAGCCGCATTCGGGCGCACAGGCCAATCAGGCCGTGTTCTTCGCCGCGCTCAAGCCCGGTGACACGGTTCTGGGCATGAGTCTGCCGCACGGCGGCCACCTGACGCACGGCTCGCCGGTCAACGTGTCCGGCCGGTGGTTCAACGTGATTCCGTATGGCCTCGATCCGGCCACCGAGCACATCGACTACGCCGCGGCGGAACGGCTCGCGCACGAGCACAAGCCGAAGCTCATCATTGCCGGCGCGTCCGCGTACTCGCGGGTCATCGACTGGCAACGCTTCCGCGAGATCGCCGACTCCGTGGGCGCGCTGTTGATGGTGGACATGGCACATTACGCCGGCCTGATTGCGGCTGGCCTGTATCCCAGCCCCGTGGGAATCGCCGATTTCGTGACCACTACGACGCACAAGACGCTGCGCGGTCCCCGCGGCGGGCTGATCCTGATGCGCGGAGAACACGAGAAGGCGATCAATTCCGCGGTTTTTCCGGGTTTGCAGGGCGGTCCGCTGATGCACATCATCGCGGCTAAAGCCGTCGCATTCGGCGAGGCGCTGCAGCACGACTTCAAGCTCTACCAGGAACATGTGCTGGACAATGCCCGCGTGCTTGCGAGGGTGCTGCAGGACCGGGGCCTGCGCATCGTCTCCGGCGGAACCGATTCGCACCTGTTCCTGGTCGACTTGCGGGCCAAGAAGATCACGGGGAAGGATGCCGAGTCGGCCCTCGGACGCGCCCACATGACCGTGAACAAGAACTCGATACCTGACGATCCGGAAAAGCCGTTCATCACGTCGGGCATACGCATGGGCAGCCCTGCGATCACCACCCGTGGATTCACCGAGCTCGAATGCGAGGAACTGGGACATTTGATTGCAGATGTCCTCGACGCGCCGCGGGACGATAAGGTCATTGCCACGGCGCTCAGGGGCGTGGCGGCGCTGACCGCGCGCTTTCCCGTCTACCGCTGATCCGCGACTCCCGGCGATGAAGTGTCCGTTCTGCGGCAGTGTTGATACGCAGGTCATCGACTCGCGCGTGTCCGAACCGGGGGACTCCATTCGCCGTCGCCGTCGCTGCGTAGCCTGCCAGAAGCGGTTCACGACCTACGAGACGGTCGAGTTGCGGCTGCCGCAGGTCGTGAAGACCAATGGCAACCGATCCGACTTCGATGCGGCGAAGATCCGCGTCGGCTTCCAGCGCGCCTTGCACAAGCGGCCGGTCCCCACGACCTACGTCGATGCCGCCATCGATCGCATCGTGCAGCAGGTCCTCTCGCTCGGCGAGCGCGAGATTCCGTCGCGGCAGGTCGGCGAGATGGTGATGCAGGAACTGCACAAGCTCGACAAGGTCGGCTACATCCGCTTTGCGTCGGTGTATCGCTCGTTCCAGGATATTTCGGACTTTCGCGATGCGCTGAAGGAAGTCGAGGCGCCGCCGCCCGCGCCGCGCCGCACCCGTCGCTAGCGACAACAGCGGCCCGCAATGACCGACATCGCCGAGACCGATCGCCTGCACATGGGGCGCGCGCTGGCGTTGGCCGCGCAGGGCATGTATTCGACGATGCCGAATCCGCGCGTGGGCAGTGTCATCGTGAAAAATGGTGTGGTGATCGGCGAGGGCTTCCACGTGCGCCCGGGCCAACCCCATGCCGAAGTCAACGCGCTCGCGGACGCGCGCGTGCGCGGCAACGATCCACGAGGCGCGACGCTATATGTCACCCTCGAGCCCTGCAACAGCCATGGCCGCACACCTCCGTGCGTCGACGCGGTGATGGCAGCCGGCATCAGCCGCGTCGTGGCCGCGATGCGCGATCCCAACCCCGCGCAAGCCAACGGAGGCGATCGACTGCGCGCCGCCGGCATCGACGTCGTGTTCGGTCCGCTGCAGGCCGAGGCGCGCGAACTGAACATCGGCTTCGTCTCGCGCATGGTTCGCGGGCGTCCATGGGTACGCGCGAAGCTCGCGGCGAGCCTCGATGGCAGGACGGCGCTTAGCAGCGGGCAGAGCCAGTGGATCACCGGTGAGCCGGCGCGCGCCGACGGACACGTCTGGCGCGCACGCGCGTGCGCGGTGCTGACGGGCGTGGGCACGGTCCTGCAGGACGATCCGCAACTGACAGTGCGGGCGATCGACATTTCGCGACAGCCTTTGCGCATCGTCATCGACCGTCACGGACAAACGCCTGCAACGGCGCGCGTGCTGGCCGATGGAAATGTGCTTATCGTGACGGCGGGCGAACGCAACGCCGCGTGGCAAGCTGCACTCGATGTCCTCACGCTGCCCGACGCCGTGGGGCGGGTCGATCTCGCCGCGCTGATGGTTGAACTGGCCGCCCGCGGCATCAACGAATTGCATGTCGAGGCAGGCGCCAAGTTGACCGGCGCGTTGCTCGACGCCAATCTGGTCGATGAGATGCTGTTGTACCTGGCGCCCATGCTGATCGGCGACCCGGCGCGGGGCATGTTCGAGCGCGCCGCGCCCTTATCCAAGCTGGCTGATGCAACCGGGCTCGAATGGCGCAGCGTCGAGCGCATCGGCGGCGATTTGCGGGTCATCGCGCGACTGCGGGAAGCACGGGTGGCCTGATGTTCACCGGAATCGTGCAGGCGATGAGCCGCATCGCCACCGTAGCGCGGCAGGGCGAAGGCGTGCGCCTCGCCGTGGATGCGAACGGTCTCGCGATCGACGACGTCGCGATCGGAGACAGCGTATGCGTGAATGGCTGCTGCCTCACCGTGGTCGCGAAGCATGAGCGGCACCTCGAGTTCGATGTCTCAGCCGAAACGTTGAGTTGCACGACCGGGCTCGATCGTCCCGGCGACGTGAACATGGAGCTCGCGTTGCGGCTCGCCGACCGATTGGGTGGGCACCTGACCTCGGGGCACGTCGACGGTGTGGGGACCGTTACCCGCTTCACCGCGATCGCGGGAGACGCCTACGGCAGCTGGTTCCTGGAGATAGAGGCGCCCGCCGATCTGGCGCGCTTTATCGCGGCGAAGGGATCAATCGCCGTGAACGGCGTGAGCCTCACCGTTAACGAGGTTGCCGGCGCGCGCTTCTCGGTCAATTTGATCCCGCACACGCTGAAGGTGACCACATTGGGCCTGCTGACGTCTGGCGCGGCAGTAAATCTCGAGATCGACATTGTCGCGCGATACGTCGCGCGGCTCGCGGAGGAATTTCCGCGCTGAGGAAGGAACAGCGCCTATCGGGTCACGGCAGTGGCGTCGCGCGCGCCGACAACGAAGCGGAATTCCAGCGCCAGCGGAAAGCGGATCGGCAGGAGGTTGTTCCGCGCGGGCACAAAATGCGCTGCCCGGACTGCCGCAATTACAGCACCGGCGAACTCCTCTTGGCCTTCGGTGACCAGGACTTCCTCGGGCGCGCCTTGCGCATCCACGACGATCCAGACGACAACGGAATCCTCGCGTCCTGCCGCCAGTGCCGCGGATGGATATTGGGCACGGACCGTTTCGCTCAAACGGACAGGGAAATCGATCTCGACAGGAAATTCACTCATCTGGCGCGACAGTGCTTCGCCGAGCCGATCCTTGTCTGCCAGTAGGACGCCTTCCACGCGCACTTCGCCGAAACCGCCGACGCCTAGCAACGGTGACGCTGCCGCGGGCGGTTGCGCAATGCTCCCTGATGGGACGGGCGGAACGTCCGTCGTTGCAGCAGCTTGCTCGATGATCTTCAGCGGCGACGGCGCTTCGGTGGGCGCGACCACGGGTGGCTCGTCCGCAGCCGGGTCCGCCAGACGATCCTCCTGCGTCGCTAGAACGGCTTGCAGCGCAACGCCGCGATCGGGCAACAGAGCTGTTCCGCGGCCCGGCACCGTCCTCGGCAGTGCGACCAGTGCCGAGTGCACTACGGTGGACGCGACCAGCGCCCAGAGCAGGACAACGCCGCGCCGGTCGCGCGCCCTTGGAGGGGAATTGGCCGCGCCGTCTTCGACGGTCACTCCCCGGTCAGCAGCCGCCACGACCAACGAATCCCCGGGCCCGTGACCGGGTTGATGAGCTTCACCGGGTCAATAGGCGGTGGCGACGCAGCGCCGTTACCGCCAACCGGCGTACTGCTTATGTTGCAAAGCCCATCCAAGCATGCCGCGTTCTGGATACCGGTGATGCCTCCCGCTTCGTAGTGCCACTGCAGGCCTAACCCACTGCCGGTGCCGTCATCGATCAGTGACCTGGCGGATGTGTAGTCGCGCGCATATAGGAATGCCGGCAGGTTGATGATGCACGGATCGTCCTGGACCCGGGTCCCCACGTAGGCGGCGATGTTCACGTCCGACTCGGGATCGACGACGATCCGCTGCGCGCCCTCGGGAGAGACTGCGGGGTCCGAAGGAAGGTCGTGATACCAGCCATTCGGTGCACCGCCGGCGATGCCGGCGACGCCGTTCGACGCAATGTCGATAGATGCCATCGTTACGCGCGGCTGTATGGGCAGCAGCGGTCCCGGCGGAATGATCGTCGACAGCGAGCCGTCGCGAATGGCGTACATGGTCTGCGGTTGCGGTATGGCGGGAATGATCAGGTCTTCCGAATGGAGCAGGCGGCCGGTGCCGACGAAAACGTAGCGATCGATACCGTTGTTGATGTCGATCTCGATCTGCGGCGCCGTGGTCACCGGCTGCGGAGCGTTGAACTTGTCCTTGAGCTCGGCAAAGAGCACCGCGGGGGCGGTCTTGTAGTACTTGGTCGGGTCAGTCGGATCCGACACGTCGATGCGCCACACGTTGCCCAGCAGGTCGCCTCCGTAGATCTGCTCTGCGGTCTGGTTGTTCTGGTTCTTGACGAACGCATGGATCTGCGCCAACCCGCTGGGGCTGCCGGGGACGCCCGCCGTCGTGGTCACCGTGGACAATGTCTGTCCGGTAAACGCATCGATGAAGAACACCTTGCCCTTGCCGCTGAAATTGTTGTAGCCGGCGGTAACGATCACCACCCACCGCCCGGTCGGGAAGCCGACATCGCGGACTTTCACAATGACCGGCCGGCCAAAGGTGAAGCCCGGATTGCTGGCGGCCGTGAGCCTCTGGCCCGGCGCCACGTCGGAGTCGGGGTTCGTCCATTCCCACATCACCTTCGCCGCCGCCGTGGCTTCGTCAGGCACGTTGAGGTCGGTCAGGTCGAGCGCGTAGTAGCTGTTGCCGCCCTTGCCGAGCCCGCCGACGACGATCGTGTGCCAGTTGCCGGTGCCGTTGCCGAAATCGACATCAGCCGCCCTTGGCGACGAGTCCACGTACATATGGTGGTGATAGATAGGCACGCCCCCGTCCTGGTACGTAAGCGCCTGGATGGCGGTCACGTCCTCGGTTGCAGCCGCTCCCGCGACGCCACGGAATATCCCTCGCGGCATGAATGCGAACAACTCGGTACCGCCGCCCGGGAGGACGGCGGGTGCTGCGAGGGTCGGCATGGGTCCAGTGTTGAATACGTGGACCATGCCATCGTTGGCGGGAGCAACCACGACGGATGGCCGTCCAGCCTGGGCCGCCTTGTAGACGGAGTAGCCAGGATCGGTAGCATCCACATAATTTCGTTCGGGATGCGCCAGGATGAGCGGTTGTGCGTTGGCGATGTCGGCGAGACCGGCGCCGAGCTGGACAATCAACGGCGCATAGGTCGCTGAGTCCTGGCCAGCGGACGGCCGCTGGCGGAACTGCCCGATGTTGGTACCTTCGATCTGCGCCCACGGATTGGCCGAGTACGGCGGGCCGAACGATGAGCCACCGCGCAGGTAGGCGATCACCTTCTTCTGCTGTTCGACGTTTGCCGCCGGCGCCAGCGAATTGAGCATCGCGCCGCCAGCGGGTGCGCCGTTCAGCGACGCGTACTGGAACGCCACGCCGGGGCCGGGAATGCGGCCCAACGCAGGGTTGTTGGCCAGTGTGACCACGCGGCGCTTGGATTCGTCCATCCATGGTTGCGCCTGCGGAGTCGCCGGCGGTATCTCGATCTGCTTGGCGAGCTCGACCGTTCCGTTCCACCACGTCTTGACGAAGGAGCCGTCCGCAGGATCGATCTCGATCTTCAGGAGGTCTCCGGCCCAGCCCGGTTCTATCGTCGGCTGGAAAATAATCTTGTTGGACGCGTCGAGCACCTGGCCACCAAATGCCGCCGCGGCACGCGACGTACGCTGGTTCTGGATGCCCGCGAGGATCTTGGCGAGGCCGTACGAGACCTCGACCGGCGATTTGGCGTAGACAAATGATCCGCGGCCCATCACGGTGGCGTGCCACAGGTCATCCACGGCGACCGCACCGGCGCCGTTGCCCTTTGGGTTCAACGGGGAATTCGGATTGGTGAGGTCGGGCCAGGATGCCGCCCCGGCGGTTATCTTCGCCATCGTTGCCTTCTGGTCCGCGGCGTCGAGAACCCCGGCGGATCCGAACGAGAGAGCGGAGAAGTTGACGTGCTGCCACCACGCGACGTCCTTGGTCGGGTCGAGATCGGCATTGTTGGCGCCCGATGCGGACGGCACGTCGTTCTTGAGCGCCGCGCCGAAGGTCCCGTCGCGCAAGTCGCGTGTCCAGTAATACGCCGCAACGTCAGCGAGTGTGTTGGAAACGTTCGGCAGGCCCTGCCGGAATGGCGCGGGCCACGCGCCGCCTATCTTCAGATTGGTGACGACCAGGTCCGGCGGAGTCTCCACGACGCCTGCAGGCGGCATCGGGGGCAGATTCAAGTCGCGATCACCGGCGGTCGACGTCGGTGCGATCTGGTTCGTGTACCCGTCCGTGAACAGGATGTGGTAGTTGTTCTGGCAACTGATCGACGCGCCGGACGAATCCTTGTCGATCGGATCCAGGGCGCCCGCAGGAAGCGGATTGACCGCCGCATCGCCGCCTGCCGACCCGCCCTTTTCGAACAGGTTGCCGATGCGAAGCATGGCGGATATGGTCGGCGTCTTGAAATTGCTGACGGTGATGCCGTACAACGCGGCGTACCATGCGTTGCGCTGCGCCAGGTCCCAGTCCTTCACGTCCACCCAGATGATCGGCGAGCCGGCGCCATTGGGCGGCTTCTCTTCGCCGAAATTGTGGAAACCGACGCGATACCCGATGGGATCGGCGCCCTGCGGCGTCAGGTAGGAGAAGGCGGTCCCGGAAGTGGTCTTTGCTGCATTGAGGCGCGTTGCGTAGCCCGCGTACCAGTTGGCGTAGTTGACTGCCTCGGAATTGACCGGTGTCGGCGACGCCGGCAGCCAAGTGCGCCCGCCGGGGTAGACCGTGGCCGGGTTGTAGATTGGGCTGGGGGCCGATGCCACGGCGTAGAGATCCCACCGGTGGAATGGTCCAAATTTCACATTCTTGTACAGCGTCAAGTCGTTCTTGCCATCCGCCGGGCATACGCCGGTGCCGAAGCCTCGCCACTGATCATCCACCGTGTTGTTCCGGTTGTCGCAGAACAGCACCGAGTCGACGGTGTAGTAATGGCGCGGAATTGCGATCGTCGTGCCGACGGTCGGGCAGCCGCTGCTGATGCCCTGCGTGAAGGCGCCGGTCTGACCGAACTTATAGCCATTGACGAAGAGTCCCGTCTTGTTCGCGGCAGCGACGTCGTT
>Ga0207683_10002079_pt1 | contig 17675 bp, 18 predicted proteins | sample KBSM73metaG_FD_184333 | JGI IMG/M metagenome (GOLD analysis project Ga0207683, IMG submission 184333) | Miscanthus rhizosphere microbial communities from Kellogg Biological Station, Michigan, USA - KBS M7-3 metaG (SPAdes) (version 2) | ecosystem: Host-associated > Plants > Roots > Rhizosphere >... | reverse complement strand
GTGCGGAACCGGCTGGTCAGGTGCCGCTCGCTCCAGCCGGTCCCGGCGGCCAGCTCGGACACCCGGGTCGCGCCGCCCTCCCGCAGCAGCTCGCGCCAGGCCCAGCTGACCTCCGGGGCCACGGCAGCGTCAGCGGCCCAGCTAAGGCCAGCACGGCTAAGGCCGGCCCGGCGGAGCAGGATCTCGTCCAGCACCGCGAACCGCTCCGGCCAGCCGGCCGCGCACTCGAGCTTCTCGCGCAGCTCGGCGCACACGCCGCCGAGGACGGCCTCCGCGGGCAGGTCGAGGGCGGCGAGCTCGCCGGCCGGCAGGCCGAGCAGCGCCCGCGCGCCCAGCGGCCGCAGCGCCACCTGGATGCCGGACTGCGCGCCCGCGTGCGTGATCAGGGCGGGGACGGAGTGCAGGCCGCCGAGCAGGGCGCCGTACTCGCCGGGCGGCTGCCGGGGGTCGGGATGCGCCACGATCGTGAGCGGCTCGTCCAGGGTGAAGATCAGCGTCAGGTAGGGCGACGGCAGGCCCCGGTGCCTGGCCGGCGGCACCCCGCGCTGCCGGTAGCCGGTGTAGGCGGCCACGTAAGGGCGCAGCGGCTCCGCGGGGATCCCGCGGTGATGCTCGTCCACCGCGCCGGCTGAGGTTTCCCTGTCCGCGGCTGAACCTCCCCCGGCCCTCATACGTATTACTCAGCAGAATCCCGGTTTGCATTCAAGTGCAGGGATTCTAATTATTTGCGCTGGTAGTGACCCTGCTGCCAGAATCGGGACTCTCACCTCAGTGTACGGGGCACTGGGGATCCGTCCCGGTTCGGCGGTACGCGGAACGTTTTGGCGGTCCGCGGACGTTAACCGGGAGGGCACGTGATCATTCGTCCACTGGACCGCGACACCGACGTCGCGCCAGTGCCAGACGGGGGAAGTGATGCAGCCGTGATAACCGCCAAGCGCGCGGAGCCCACCGCGGAGCCAGCTCAGCTCGAGCTGTCCTGCCGTACCGGCGCGAACGGATACCAGATAGTCAGCGTGGCCGGCGAGCTCGACATCGCAACGGCCGAGCAGGCCTACTCCTACCTCAGCGAGGTCATCGACGGCAGGTCGGCACCGGTCACGGTGGACCTGTCCGGCCTGACCTTCTGTGATGCCTCCGGATTGGGGGTGCTGGCCCGCGCCGCGCGGTACGCGCGGCAGAAGGGCCGCCAGCTCGCGCTGGCCTCGGCCCGCCCGTCGCTGCTGAAGATCATGCGGATCACCGGCCTGGACCGGGCGTTCCCCGAGCTGCACCCCACGGTGAGCGCGGTCTCGGCCTGAGCGCGGCAGATCTTCGCTTCACGACAGATCGATGCATCGTGACCGTGGAGGATACTGGCTACTCGCGTTAAGTTTGGAGTGCTTCCGGCGTTAAATCTGACAGTACGCGCATGCGGAGGGACTCCCACATGTCCGAAGACGTTCAAGGGCAGGCCACCGACGAGGCATCGGAATCTTCCGAGTCTTCCGAGGCGACGATCGCCGTTCACTGGCGCGAGGAAGGCTATATTCCGCCGCCGCCGAAATTCATCGGCCAGGCGAACGCCTCGGACCCCGCCATCCTGGACCGCTTCGCGGAAGAGAACTTCCCGGAGTGCTTCAGGGAATACGCCGACCTGCTGCACTGGGACGAGTACTGGCACACCACCCTGGACACCAGCAACCCGCCGTTCTGGAAGTGGTTCGTCGGCGGCAAGCTGAACGCCAGCTACAACTGCGTCGACCGGCACCTGGCCGGGGACCGGAACAAGGCCGCGCTGATCTGGGTGCCCGAACCCGAGGATGAGGCCGACGCCGTCATCACCTATCAGGAGCTCTACCGCCGGGTGAACGAGTTCGCCGCGGTGCTCCAGGACCTCGGCGTCCAGGCGGGCGACCGGGTCACCCTGCACATGCCGATGGTGCCCGAGCTGCCCGTGACCATGCTGGCCTGCGCCCGGCTCGGCGTCGTGCACTCCCAGGTGTTCGCCGGGTTCAGCGGCGGCGCCTGCGGCGGCCGCATCGCCGACTCGGGCAGCAAGATCCTCATCACCATGGACGGCTACTACCGCAGCGGCGACCTGCTCGACCACAAGGTCAAGGCGGACGAGGCGGTCGAGGCCGCTCGCAAGGAGGGCCAGGAGGTCGACAAGGTCCTGGTCTGGCGGCGGTTCCCCGGCCAGTACTCGGCCAAGACCCCCATGGTGGAGGGCCGTGACGTCTTCGTCGACGACCTCCTCGCCGACCACAGGGGCGCGGTGGTCGAGCCGGTCTCCATGCCGGCCGAGGCGCCGCTGTTCCTGATGTACACCAGCGGCACCACCGGCCGCCCCAAGGGCTGCCAGCACTCCACTGGCGGCTACCTGTCCTACGTGGCCGGGACGTCCAAGTTCTACCAGGACATCCACCCGGACGACACGTACTGGTGCATGGCCGACATCGGCTGGATCACCGGCCACTCCTACATCGTGTACGGCCCGCTCGCGCTCGGCACCACCACCGTGCTCTACGAGGGCACGCCGAACTACCCGGACGCCGGGCGTCCCTGGCGGGTCGCGGAGCGGCTCGGGGTGAACATCTTCCACACCTCCCCCACCGCGATCCGGATGCTGCGCAAGGTCGGCCCGGACGAGCCGGCCAAGTACGACTACCACTTCAAGGCCATGACCACGGTGGGCGAGCCGATCGAGCCCGAGGTCTACCGGTGGTACTTCAGCACCGTCGGCAAGGGCGAGGCGATCATCACCGACACCTGGTGGCAGACCGAGACCGGCGGCTTTATCGGCACCGGGCTGCCCGGCCTGTTCCCGATGAAGCCGGGCAGCTGCGGCCCGGCCGCGCTCGGCATCTACCTCGACATCCTGGACGAGAACGGCGACTCGATCCCCAAGGGCAGCGGCAAGGCCGGCAACATCGTGTCCCGCGCCCCGTGGCCGGGCGTCTTCCAGACCATCTGGGGCCAGCCCGAGCGGTTCGTGTCCACGTACTTCGAGAAGTACAACAAGGACTCCGGCAGCACGGACTGGCACGACTGGCCGTACTTCGCCGGGGACGGCGCGGTGCAGTCCGAGGACGGCTACTTCCGCATCCTGGGCCGGGTGGACGACGTGATCAACGTGGCCGGGCACCGGCTCGGCACCAAGGAACTCGAGTCGTCCGCGCTGTCCGTGGAAGAGGTCGCCGAGGCCGCGGCGGTCCCCGTCGTCGACGACGTACGCGGCCGGGTGGTCGAGATGTACATCGCGCTCAAGCCGGGCAACGAAGCCAGCGCCGAGATCGAGGGCAAGGTCAAGACCGCGATCGAGACCGACATCGGCAAGATCGCCCGGCCGAAGAACATCTGGATCGTGCCGGACATGCCCAAGACCAGGTCCGGGAAGATCATGCGCCGGGTGATCGCCTCGGTGTCCAACTTCACCGACGTCGGGGACATCACCACGCTGGCCAACCCCGAGGTCGTGGACAAGATCCGGGATCAGGTGCAGAGCGCCAAGCGCGCCAAGGGCGAGGAGCCGCGCGAGCTGAGCGAGACCGAGGAGCACGAGATCAAGACCTACGGCGAGCAGGAGTAAGCCGGCCGCGTGCGGCGGGCCACCGTAGTCAGGTGACCCGCCGCACGTCGTTCTTAGCGGCCGAACGGCCGTGGCGCGTGCCCCCGCTACCGGCTCGCGGGCTCGCCGACCTCGACCGTCAGGTCGTCGTGCAGGAACGACAGGTAGCCGCTGACGGCGGCGGAGTCGCCTTCGGCCTGCGGGTAGGACCAGACGGCATCGGCGAGCTTGCGGTCGCCCGCGCTGATCGTCCAGTAGGAGGCCGTGCCCTTGTAGGGGCACACGGTGTGCTTGTCGCTCTCCTCCAGCAGGTCCTGCCGGACGTCGGCGGCCGGGATGTAGAAGCGGTTCGGCAGGCCGGTCTCGGAGAGCAGCAGCGGACTGGTCGTCTCGGCCAGCACGGTGTCGCCGAGCAGGACGCGGACCGGCCGCGAGGAGCGGCGCACGTCCACCCGGTGGTACGGGTCGCGGAGGTGACCCTCGACGCGCTCGTCCTCGTCGTACCACTCGTCCATGGCGTTCCAGTAGAAGCCGGCGTAGCCCTCGAGCCAGCCCGCCTCGTCGTTCGGCTCCGGGTAGCCCCAGATCGCGTTCTCCGCGACCTGGCCGCCCGCGGTCACCGTCCAGTAGGACGCGGTGCCCTTGAACGGGCAGTAGGTGTGGTGATCGGTGGGCTGGATCAGGTCGGCCCTGATGTCGTCCAGTGGCACGTACACCTGCGGCGGCAGCCCGGTCTCGTGCAGGAGCATGGCGCGGGTCGTATCGAAAACGGTCTGGCCGCCGAGGACCGCCCGCAACCGGCGCGGGAACCCCTGCATCAGCAGCTTGTGCGCGGGACCGTCGATTCGGTAGTTCACGGTCTCTGGCGCCGAACCGGACAGCGGGCCGGAGGAAAAGGTCAGGGACATCAAATCTCCTCGCAAATCGTCGACGGCTATGACAACCGGCGCGAGCGTCCCCTCCATTCCGGCACGCGTGGATATCCGGACGCCGCGATCAGAGGTCGGCGGGGGTGGTGAAGTCGGTTAGGCGGGCCTGGCCGGGCGCTAGGTCGGCCCAGTCGCCGGGGAAGTCGAGCACGGCCACGGCGGCGGTGGGGAACCTGATCGGCGCGTCGTCGCCGTCCGGCGGCAGGGCCAGGCTGGTGGCCAGCTCCGATACGCCCGGGTTATGCCCGATGAGCAGCGCCGTCCGCGACGTGGCGGGCAGCTCCATGACCAGGTAGAGCAGCGTCGTCGCGCTGGCCGCGTAGGCTCGCGGCTCGAAGGTCACCGACGGGGAGCCGCCCAGTTCCCGCGCCACCCGGTCCCAGGTCTGCCGGGTGCGGCGCGCGTCGGAGCAGATCACGGTGTCGGGCAGGTACCCGTGCTCGCGCAGCCAGCGGCCGATCTTCGGGGCGTCGCGGCGCCCGCGCTTGGCCAGCGGCCGGTCCCGGTCGGGCACGTCCGGCCAGTCGGATTTGGCGTGGCGGAGCAGGATCAGCCGCCGGGTGCCCGTCATAGCCAGCCCGTTCGGATCATGTCCGTGTCCTGCCCCAGCGGGAGCATGTCACGCGCCCGCGTCCGGGCGGACCAGCATGAAGTTGATCGCGGTGGCCCGCATCACCGTCGCGCCGTCGGTGTTGGTCGCCTCCACCACGGTCTTGACGATGCCGCGGTCGGGTTTGCTCACCGACCGACGGGACTCGACAACCGTGGCCCGGACACGGAGCGTATCGCCCGGTCGCACCGGATGCGGCCAGCGGAGCTCGTCCAGGCCGGCGCTGCCCAGGCTCGACTCCGCGGCCAGGTAGTTCTCCACGAGCAGGCGCATCACGAGGACGGAGGTATGCCAGCCGCTGGCGATCAGCCCGCCGTACGGACCGGCCGCCGCGGCCACCGGATCGACGTGAAACGGCTGCGGATCGAATTCCTTGGCGAAAGCGATGATACTAGCTTGGTCGATGCTGACGCTGCCGCACTCGTAGGTGGCCCCGAGCAGGTAGTCCTCGAAATAGCTCAGCCCGTGATCGTTCATCCTCGCAGTATCGCAGCCCCGCTGACCTGCGAGCTTATAGATCACAGATGAGTCACAGAAATACTTCAATTTACCTGCGAGCCGCGGACGGTTGCTGCCATGCTTCCGCAGACGGCACAGAGCACCAACAGCGAAGAAAAGCCACATCGGTCACACGCAGTGAGCACGAAGGCCCGCCGAACGTCTGCGCCCCCCGGGACGAGTACGCGGGCGCGGAAACTACTTGGGGAGTTCTGTGGACTCATCGCACCTGCACCGCCGCCCGCACAAGATCCGACGAACGGGCCGGCACGCCACCCCGTCGCAAGTAGAGAAGGTAGCCGGGACGGCAGCCAAGGCCGCCCCCGCGGTAGCGATCGCCGGCGCGCTGGTCGCGCTGCCGCAGTCGGCCCACGCCGAGGTGAAGACGCCGGCCAAGGCTACCGCCGTGACCGAGCAGGCGCACACTGCCGCCCTGGTCAAGAAGGCCGCGGCCAGCCGCACGTACACGGTCCGCTCGGGCGACACGCTGTCCGCGATCGCGAAGCGGTTCTACGGCAACGCGGCCCACTGGACGTGGATCTACGCGGCGAACCGGTCCAAGATCCACAACCCGAACAGCATCTATGTCGGCGAGAAGCTGACCATCCCGAGTCACGCGCCGACCGGCACCGCGGCTTACACGCCGCGGCACGCCAAGAAGCCGCAGAGCACCGTGCTGACGTCCTCGGCGAAGAAGCTGAGCGGCAACCTCGGCTGCTCCGGCCTGGAGGCCCTGTGGGTCGCCGCGGGCGGCGCCAAGTCCCACGCGTTCATCGCGGCCGAGATCGCCATGGCCGAATCCGGCGGCAGGCAGTACGCCCACAGCCCGACCAACGACTTCGGCTACTGGCAGATCAACGGCGTCCACGGAGCCATGGCCACGTACAACCCGATCGGGAACGCCAAGGCCGCGATCGCCATCTCCAGCAACGGGCGCAACTGGCGCCCGTGGACCACGTACGTCACCGGCGCGTACCGCGGTCGCTGCTAGCCCTTGGGGTCACCGTCCACGCCACGTAGGTTCGGCACTATGGATACACCGGACGTGCTCGCCTGGCGGGACGGGTACATCGAGGCCCTGGACCAGACCGCGCTGCCGCATCAGGTCCGCACCCTGCGCATCACCACGGTGGACCAGCTGGTGGAAGCCATCACCACGCTGGCCGTCCGCGGTGCGCCGGTGCTCGGCGCGGCCGGGGCCCTCGGCGTCGCGCTGGCCGTCCGCCAGGGCGACCGCGAGGGCTGGGACGCCGCCCGGCTGGACGCCGAGGTCAAGCGGATCGCCGACGCCAGGCCGACCGCCGTCAACCTCCGCCGCGAGGTGACGGCGGTCGCGGGCAGCATCCCGCAGGGCCGCGCGGCCGTCGAGGCGGCGGCCCTGGCCGTGGTCGATTCGTCCGCCACGGCCAGCGAGCAGATCAGCCGGCGCGGCGCCGACTGGCTCAGGCAGACCTGCGGATCGGGGCGGCTCCGCATCCACACCCACTGCAACACCGGCAGCCTGGCCTGCCTGGGATGGGGCACGGCATTGGGGGTGATCCGGGCCTTGCACGCCGACGGCGCGCTGGCGCACGTGATCGTGGACGAGACCAGGCCGCTGCTCCAGGGCGCGCGGCTGACCTGCTGGGAGCTCGGCCAGCTCGGCATCGAGCACCGGCTGGCCTGCGACGGGGCGGCGCCGTTCCTGATCAGCCAGCACCTGGCCGACGCGGTGGTGGTCGGCGCCGACCGGGTGGCGGCCAACGGCGACGTGGCCAACAAGATCGGCACCTATAGCCTGGCCCTGGCCGCGCGGGCGGCGGGCATCCCGTTCCTGGTCGCGGCGCCCGAGTCCACCCTGGACTCCTCGACACCGTCCGGCGCGGCGATCCCGATCGAGCTGCGGGCGGACGAGGAGGTCACCGGGCAGGCCGCGCCGGCCGGGACCCGGGCGCTCAACTTCGCGTTCGACATCACCCCGGCCGAGCTCGTCTCCGCGGTGGTGACCGAGGAGCGGCTTATCCTGCCGGTTACCCCTCGTCCGCCCGCTGGAAGCTGAACTGGCCCTGCGCGTCGGCGAAGCCGCAGGCGCGGTAGACGCGGATGGCTTCCTCCGCGGGGTCGGCCACGATGACGAGCGTGCGCGCGCCGAACGCCTCGGCCGCGTAGACGCCGGCCCGCCAGACCAGCGTCCCGGCCAGGCCACGGCGGCGGGCCCCGGGGTCGGTCTCGACGTCCTGGTAACGGGCCAGCCCGCCGCCGGTGTCGCACATCCCGAGCTGAGACAGCAGGCGGCCGTCGGTGAACGCGCCGAACCAGGCCGCCCGCCCCGACTGGGTGAGCCGGCGCCTGGCCGTGGCCCGCCGCTCCAGGTAAGGCCCGCCGTCGCCGTAGCAGCGGATGCCCAGGTCGCGCGATTGCTCCCAGTCGTCGTCGGATTCCAGCCGCCGGATCTCGGCTTCGGTGTTCTGGCGCGGCGGCGGCTGGACCGCGGCGCAGCTCAGCACGGTGGCGCGCTCGAACTCCAGGCCCGCGGCCAGGAACTCGGGCGGTACCTGCGCGGGCTCACGCCCGGTGTCCACGCCCAGCGCGAGGTGCCCGGCCTGCGGGAACTCGGCGGCGAACCGGGCCAGCCAGCCGTCCCCGGTGCCGGGCTCCGGCCAGCCGGCGAGCAGCAGGAAGTTGCCCCACCAGAAGGTGGGGTTGTCCGGGCTGCGGACGACCGTGTAGTCGCCGCGGTCGGTGACCTCGGCACCTTCGAGCGCGCGCAGTGCCAGGTCGGTACGGAAGCCGAGCGACGTCACCTGCATCGCACGAGCCTAGCGGGCGCCAGCGTCCTCGGCCGCGTAAGCGGTCCGCAGCGCGTGCAGGAACGTCTCGGCGGACTGCGCACCGGAGACGCCGTACGTCCGGTCGATGACGAAGAACGGCACGCCATTGGCGCCCAGCATGCGGGCTTCGTCGAAGTCGGCGCGCACCGCGTCGGCGTACTCGTCGCTCGCCAGCACGGCGCGCACCCGGGGCTCGTCCACGCCGGCCTCGGTGAGCAGGCGGGTCAGGGTGTCCTGGTCGGACAGGTCGGCGCCCTCGGTGAAGTGCGCGCGGAGCAGCCGTTCCTTGGCCGCGTCGCCGACGCCGGCGTCGGCGGCCAGGTGCAGCAACCGGTGCGCGTCCAGCGTGTTCACGGTGAGCGCCGTGCCGAAGTCGAAGTCGAGGCCCTCGGCCTTGGCTAGTTCGGCCACCCGGGCGGTCATCGCGGTGGCCTGCGGGCCGAACCGCCGGGCCAGGTAGTCCAGGGTGGGCACCGCGGTGCCGGGCGGGGTGTCCGGGTTCAGCTGGAAGCTCCGCCAGGTGACCTCGACGTCGTCGGCGTGCTCGAACTGGCCCAGCGCGCGCTCCAGCCTGCGCTTGCCGATGTAGCACCAGGGGCAGACGACGTCGGACCAGATCTCGATTCTCATGGCTGCGGCTCATCTGCCTCGGCCGCGGGCACGTGGCAGACCCCGTCGGCGCAGGCGGCCGCGTCCTGGTCGCCGAGCGCGATGAGCGGTGCCGAGGGCTCGCTGGCGTCCGTTCGGTTCATATTGACCCCTCAACCCGGCTTCCGGCCGGCTTGTTCCGTGAGACGGTAGGTTCTTTTTGTGGCGAAGGAGCGGTTGCAGCAGGTCGGGTTCGCCGGGCTGATCGGCGCGGTGGCCGGGGCCACGCTGACGGCGCACCGGGGGCGCGCGGCGGCGGCCGTCGGCGCGCTGGCGGGCGCGGCGGGTCTGGGCGCGGCGGAGGCGGTGGCGCGGGCCAGGCAGCGGCCGGGCGAGATCCCCGCGCTGTGGTCGCGGATCCTGGCGAGCGGCGCGCTGGCGGCCCCGCTCGGCTGGGCGGCCGACCGGCTGACCGGGGCGGGGCCGGTTCCGGTGGCCACGGCGGCGGGCGCGGCGGCCGGGGCCATCGGGTTGCGCCCGCAGAAGGTCCTGCTCGGGCCGGTCGTGGGCGCGCTGATCGGGCTGGGCCTGGGACGGAGCGGGCAGCGGGCGGGTTCGGTGGCCGCGGCGGCGGCCGTCGTCGGGTTCCGGGTGAGCTCGGCCGTGCTGTTCCGCGATCCCCAGCTGAGCCTGCTCGCCGAGCGGGCGGCAGCCGAGGACCTCCCGTTCGTGGTGCCGCTGGCCAGCCAGACCCGGTACGTCGGCACCGACTACGTCCGGTCGCTGGCGCAGGTGCTGGGCGGCACGTACACGCCCGAGGTGGCCGACATCGGCATCGTGGCCTCGCTGGACGAACTGGCCGGGCCGTCCTTCGACCCGGCCGGAGTGGACCCGCTGGTCCGCGAGTTCTACGAGCACACCACGCGGTTCGCCCTCGACATCGTGCCGGAGTGGCGGATGTGGGTGCGCCCCGGCTACCTGCTCTACCGGACCGTGCTGGCCCGCCCGCTCGGCCAGGCCAACGTGCCGATGAGCCAGCGCGAGGCGCAGCACGGGGTGCGCAGCCGGATCGACACCATCAGCGACGTGGAAGGCACGGTGTCGGTGCGCGGCTGGATCCGGTCCCGCGCCGACACCGGTGAGCCCATCTACGTGGGCATCTACACCACCTACCGGCACGAGGGGCGCGGCTACGTCAGCGTCGGCTTCCCGCTGCCGCAGGCCAGCTTCACCGCGACGCTGCTGCCGCGGGCCCGGCCGGGAGGCGGGCTGGTGCTGGACAGCCGCAGCGAGCTCGACCAGCCGGGCCATTACCTTACTTATATAGACGCGCAGACGGCCGAGCTGACCACGGTCGCGGTGCCCGGGTTCGCCGAGCGGCTCGACGTCTACGTCGAGGCGGCCAATGGGACAACACAGCTGCGGGCCGAGCACGCGTTCTGGGTGTTCGGCCTGCCGTTCCTGATCCTGCACTACCGGATCACCCGCAAGCCCCGGTTAGTTCTGGACCGGGAGGAGCTCGCGGACGAAGCCGTCGAGGAAGGGGCCGAACGGTCCCGGGCTCGCCGGCCGCACCACGAACTTGCTCAGCCCGGCCTCGACGTACTGCCCGAGCATCCGGCGGGCATCGTCCCAGCCGCGGGCGACCAGCGTCGCCGGGTCGGCCTCGGGACGGCGGCGGCGGATCGAGGCCAGCAACGCGTCCGGGATGCCGTTGAAGGTCACCGGCAGGCTGAGCCCGAAGTGGTCCTCTTCCACCTCGCGGTCCGCCCCGGCCGCGGCGTGCTGGATTTCCTTCACCGCCGCGCCGGCCTCGGCCGGGGTCAGCAGCGAGCCGAGCCACCCGTCGGCCAGCCGCCCCACCCGGCGGAGCGCGGCCGGCGCCGAACCGCCCAGCCAGATGTCGAGCGGCTTGGCCGGCCGCGGGCTCACGCTGGCGCCGGATACCGAGAAGAAGCGCCCCGCGAAGTCGACCTTCTCGGTCGTGAGCAGCAGGCGCAGCAGCTCCAGCGACTCGTCGAAGACGGCGGCCCGGTGGCCGGAGGGGACGGGAAACAACGGCCGTTCGGCGTCCTGGGCCGGCCTCAGCCCGAACACCGGCAGCACCCGGCCGGGGGCCAGCCCGGCCAGCGACGCGAGCTGCTTGGCCACCAGGACCGGATGCCGGCCCGGCAGGACGGAGATCCCGCTGCCCGCCTTCAGCCGCCGGGTCCGGGCCAGCGCGAACGCCATGCCGGTGAACGGCTCCACCACCGGGGAGTACACGGTCTCCGGCAGCCACAGCGAGTCCACTCCGGCCTGCTCGAGCGAGTCGACCGCGCCGGCGAACTGATCGGGGGACCCGGCCGGTCCCAGGGATATGCCAATCCGGACCTTCATACTCCCATGGGATCACAGGGTCCGGGTGGCGCAGCTGCCCGCGTCGGGCACTAGGATTTGTGTTGCAAATCGTAATACAATTATGGGTATGAGCACGCTTACAATCCGTACTGATCCTGAAGTGGAGAAGGCACTCGAGTCGCTTACCCGTGACGGACGGTCTCGCTCAGAAGCCGTACGGGCCGCCATCCTGGCCGCCGATCGGGAGAAGAGGCGAGCTCGGATGCGAGCCGAAGCTGAGGCCATCCGTAACGACCCCGATGAGGCGGCGGCATCGCGGCAGCTCACCGACCAGATGGACACGATCCGTGCGTGGTGACCTGTATCAGCTCAAGGCGCCGCGGGACGCACAGGGGCACGAGCAGGCGGGGGTGCGCTACGCAGTGATCGTTCAGTCGGACGACCTTCCGTTGTCGACCTGCATCGTCGCGCCCACCTCCACGGGGCGGAGGGAGGCATCATTCCGTCCCGAGATTAACGTCAACGGCACCACGACCAGGGTGATGGTTGAGCAGCTCGCAGTGGTTGACCCGCAGAAACGACTCGGTCAGTATGCCGGCCGGCTGAGCCACGCGGAGATGGCCGCGGTCGATGACGCACTGCGGGCGGTTCTCGCTCTGGACTGACACCAGCGCCGGGCTAGCGGCGGCGGACGACGAGGACGGCGGAGTCGACCTGGGGCGGCGGGCGGAAGGCGCGCCGGGGCACGGGTGCGCCCATGCTGACCCGGAAGCCGCGGGTGCGGCGGGACGCGTGCTTGCGCACCGCGGCGCGCTGCAGCACCAGGTCGGCGGCGACCAGCCGGGAGCCCGGCGCGAGCAGCAGGCCGAGCAGGCCGGCCGTGATCCCGTACGGCGGGCTGGCCACGACCCGGAACGGCCGGCCGGGCAGGCGCAGGCTGGCGGCGTCCGCGTGCACGACCGTGACCTCGGGAAACTGATGGCGGAGCCGTTCCGCGCGCGCCGGGTGCAGCTCGACCGCGACGACCCGGGCACCCGCCCGGATCAGGGGTGCGGTGAGCGCGCCCTCGCCCGCCCCGATGTCGAGGACGAGCTCGCCGGGGCGGATCCCGGCCTGCGCGACGATCCGCGCCGCCCACTCATGATCGAGCCGGTGCCACCCCCAGGCCCGGCGAGACGTCCCGGTGGCGGCGGACACGGCGGACCATGACCATGCAGCAGCTCATGCCGCGACGGTAGCCTCCCGTGACCGGCCGGCCAACTGATTTTCCGGCGGAGGGTATGCGAGGCTAGGGCGGTGAGCAGGAGCGAGGCCGACCTGGTGCTAGCGGGCGGCAAGATCAGGACGCCGGCGCACCCGTCCGGGTTCGTCTCGGCGCTGGCCGTCACGGACGGGATCATCCAGGCCGTGGGCAGCGACGACGAGATACGGGAGCTGACCGGGCGGCGGACCCGGGTGATCGACCTGCGCGGGCGGCTGGCGCTGCCGGCGTTCGGGGACGCGCACGTGCACCCGGTCGGCGGCGGGCTGGAGAGCCTGCGCTGCAACCTGGTCGGGCTGCGGTCCCGGCAGGAGTGCCTGGAGGTCGTGGCCGAATACTGCGCCTCGCTGTCTCCGGGCGCCTGGGTGACCGGCGGCGGGTGGACCATGTCGGCCTTTCCCGGCGGGCTGCCGACAGCGGCCGACCTGGACACGGTGACCGGCGGGCGGCCCGCCTTCCTGCCGAACCGGGACCACCACAGCGCCTGGGTGAACACCGCGGCCATGACGATCGCGGGCATCGACGCTCGCACCCCGGACCCGGCCGACGGGCGGATCGAGCGGGACGAGTCCGGGCGGCCGACCGGCGCGCTGCACGACGGGGCGATGCGCCTGGTCGCGGCGCAGGCGCCCGCGGCCACCGACGCCGAACTCCTCACCGGGCTCGTCGCGGGCCAGTCGCACCTGCACTCGCTGGGCATCACGAGCTTCCAGGACGCGTGCGTCGGCGCGGCGGGTGAGCTGGGACTGCCGGACTCGTTCGGCGCGTACCTGATGGCGGCCGACTACGGGATGCTGGACAGCCACGTGACCGCCGCCCTGTGGTGGGACCGGGACCGCGGCCTCGGCCAGATCGACGACCTGCTGGCCCGGCGCGAGCGGGCTACCGACGGGCGGTTCCGGGCCACCACGGTCAAGCTGATGCTCGACGGCGTGTGCGAGACGTTCACCGCCGCGATGTCCGCGCCGTACCTGGACCGGGCCGGTCATCCCACGGATCATTCGGGACGCCTGTTCATCGAGCGTGAGGAGCTGTTCGAGGCGGTGCGGCGGCTGAGCGCGGAGGGATTCCAGCTGCACTTCCACGCCATCGGCGACCTCGCGGTGACGACCGCGCTGGACGCCCTGGCCGCGCTGCCGGCCGAACAGCGCCAGGCCGCGCGGCACCACCTGGCGCACCTGCAGTTCATCACCCCGCGGGACATGGGGCGGTTCGCCGAGCTCGGCGTGGTGGCCAACTTCCAGCCGCTGTGGGCGTGCGCGGAGATCCAGATGGAGGAGATGACGCTGCCGTTCGTCGGGGCGGAGCGGGCCCTGTGGCAGTACCAGATCGGCTCGCTGCTGGGGCTGGGCACCCGGATCGCGTTCGGCAGCGACTGGCCGGTGTCCAGTGCGGACCCGCTGCAGGAGATCCACGTGGCGGTGAACCGGGTGCTGTCCGAGCGGCTCGGGCGGCCGGGCATGCCGGAGTGCGAGAACCCGTTCCTGCCCGACCAGGCGATCACCGTGGACGCGGCCGTCGACGCGTTCACCTCGGGGGTGGCGTGGGTGAACCACGCCGAGGAGGTGACCGGCCGGCTGCTGCCGGGGATGCGCGCCGACGTGGCAGTGCTCGACCAGGACCTTTTCACGATCCCGCCGCGCGACATCGGGAGCACCTCGGTGGTCGCTACGGTGGCGGGCGGGACCGTGGTCTACGGCGACCGGTAATTTCACGCCTTGTTAGGTCACCCGCTCGTGACCTGGCCGCCGGGATGTGCTGTGCTTGTCCTGTGACCAGTGCACTCGACAATCCCTTCAACGCGCTCCCGGCGGACTGGGCGTCCGACCCGGAACTGCTGGCGGGCCTGCGGGTCGACGACGACGACGAGCACGACGACCCCGTGCTGCGGTGGCCGGACGGCCGGATCGTCGACACCTTCCGCGAGGACTACCCGTACCCGGAGAAGATGACCCGGGCCGAGTACGAGTACCTCAAGCGGCCGCTGCAGATCGAGCTCGTCAAGCTGCAGAACTGGGTGAAGGACACCGGGCAGCGGATCGTGCTCGTGTTCGAGGGCCGCGACGCGGCCGGCAAGGGCGGCACGATCAAGCGCTTCACCGAGCACCTCAACCCGCGCGGCGCCACGGTCGTGGCGCTGGTCAAGCCGACCGAACGGGAACGGTCCCAGTGGTACTTCCAGCGCTACGTGCCGCACCTGCCCGGCGCCGGCGAGATCGTCATGTTCGACCGCTCCTGGTACAACCGGGCGGGCGTGGAGCGGGTGATGGGCTTCACCACCGACAAGGAGTACTGGGAGTTCATGCGGGAGGCGCCGGAATTCGAGCGCATGCTGGTGCGCTCCGGGCTGCACCTGACCAAGTTCTGGTTCTCGGTGACCCCGGCCGAGCAGCGCACCCGGTTCATCATCCGCCGCATCGACCCGGTCCGGCAGTGGAAGCTGAGCCCGATGGACATCGAGTCGCTGGACAAGTGGGAGGGGTACACCGAGGCCAAGGAGGCGATGTTCCACTACACCGACACCGAGTGGGCCCCGTGGATCGTGGTCAAGAGCAACGACAAGAAGCGGGCCCGACTGCAAGCGATCAGGCACGTGCTGGCGAAGTTCGACTACGAGGGCAAGGATCTGGAGGTCCTCGGGGAGCCGGACAAGGCCATCATCGGGCCGCCCTCGGTGATGTCCGAGCACGACCCCGACCTGGTCTTCCCGGAGCTGTAAGCCTATGGCTTACGAGGAAATCCGCGGGCCCGGGGAGCTGCGGGACCTGTTGGGGCTGCCCAGCGGGCGGGCGGTGACCAAGGAACGGACCAGGCTGCACGCGGTGGACCGGGAGTGGCTGGCCGTCTCGCCGTTCTGCGTCCTGGCCACCTCCGACGCCGACGGCAACTGCGACGCCTCCCCCAAGGGGGACCCGGCCGGCCACCTGGTGCACGTGCTGGACGACACCACGGTCGCGATAGCCGAACGGCCGGGCAACAAGCGGGCCGACGGGTACTTCAACATCCTGGCCAACCCGCACATCGGGATCATCTCGCTGATCCCCGGCCGGAACGAGACGCTGCGGATCAACGGGCGGGCCCGGCTGGTGCGCGACGCGCCGTTCTTCGACGAGCTGGCGGTCCGCGGGCGGCGGCCGATCCTGGCCCTGCTCGTCGACGTGGAGCAGATCTTCTTCCACTGCCCCAAGTCGTTCCTGCGGTCGAAGCTGTGGGACCCGGATTCCTGGCGGCCGGACGCGCTGCCGTCACACGCCACCTTGACCAAGCGGGTGATGGAAACGCCGGAGACGCTGGAAGAGCTGGAGAAGCACTACGCCCTGGCGAACTACTCCAGGCTGCTGTACTGATTGCTTACTGCATTACTGCGATGACCTGGCGGGGGCGAAGCGGAGCGGGGCGAGGCGGATGGCGGGAGACGGCCGGCGGGTGAGCGTGCTGGGGGTGCCGACCAGCGCGGGCTCGCACAACCCCGGGCAGGAGAAGGCCCCGGCCGCCTGGCGCGCGGCCGGCCTGATCGGCGAGCTGCAGGCGGCCGGCCTGGACGTGGAGGACCGCGGCGACCTGGAGGCCACGCCGTACCGCCCGGTCGAGCCGGACGGCGGCCTGCGGGACACCGACCGGGTGGCCGAGGTGATCCGGCGGGTCGCGGCCGAGGTGGCGGCGATCCGCGCGGCCGGGCGGCTGCCGCTGGTCCTGGGCGGCGACTGCACGATCACGCTGGGGGCGCTGGACGGGTTCGGCGGGGGCGGCCTGGTGTATTTCGACGGCGACGCGGACCTGACCACCCCCGAGCGCAGCGCCTCCGCCGTGGCCGACACCATGGGCATGACCCACATGCTCGGCGGCGGGTCGCCGCGGCTGGCCCGGCTCGGCTCCCGGTACCCGCTGCTGCGGCCGGGGCAGGTGGTGCTGTTCGGCTTCGACCCGGCTGAGCTGGACACCGGCGAGTGGACCGAGCTGGTATCACGGCACCTGTACGCGGCCCCGGCGCCCGCGGTGCGGGCCGACCCGGCGGGCGAAGCCCAGCGGGCTCGCGGCTACCTGGACCGCCGCAGTGTCTCCTACCTGGTTCATTTCGACGTGGACGTGCTGCACACCGGGCTGTTCCCGCTGGCCAACTACCCGCACTTCGCCGGGCTCACCCTGGATGAGGTGAGCGCGGGCCTGAACGAGTTCGCCCGCGGGGAGAGGTTCGGCGGGCTGGTGATCACCGAGGTGAATCCGGACCACGATCCATCGGGTCAGCTGCTCAGGGCGCTGACCGCCCGGGTGGTCCGAGCGCTCGCGCCTGCTCGATGAGGGCCCGGGCGGCGGGGTTAGCTGCGGGGGCAGAGGGCCAGGCGAGTTCAAGCCGGGACCTGAGCTGCGGGTCGGTGAGGCGGAGAATCCCAGGCCCGTTCGGTATCGAAGCCGGGACTACGGCCAGTCCCAGGCCCCGGCCGGCCAGCTCGACCACCATGGGCAGGGCGCTGGCCTCGAACACGATCCGCGGCGTGAACCCGGCGGCGGCGCAGGCGGCGTCGAGCGCCGCCCGCACGCCGGTGCCGCGGGGCAGGCTGACCAGCGGCAGGTCGCGCAGCTGGCGGATCGTGATCGCCCCGGCCCCGGCTCCGGCCCCGGCCCCGGCTCCGGCGAGCGGGTGGCCGGGGGCCGCCACCGCGACCAGTTCCTCGTCCACGAGGACCACGCTGTCGATGTCCGCCGGAGTCTGTTCCGCCCAGCCGATCAGGGCGAGGTCCAGCCGGCCGTCCCTGAGCCGCTCGACCAGCCGGTCGGAGTTGTCCTCGACCAGCGCGATGGCGACGCCCGGGTGGCGGTCGTGGAAGCCGGCGAGGAGTTCGGCCAGGGCCGGCAGCGCGCACCCGCTGACCATGCCCACCGTGACCTGCCCGCGCACCAGGCCGGCCAGGTCGTCGACGGCCAGCCGGGCGTTCGCCACCGCGTCCAGCGCGGCCCGCGCGAACGGGAGGACGGCCGACCCCACCTCGGTCAGCCGGACCGAACGGCCGGACCGGTCCAGCAGTTGCTGGCCGAGCTCGGACTCCAGCCGGCGGACCTGCGCGCTCACCCCGGGCTGCGCCACGTGCAC
>Ga0207683_10002078_pt1 | contig 17678 bp, 10 predicted proteins | sample KBSM73metaG_FD_184333 | JGI IMG/M metagenome (GOLD analysis project Ga0207683, IMG submission 184333) | Miscanthus rhizosphere microbial communities from Kellogg Biological Station, Michigan, USA - KBS M7-3 metaG (SPAdes) (version 2) | ecosystem: Host-associated > Plants > Roots > Rhizosphere >... | reverse complement strand
CAAATTCAACCAATTCAATACAATAAATTGGTATCAACAAACTTGGCACACTATTGAGTTCTCAAACAACAGACACACCCGGCACCACCACAACCAACAATCAGTCAAGGATCGCTCCGGAGCAACTTTTCAAACTTACCCGGCCGTTTCACCCTAGTCAAATCGGCGATCCAGACTCATTCTTGCCATAGGCTTTTGGGTCTTGGTGGCCGTTCAACTCCGGGGAGCAGCGCGGAAATAAACTCTACCACCACTTGGACCGGCTGACAAAGCGGCGCCGAAGACGGTGCAGAAAAGCCCGGAATCACGGGGATTCCGGGCCTCTCGCAAACACTTCCCTACGCGCGCCAGACCTGCTGCCCGGGCGCTGCGCCTAGCTCCTAGCGCCTAGCCCAGCGGCTTGAAGTACGCGGCTCCTAGTGGAGGCAGGGTGACGGTGAGCATGGCCGGTTGTCCGTCCAGGCCGTCCTTCGTCGCGGTCAGGGTTCCAGTGTTCTCCACCCCGGAACCGCCATAGCTGGCGGCGTCGGTGTTGAGCACTTCCTGCCACTCGCCGGCGGTCGGGACGCCGAGGAGGTAGTCCGTGTGCGGGCCGCCGGAGAAGTTCACGGCGCAGACCAGCGGGTTGCCGTCGGCGTCGCGGCGGATGAACGTCAGCACATTGCGGTCCGAGTCTCCCCCATTGATCCACTGGAACCCTTCGGGCTGGTTGTCCCGCTCGTACAGCGCCGGCGTGGAGCGGTAGAGCTCGTTGAGGTCCTTGGTCAGGAGCTGCATGCCGTTGTGTGCCGGGATGTCCGCGAGCCACCAGTCCAGGCCGTACTGCTCCGACCACTCCGCTTCCTGGCCGAATTCGGTGCCCATGAAGATCAGCTGCTTGCCCGGGTGGGCCCACTGATATCCCAGGAATGCGCGCAGGTTTGCCAACTGCTGCCACCGGTCACCGGGCATCTTGCGCAGCATGGAGCCCTTGCCGTGCACGACTTCATCGTGGATGATGGGCAGCAGGAAGTTTTCCGTGAAGGCGTAGACCATCGAGAACGTGATGGTGCCGTGGTGCCACCGGCGGTTGTACGGGTCCTCGGCCATGTATTTGAGCGAGTCGTGCATCCAGCCCATGTTCCATTTGAGGCCGAAGCCCAGGCCGCCGCCGCTCGTGGGTGCCGTGACGCCCGGGAACGCGGTGGATTCCTCGGCAATCATGACCGCGCCAGGGTGGGTCTTGTAGACCGTGGCGTTGACCTCCTGGAGGAAGGAGATCGCCTCCAGGTTTTCGCGGCCGCCAAAACGGTTTGGCTGCCACTGACCCTCCTCGCGGGAGTAGTCGAGGTAGAGCATGGAGGCGACGGCGTCCACGCGGAGCCCGTCGATGTGGAACTCATCGAGCCAGTACAGGGCGTTGGCCACCAGGAAGTTGCGCACCTCCCTGCGGCCAAAGTCGAAGATCAGCGTTCCCCAGTCCGGGTGCTCGCCCAGGTTCGGATCGGCGTGCTCGTATAGCGCTTCGCCGTCGAACCGGGCCAGGGCCCACTCGTCCTTGGGGAAGTGCGCCGGGACCCAGTCGAGGAGGACGCCGATGCCGGCTTGGTGGAGTTCGTCAACGAGGTGGCGGAATTCGTCCGGGTGCCCGAAGCGCGAGGTCGGCGCGAAGTACGAGGTGACCTGGTAGCCCCACGAGCCGCCGAAGGGGTGCTCGGCCACGGGCATGAACTCCACGTGGGTGAAGCCGAGCCATTTGACGTATTCCACGAGTTCCTTGGCCAGTTCGCGGTAGCCCAGCCCCACCTTCCAGGAACCGAGGTGGACCTCGTAGACGCTCATGGCCGAGTTGTGCGGATCGCGGGCGGCGCGGGCCTGCATCCACTCGGCATCCTTGAAGACGTAAGAGGGCTCCACCACCCGGGATGCCGTCAGCGGCGGGACCTCGGTGCCGAAGGCCAGCGGGTCCGCCTTTTCCACCCAGTATCCGTGCCGGGTCCTGAGTTCAAATTTGTAGCACGCCCCTGCTACAACCCCGGGAATGAAGACTTCCCACACACCGGTGGAACCGAGGGAACGCATGGAGTGTTCGCGGCCGTCCCAGCCGTTGAAGTCACCCTTGACGCGCACTGCCTGGGCGTTCGGGGCCCAGACGGCGAAGGACACGCCGTCGACGTCGCCAAGCGAGGACTTGTAGTGCTGCACATGCGCGCCGAGGACATCCCACAGACGCTCGTGCCGGCCCTCACCGATCAGGTGCAGGTCCACTTCGCCGACGGTTGGCAGGTAGCGGTAGGGGTCGTCCATGATCTGGGGCTCGTGGTCCTTGTAGGTCACCTCGAGCCGGTAATCCGGCACATGGCCGCGTTCGAGCGGCTCCATCACGGCCACCCATACGCCGCTCGATTCGTGCGTCATGGGCGTCGAACCTGCCGACGTCACGACCGAGACCGCTTCCGCCAGGTGCTTGACCGTCCGGATGGTGACGTGGCCATGGTCATCGAGGTGGGCGCCGAGGACCGAGTGGGGCGCGTGGTGTTCGCCGCTGGAGACCCTCGCAAGGGTCTCGCCATCCACGGGCAGTGGTGTGCCGGGCCGATCGATACGTGCTGATCCTGTCATTTTTATACCTTCCGCTGCGGCTTCGGCGGCGACGCCGGAACCTGTACTGCCGAGGAGACGACGCGATGCGTTCACCGGGATGGAGAGCCAGTCCGGCCTGTTCCTTAGTTCGTAGATGACTTCGTAGAGGGCTTTGTCGAGCCACAGCGCCACAAAGAGCGGCGAGTCGCGGTCGATGCTGCCGGGAATGACGTCGGCGTAGCCGGCCAGGAAGGCCTCAGCGCAGTCATCCACCCAGGTCCCGGGCACCACGGCTCCGGGGTTTTCGCGGACGGCGGCGCCGGCGGCGTAGTCGAAGGACCGCAGCATGCCGACAACGTCGCGAAGGGCGACGTCCGGGAAGTTGCGCTCGGAGATGGGGCGCAGGGGCTCGCCCTCGAAGTCGAGGATGGCCCAGCGCGGGGGGGCCCCCGGCTCGCCCGGGACCATGCTGCCGGGCACCTGCAGGATCTGCCCGAGATGGAGGTCGCCGTGGATACGCTGGAGCGGGCCAGCGCTGGTACCCTCGAGCCGGCCGAGGAGACGGTCCAGGGCTTCTTCGTAAGGCCCGACGGCCTGGCCGGCCTGGGCCCAGGACTGACGGACGCGCTCGGCTACTCCCGGCGCGATGTCCTGCCCCGGCGCAGATTCGGCGGCTGTGCCCAGGGCCTCGGCGAGCCTGCGGTGTACGGTGGCTGTCGCCGCGCCCAGCGCGTGGGCTTCGGCAGCGAACCCGATCCCCCGGCTGGCCGCGTCCACGGCGAGCCGCCACGCATCGAGTCCGCCGGCGAGGAATTCGTGCGCCACGGCAAGCTCGCCGGAGGCGAGACGGACAGTGGCGGGACGGCCAGTGGCAGGACGGCGGGCACCGGATGGCTCCGCCCCGGCTGCAGCCGCCGGCACCTCCCACTCGCCGGCCACCCAGCCAAGGGTTGCCGGGACCTCCGCGGTGTGCCCCGCAGTCAGCGCCGCACCGATTTCAACCTCGGGATTCTGGCCTTCGGACAGCACCCGGAAGAACTTCACGATGGCGACTGTGCCGCCGTCCTCGTCGTCGACGATTACCGAGCTGTTCGATTGCTCGCCCGCGAGGACCTTGACCTTGCCGGTTCCGGACGGCAGGCGGTAGCCGGACTCCACCAGGTGGCCGGTGGCGTTGCCCGACGGCGTCGTTGCGCCGTGCCGCATGAGCTCCAGCCAGGCGGCGACGAAGGACGCGTCGTGGACGCCGTCGTACACCCACTGGTGGGCTGCATCAGCGCGGGTTCCGGGAAGTTCGCCGATCAGCGCGCGTTCTGCCCCCGGCAGGGGTTCTGGCCGGAAACTGAGCGGCACCTGGACGACGTCGGTGCGGCTGCCGCCGGGCGTGGGGTACGACACCGCGACCAGCAACACCTCGAACGTGGCCCCGCCGGCGGCGGACTCGAGGCGCAGGCCGCCCGCCGGTTCGAAGGAGAACTCGGCGGTCTTGACAGGGAACCATCGCTGGCGCGGGAGCCAGGCGCCAAGCAGTCCGCTCAAGGCCGGGGGAAGGGCTGGTCGCGTCATCTCAACCCTCGATGGACAGGACGGGCATCGCCTGCGTGAACGGGGATGCCGGGTTGGAGGCGGCGGAACGGATCCGCAACCAGAAGAAATCGTGGCTGCCCAGGGTCAGAGTCAGCGTTCCGTCCTCGCCGATGCCCGGGAACGCCTGGCCGCCGAAGACGTCCCGGAGGCCCCTTCCGGCGAAGCCGGGCACGCGCAGCGTCGTCGCCACGGGGTGCTGGGAGAGGTTGAAGGCGCACAGGATGGTCTCGGCGTCCGCGCCGGCAGCGTTGCCTTCGGGGAGTTCACGCAGATAGGCCAGGACGACGTCGTGGTCAGCCTCCACGTGCTTGAACCCGCCGAGTCCGAAGGCGGGGTGGTTCTTGCGGACGCTCAGGATCTGCCTGGTCCAGCGCAGCAGGGACCCCGAATGGGCGGCCTCGGCCTCCACGTTCGCCATGCTGTAGTTGTAGACCAGCGACTGGATCACCGGCAGGTACAGCTTGCCCGGGTCGGCGCTGGAGAACCCGGCGTTCCGGTCCGGGTTCCATTGCATCGGGGTGCGGACCGCGTCACGGTCCTCGAGCCAGATGTTGTCCCCCATGCCGATCTCGTCCCCGTAGTACAGGAACGGGCTGCCCGGCAGGGACAGCAGCAGGGCGTTGATGAGCTCGATCTCGGAGCGGGAGTTATCCAGCAGCGGGGCCAGCCGGCGCCGGATGCCGATGTTGGCGCGCATGCGCGGATCCGGCGCGTACCAGCCGAGCATCGCGGCGCGTTCGTCGGAGGTGACCATTTCCAGCGTCAGTTCGTCGTGGTTGCGCAGGAACGTGCCCCACTGGGCGCCTTCGGGAATGTCCGGGGTGTCCTTCATCGTCTCGATGATGGGGGACGCCTTCTGGTCCCGCAGCGCGTAGTACAGCCGCGGCATGATCGGGAAGTGGAACGCCATGTGGCATTCCGGTTCCTCTTCGGTGCCGAAGTACTCCACCACTTCGGCGGGCGGCTGGTTGGCCTCGGCAATGATCACGCGGCCCGGGTAGCTTTCATCGACCATCCGGCGCAGCTGGCGGAGGAATTCGTGGGTCTGCGGCAGGTTCTCGCAGTTGGTGCCCTCCTCCTCGAACAGGTACGGGATGGCGTCGGCCCGGAAGCCGTCGATGCCCTGGTCCAGCCAGAACCGCACGACGTCGAAGAGCGCGTCAATGACCTTGGGGTTCTCGAAGTTCAGGTCGGGCTGGTGGCTGAAGAACCGGTGCCAGAAGAACTGCCGGCGGATGGGGTCGAAGGTCCAGTTGGATTCCTCCGTGTCCACGAAGATGATGCGGGCGTCTTCGTACTTCTCGTCTGTGTCGCTCCAGACGTAGAAGTCGCCGAACGGACCGTCGGGGTCTTTCCGCGACTCCTGGAACCACGGGTGCTGGTCGGAGGTGTGGTTCAGCGGAAGGTCGATGATGACCCGGACGCCCCGGGCATGGGCCTCGGCCACGAGCCGTTTGAAGTCGCTGATGGTGCCGAACTCGTCCAGCACGGAGTTGTAGTCCGAGATGTCGTAGCCGCCGTCGCGCAGCGGTGACTGGAAGAACGGCGGGAGCCAGAGGCAGTCCACCCCCAGCCACTGCAGGTAGTCCAGTTTGTCGATCAGGCCATGGAAATCGCCCGAGCCGTCTCCGTTTCCGTCGGCGAAGCCCCGGACGAGCACCTCGTAGAAGACCGCCTTGCGGTACCAGAGGGGATCGTGCTGGAGGCCAGGGGCATTCAATTCAAAGCTCCCCCTCGGGCTGAAGTGCTGGCTCGGGTTCTGCGGGCTAAAACTCACTGGCACTACCTCCGGATGCTAAGAATGTGAACGGGCTCGACGTGCGGGTCCAGGCGGACGTAGTTGTACTCCCCCCATTCCCAACTCTCGCCGGTCAGCAGGTCATCAACCATGAAACGGCCGTTGTGCGTGAAGTTCTCCGGGTCCAGTTCCAGCGCCGGCAGGTCCAGGGACACCGTGCTCTCCCGGGTGCCGTGCGGGTCCACGTTGACGACGATGATCAGGGTGTCCTTGGTCCCGTCCGCGAGGGTCTTGTGCTTGGAGTACACCACGGTGGAGCTGTCCGAGCTCTGGTGCACCGTCAGGTTCTGCAGATCCCCCAGGGCCGGGTGCGCGCGCCGGATCGCGTTGAGCCGGGTCAGGTACGGGGCCAGGGTGCGCCCCGATTCTGCCGCCGCGTCCCAGTCGCGGGCCTTGTACTCAAACTTCTCGTTGTCGATGTACTCCTCGGCGCCGGGACGCGCCACGTGTTCGTAGAGCTCAAAGCCGGCGTACACGCCCCAGATCGGGCTTGCCGTCGCGGCCAGGGCGGCACGGATCTTGAAGGCCGCCGGGCCGCCGAACTGCAGGTATTCGGTGAGGATGTCCGGGGTGTTGACGAAGAAGTTCGGCCGGAAGTAGGCCGCCGACTCGTGGCTGACCTCCTGGAAGTACGTCTCCAGTTCTTCCTTGGTGTTCCGCCAGGTGAAGTAGGTGTAGGACTGCTGGAAGCCGGCCCGGCCAAGAGCGTGCATCATGGCCGGGCGGGTGAACGCCTCGGCGAGGAAGACGACGTCGGGGTGCTTTTTATTGACCTTGCCGATCAGCCATTCCCAGAACCACACGGGTTTGGTGTGCGGATTGTCCACCCGGAACACCTTGACGCCGTGGCTGACCCAGAGCATCACAATCCTTAGAATTTCATTGGACAGCCCCGCGGGGTCGTTGTCGAAATTCAGCGGGAAAATGTCCTGGTATTTCTTTGGCGGATTCTCCGCGTAGGCAATAGTGCCGTCGACGCGCGTGGTGAACCATTCCGGGTGGCTTTGCACCCACGGGTGGTCCGGCGCGGCCTGCAGGGCAAGGTCCAGGGCCACCTCGAGTCCCAGCTCACCGGCCCGCGCCACGAAGGCGTCGAAGTCCTCGAAGGTGCCCAGATCCGGGTGGATGGCGTCGTGGCCGCCCTCGTGGGATCCGATGGCCCATGGCGAACCGGGATCGTGCGGTCCGGCGATCAGGGTGTTGTTCGGCCCCTTGCGGTGCTGGACGCCGATCGGGTGGATCGGCGGCATGTAGATGATGTCAAAGCCCATGGCGGCGACGGCGTCGAGGCGCTGCGCGGCGGTGCGGAAGTTGCCGGAGGTCCATTCCCCCGTGTCGTGGTTGCGCACGGCACCTTCGGAGCGGGGGAAGAATTCGTACCAGGCGCCGGCTCCGGCAAGCTTTCGCTCCACCAGCAGCGGGTAAGGCTCGGATACCGTCACAAGTTCGCGGATGGGCTGGCGTTCGACGACGGCGGCGACGTCGGCGCCGAAGCCGGCGGCGAGGCGTTCCTCGGGTGTCCGGGACGTGTCGGAGAGGACGACGACGGCCATCCGCAGCGTTCTGCGGTCACCGGAGGGGCGGGAGGCGTCTTCGGAGGCTTCGGCCAGCAGGGCGGCACCTTCGGACAGCATGAGCTCGACGTCGATGCCGGCCTCCACCTTGACCTCGGCGTTGTGGTGCCAGGTGCCGTAGCGGTCGTGCCAGGCCTCGATGACGAAGGACCAGTTGCCAGTGGCCGGCGGGGTCAGGAGGCCTTCCCAGCGGTCCGTGCCCATTCCGCGGGGTCCGGGCGGCGGGGCGAGGCGGACCCGCTGCCGCTCTTTGCCGCGGGGGTCGAGCAGGACGGCGCTGACCCCGAGCTGGTCGTGTCCCTCCCGGAACGCGGTGGCTCCCACGACAATGGTTTGGCCCTCGACGGCTTTGGCGGGAAACTTTCCGCCCTCCACCGAAGGCTGCACGGCGGTGATCGGAAAGCGGCCAAATCGAAGGCCATCCGTGATCAGGGCCTTGGGCTTTTGCTTGGACACGGCGCTGGTTCGCGAGTTATTCGTCACAGCCTCGACGTTATCTACAAAACGGCCAGAATGCTAAGGCCTCGAACGTTTTCCGGAGGTTTCCGGTTCTGGTCGGAGTGATATCCGTCATTTACGGGAAAGAATCTTAAAGCAGTTCCGGGGCACCGACTTGTCCGTTAGTGTTTCGCAGGTGAAGGCAATCCGCAGATTTACCGTCCGAACCGTACTCCCGGAGTCGATCCGGCCGCTGGCCCGGCTCGCCACCAATCTCCGGTGGTCCTGGCACCGGCCCACCCGGGAGCTTTTCGAGGGGCTCAACCCCGGGATCTGGGCGGAGAGCGCGCACGACCCCGTGACTTTCCTGGGCCTGGTCAGCCGGGAAGAGCTGCAGCGCCTCGCCGCGGACCAGGACGTGGTGCGGCGCGTCCACGCCGCGGCCGATGATCTCGACCGGTACCTGGAACAGCCGCGCTGGTACCAGAGCCTGGGCGACGGCGCGCCGGCATGCATCGCCTACTTCTCGCCGGAGTTCGGCATCACCGAGGTCCTGCCCCAGTACTCGGGCGGCCTTGGCATCCTGGCCGGGGACCACCTGAAAGCGGCCTCGGACCTTGGCGTGCCGCTGATCGGCGTCGGCCTCCTGTACCAGGCCGGCTACTTTAAGCAGTCGCTCTCCCGGGACGCCTGGCAGCAGGAAACGTACCCGGTCCTCGACCCCGACGGGCTGCCCCTGACGCTCCTGCGCGAGGCCTCCCCGGACGGCAACGGCAAACCGGTCCAGATCTCCCTGCCGCTTCCCCAGGGCCGGCGCCTGCTGGCGCACGTGTGGCGGGCCGACGTCGGACGCGTGCCGCTGCTGCTGCTGGATTCCAACGTTCCGGGCAACGACGAGGCCGCCCGCGGCATCACCGACCGCCTGTACGGCGGCGGCGGAGACCACCGGCTGCAGCAGGAGCTCCTGCTGGGCATGGGCGGGGTCAAGGCGCTGCGGGAGTTCCAGCGGCTCACGGGCGTCCCCGCGCCGGAGGTCTTCCACACCAACGAGGGCCACGCCGGGTTCCTCGGCGTCGAGCGGATCCAGGAATTGATGTCCGGCGCGGCGCCGCTGAGCTGGGAGGAGGCCCTGGCCGCCGGGCGCGCGTCCACGGTGTTCACCACCCACACGCCGGTGCCGGCGGGGATCGACCGCTTCGAAATCTCCCAGATTCAGCACTTCTTCGAAGCCGGCCTCGCCCCGGACGTCCCGGTGGCCAAAATCCTGGACCTGGGCCGCGAGGACTTCGCCGACGGCAACCCGTTCGTGTTCAACATGGCCGTGATGGGGCTGCGGCTGGCCCAGCGGGCCAACGGTGTGGCCAAACTGCACGGCGTGGTCTCGCGCGGGATGTTCTCCGCCCTCTGGCCGGGCTTCGACCACTCTGAAATCCCCATCACCTCCGTCACCAACGGCGTGCACGTCCCCACCTGGGTGGACCCCCGCATCGCCGCGCTGGCGCGGGACCAGTTCGGTGCCGAGGCGGAGGCGCAGGGCCGGTGGGACCTGGCCTACAACGTCACCGACGAGGACCTCTGGGCGTTGCGGCGGGAGATGCGGGTGTCCCTGGTGGAGGATGTCCGGCGCCGGCTCCGGGCCGCGTGGAAGAAGCGCGGCGCGGCCGACGCCGAGCTGGCGTGGACGGACTCCGTCCTGGATCCGGACGTCCTGACCATCGGCTTTGCCCGCCGCGTGCCGACCTACAAGCGGCTGACCCTGATGCTGCGCGACCCGGAACGGCTCAAGGCGCTGCTGCTGCACAAGACGCACCCCATCCAGCTGGTCATCGCCGGGAAGTCCCACCCGGCGGACGACGCCGGCAAGAAGATGATCCAGGACCTCGTCCGGTTCACCGACGACCCCGCCGTGCGGCACCGGATCGCGTTCCTGCCCAACTACGACATCGCCATGGCCCGGACCCTGTTCCCCGGCTGCGATGTGTGGCTGAACAACCCGCTGCGCCCCCTGGAGGCCTGCGGTACCTCCGGCATGAAGGCTGCCCTGAACGGTTCGCTGAACCTCTCGGTCATGGACGGCTGGTGGGATGAGATGTACGACGGCGAGAACGGCTGGGCGATCCCGACCGCCAACAACGACGCCTCCCCGGAGGAACGCGACGACATCGAGGCGGCGGCACTGTACGAGCTGCTCGAAACGCAGGTTGCGCCGAGGTTCTACGGGCTGACCGTGTCCGACGCCGCGGGCGCTGCCGGACCGTCCCAGCCCGGCCCGCAGGCCGTTCCTACGCACTGGGTTTCGATGATCAAGCACACCATGTCCCACCTGGGCCCGGCGGTTTCCGCGGAACGGATGCTCCGGGACTACGTCAACGTCCTGTACCGGCCCGCCGCGATCGCAGGGCGCCACGCTGTGGCGGACAACTACGCCCAGGCCAAGGCCCTGGCGGCATGGAGCTCACGGGTCCGGGCCGCATGGCCGCACATCCAGGTCGAACACGTCGACTCGGTGGGGGTCTCCGAGGACCCGCAGATCGGAGATCTGCTGCAGGTAAATGCGTACGTGGCGCTGCGTGAGCTTTCACCGGACGACGTCTATGTTGAGGTGGCCTACGGCCGGGCCGAGGACACCGACGAGCTGACGGACATCACGGTCGCGGAGCTCAAGGCCGCCGAAGACCTCGGCAAGGGCCGGCACCTCTTCAGCGGCACGCTGGTGATCGACCGTTCGGGGTCCTTCGGCTACACCGTGCGCGTGCTCCCCAAGAACGATGCGCTGGCCTCCAAGGCGGAGCTGGGCCTGATCGTCAACGCCTGACCGTCACCGTGTGGCGTCGTGCGAGCTCTTTTAGAGGCAGACGGCGATGACGTCCAGGCTCTTGCCGGCGTAGCCTTCGGCGTCCTGCAGCGTTTCGCAGATGACGCCGAAGGAGCGGTCCGCGCGGAGCGCGGCGGGCACCTGCCAGATGAACGTGACGGGGGCCTCGCCGTCGTCCGTCACGGCATCCGCGACGTCGTGCAGCGAATCGTGCAGGGCATCCAGGTCCGTGCCGTAGTCCTCGGGGACGTCCAGGAGCTCGCCGAACGTGTCCAGGACCGCCTGCTTGGTGTCGGCGGCGGGGACCACCAGGGCGCGCCGGCCGGCGTCGCCGATTTGCGCCGTGAGTTCTTCGATGGTCCAGGTCTCTGCCGAGTAAATCTTCATGGGGTCCTTAATCTCGAATTATTTAGGTGCGGTAGATATTGATCGTGTTGGCCTGGACGAGGTCGCGCTCACCGGAGGCGACGCGGGCGCCCTGACGCCGGTCATGGAGTTCGGACGTCGTCACGCGGAGTTCGAAGAGCCGGTGCCCGGTGCCGTCCTCATTGCTCAGCCGAGGCAAGGTGACCTTGACGTCGTCGGCGCCGCCGTTGACCACCACGAGGCCGTCGACGTGCCCGTCGTCGGACCCGAGCAGGAGCTGGATCACCCGGTGGCCGGGGTCATGCCACGTGTCGGCGGACATGGGCTGGCCGTCCACATCGAACCAGTGGAAGTAGGACTGGTTGTCACGCGCCGGGTAATCATGCGGCTGGCTGGCCAGAAACTCCTTGCGCAGCCGGATGACGCGCTTGGTGGTGCGCAGCATCGCATGGGATTCCGTGGTGCTGGTCCAGTCGATCCAGGTCAGTGCATTGTCCTGGCAGTAGGCGTTGTTGTTCCCCTGCTGGGTCCGGCAGATCTCGTCCCCGGCGGTGATCATGGGTACGCCCTGGGAAATCATCAGGCAGGCCATCAGGTTCCGCCTGCTTTGGGCGCGCCGGGCGAGGATGTCGCCGTCTTCAGTGGGGCCCTCGAAGCCGTGGTTGTAGCTGCGGTTATCGCCGTGGCCGTCCCGGTTCTGCTCGCCGTTGGCCTCGTTGTGCTTGCGGTCGTAGGCCGTCAGGTCGGCCAGGGTGAAGCCATCGTGGGCCGTGATCAGGTTCAGCGAGGCAAGCCGGGACCGGCCCGAGGACTCGAACAGCCGGGCGGAACCAGAGAGGGCGTCCGCGAGGCGGGCCACCGGGCCGCCGCTGCCGCCGCCGTCGATCGCGGCGCGGTCGGCGAGCCAGAAGCTGCGGACGGCGTCGCGGAAATGATCGTTCCAGTCCACCCACCCGGCGGGAAACCGGCCGGTCTGCCAGCCGCCGTAGCCCACGTCCCAGGGTTCGGAAATCAGCTTGACGCCGGACAGGACCGGATCGGCTCCCACGGCGACGAGGAAGGGGTGCCGCGGATCGAACTCGTTGGCGCTGTTGCGGCACAGCGTGACGGCGAGGTCAAAGCGGAACCCGTCGATGTGGAACTCGCTCACCCAGTAGCGCAGGGAATCCAGCACCAGCTGCACGACGCGGGGTTCGCCGAAGTTCAGGCTGTTGCCGCAGCCCGTGGTGTCCACGTACCTGCCGTGGCCGTCGTTGCGGTAGTACTGCATCTCGCCCAGGCCGCGGAAGCTCAGGGTGGGGCCGTCTGTGCCGCCCTCGGCGGTGTGGTTGTACACGACGTCGAGGATGACCTCGAGCCCGGCGGCATGCAGCAGCTTGACCATGCCCTTGAACTCGTCCTGGACCGCGTGGGCGCCGGCGGCCTGGGCGGCCTCGGTGGCGTAGCCGGGATGCGGGGCGAAGAACGCGGCCGTGTTGTAGCCCCAGTAGTTCGTCAGCCCGAGCTGCTGCAGGTGCGGCTCGTCCACGTGGAAATGCACGGGCAGGAGCTGGACCGCCGTGACGCCCAGCGAGATCAGGTGCTCGATCATGGCCGGGTGGGCCATCCCGGCATACGTCCCCTGCAGGTCCTCCGGAATATCCGGGTGCAGCTTCGTCTGGCCGCGGACGTGGGCCTCGTAAACGATCGTGTTGCGCCACGGGACCCGCGGGCTGCGGTCCAGACCCCAGTCAAAGTCGTTACCGACCCGGACGCTGGTGATCAGCCCCTCGCGTTCGTCGACGGCCCGGCCGTAGGGGTCCATCAGCAGCGGCTGCTCGCCGGCGGCATCGAAATCCGTGGCGGGCATGGACAGCGGGAGGGCCTCGTGTTCCGGGGAGGACCGGAAGCCATAGCGCGAGCCGGCGGGAATGCCCTCAACAATTCCGTGGTGGACGCCGTCGGTGACGTTGGGCAGGGTCTTCACCTGCCAGGTTCCCCCGGGCGCCTGATATTCGATCTCCAGCGTGGTTACGCCGGGCGCGTAGACGGCCACGTTGGCGAACGCGCCCCGGGGATCGTCCACTGCCGGCGACCCGGTATGTGGAACGCTGATCCCCAGCGGAAACGCCCGCGAAGCGTCTACGGTGGAAGCGGTATCTATGTAAGACATAACCATTGCTTAAAGCTTAGCCGGGCCAGACAAATGGCCCCCGTTTTCGTTTTCATGACGTTTTGCAGTGTACGGACCGCCGCACTGCATACTGTAATGGAGCGCCGAGTTGGAGGTAATTGTGCGCGTTGCACTAGCCCAAATCATTACCGGCCGTGACGTGGCCGCAAACCTGGACCTCGTGGACGCCTACGCGCGCCAGGCCAAGGCCGGCGGCGCGGACCTCGTGGTATTCCCGGAAGCCACCATGCGGGCCTTCGGCAATTCGCTCCTGGATATCGCAGAGCCGCTGGACGGCCCGTGGGCATCCCGCGTCCGTGACCTCGCCGCAGAGCTCGGCCTGGTGATCGTCGCCGGCATGTTCACTCCCGGCACCGCCGGAGACGGCGCCAAGGTGCGCAACACCCTGCTGGTCACCGGCCGCGGCCTCGAGGCCAGCTACGACAAGATCCACCTGTTCGATGCTTTCGGTTTCGCCGAGTCGGACACGGTTGACGCCGGCACGGCCCCCGTCACCTTCGAGCTCGACGGCGTGACGTTCGGCCTCGCCACGTGCTACGACGTCCGTTTCCCGGACCTGTTCACGGAAAACGCGGACCTCGGCGCCGACGTCAACATTGTGTGCGCCTCCTGGGGCTCGGGCCCCGGCAAGGCCGAGCAGTGGAAGCTCCTGGCCCGCGCCCGCGCCTTGGACTCCACCACCCTGATTCTCGCCTGCGGCCAGGGCGACCCCGCCAGCGTGGGTCACCCGGTCAAGGGTTCCGCCCCCACCGGCGTCGGGAACTCCGTGGTGGTCTCCCCCATGGGAGATGTCCTCGAAGAGCTCGACGGCGCCCCCGGACTGCTGTTCGCTGACCTGGACACCGCCGCGGTCCAGGAAGCCCGCACCAAACTCCCGGTCCTGGCCAACCGCCACAAGTTCTAAGTCACTATCGGCCAAGTTCGCAATGGTTACGTCCCGCGGTCACCAACCGCCGGGCGGGTTCAGCCAAAGACCCTCCCTCACTTTTGGCACGTTAAACGGAAACGCTCCACCACGTTTCGCACGTTTAACCGAAGCGCTCCCCCACAAGAAGTGAGGGAGCGCTTAGCCGTTTACCGCGAAAGGTGAGGGAGCGTTTGACGTTTTACGACCAAAGGTGAGGGAGCGTCGGAGACGGGACCGGAGTTTTGCTAAGGAGCGCATCGCCGACCGGAACCGAGTAAGGCCGCCTGCGGCCGCTCGAGGACTACTTTGCGGCGCGCTGGCGGGAGATTTCGTAGAGGGAGATGCCGACGGCCATGGAGGCGTTGAGGGATTCCATGGCGGAGTCGATCGGGATGGAGACGATCTGGTCGCAGTTTTCGCGGACCAGGCGGCTCAGGCCCTTGCCCTCGGACCCGACGACGATGCATACCGGTTCGGTGGCCAGGGTGAGCTCGGGCAGCGAGACGTCGCCGTCGCCGTCGAGCCCCAGGACGTAGATCCCCATGTTCTTGAACGCCTTGAGCGTGTTGTTCAGGTTGGCCGCGCGGGCGACGGGGACGCGGACGGCCGCACCGGCGCTGGTCTTCCATGCCGAGGCGGTGACGCCCACGGAGCGGCGCTCCGGGACGACGACGCCATGGCCGCTGAATGCCGAGACGGAGCGAATGATCGCGCCGAGGTTTCGGGGATCGGTGATGCCGTCGAGCGCGACGAAGAGCGGGGCGTTGGCTACGTGGCCCTTCTTCCAGGCCTCGAGGGTTTCTTCGGCGAGCTCGTACGCGTCCTGGTATTCGTACGGCGGGATCTGCAGCACGAGGCCCTGGTGGATGGCGTCGTCGGTCATCCGGTCGAGCTCGGGCTTGCCGGTTTCCATCAGCGGGATGCCGCGTTCGGCGGCCAGCTTCAGGGATTCCTTGACGCGGTCGTCCATTTCGATGCGGACGGCGACGTGCAGAGCCTTGGCCGGGATGCCGGCGCGCAGGGCTTCGACCACCGAGTTGCGCCCGGTGACGACCTCTTCGGTGGCGCGCCCCTTGGGACCGGAGCGGCCGGTGCGGGCGGCGGCGCTGGTAGTGCGGCTTCCGCTGGCGCGCTTGGCCTCGGAGCGTTCGGCGAGCTGCTTGTTCTTGAACGCCTTGTGGTAGGGGCGGTCCTCCGCCTTCGGCGTGGGGCCCTTGCCCTCCAGAGCCTTGCGGCCGTGACCGCCGGTTCCGACGGAGGGGCCCTTCTTCAATTTGACCGAGCGGCGACCGTTGTTGGCCATGAGTTTCACCCTTTAAATACGCGATTCGTTGACAAGTCTGACTTCCAGTCTACTGACTCGAGTAAAATCCACGATTTCGGGGTGGCCCGGAAGGGACGACGGCGGCCCACTTCACCGGCCGCCGGCAACGGGGTTTAGCCGCGCTTGAGGCTCCAGCTCGCCCCGTCCGGGCCGTCCTCGACGACGACGCCGGCAACCGCCAGCGTGTCCCGGATGGCGTCGGACGCTTCCCAGTCCTTGGCGGCCCGGGCGTGGGCGCGCGCCTCCAGCTGAGCCTCGACCAGGACGCCAAGGGCGGTGTTGGCTTGGTCGTCGGCCGCCGGCGTTGCGGTGGCGTTGAGGCCGAGGACGTCCAGCATGGCGGTGACGGTGGCCAGCGCCAGACCCGCGGCGTCGAGGTCGCCGTCGGTGAGAGCCGTGTTGCCGGCCCGGACGGTCTCGTGGAGCACTGCCAGTGCCTGCGGGACGTTGAGGTCATCGTCCATGGCCACCCCAAAAGCTTCCGGAACAGAACCAGCGGACGCATCCGATCCCGGGTCGGGCAAGACCCTGCTTGCGCGGCTGAGGAAGCCGTCGATCCGCTCGACGGCGGCAGCCGCCTCCTGCAGGGACGTCGGCTGGTAGTCCAGGACCGAACGGTACTGCGCCTGCCCGAGGTAGTACCGGACAACGCGCGGCGGGGCGATCTCGAGCATCTCCGTCGGGCTCACGGTGTTGCCGATGGACTTGGACATTTTCTCGCCGGCGTAAGTGACCATCCCGTTGTGCATCCAGAAGTTGGCGAAGCCGTGGCCTGCCGCCTGTGACTGCGCCATTTCGTTTTCGTGGTGCGGGAAGCGCAGGTCCAGGCCGCCGCCGTGGATGTCGAACTCGGTGCCAAGGTATTTGGTGACCATCGCGGAGCATTCGAGGTGCCAGCCCGGGCGGCCGGCGCCCCACGGCGAAGCCCAGCTCGCCGTCGTCGGCTCCCCGTCCTTGTAGCCCTTCCACAGCGCGAAGTCGCGGGGGTCCTTCTTGCCGCGGGGGTCCGCGTCCGGGGCGCCCTGCATGTCGTCGAGTTTCTGCCGCGTCAGCGAGCCGTACTTGGACCAGGAACGCACGTCGAAGTAGACGTCGCCGGAGTCGTCCAGGGCCGGGTAGGCGTGGCCTCGGTCGATCAGCTGCTGGATGAGGGCGTGCATTTCCGGGATGTGGCCGGTAGCGCGGGGCTCATAGGTGGGGCGGGAGACGCCCAGGGTGTCATAGGCCTTGAGGAATTCCTGCTCGTAGCGGTAGGCCAGGGCCCACCATTCCTCGTTGCGCAGGGCCCCGGGCTCGTCCTCAAAGTCGGCGCCGAACGAGGCGGCCGACTTGGCAAGGATCTTGTCGTCGATGTCGGTGACGTTGCGGACTGCCGTCACCCGGAAGCCGCGGTACTGCAACCAGCGGGTCAGCTGGTCGAACGCGATGGCCGAGCGGATGTGGCCGACGTGTGGCATGCCCTGGACGGTGGCTCCGCAGTAGTACAGGCTCACCTTGCCAGGTACCAGGGGGACGAAGTCGCGGACTTCGGCGGATGCAGTGTCGTAAAAGCGCAGGGTCACCGCTCCAGATTAGCCGATGGCGCTCCAGGGCCTGACCCGCGGCTTTGCCGGCACGGCGCAGACCGGCAGGCAGGCCGCCGGGGACCGCCGGTGCGGTGACCTACTTGCAGTATTGGCCGATCTTGTTGATCTGCTCCGTGAGCTGGGCCGTCTGTTGGTCCGTCTTGGTTCCCGTTGGGCTCGCCGCAACCTGCTTCATGATCTCGGCCATCTGATGGATCGGGGCGCCCACCTCCGGCGCTACCTTGTCCGCAACCTCCTGGTAGTGCTGGCCAATCTGCCCTGCCTGCTCCTTCGCGCTCCCGGAGGGCACGAAGGTGTCGGTGTTGAGGAACTTGCAGCTTTCCTCGACGCTCAATTTCGGCGTGGCGCTGGGTGCCGTCGTCGAGCCGGCACAGCCGCTCAGCATGGTCCCTGCCACGAGTACGACGGCGGTCAGCAGCTTTTTCACGGCGGGTCTCCTGGCGATTCGGAACGGGAGGTCACGGTCGGGTCTTCCCCCTCAAGCGTAGGGGACCGGGGCCAGCAGTGTTCAAAGTGATTAACCGGCCGCTTAGCCGGCTGGGTAGACG
>Ga0207683_10002076_pt1 | contig 17689 bp, 16 predicted proteins | sample KBSM73metaG_FD_184333 | JGI IMG/M metagenome (GOLD analysis project Ga0207683, IMG submission 184333) | Miscanthus rhizosphere microbial communities from Kellogg Biological Station, Michigan, USA - KBS M7-3 metaG (SPAdes) (version 2) | ecosystem: Host-associated > Plants > Roots > Rhizosphere >... | reverse complement strand
CCGTCTCGCCGTCTCCGCGGCCCGGCTGCGCCAGGTGGAGCTCGGCTACCTCTGGACCATGCGTTTCGCGATCGCGGCGGCGTGCCTGCTCCTTTTCCTGATCGGCTCCGCGGCGTCCCGCCGCTTTTCGCAGCCGATCGCCGATCTCACGCGGAGCGCCTCGGCGATCGCGGCGGGCGACTTCGCGCGGGACCTGCCCCGCACCGGAGGCGAGGAGGTCCAGATGCTGTCCTCGGCCGTCCAGCGCATGAAGGACTCCCTCAACACCGCCCTCGAGCGGGCCGAAGGCGAGCGCCGGCTCGCAGCGATGGTCTTCGAGACGCTGCCCGACGGCCTCGTCGTGGTCGATGCGAAGCTGCGCGTGCTCGAGTCGAACGGACGCTTCGCGGTCATGGCGGGCGTGCCGGCCCCCGCCGGCCGCGGGGTCTACGAGCTGCTGCGCGAGAAACCTCTCTACGAGTGCTTCGAAACGACGGTCCGCACCGGGGAGACCTCGGAGCGGACGGTGCGCCTGCCCGACGACCGCATCTGGCAGGTCGCGGTCGCCCCGCTGCCGGACGGGCATCGGGCCGCCGCCGTCGGCGTGCTGCGCGACGTCTCGCGGCTGGAAAAGACCGAGTCCATGCGCCGGACGTTCGTGGGCGACGTCTCGCACGAGCTGCGGACGCCGATCGCGTCAATCGCGGCGGCGGCGGAGACTCTGGCCGAGGGCTCGCCCGACAAGACCGAGACGGCCGAGCTTCTGGGCCTCATCCGGCGCCAGTCCGACCGGATGCGCGAGCTGATCGACGATTTGATGGACCTGGCGCAGATCGAGAGCGGCGCGGTGCCGCTGGTTCGCGAGGAAATCCCGCTCCACGAGCTGCTCTCGGAGGTGGCGGAGGACCTCGGTTCCTCGGCGAGGGACCGTCGCGTCGACGTCCGTGTCGTCGGGGACGTGTCGGTGTCCGCCGTCGGAGACCGGCGGCGGGTCGGCCAGCTCGCCCGCAACCTCATCGACAACGCGATCAAGTTTTCGCCGGAGGGCGCCCCGGTCGTGGTCCGCGTCGGGCGCCAGGCCGGCCGCGCCTGTTTTTCGGTGGAAGACCTCGGGCCCGGGATTCCAAAAGCCGAGCGCGACAAGATCTTCCAGCGCTTCTACCAGGTCGACCGGTCGCGCTCCAAGCTGCGGCCCGGCTCGGGCCTGGGTCTGGCGATCGTCAAGCACATCGCCCAGCTCCACGGCGCCGCGGTCGACGTGGAGGGCGAGGTCGGCGAGGGCTCGACGTTCCACGTCCGGTTCCCGGCCGTGGCGTGAGGATCCCGGTCCTGAAGTTTCGGGGAAGCCGGCCGTAAGGACCGCCTGAAGTCCTGCGATAGGATGGCGCCGCTCCCCGGGGGGCGCGCATGCTCAACCTCCTGCCCAAAGACGAGAAATATTTCGAGCGCTTCACCGAGCTCGCGATCCGCATCGACGAGGCGGCCAAGATCCTGTCCCGTTTCTTCGAGGGCCAGGCCGCGGTCGGCGCCGTGGCCGACCAGGTCAAGCGGCTCGAGCACGAGTGCGACGAGATCTCCCACGAGATCCTGCGAGGCATCGATCGGACGTTCATCACCCCCATCGACCGCGAAGACATCCACCAGCTCGCCGTGCGGCTGGACGACGTCATCGACCTCATCGACGGCACGGTCCGCCGCCTCTCCCTCTTCAAGATCGCCGCCCCGACGCCCCTGTCCCGCTCGCTTTCGAAGGTCGTCGTTCAGACGACCGGCGAGCTCGTCGAGGCGGTCTCGCGCCTGCGGACGCAGAAGGGCGTGATGGAGCGCTGCATCCGCATCAAGCAGCTCGAGAACGAGGCCGACGTCGTGTACCACGACGCGATCGCATCCCTCTTTGCCGAGGAGCTTCCGGCGATCGAGGTCATCAAGTGGAAGGACGTGTACGACACCATGGAGCGCACGGTGGACTCGTGCGTCGTCGTCGCCCACGTGCTCGAAAGCGTCGTCCTCAAGCATTCCTGAGACGCAGTCCGGCGTTCGCTTCGTCCCATGATCTACGTCCTCTTCATCATCGCGATCGCCCTGGTCTTCGACTTCATCAACGGGATGCACGACTCCGCGAACTCGATCGCGACGGTCGTGTCGACGCGCGTGCTCTCGCCCTTCACGGCCGTCTTCTGGGCGGCGTTCTTCAATTTCGTGGCCGCGTTCCTCTTCGGGACCGCCGTCGCAAAGACGATCGGGTCCGGCCTCATCGACATCACCATCGTCAATTCGGATGTCGTGCTGGGCGGCCTGCTCGGGGCGATCACCTGGAACCTCGTCACCTGGTACTTCGGCCTGCCGTCCTCGTCCTCCCATGCCCTGATCGGCGGCTACGCCGGGGCGGCGGTGGCGCGCGTCGGCATCGGCGCGATCGTTCCCGGCATGGCCTGGGTCAAGACGCTCGCCTTCATCGTGCTGTCGCCGCTGATCGGCATGGTCGTCGGGTGGGCGCTGATGATCGCCGTCTCGTGGATCTTCCACAAGACGCCGTATGGCACGGTGGACCGCTGGTTCCGGCGCGCCCAGCTCGGCTCGGCGGCCGCGTTCTCGCTGTCTCACGGGACCAACGACGCCCAGAAGACGATGGGCATCATCGGGGGGCTTTTGGTCGCGAACCAGCACCATTTCGCGGACCCGGCCTCGCGCCTCCACTGGATGCACCTGCCGGATCTGAAGGTCGTGCCGTGGTGGATCATCCTCTCCGCCCATGCGGCGATCGGCCTCGGCACGCTCACGGGCGGCTGGCGCATCGTGCGCACGATGGGGAGCCGCATCACGAAGCTGAAGCCGTTCTCGGGCTTCTGCGCCGAGACGGGCGCGGCGGCCACCGTCATCGCAGCGTCGGTGTGGGGCATCCCGGTCTCGACGACGCACACGATCACCGGTGCGATCATCGGCGTCGGCGCGACCCAGAGGTTCAGCGCCGTCCGCTGGGGCGTGGCCGGACGCATCGTCTACGCCTGGGTGCTGACCATCCCCATGGCCGCGGCGATCGGGGCCCTGAGCTACGGCATTCTCCACGCCATCAACCGGTAACCCGAAGGCTCTTCGTGGCATCCTGAAAGGGATGAAGAAAAGCCGCTTCGCCCTGTGGGCCGTCGCCGTGCTGGCGCTCTTTCCGGCCGTCGCCTCCGCGAGGCCGGCGACACAGCCAGACTCCGCCGCGTTCGACGCCGTCCTCGCGGAGCGGGCACGGAACGGAGGCTTCGACTACCGGGGCGCGACGGGACAGGACAAGAAGCGCCTCGGGGCCTATCTCTCGAACCTCGGCGATGCCGATCCCGCCGTCATGAGCCCGGACGAGCGGAAGGCGTTTCTGATCAACGCCTACAACGCCATGGCGATCGCGGTGGTCCTCGAGCGTTATCCCGTGGCTTCGATCCGGGACATCGACGGAGCCTTCAAGTCCATCCGCAAGCGCATCGGGAAAGAGATGCTCACGCTCGACGACATCGAAAACCGTCTTCGCGACATGCGCGACGCCCGGATCCACTTCGCGATCGTGTGCGCGTCGAAGTCCTGCCCGCCGCTGGCCCCGAAGGCGTACCGGGCCGAGGGTCTCTCCGCGGCCCTCGACGCTCAGGGCCGGGCGTTCGTGAACGACCGGACGAAGAACCTCCTCGACCGCGCGGCAAATCGGCTCGCCCTTTCGAAGATCTTCGACTGGAACCGCAAGGAGTTCGAGCGCGACGGCGGCTCACTCCCGGGGTATGTCGCCAGGTTCGCCGCGGAACCTTCGCTGGCAAGCTGGGTCGGAACGTTTCCGAAGCCCCCTGAATTCCTCGAGTACGACTGGGCGCTCAACCAGCCCTGAAAAATCGCCTCTCCGGAAGAAAAAAAGAAAGCCCCCCGTCTCACCGGGGGGCTCGAAGGAGGAGATCTGTGTGCCTGCCTTCTCATACGGAGGAGGCCCCGGGTTTGTTGAGGCGTCGATGCGGCCGAAAAACGACTGCGTTCCGTATATTTTGGGCACCTTGATCCGCCTGATCCTCAAGCCCGGCCGGGAAACGTCGGTTCTCCGACGGCATCCCTGGCTGTTCTCCGGGGCCGTGGCGTCTCTGGAAGGGGACGGATCTGACGGCCACGCCGAAATTCTCGATGCCGCCCGACGGCCGCTCGCACGCGGCGCCTACTCGGCGGGCTCGCAGATCGTGGCCCGACTGTGGACGTTCCGCGGCGGAGCCGACGAGCGAGCGCCGGATGCCGCGCTCTTTCGGGAGCGCTTTGCCGCAGCCCGACGCCTCCGCGAAGAAGTCCTGCCGCCCGAGACCACGGGTTTCCGCGCGGTGAACTCGGAAGGGGACCTTTGCCCCGGCGTCCTCCTCGACGTCTACGGAGAGACGGCGGTTCTCGAGCTGCTGACCGCGGGCACCGAGGCCTGGCGCGCGGATCTCGAAGCCGCGGCGCGCACCGTGTTCTCTCCGCCGCACCTGCTCGTGCGTGAGAGCGGCGCCGCCCGGGACGCCGGAAAGACCGACGTCCGCGCTCCCGGCTCCGAGCCGGCGCTCGTCCCGTTTCTCGAGAACGGGCTGCGCTTCGTGGCGGACCTCGCCGCCGGGCAGAAGACGGGGTTTTTCCTGGACCAGCGCGACAACCGGGCGCGCCTGCGGGCGCTCGCCCGGGGGAAGACGGTGCTGAACCTCTTCTCCTACTCGGGCGCGTTCTCGGTGGCGGCGCTCGCGGCCGGCGCGGCCCGCGCGGTCGACGTGGATTCTTCGGAAGCCGCCCTCGCGCTCGCCCGGGAGAACCGCCGGGCGAACGGGCTCGCCGCTCCGGACGAGGACTTCGTGGCGGCCGACGTCTTCGACGACGTGCGGCGGCGCGTCGCGGAAGGACAGCGCTTCGACGTCGTGGTGTGCGACCCGCCGGCCTTCGCGAAGAAGCGCGCGGACGTCGACCGCGCCGCGCGCGGCTACAAGGACGTGAATCGGCTGGCCATGAGCCTGGTCGCGCCGGGCGGATGGCTGCTGACGTGCTCCTGCTCGGGACTGGTGGATGCGGATCTTTTCCAGAAGATCGTTTTCTCAGCGAGTGTCGATGCGCGCGCGCCGTTTTCGATCGTCGCCCGCCAGGGAGCCGGGGCCGATCACCCGGTTTCGCTGGACTGTCCCGAAGGCGAGTACCTCAAGGGAATCTGGCTGCGCCGTCTGCAATAATGTCGAGCATGGTGACGCCCCTTTTCGCCCTGATGCTCGCGGCGACGACGCCGGTGATCGAAACGAAGCCGGCTGTGTTTCATCCGAACCGTCCAAAGACGGCCGTGACTCAGGTCGCCCCGGCGCTCGGGCGCGCGGCGGCGAGCCTCCCGGCCGAAGCGCGCCACGACCTGCCGGCGCTCTCGGCCGTGGAAAGAGCCCGTCTGACCTCGAAAGACGCGCGCGGAGGAGTGCGCCGCAAGCGTCCCGCTGAGAAAGTCGGTATCGAACGGACTCTGCCGGCGCGCGTCGGATTCGCGGGCCTGCCTTTCGATCTCGGCTCCGGAGGAGCTCGGGCCGCCTCGGGCGGCGACTTCGAACGTACGCCGGACGGCCGCCTGACGTGGACGGCGGCCTTCTCCTCGGAGGGCGCCGGCGCGCTGCGCCTGCACATCGCGGAAGCGTCGCTGCCGGCGGGCACCCGCGTCTACGTGTATTCGGCGACCGGCGAAACCTACGGACCGTACACGTTCGACCACGGAACGCGGCCCGAGGGTTTCTGGACGAACACGATCTTCGCCCCCGAAGTCTTCCTCGAAGTCCAGTTCCCCGCAGGCGCCGCGGCCGGCTTTGGAGACGCCCGGCTCGCGGTCTCATCGATCATCCACCTCGAGCATCCCGGCTTCGCGCCCGGTGCCGGATCGGGGACGTACCGGACGAAGGCCCAGCAGTGCTTCGTCGACGCGGCCTGCGTGACGCCGGCGGAGTTTCCGGCGATCGAGGACGCGAAGCTCGGCGTCGCGCAGCTCACGTTCGTGGACGGCGGCTCCGCGTTCGTCTGCACCGGCGGGCTTCTCAACTCGACGCCCGAGACTTTCGTGCCGTACCTGCTGACCGCGAACCACTGCTTCTCGACCCAGGCCGCGGCGACGTCGCTCGAGTCTGTCTGGCAGTACGTGCGCGCCTCGTGCAACGGGCCGGAGCCCAGTCCCTTCGGTTTCCCGCGCACGCTCGGATCCACGCTGCGCGCGACGGGGGAGACGAGCGACTTCACCCTGGTCGAGCTCGACGAGGATCCTCCCGACGGCAGCCTCTTCTTCGGCTGGACGACGGCGGACGTGACGCAGAACGACGGAACAATCCTCTATCGGCTGAGTTGTCCCGACGGCCGTCCGCAGTTTTTTACCGAGGAGAGCATCACGGCAATCCCGACGCCGGTGGAATGCTTCGATGCGCCTCAGGGACCTTTTGTCTACGAGAAGGATGTGGTCGGAGGCACGGGTGGAGGCAGCTCGGGCTCCCTGGTGTATCTCGGGAGCCTGCAGGTCGTGGGGCAGCTGGGCGGGGCGTGTGGGAACGACCCCTCGGACGACTGCGCCGTCCTCGAGAACTCCTCGATCGACGGCGCGTTCCATGTCTCCTTTCCGAGCCTCGAGCCCTTCATCGCGCCGGGCGGGCCGGGCGCCTGCGTCGCCAGCCCGACGACGCTGTGCCTGAACGGCGGCCGGTTCGAGGTCACGGTGGACTGGGCGACCAATACCGGAAACACGGGCGCCGGCCAGGGCGTGCCGCTGACGTCCGACTCCGGCTACTTCTGGTTCTTCAACGCTGCCAACATCGAGCTCGTCGTCAAGGTGCTGCAGGCCTGCTCGACCAACCAGCACTTCTGGGTCTTCGCGGGCGGCCTCACGAACGTCGAGGTCGTCATGACGGTGACCGACACCCACACGGGCGTCCAGAAGATCTACGCGAACCCGCTCGGGACGGCCTTCGTGCCCCTTCAGGATACGGGCGCGTTTGCGTGCCCCTGAGGCGAAACCACCATGCGAGTTACCGCCGGCCTGCGGCCGGCGTGGGTTAACGCCGGGGGGATAACGCCGGACGCGTCCGGCGTTGCATACTGCCGAGGGTCTGGCCTTTGGTGGTCGGCTCGCCTCCGGTGGTCGGCTAGCTGCCCGTGACACAGGCGGCGCCGCGCGGCGTCGCCATCCTCGGCCCGGCGCCCCCGGACCGCGGCGGCATCGCGCGCGAGACGGCGCTTCTCGCCGCGGAGCTCGGTCGCCGAACACCGACGGCGTGGTTCACGTTCTCGCGGCGCTATCCCCGCTGGCTCGACCCCCGCCGTTTCGACGTTGATCCGGGTCTGCCCGAGTCGTCGGCGATGCGGATGCTCGACTACGCGGCGCCCGGATCGTGGAACCGGACGGCCGAGGCGATCGTCTCCCGCGGGCCGGAGGCCCTGATCGTCCCGTGGTGGACGGCCTTCTGGGGCCTGCCGTTCCGGGCGGTCTTCCGGCGCGTGGCGCGCCTGTCGCCGGCGACGCGGCGCGTCCTTCTCTGCCACAACGTGGAGGATCACGAGGGAGGGGCGCTCCGCAAGTTCCTGGCGATGGGAGCGTTTCTGGCGGCGGACGGATTCGTCGTCCACGCCGCGGCGGATCGCGCCCGCCTCGAACGCCTCGCGCCGGGTCGTCCGTCCGTCGTGCTCGCGCACCCGACCGCCGCACTCATCCCGCCGCCGGACAGCCGCGAGGAGGCTCGGCGAAAGCTCGGTCTCTCGGTGTCGGAGCCTCTCGTCCTGTTCCTCGGGCTGGTTCGCCGCTACAAGGGCGTAGACCTCCTGCTCGAGGCCGCTCCGGAGATCGTCCGCCGCACGCGGGCTACGATCGCGATCGTCGGCGAAGTCTTTCCGGACGCGCGCGAGCTGCTGCGGCGGGCCGAGGCGAGCCCGGTGCGGGATCGGATCCAGTGGAAGGACTCCTACGTCTCCGAGGAGGAGATGACCCTCTGGCTCGCGGCCTGCGACGTCGTTGCCCTGCCGTATCGCGCCATCTCCGGGAGCGGGATCGCGGCGCGCGCCTTCGCGGCGGGACGGCCGGTGGCGGCCGCGGCGGTCGGCGGCCTCGCGGATGCGGTCGAGCCGGGCAGCACGGGCGAGCTCTTTCCGCCCGGCGACTCTGCGGCGCTCGCGCGCGCGGTCGAAACCGTGCTCGCACGCGGCGATGACGCATATGCCCCGGGGCTCGCGCGCGCGGCCGAGCGCGCCTCCTGGCCCCTGTACGTCGACGCGCTGCTGAAATTCATCGTCGATCTCCGCTCCCGCTAGCTCTCGTCCCGGCCTCCGGCCTCCAGTCTCCTGCCTCCGGCTCTGCCCGATATACTCCGGGGTCGCATGAACCTCGACCTGAATGAGGAGCAGCAGCTTCTCCGGGACTCGGTCCGCGCCTTCGCCGAAGAGGTGGTCCGGCCGCGGGCCGCCGTCATCGATCAGACGGGCGAGTTTCCGAAGGACCTCTTCAGCGCCGCGGGCGAGCTGGGTCTCGCCGGCGTGGCCGTGCCGACGGAGTACGGCGGTTCGGGGATGGACGTCGTCTCCTACGCGATCGTGATCGAGGAGATCTCCCGCGTCTGCGCGAACATGGGCGTGATCCTGTCGGTCAACAACTCGCTCGTTTGCGATCCGATCGAAAAGTTCGGCAACGAGGACCAGAAGAAGAGGTTCCTGACGCCGCTCGCACGCGGTGAGAAGTTGGGCTGCTTCGCCCTGACCGAGCCCGACGCCGGATCGGATGCCGGCAACCAGAAGACCCGCGCCGTGCGGGAAGGCGACGCGTACCGGATCTCGGGCCAGAAGGTGTTCATCACCTGCGGTCAGGCCGCCGACGTCTGCCTTCTCTTCGCCATGACGAACCCCGAGAAGAAGACCCGCGGCATCTCGGCCTTCCTCGTGGACGCCTCCTCGCCCGGCTTCGACCGCTCCCGCCACCAGGTCAAGCTCGGCGTCAACGCGTCGGGCACGGTCGAGATCTTCCTGACCGACGTGCTCGTTCCCGCGGCCGACCGGCTCGGGGAAGAAGGCGAAGGCTTCAAGATCGCGATGACGACGCTCGACGGCGGCCGCATCGGGATCGCGGCCCAGGCCGTCGGCATCGCGCAGGAAGCCTTCGAGGCGGCGGTTTCGTACTCCCGGGCGCGCAAGGCCTTCGGCCGCCCGATCGCCGACTTCCAGGCGCTGCGCTTCTACCTCGCGGACATGGCCACCGACGTCGACGCGGCGCGGCTGCTCACGCGCAAGGCGGCGGCGGCGAAGCAGGAAGCGAAGACCTCGGGCGGCCGGTACTCGATGGAGGCCGCGGTCGCAAAGCTCTTCGCGGCCGAGATGGCCCAGCGGGTCACCACGAAGGCGCTCCAGATGCACGGCGGATACGGGTACACCAAGGAATACCCGGTCGAGCGAAACTTCCGCGACGCGCGCATCACCGAGATTTATGAAGGCACCAGCGAGATCCACCGCCTGATCATCGCCCGCGAGATTTTCCGCGACAGCGGGCTCGCGATCGGCTGAGCCGGCCGCCGGGAAGGACGAAGAGAACTTCATGGGCCAGACGCGCATGTTCCGGGACCGCGTGGTCTCGATGGAACAGACCCTCGAAGGGGGGGAGAAGCATCTTCCCCTGCTCAAGGACATGTGCCGGGAGGCACTCCCCGGCTTCGAGTATGCCGAGCATGCCCTCGACCACGAGCGCGATCTCTTCGTCATGGAGCTGCGCGGCCCGGACGGTTCCGCCAAGAAGATCGCGTGGACGCGGATGGTCCTTTTCGACGCCGAACGGATCCCGACCCTGACGGGCGATCCGGCGGCGGTTCTGCGCGGAAAGATCGTCGATTTCCTGAAGGCCCACGCGACGCGAACCGAAATCGTGGTGACGTTCCGGCATCTCGAGGAGGGATGGATCGACACGCCCGAGCCGCGGCGCGAAGGCGGTGGGCGCCGCCGCCGGCGCGGAGGACGCGGCGGAGGACGGGGAGGCGAGCGTGGCGGCCAGGAACGGCGTCCCGGAGCACCTGCTCCGGCAGCCTCCGGCGGCGACCGCCGGTCGGCGGGCCCGAGACCTCCGTCGGGAGACCCGAGACCCCCGTCGCGAGGCCCGAGACCCGCGTCGGGAGGCCCCAGACCCGCGTCGGGAACTGCTCCGGGCCCGCAGCGGGGCGGCGGGCGGCCGCCGACGCCGAGCGCGGCGAGCGGGGCCGGGGGACGTCCGCCGATGCCCGCGAGCGGAGCTGGCGGCGCCGGCGACGGCGCACCGGGAGACGCGGCTGCCAAGCGCCGCCGCCGATTCCGCCGCCGTCGGCGCGGAGGCCGCGGACCCGGAGGCGGGGGCAATCCGGGAGGTTCCGGTCCGGCGAATCCCGGCGCTGGCGGAGCGCCGCGGACGTGAACTTCGCTCCGACGGAAGATCAGACACAGATCCGCAACTCCGTGCGCGAATTCGCCGAGCACCGGATCGCGCCGGGAGTGGCGGAGCGCGAGAGAACGGGCACGTTTCCAGCCGAGGTCCTCGCGGGTCTCGCCGGGATGGGTATCCTCGGCATGATGGTCCCGGAGGAGTACGGCGGCGCCGGGGCCGACGCGCTTTCCTACATCTTCGCCATCGAGGAGCTCGCGCGCGTCTGCGCATCCACCGCCGTGATCGTCTCGGTCAACAACTCCGTCGTGTGTTACCCGATCTGGAAGTTCGGCAGCGAACGCCAGAAGACCACGATCCTCCGGGAGCTCGCGTCCGGCGAGGCGCTCGGGGCCTACGCGCTGACCGAGCCGCAGTCGGGCTCGGATGCCGCGAACCAGAAGACGCGGGCCGTCCGGGACGGGAGCGGGTACGTCCTTAACGGGGCGAAGGCCTGGATCACGAACGCCGGCGTGGCGAAGTGGTACGTCGTCATGGCCATGACGGACGCGGAGGCCGGCACCCGCGGCATCACCGCTTTCCTGGTCTCTTCCGAGGATCCCGGGGTCCGCGTGGGAGCGGCCGAAGACAAGATGGGATTGCGAGCCTCCAAGACGGCGTCGGTCTTCCTCGAGGACGTCCGTGTGCCGGACGAGCGGCGTCTCGGAGGAGAGGGTGAAGGATTCACCATCGCGATGACGACGCTCGACCACTCCCGGATCGGGATTGCGGCGCAGGGCATCGGCATCGGCCAGGCGGCCTACGAAGCGGCCGTAGAGTACGCCGGCACGCGTGAGACGTTCGGCAAGAAGCTCGCCGAGCACGAGGCGATCGCCTTCCAGATCGCCGACATGCGCGTGCAGCTCGAAGCCGCCCGGGTCCTGACCTACCGCGCCGCGCTCCTGTCGGAGACGCCCGGAGCGCGTTTCTCGAAGGAGTCTTCGATGGCCAAGGTCTATTCCACCGAGGCGGCCAATGCGATCGCGAACCGCGCCGTCCAGATCTTCGGCGGATACGGCTACTCGAAGGAATACGCGGTCGAGAGGTACTATCGCGACGCCCGGGTCACGACAATCTACGAAGGCACGAGCGAGATCCAGCGCATGGTGATCGCCAAGAACGTCCTGGCCGGGCGCTGAGCTTGAGCGAGACCGAAAAGCCCCCGCGGTCCGACGAAGGTGACGACACCGTCGACGCGGATGCTCCGGACGCCGTGGGCCCGGTGGACTCCCAGGATTCCATGGACGCCGCGGGCGACATGGACACCTTGGGCACTGAGGTCGCCCCGGACGCCGTTGATGCCGCAGGCGCCGTGGGCACCGCGGGCACTGAGGACGCTCAGGACGATGAGGACGCTGAGGACGATGCCGTGCTGCCTCCGCCGTCCGCCGCTGTGGAGGCGGTCACGGGAGCTCGTCCGGCCGCGCCCGCGAAGGGAACCCGGCCAGACCTCACCGACCGGCGCGATCCCCTCTACCGGGAGATCCAGGGGTACAAGCTGCGTCTGGATCCGCCGGATCTCGCGCGTCTCCGCGAGCTTCCAGGCTCGCGCGGCAAGTCGGACACGGAGATCGGCGAAGCTTTCTTCGACGGGCAGGCCGAGCGCCTGGCCTCGTCGATCAAGGACGACGTGCCCAGCCCCTCCGAGCTGAGGGTGGTCGTCGACCCTTACTCCAGGCAGGCGTTTCTGGCGCTCGAGGGGACGATCCGGGGGATACTGAGTTTCTAGAGTCGAGAGTTCAGGTGCGCGAATCCATCCTCGACCCTCGCCTTTTGTCCTAGATGTCCGCCGTAATCACGATCCTCTGCGCCTTTTTCAGGTGCGCCTTTTTCTGATGCGGATCGATGGTCACGGCAATCTCGCCCGGCTCGGCGCCGGCCGATGAAAGCACGTCGGCCCAGCTCTCCGCGCGAAAGCGCAGGAAATCCTCGGCGACGGCCGGCTCTTCGCGGCCCTCGAAATCCGGCATCGACTTCAGCTTGTCGACCTCCGGACGGTCCAGGACGAAGGCATAGCCGTCGCGGTCCATCCGATAGGTTCTTGTGTGCTTTTGGGAGTTTGATTCCATTCGGGAATTTTAGGGCATTTTGAGCGCTTTTTTGCCTCGATGAAATCGCACGACAGGCTCCGACCGGCGTGTGCCCTCCTGCTGGTTCTCGCCTCGGCGGGCTCGCTTCCGGCTCGCGCGGAGGAGTGGCGCAACCACTTCGACTCCGACGCGATGATGCGCCCGCCGGCATTCTTCGACCTCGTCGTCCTCGGCGAAGCGGGCAGCGGCGGTGACGCGAAGTGGCTGATCCTCGTGGATCCGAATCCGCCCTCCGCGCCGAACCGTCTCGTTCAGACCAACGTGAAACGGGCCGAGGGTTCGGTCGCCGCGGCCCTGCGCCGCAACGTCGCCCTGCAGGACGGCTCGGTGTCCACCTTCGTCAAGAAGGGCCCGGGCCGGGCCGGGCTCGTGCTGCGTCTCGTGGACGCGAAGAACTATCTCCTCCTGCTGGCCGACACGCTGTCCGGCGAGCTGGTGCTCACGGCGACCGTCGACGGCCAGACGACGGAGCTCGGACGCGGCCCGGGGACGTTCGAACGCGGCTGGGAGAAGATCGGCGTGAAGCTCGACGGACCCGCCGTGACCGTCTCCGTGAACGACAAGAAGATCTTCGACGCGAAGGATCCGAAGCCGGCGTCCGGCCGCGCCGGCCTGGCGACCGCGGGCCCGGGCGAGGCCTCGTTCGACGAGCTTCTGCTTCGAACCGCGGACTGACCGCCGGCTACTCGGCGGGAGCGATCGCGGCGGCGAAGCGGAAGCGGCCGCCCTCGACCTTCAGGATCACCGCGGGCTTCACCGGATTCCGGTCGGCATCCATGGTGATCGTGCCCGTGACCCCGACGAAGCCTTTCGTGGAGGCGAGAGCGTCGCGGATCCGCTTGCCCTCCGTCGAGCCCGCGCGCGTGATGGCGTCGGCCAGGATCCGCGTGGCGTCATAGGTCAGGGCCGCGATGGAGTCGGGCTCGGCTCCGTACTTCGCCTTGTACGCGTCCACGAAGCGGCGCACCGCCTCCGAGGGATCGTCCACGGAATAGTGGTTCGACAGATACGAGCCCTCGATCGCCTCGCCCCCGATCTCGACGAGCTTGGGGGAGTCCCAGCCGTCGGCGCCGAGGAGAGTCGCCGAGAGCCCGAGAGACCTCGCCTGCCGCGCGATCAGGCCGGCGTCCGTGTAGTAGCCGGGCACGACGAGGACGTCGGGTTTTTGCGGGCGGAGCGAAGTCAGCTGTGCCGAGAAGTCGGAGTCGCCTTCGGTGTACTTGAGCTCGCCGATGACTTTCCCTCCGGCTGTTTCGAAGGCCTTGCGGAAGGCCTCGGCGAGGCCGACCGAGTAGTCGCTCCGGGCGTCGATCAGGATCGCCGCGGTCTGCGCTTTCAGGTCCCGGCGTGCGAACGTCGCGAGGGCCTGCCCCTGGTAGGAATCGATGAAACAGACGCGGAAGATGTAGTCGCCCTTCTTCGTGACCTCGATGTTCGTCGAGGAGGGCGAGACCATGGGAACCTTGTAGCTCTGGGCGATCGGCGCCGCGGCGAGCGTGCGCGAGGACGCGTTCTCGCCGATCAGGGCGACGACGTGGTCGCGCGTGATGAGCTTGGACACGACCGACGCCGCCTCGGAGGCCTCGCCGCGGTCGTCCTCGGAGAGCAGGACGAGCGGCTTTCCGAGAACGCCGCCCGCGGCATTGATTTCGGCGACGGCGAGCATGGCGCCGTTCTTCCCGGACTGTGCGAACGTCGCGGTCGGTCCCGTGAGCGCGCCGAAGAAGCCGACCTTGATGCCCTGGCGCTCGGAGCCTTCTCCGCCGCACCCCGTCACGGCGACGACGCTGGCCAGGATGAGCCGGGTGAGGTTTCGCACGGCCGGCATTCTAGCTGTGCCTGACCCTCGACCTTCAACCGGGCCGTCATCCTGAGCGAAGCGAAGGATCCCAGACTTGGCTCGGGATCCTTCGCTGCGCGCCTCAGGATGACGGGCTGTTTCTTGATACTCTTACGCCCCTTTCGGAGCGAGATCGCCACATGAGCTCTACCAAGTCCTACGACGTCATCATCATCGGCTCGGGCCCCGGAGGCTACGTCGCCGCCATCCGCGCCGCGCAGCTCGGCCTGACGGTCCTCATCGTGGAGAAGGAGCCCCGGCTGGGAGGCGTCTGCACGCTGTGGGGCTGCATTCCGACGAAGGCCCTCCTCCACACGGCCGACCTTCTCGAGGAGGCCCGCCACGGCGCCGAGGTGGGCGTGGCCTCGCGCGAGGTCCGGCTCGACATGCCGGCGGCCCTCAAGCACAAGGAGAAGATCGTCCGCCAGTCGACCAACGGCGTCTCGTACCTGATGAAGAAGAACCGGGTCGACATCGCCGCCGGATTCGGCCGCCTGGCCGGTTCGGGCAAGGTCTCCGTCACGGGCGCCGACGGCGCCGAGACGGTCTACGCCGGGAAAAACATCCTCGTTGCCACGGGCTCCACGCCGCGCGCGCTGCCCGGAATGGACATCGACGAGAAGACCGTCCTGTCCTCGACCGGGATGCTCGAGCTTTCGGAAGTGCCGAAATCGCTGGTGGTCATCGGCTCGGGAGCCGTCGGCGTCGAGTTCGCGTCCATGTACGCTCGCTTCGGCTCCAAGGTCACCATCGTCGAGGTGTTGCCGCGCATCGTCCCGGTCGAGGACGAAGAGATCTCGCGCGAGCTCGCGGCCTCCTTCAAGCGGCAGGGCATCGCCATCTACCCGGACACGCGGGTCGAGCGGATGACCCGTAACGAGGGGGGAGTCGAGATCCTCGCCCGCTCCGCCGGCGACAAGACGGAGACCTTCCGCGCCGAGAAGGTCCTCATGGCAGTCGGCCGCCGCCCGCTGACCGACAAGATCGGCCTCGAGGCCCTGGGCATCGCGACCGAGAAGGGGTACTTGAAGGTCGACGCGTTCATGCGGACCAACGTCCCCGGCGTCTACGCCATCGGCGACGTCCTGCCGACGCCGGCGCTCGCGCACCTGGCATCCGCCGAAGGGGTAGTTGCCGTCGAGCACATGGCCGGCAAGGAAACTCGTCCGATCAACTACGACCAGGTGCCCGGCTGCACGTACTGTTCCCCGGAGATCGGATCGATCGGCCTGACCGAGGCCAGGGCGAAAGAGCGCGGCTACGACGTCGTCGTCGGCAAGTTCCCGTTCTCGGCCATCGGAAAGGCGCGCATCCTCAATCAGGCCGCGGGATTCGTGAAGATCGTCGCCGAGAAGAAGTACGACGAGGTTCTCGGCGTCCACATCGTCGGGCCGGCCGCCACCGAGCTCATCGCGGAGGCCGGGGCGGCCCTCAAGCTCGAAGCCACCTCCGAAGAGCTCGTCCGCACCATCCACGCCCACCCGACCCTCTCCGAGGCCATCCACGAAGCGGCCGAGGCCGTGGGCGGCCACGCGATTCATATTTAGTCCGCCGATCGTTCGGGAGAGGGTCCCCAAGCGACATTCCCTCTCCCGTCGGTTGGCCCGCGAAGCGGGCCGCTCAGAGTCCGAGCCTTACTGCGGTTTCGTGCCGCTCGCCGCGCCGGACATCGTCGGCGGATTCGCACCGTTCGTCGCCGCGGGCATCGTCGGCGGCGCGCCGGGCGAGCTCTGCGATGCGCTCGACGGCGGGTAGCCGTACGCGCGTCCGACCTGGTAGTCCTTCATCGCGCCGGCGTCTTGAGCCAGGCTCTGGCCCATCTTGAGATCGCTGTAGAAGCCTTCCCCGAGCTCGGGGCCGCCCTGGCTCTTGGGCTTGACGGCGTTCGCGTTGGTCGGTCCGGCCTGCGTGCTGCCGCCCTGCATGGCGAGGTTGCCGATCGGCACGACGCGGTAGGTCGGGTCCGATGTGTCCATTGTGATCGGCGTGACGTACTTGACCTGCGAAGGCCGCAGGCTCATGAGCGTCTTGGCCGGATAGCTGCGGAACACGTAGGTGCCGCCCTTGAGCACGGGCTTGTCGGCCGCGAGCATCTTCCCGGTTGGGACGAGATCGATCTGATAGTAGGCGGCCTGCTGCGCCGCCGCCACGCACGAAACGAGGAGACCGGCCAGGATCAGGATCCTCTTCATGTCGATTCCCCCTCTTTGAACCCTGGTTACTGCGGCGGCGCGCCGCCGTTGGTGGCCGCGGGCATCGTCGGAACGCCGCCCGACATCGTCGCGTTCGCGGGTCCGTAGGCGTCGGAGGTTCCGGGTGTTCCCTGGTACTGCCAGTTCCCGACCGGCGCGCCGTTGATCTGGCTGAAGTTCTGCGGGCCCGCCTGCGCGGTCTGTTGCCCGCGCGGAGATCCGATCTCGACGACCTGGCTGGCGCCTTCCATCGCGACCGGCCCGCGGATGTTGACCTCACCCATCTGTTCCTGCTCGATCCAGAAGGCGTCGTCTCCCGTGACCGGGCTGATTCCCTTGACGTCGGACTTCCGCAGGCTCGTCAGGGCGCCTCCGCGATAGGCGTGGAACACGTACGTGTTCCCCTTGAGCGTGGGATTGTCCTTCGAGATGACGACCCCGGAGGGAATGAGGTTGATTCTGTACACGGTCGCGGCAGCCAAGCCCGCGAGTTGAATGATTCTCTTGACCTTGGCCTGCGGCACTTGCGTGTAATGTCCGTCGGGCCAGGCCGCAAACGCGAAGGTGTTTCCGACGACGACAGGGGCGCCCAGGGCCACCATGCTGGTCCCGGTGAAGCCCTCGAGCTTGTAGAGGCTCGGAGTTTGCTGTGCGCGCAGCGTCAGGGCGCATGCGAAAAAAGCTCCGACGGCGAGAGTGCGTTTCCGCATGAGCCACCTCTAAAACGAAAAGCGTACCACGCGTGACGCCGCGAACCCCCTGCCGTTGTAGGTAGGGAACAGCCCCGGGAGGCGGAAACACCTCATCCCGTGAGGCAGATACGGAGGCTGGCAGATTCCGGGGGGACCCCGAAGTCGAGCATAGAATGGCGGACCTCAAAGTCAGGCGCATGAGCCAGGAAGCACCGAAACCGCACGACCTCTCCGCCCTCCGCATCCACCGCGAGCCGGCGGAGAAGCGGGGCGTTCCGAAGGGGCTCCTCCTCCTCGGGGCGATCGTCGTGGTCGCGGCCGGCGCGGCGGCCTACCTGCTCAGCGGCCGGAGCCTTCGGCCGCAGAAGGTCGAGGTCGCGACGGCTTCGATCGTCACCGAGGGACAGGCGACGACGATTCTGACGGCGACCGGCTACGTCGAGGCGGAGCGCAAGGCCGATCTTTCGCCGAAGATCACGTCGCGCATCGTC
>Ga0207683_10002074_pt1 | contig 17704 bp, 13 predicted proteins | sample KBSM73metaG_FD_184333 | JGI IMG/M metagenome (GOLD analysis project Ga0207683, IMG submission 184333) | Miscanthus rhizosphere microbial communities from Kellogg Biological Station, Michigan, USA - KBS M7-3 metaG (SPAdes) (version 2) | ecosystem: Host-associated > Plants > Roots > Rhizosphere >... | reverse complement strand
GGGCGTCGCCGGCACGTGGAAGGACCTGACCGACAACGTCAACCTGCTGGCCGCCAATCTCACGACCCAGGTGCGCAACATCGCCGAGGTGACCACGGCGGTGGCGCGCGGCGACCTGTCGCGCAAGATCACCGTCGACGTCAGCGGCGAGATCCTGGAGCTCAAGAACACGATCAACACGATGGTCGACCAGCTGAACGCGTTCGCCTCGGAAGTGACGCGCGTGGCGCGCGAGGTCGGCACGGAAGGCAAGCTCGGCGGCCAGGCGCAGGTGCCTGGCGTGGGCGGCACCTGGAAGGACCTGACCGACACGGTCAACGTCATGGCGGCGAACCTGACCGAGCAGGTGCGCGGCATCGTGAAGGTCGTGACCGCGGTGGCCGAAGGCAATCTCAAGCAGAACCTGTTCGTGCAGTCCAAGGGCGAGGTCGCCGCGCTGGCCGACACGATCAACAACATGATCAACACGCTGGCGATCTTCGCCGACCAGGTCACCTCCGTCGCGCGCGAAGTCGGCGTCGAGGGCCGGCTGGGCGGCCAGGCGAACGTGCCCGGCACCGCCGGAACGTGGAAGGACCTGACCGGCAACGTCAATCTGCTCGCCGCGAATCTCACGAATCAGGTCCGTGCAATCGCCGAGGTCGCGACCGCGGTGACCAAGGGCGACCTGACCCGCTCCATTCAGGTGGAGGCGCGCGGAGAAGTGGCCGATCTCAAGGACAACATCAACACGATGATCGACAACCTGCGGCTCACCACGGACCGCAACACCGAGCAGGACTGGCTGAAGACGAACCTCGCCCGCTTCACGGGCATGCTGCAGGGACAGCGTGATCTCGCGACCGTCGGCAAGATGCTCCTTTCCGAGCTCGCCCCGCTGGTGAACGCGCACCAGGGCCTCATGTACCAGATGTCCGACGACGGCGGCGCCTCGCTGCGGCTGCTGGCGAGCTACGCCAACGCCGATCACGCGCCGTATCCGCCGCTGCTGCGCGTGGGCGAAGGGTTCATCGGACAGTGCGCCCTCGACCATCGGCGCATCATTCTCAACGACGTCCCGGCCAATACCGTCACCGTGGGCCCCGTGTTCTTCAACGCGCTGCCCCGCAGTCTCGCCGTGTTTCCCGTCGTGTTCGAGGGCAACATCAAGGCGGTGCTCGCGCTGGCGTCGCTCAACGAGTTCGCGCCGTCCCACGTCGGGTTCCTCGAGCAGCTCACCGCGAACCTCGGCATCGTCCTGAACAGCATCGAGGTGACGATGCAGACCGAGGCGCTGCTGAAGCAGAGCCAGCAGCTCGCCGCGGAGCTGCAGACGCAGCAATCGGAGCTGCAGGAGACCAACGAGCAGCTCGGCCAGAAGGCGCAGCAGCTCGCCGAGCAGAACGCCGAAGTGGAGCGCAAGAATCGCGAGATCGAGCAGGCGCGCCGCGCCCTCGAGGAAAAGGCGACCGAGCTCGCGCTGACGTCCAAATACAAGTCCGAATTCCTCGCCAACATGTCGCACGAGCTCCGGACCCCGCTCAACAGCATCCTCATCCTGGGGCAGCAGCTCGGCGACAACCCGGACGGCAACCTGACGTCGCGGCAGGTGGAGTTCGCGCGCACCATCCACGGCGCGGGTTCCGACCTTCTCACCCTCATCACCGACATCCTCGATCTGTCCAAGATCGAGTCGGGCACGGTCACGGTCGACGTCGAGGACCTGTTGTTCACCGACGTCCTGTCGACGGTGAACCGGACGTTCCGGCTCGAAGCCGAGCGGCGCAAGCTGTACTTCGAAGTGGACATCGATGCCGGCTTGCCGCGGCGCCTCGTGACGGATTCGAAGCGGCTGCTGCAGGTGCTGAAGAACCTGCTGTCGAACGCGTTCAAGTTCACGTCGGTCGGCGGCGTGCGCCTCAAGATCGAGCTGGCGTCGCAAGGCTGGAGCCGCGATCATCCGATCCTGGGCAACTGCGACGGCGTCGTTCGCTTCGAAGTGGCCGACTCCGGGATCGGCATTCCGCTCGACAAGCAGAAGCTGATCTTCGAGGCGTTCCAGCAGGCGGACGCCGGCACCAGCCGCAAGTACGGCGGCACGGGTCTCGGCCTCGCCATCAGCCGCGAGCTCGCGGGGTTGCTCGGCGGCGAGATCGTGCTGCAGAGCAATCCGGGCGTCGGCAGCACGTTCGCCCTGTACCTGCCGCTGCGCTACGCCGGACCCATCGGCGCGGTCAACACGGCGACCAGCCCCGGCGGCGAGACCGAAATTCCGCGTGCCCGCGTGGCGCAAGTCACCGTCCGCCATCCGGAATCGGTCGCGATCAGCATTCCGGACGATCGGGAGTCGCTGCAGCCCGAGGACGCGACGATGCTGGTCGTCGAGGACGACCCGAGCTACGCCCGCATCGTCGTCGACTTGGCGCGAAGCATCGGCTTCAAGGTCCTGGTCGCCGGCACCGGCGCCGAGGCGCTGGACCTGGTGCGCCAGTATCACCCGACGGCGATCTCGCTCGACGTGTTCCTGCCCGACATGCTGGGCTGGTCGGTGTTGAGCGAGCTGAAGCGCGATCCCCACACGCGCCACATTCCCGTGCAGGTGCTGACGCTGGACGAGGACCGGCAGCATGGCCTCGCCCGCGGTGCCTTCTCGTTCGTCGGCAAGCCGACGTCCGCGCAAGGCTTGAACGACGCGCTGTGCCGGATCAGGGATTTCGCCAAGCCCCAGCGCAGGCGGCTCCTGATCGTCGACGACAGCGTCGCCGAGCAGCAGAGCATCGCGGCGCTGCTGGGTCACGACGACATCGACATCACGGTGGCTGGGACCGGCACGGCGGCGCTGATCGCCCTGCGCGAGCAGTCCTACGATTGCGCGGTGCTGGACCTCCGCCTGCCGGACATGTCGGGCTTCGACGTGCTCGAGCGGATTCGCGACGAGGACGGCCTGGGCGATCTTCCGGTCGTCGTGTTCACCGGCAAGGAGCTCTCGCCCGAAGAGGATGCGCGGCTCCGGATGCTGGCGCGGAGCGTCGTCGTGAAAGGCGTCGAATCGCCGGACCGGTTGCTCGACGAGACCGCACTTTTCCTCCATCGCGTGATCTCCGACCTGCCCGAGCACAAGCGCGCGACGCTCGAGCGGCTGCACGGGTCCGACGATGATTTGATCGGCAAGGAAGTGCTGGTGGTGGACGACGACGTTCGCAACATCTTCGCGCTCAGCAGCGTGCTCGAGCGCCGCGGCATGACCGTCCTCACCGCGAACACGGGGCGGGAGGCGATCGAGCGGCTGCAGGGCTCCGAGAACGTCGCCATCGTGCTGATGGACATCATGATGCCGGAGATGGACGGCTATCAGACCATGCGCGAGATTCGGCGCGATGCCGCGTATCGCCGTCTTCCCATCATCGCGCTCACCGCCAAGGCGATGAAGGGCGACCGCGAGAAATGCCTGCAGGCCGGGGCGTCGGACTATCTCGCCAAGCCCGTCAATACCGAGCAGCTCATTTCCGCGCTGCGGATGTGGCTGCATCGCTAGATGCGGCGGGCGTCATGGAGAAGCTCAACGTCTTGATGGTGGACGACCAGCCGGCCAAGCTTCTCACCTATGAAGCGATCCTGGCCGGGCTCGGCGAGACGCTCATCAAGGCGGGCACCGCGCGCGAGGCGCTGTCGGTTCTCCTGAAGGAGGAGATCGCGGTGGTGCTGATGGACGTGAACATGCCCGAGCTCGACGGGTTCGAGCTCGCCGCCATGATCCGCCAGCATCCGCGCTGCAAGAAAACCGCCATCATCTTCGTGTCGGCGGTGCATCTGACGGACTGGGACCGGCTGCGGGGATACGAGTCCGGCGCGGTCGACTACGTCTCGGTGCCGGTCGTCCCGGAGATCCTGCGGGCCAAGATCGGCGTCTTTCTCGATCTCTACCGCAAGTCCGCGGAGCTCGAGCGGCTCAACCGCTCGCTCGAGCACCGGGTTGCCGAGCGCACGGCGGAGCTCGAAGGCACGGTCCGGCAGCTTCGCGACAACGAGATCCGCCTGCTGCAGCAAGGAGAAGCGCTCGCCGACGCGGACCGCCGCAAGAACGAATTCATCGCGATGCTGGCGCACGAGCTGCGCAATCCGTTGCAGCCCATCAGGATGGCGATGGAGATGGCGCGGCAGTCGCAGGCGACGGAGGAGCAGCTGCGGCTCGGCCGCGACATCGTCGAGCGCCAGGTCAATCACCTGGTGAGGCTGATCGACGATCTGATGGACGCAAGCCGCATCACGAGCGGCAAGCTGCGCCTGGTGCAGCAGCGCATCGACCTGCGCCAGGTGGCGGACGCCGCGGCGGATTCGATCCGCGAGCTGGCGCAGCGCAAGGGCCAGCGCCTGGACGTCGATGCGGGCGTCGAGCGCCTGGAGATCGATGCCGATGCCGCCCGTCTCACGCAGGTCGTCGTCAACCTCCTCAGCAATGGCGTGAAGTTCACGCAGCCGGGCGGCACGATCGCGCTGTCGATGGCGCGGCACGGCGACAGCGTGATCATGCGGGTGCGCGACAACGGCGTCGGCATCGCCGCCGAGGATCTCGACCGGATCTTCGAGATGTTCGTTCAGGGTTCGCGCAACCCGGGGGACACGCACGAGGGGCTGGGCCTCGGCCTGGCGCTGGTGCGGCGGATCGTCGAATTGCACGGCGGCACCGTGACGGCGACGAGCCAGGGGCGCAACCGGGGCAGCGAGTTCCTCGTGAAGCTGCCGGGCGCCGGTGCCGCGCCGGCGGACGAAGCGCCGCTCGACGGAAGGGCGGCCTCCGCCGCGCCGGTGCCCCCGGCCGACGTCGCCCGGCGGATCCTGGTCGTCGACGACAATCGCGATGCCGCCGACACCCTTTCCACGATGCTGCGAGTGTTGGGCCACGAGGTCGAGACGCAGTACAGCGGCGCGGCGGCCATCGCCGCGACCACCGACCGCCGGCCGGAGATCGTCGTGATGGACATCGGCATGCCCGATATCGACGGCTACGCCGCCGCCCGCGCGATACGCGGCGACGGGCGCTGCGGCGAGACGCTGCTCATCGCGGTCACCGGGTGGAGCGGCGAAGTGGAACGCCAGCGTTCGGAAGAAGCGGGCTTCGATCGTCACCTCGTCAAGCCGGTGGCGATGACCGATCTGGTGGCGGTCCTCGACTCGCTCCGCACGCCCTGACAGACGACGGGCCGGGCACGAAAGCACAGAGCCCAGCGCGACGGCTGGGCTCTGCGTTTCAGCGGTAACGGCGCGGACCGCGACCGTGGGCTACTGCTGCGTGCAGCTCGCCTTGAACCCTGCTTCGCCGTCGGCGAACGTGCCGAACATTGCCGACTTCGCCGTCGCGAACACGCACGATGCCGACGTGCCGGACAGCTTCGGGCCCGCCATCCCCGCCTGGTTCGTGTAGCCCCAGGAATTGACCGAGATCACGGGGCCGTTGCCGGTGCCGGTGTTCATCGGCTGCACCCACGGCCCGCCCGACGAACCGCCGGTGAGCCCGCAGTTGCCGAGCCAGTAGTCGTCGGCGTCCAGCGACTCCAGGCCGTCCGCGCAGTACATGAATTGCGGATCGACGTCGTAGGAATAGCCGAGCGCGTGCGTGAGACCGTTCAGCGCCGGCGCGGTGAAACTGATGTCCATCGGACCCACCGCGGAGTCGAGCGCTTGGGAAACCGGACTCCCGGATCCCGCCTGATGCGCGCCGGTATCGGGCACGACGTAGAACGCGTAATCCCAGTGGACGTTGTCCGGGAACGTACGGGTGGTCCAGTTCAAATCCACCACGCCGAAGCCCGGAACCCAGCAGCCCAGCGGATCGTTGCTGCACGAAAGGTCGGTGCCCGCGCCGGTCGTGCCGGCCTGGTCGGGAATGAACAGCACGTGGCGAGCGAACGCCTTGTTCGCGTCGTCGTAGATGCAGTGCGAGGCCGTGAGGATGATCGAGCGTCCGGTGAGGCCGTCGCTCACGACCGTTCCCGAGCACACGTACCCGCTCCAGCGTGTGCGGCGCCTGCTGTCCGGCATTTCGAAATAGATGCGGCCGGCGGCGGTCTGCACGACGCCATTGGTCGTCCATTCGGCGTTGGCGACCTCGCCCGTTCCGCCGCCACCGCCGCCGACGCTGACGGTGAAGGCAAGCGTGGCAGACGTCGTCGTGTTGCCGCCGCCTTGCTTCGCGCCGTCCTTGGCGACGATCGACCAGCTCCACGCGCCGTCGGTCAAGCCGGACACGGTGGTGCTCCAGAAGTCGCCCGAGCCTTTCACGGCTGCGAACGTCTGCACCGCGCCTCCGCCTTTCTGCAGCCTGACGCTGACCGACTTCACGCCGCTCGGGTCGGTGACGGTGGCCGAAAATGTGGCGGTGGCGCCGACGGTCGCGCCGGCGGCCGGGACCCGGTTGGCAATCACGGGTCCCGCCGCATCGGCCGATCCACCCGGGGCCGCATTGGGGTTGCCGTGGTTTGCGGCCAACGCAGCAATGCTGTGACCGTACGGGACCAGCGTGTTGCCCGGCTGCCGCATGAAGCCGAGGCCGCGGGAATCGATGACGAGGTCGCGCGGTATCGCTGCGGCCCGGCGGTCGGCGGTCCAATGATCGATGACCGCCGCGGCGCGAACGTCGAGCGCGCGCGCGCTTTGCGCAGCGACGTCGTTCGATGCGCCGACGGTCGCGACTGACGCGACGAGCACTGCGAGGACAGGTGACAAACTCCGAGCGATCGTCATGAATGCTTCCTTCGGTCCGGGTGCCCGGATTTAGCACGCAATGCAAGGTAGGGGCAAGCGTCCTGTCCTGCACAAGTCCGCGCGCGCCGAATCGAGCGCACGCGTGTCCGCTAGCGTCCGGACCCGCGTGCGTTCCCGGGTAGCGGCGAAGCGCTGCCTTTGAGATTCAGGAGATTGCCGCCGAGGATCACCGCCGCGCCGATGACCGTGAAGACGTCGAAGCGCTCGGAGAAGATCAGCCACGCTGCGACCGCGGTGAGCGGGACGCGAAGAAAATCGAGTGGAACCACCGTCGTGGCGTCCGCGTGGCGCAGCGCGTGCGTCATGCAGAAATGCGAATAGGTTCCGCAGACGGCGATGACCATCAGCCACGGCCACAGGGTCATCGGCGGGTTCTGCCACACCATTGCCGCGGGGATCGCGCCGATCGCCGACTGCAGGATCAGCATCCAGAAGATGATGGACACGACGCTTTCCGTCCGCGTCAGGGACTTCACGAGAATGATGGATCCGGCGAAGCCGATCGCCGCCAGGAGCGCGACGACCTGACCGACTTCGATGTGGTCGAGCCCCGGTCGGACGATGATCACCACGCCCACGACACCCAGGGCCACCGCCGCAATGCGCGCGGCCGTCATCTTTTCGCCCAGCGCGACGACCGCCAGCAGCGCGACCCACACGGGCCCGGTGAACTCGATCGCCACGACTTCCGCGATCGGGATCATCGTGATCGCCAGGATCCAGAGGAACTGCGCGACGTAGTGCACGGCATTGCGGGCGAGATGGCCGCCGAACCGGCGGGTCCGCATGGCGCGCAGCCCGCCGGCGGCGGCGATCATCGGCGCGAACAGCACGATGCCCAGAAGCGAGCGTATTTCCATGATCTGGAACACGTGCAGAAGCTTGCCGGCCTGGCGCGCCGCGACGGCGAGCGTGACCATGGCGGCAAGCCAGCCCGTCATCCAGAGGCCGGCGAGAAGGGCGGAGTGGCGCGAGCGATCGCTCATGAAGCGCCTGCGGCAGAGGTGTCCGTCGACATGTACGGGGTCGTGATGTGCTTTTCCCTGGGGTTTTCGGAATGGTACTTGGCCGCCCGCTCCGGAGTATTCCAGCGACGAGCGGTGCCCGGAAACGCAGGGCGAGGAATCGAGCGGCAAGCGCCAGGACTGGCGGCGCGTGCGGCTCGCCGCGAACCGGCATCGGCGGGAGCCTAGCCCTGGTCGACGACTCTCGACGGCAGGCGCGCCTGCCTCAGCATCTCCGCGGCTCGCGCGGAATCGAGGTCCGGCAGGCGACAGAAACCCGGACGGTCGTATCGGCCGCTCCGCCGCGATCCGTGATGCAGAGCATTCTGGGCACGGTTGCCTCCAAGCTCGCAGTTCAGGTGGGTACATTCCTACAGCATGTCGGTCTGCGGCTGACAGCGCGTGCACCGCCGTTCGGGAAGAATTCCGGCCATCAGCGTCATTACCGCGAGGCCGCCGTGGAATTGAAGTCGTTCGAAGCTCCCAGGATGTCCGCACTGCGCTTGCTGGGCATCGCGGTGCGCAGCGTGGTGCTCGGGTCGCTGGTCGTGGCCTCCGGCTATCTGATCGTGGGATCGGCCTTCGGATTTCCGATGCCGCTCATGATCGGTTGACGGCGCCCGGCATGCCACGCTTGCACAGCCTTCGAAGCGGACCGGGTCCCGACAACCAGCACGGACAGGGCATGCTCGTCTCGTACTTCGAGCTGCGCATCGCGTTCAACGATTGCGCCGCCGAATGGTGCGGCCCCGCGCGTCCCGAGTTCAACGTGGAGCGGCCGTCCAAGTGGCCCGAGCACGTCGTGGTGGAGGTCCGCGACAGCGACGGCACCGACGCGAAATACAACCGCCTCGGTTTCTATCGCCTCGACGGCTGCGCGCCGGAAGACGCCGAAGATCTTCTCGACGCGATCCGCGAGAAGGCGGTGGCGAGACGCGCCGAATCGTCGCGCCTGGCAGGCGACTGAGACGCCGCGGCGATCGCCGCGCGCGCGGATCTAGAGATTGGCGCGAACGGAGAACCCGTCTCCGGGGATATCCGGCCGGGCGGCGGGACCGACGACGACCGTGGTGAAGCCCGCTGCACGCACCAGCGCCGCGATGTCCTCGGGCGAATACCATGTCAGCGCCAGCGATTCCGTCTCCTCGCCCAGCAGCGCGGGTCCGCGCCGGTGGACGTAGCGGCTCTCGGTCCGGGCGAGGCGCGCGTCGGGATACATCGTCGTCTCGGAGCGAAGCGCGATGCGCGTCCCGTCGTCGAGCGTCACCGAGCGCACCTCGATCAGTGGGGCCGCGATCCGCTGTTCGCCTTCCGGCGGCACGAACAGGTCTATCAGCAGCACGCCGGGATCGACGAGGTGGGCGCGCACCTGGACGAGCGCCTCGCGCGCCTGCAGCGGATCGGTGAGGAGCTGGAACGAGCCGGCTGCGATGAACGCCGCCGCGTAACGGAACGGCACGTTCAGCTCGGCGATGTCCTGGCGGAACAGCCGCGCCTCCCGCGGCGGATTCGATCGCGCGAGCCGCGTCTCGCAGCGCGCCAGCATCGCCGCGGACGCGTCGGCGCCGTCGATGCCGAATCCGGCCTCCGCCAGCGGCACGAGGAGCCGCCCCGAGCCGCACATCGGCTCGAGGATGCCGCCGGCATCGCGCGGCAGCGCGGCCGCGTAGAAGTGGAGCTCGGCGGCGGGCGCGTGCGGCTTGTCGGCGTCGTAGAAGCGCGCGGACAGGGGGCCGTACGCCGTCATCGAAGCTCGCGTGTCCCTAGGCGCCGGCGCTCACGTCTGTTCCCACGGCAGGTTGGCCTTGCGCCAGCCGTTCTGCGTGCCGCGGTGATGGTGCTCGTCGAGCGAGCCTTCGAAGCCCTCGAGCACGTTGTAGACCTCGCTGAATCCCGCGCCCTCGAGCTCGACCCCGGCCGCCACCGAGCGCTGGCCGCTGCGGCAGATGAGCACGACCGGGCGGTCCACGCTCGCCACCTTCTTCACCTGGCCGACGAAGTGGGGATTGATGTCCCAGTCGGGGCCGTCGTTCCACGCGATGTGGCGTGCGCCAATCGGATGGCCGACGAAGAGGTATTCCATTTCGCTGCGGCAATCGACGAGGACCGCCTGCGGGTTCTGCTGCAGGAAGTCGTAAGCTTCCTTCGGTTTCAGATGCTTCATGACGGTCGATCCTTCCGGTGCGGTTCGTCATTATGCGCCGCCGCCCGCGTCGAGCCCGCCGCGCGGCGGCCGGGGCGTCGCGCCGCGGCCGTCCGGGGGCGCCTGTTAGAATTTGCCCCTTCCGGCCCCATTTGCAAGCGATGCCTGCCACCCTGCAACCCGACCGTACCGACGAGCTCGTCCGCCTCCTTCGCGAGCGGATTCTCGTGCTCGACGGCGCCTGGGGCACGATGATCCAGGAGCGCCGCCTCGGCGAGGCCGATTTCCGCGGCCCGGCCGCCTGCGGCCTGCACGACCACCCCGGCGACCTCAAGGGCAACAACGACCTCCTCGTGCTGACGCGTCCCGACGTCGTGCGCGACATCCACGACGCGTACTTCGCCGCCGGCGCCGACATCACCGAGACCAACACGTTCTCGGGCACCCGGATCGCGCAGGCGGACTACGGCCTCGAGGCGCGGGTGCGCGAGATCAATTACGCGGCGGCGGCGATCGCCCGCGAAAGCGCCGACCGCTGGACCGCGCGCACGCCCGACAAGCCGCGCTTCGTCGCCGGGTCGCTCGGTCCCACCAATCGCACGGCGTCGATCTCGCCCGACGTCAACGACCCGGGCGCCCGCAACGTGACGTTCGACGCGCTGGTCGAAGCCTACGGCGAGGCGGTCGAGGCGCTGCTCGAGGGCGGCGCCGACCTCCTGCTGGTCGAGACGGTCTTCGACACGCTGAACGCCAAGGCCGCGCTGTTCGCGATCGACGCGCATTTCGAGCGCGCCGGGCGGCGCTGGCCCGTGATCGTCTCCGGCACGATCACCGACGCGTCGGGCCGCACGCTGTCCGGACAGACGCCCGAGGCATTCTGGAACGCGATCCGCCACGTGCGCCCGCTCGCCGTCGGCCTCAACTGCGCGCTCGGCGCGGCGCTGATGCGGCCGTACATCGAGGAAATCTCGCGCGTGGCCGACACGTTCGTGTCCTGCTATCCGAACGCGGGGCTGCCGAACCCGATGTCGGACACGGGCTACGACGAGACGCCCGCGGAAACGTCGACGATGCTGAAGGATTTCGCGCAGTCGGGCTTCGTCAACATCGTCGGCGGGTGCTGCGGCACCACGCCGGCGCACATCCGCGCCATCGCGGACGCCGTCGCGAGCCTGCCGCCGCGTGCCGTACCGGCGCGCGCGGAGGCTGCGGTTGCCTAGGCTGCGCTCCACTCCCCTCTTCACCATGTCGTGCGCGAGCGACCCATGTCGCGCGTGATGCGCCTCGCCGGCCTCGAGCCGCTGACGATCGGCGACGACTCGCTGTTCGTCAACGTCGGCGAGCGCACGAACGTCACGGGCTCCAAGGCGTTCGCGCGCCTGATCCTCGCCGGCGACTACGCGGGCGCGGTGGAGGTCGCGCGCTCGCAGGTGAGCAACGGCGCGCAGATCATCGACGTCAACATGGACGAGGCGATGCTCGACTCGAAGGCGGCGATGGTCCGCTTCCTGTCGCTGATCGCGTCCGAGCCCGACATCGCGCGCGTGCCGGTGATGATCGACTCGTCGAAATGGGAGGTGATCGAGGCGGGCCTGAAGTGCGTGCAGGGCAAGCCGATCGTCAACTCGATCTCGCTCAAGGAAGGCGAGGACGCGTTCCTGCACCACGCGCGCCTCGTGCGCCGCTACGGCGCGGCGGTGATCGTGATGGCGTTCGACGAGAAGGGGCAGGCGGACACGCTCGCGCGGAAGACCGGCATCGCGCGCCGCAGCTACGAGCTGCTCGTCGACAAGGCCGGCTTCCCGCCGGAAGACATCGTCATCGATCCGAACGTGTTCGCGATCGCCACCGGCATCGACGAGCACAACAACTACGCGGTCGACTTCATCGAGGCGACACGCTGGATCAAGGCGAACCTCCCGCATGCGAAAGTGTCGGGCGGCATCTCGAACGTGAGCTTCAGCTTCCGCGGCAACGAGCCAGTGCGCGAGGCGATCCACACGGTGTTCCTGTATCACGCGATCCGCGCGGGGCTCACGATGGGCATCGTGAACGCCGGCCAGCTCGGCGTGTACGACGAGCTCGATCCGCAACTGCGCGAGCTCGTCGAGGACGTCGTCCAGAACCGCGCCCGCGCCGACGGCGCCAGCCCCACCGAGAAGCTCGTCGCCTTCGCCGAATCGTACAAGGCGTCGGGCCGCAAGCCGGAGGAGGATCTGGCGTGGCGCGACGGGCCGGTGGAAGCGCGCCTCACGCACGCGCTGGTGAAGGGCATCGCCAACTGGATCGTCGAGGACACCGAGGCGGCGCGTGTGGCGATCGCCGCCCGCGGCGGGAAGCCGATCGAGGTGATCGAGGGCCCGCTGATGGACGGCATGAACGTCGTCGGCGATCTCTTCGGCGCCGGCAGGATGTTCCTGCCGCAGGTGGTGAAGAGCGCGCGGGTGATGAAGCAGGCGGTCGCGCACCTCATCCCGTTCATCGAGGAGGAGAAGAAGCGCTCCGGCGTCGAGGCGAAGCCGAAGGGACGGATCGTGATGGCGACGGTCAAGGGCGACGTCCACGACATCGGCAAGAACATCGTCGGCGTGGTGCTCCAGTGCAACAACTTCGACGTCGTCGACCTCGGCGTCATGGTCGCGTCGCAGAAGATCCTGGCGGCGGCGCGCGAGCACAACGCGGACGCCATCGGCCTCTCCGGTCTCATCACGCCGTCGCTCGAGGAAATGGCGCACGTCGCCGGCGAGATGCAGCGCGAAGGCTTCACGATGCCGCTTTTGATCGGCGGCGCGACGACGTCGCGCGTCCACACCGCGGTGAAGATCGCGCCGCATTACAAGGGCCCCACCGTGTACGTGCCGGACGCGTCGCGCGCGGTCGGCGTCACCACGAGCCTCCTGTCGCCGGACCAGCGCGACGGCTACGTGGCCGAGGTCGCCGCGGACTACGAGCGCATCCGGGTGCAGCACGCCGGCCGGAAGGGTCCGTCGCTGATCCCGCTCGCCGCGGCGCGTGCCAACGCGCTCGCGACGGACTGGACGCGCTACGCCCCCGCCGCGCCGGCGCTCGTGGGCGTGCGGCCGTTCCGCAACGTCGACCTCGCACTCCTCGTGCCGTTCATCGACTGGGGCCCGTTCTTCCAGGCCTGGGAGCTCGCCGGTCCGTATCCGGCGATCCTGGCGGACGCCGTCGTGGGCGAGACGGCGCGCGGCCTCTTCGCCGAGGCGCAGGCGATGCTGAAGCAGGTGGTGGACGGCCGCTGGCTGACCGCGAGCGGCGTCGCCGGAATCTGGCCGGCCAATGCGGACGGCGACGACATCGTGCTGTGGAATTCGCCGGCGCGGCGGGAGCGCGCGCTGACGTGGCACAACCTGCGGCAGCAGAACCAGCGGCCGCCCGGCAAGCCCAACCAGTGCCTTGCCGATTTCGTGGCGCCGGCGGCGACGGGCGTCGCCGATCACGTCGGCGCGTTCGCCGTCACCGCCGGCCTCGGCATCGAGCGCAAGCTCGACGAGTTCGCACGCGGGAAGGACGACTATTCCGCGTTGATGCTGAAGGCGCTCGCCGACCGTCTCGCGGAAGCGTTCGCGGAATGGCTGCATCTTCGCGTCCGGCGGGAGCTCTGGCGCTATGCCCCGGACGAGGCGCTCGACAACGCGGCGCTGATCGGCGAGGCGTACCGCGGCATCCGTCCCGCGCCGGGCTACCCGGCCTGTCCCGACCACGCGGTCAAGGCGCCGCTCTTCGAGCTGCTCGAGGCGCCGCGCCTCGGCATGTCGGTCACGGAGAACTACGCGATGTGGCCGGCGGCGGCGGTGGCGGGCTTCTACCTCGCGCACCCCGACGCGCACTATTTCGCCGTGGGCAAGATCGGCGAGGACCAGCTCGCCGATTTCGCCGCGCGCACGGGCCTCACGCTGGACGAGGCCCGCCGCCGGCTCGCGCCGAACCTGTAGGTCGCTCGCGTCAGGCCGCGAGCGCGGCCGGCGCGTCGTCGAGCGCGATGACGTCGGCCTCCGCGAGCGCGCGGGCGACGGCCGCCGCCGCCACGTCGGCGCCCATCGCCATCCCTTCGATGCGGATCACCCGCACGTCGGTGATGCCGAGGAAGCCGAGAACCCCGCGCAGATACGATTCCTGGAACTCGAACCGCAGCATCGGGCCCTTGGTGTAGACGCCGCCGCGCGACAGCACGAGGATCGCGCGCTTGCCCTTCAGCAGCCCTTCGGGCCCCTCCGCGGTGTAACGGAACGTGCGGCCCGCGCGCGCGACGTGGTCGATCCACGCCTTCAGCGCCGACGGAATGCCGAAGTTGTACATCGGCGCAGCGATCACGAGGACGTCCGCGGCGAGCAGCTCGTCGATCAGCGCGTCGGAGCGGGCGAGCGCCGCGGCCTGCGGGCCGTCGCGGTCCTCCGGCGCCCGGCCCATTCCGCCGAGGAAGTCGCCATCGAGATGGGGCAGCGGCTCGCGCGCGAGGTCGCGGGCCACGATCCGGCTGCCGGTCTCGCGGGACGCGATGGCCGCCGCGACGCGGGCGCTGACCTGCGCGGTCCGGGAGGCGGCGCCCGCCGAGCTGCTCGTCACCAACAGTACATTCTTCATCGCTTGCTCCTTGGGTCGCCGGCATTGCCGGCCGAGTCGATGAAGTGAAGTTAGAGGTTTCTCCCTGGTTGATCAATTGGGTTAATATTGATCAACTGTTTCTTCCAAGGAAACCATGCCATGGACACGCTGGTGTCGCTGAAGGTGTTCCGAAGCGTCGTCGAGGGCGGCAACTTCGTCAGCGCGGCCCGGGCGCTCGACCTGTCGACGGCCATGGCGAGCAAGCATGTCGCCAACCTCGAGAAGCGCCTGGGCGTGCGGCTGCTGAATCGCAGCAGCCGGCACGTGAGCCTCACGGACGCCGGCCGCGTCTACTACGAGCAGTCCCGCGACGCCCTGGACAACCTCGACGCCGCCGAAGCGGCCGTCGGCCAGGACGCGGCGGCGCCGCACGGCGTGCTGAAGGTGACGGCGCCCGTCTGGTTCGCCAACGCGCGGTTCGCCCGCTTTCTCGCGCGCTACCGCGCGCGGTACCCGGACGTGACGGTGGACGTAAGCCTCAACGACCGCGTCGTCGACCTGGTCGAAGACGGCTTCGACCTGGCGCTGCGCGTGACGGCGACGCCGGGGCCGGCGCTGATCGCGCGGCCTCTCGACACGCTGCGGTTCCGGCTGGTCGCCACCCCGGACTACGTGAAGGCGCACGGCGCCCCGGCGGCGCCGGCGGATCTCGCCGCGCACGCGACCATCGGCTACATCTACGCTCCGAGCGGCGACCAGTGGCCGTTCGAGGGACCCGGCGGCGCCGTCCTGCCCGCACGTGTCGTGCCCGTGCTGCGGACCAACAACACGACGCTCGTCCACGAGATGGTGCTGACCGGCGTCGCGGTCGCCCCGCTGCCCCCGTGGATGGTGGACGAGGACCTGGCGGCGGGACGGCTCGTCGAGCTGCTGCCGGCGCATCGGCTGGTGGCGGCGACGCTCTACGCCGTCTATACGAGCCGTCGCTACCTGGCGCCGAAGGTCCGGACGTTCGTCGACCTGATGGCGTCCGGCTGCAGCGAGGCGGCGAAAGCGCAGCCATGACGACCGGCGCGGCGCCGACGCTCGACACGTATCTCGCGGAGTTCGCGCGCCATGGCGGCACCGACGACGGGTACCTGCGCCAGCACTGGCCGCGCTTCGTTCGCACCAAGGCGATCTTCGAGCAGGACTGGCGCAGGCGCGACGCGCGCGTGCTGGATCTCGGCGCCCACTGGCTGCACCAGGCGCTGCTGTTCGCGCTGGACGGCTACCGCGTGACGGCGGCCGATCTCGCGACCACGCTCGCGGCACCGAACGTCGCGGCGCTCGCGCGCGCGCACGACATCGCCTTGGTCGAGGTCGACGACCTCGCTGCGCCCGCCGCGCTCGCGCGCTTGCCGGACAACGCGTTCGACGTCGTGATCGCCGGCGAGATCCTCGAGCACCTTGCCTTCAATCCCGTCGGCCTGTGGCGCGAGATCCACCGGCTGCTCGCGGAAGGCGGGCGGATCGTCGTCACCACGCCGAACCACTACGCGCTGACGCGGCGTCACGCCGCGCGCTGGACCTCGCTGCTCGAGGGCGGCGGCATCACCGTCGACGAAATCCTCGCCACGCCGACGCACGGCCACCACTGGAAGGAATACGCGCGGTCCGAGGTGGTCCGCTATTTCACGCGGCTGTCGCAGGACTTCGCCGTCCATCGCGCGCTGTACGTCGAGGACGCCGCTGCGGCGCCGGAGCCGGTCGCGCGCCGCGTGGCGCGCGCGGTGCGCACGTGCGTGCCGCTGTTGCGCGAGCGGCTGCACGTGGAGATCGACCTGCCGCGCAAGGCGTGCGGCGTGGCGATCGAGCCGCGGTGGGACCGCGGCTAGCGCGGCGCTGCGCCGTCGCGCTCAGTCGAGCGGGCCGATGAAATCCGCCTTGCCGATGTCGACGCCGTTGTGACGCAGGATCAGGTAGGCGGCGGTCGTGTGGAAGTAGAGGTTCGGGATGATGAACTGCTGCAGGTAGTTGCGGCCCGTGAACTGCTTGGGCTGACCGCGCACGGGACGCGTGATCGTCCGGGTGTCGCCGCCTTCGAAGGCCGCTTCCGGCAACGACTTCATGTACTCGACCGTCTTGTCGACGCGCGCGATCAGGTCGGCGAAGGACTTCTCGTCGTCCTCGAATTTCGGCGGCTCGACGCCCGTGAGACGCGCGGCGCCGCCGCGCGCCATGTCCGTGGCGATCTGCACCTGCGCCGGGAGCGGGAACATGTCGGGCGCGAGGCGCCCCTGCATGAATGTCGACTCGTCGATCTTGCGCGTCGCGGCGTTGGCCGCGCCCTTCGCGAGAATCGCCTTCAGCTGGTTGAGCGCGCGGATGAAGACGGGGACAGACGATTGATAGATGGTGAGCGACATGAGCGTTCCTCCTCTTTTTGGGGAACGCGATTGTAGCCGACCTACAGCTTCAGCTCGAACGTCTGGCCGACGAGATCGTGGCCGAAGCTGTGATGGCGCTCCTCGCGCGTCAGGCGAAAGCCGGCTTCGTCGTAGAGATGCCGCGCGGCGTCGAGACCCGCGTTGGTCCACAGCATCAGCTTGCGATAGCCCGCCGCGCGCGCGAACGCGATGCACTCCGCGACGAGGCGGCGGCCCACGCCGGCACCGCGCGCCGCGGGCTCCACGGAGAGCAGTCGCAGCTGCGCGACGGTGGCGCTGCGCTGCACGAGGAAGACGCAACCGAGGCGCTCGCCGTCGCGCTCGGCGATCCAGCACCGCTCGCGCCGCGGGTCGAAGCGCTCGACGAAACGCGCGGCGATCTTCGCGACCATCGCCTCGAACTTGTCGTCCCAGCCACGCTCCCGCGCGTAGAGCGCGCCGTGCCGCGAGATCACCCAGCCGATGTCGCCGGGGCGATGCGGCCGCAGGACGACCGGCGCCGGGGACGGCGTCGTAGCGACCGCGTTGCCGAGCAGCGTCTCGATCGTCGTCATCGCCGCCACGACTTTCACCTGCGCCGTCGCCGGCAGGGGCGCGAGGAGCGCCGCGATCTCGTCGTGCGACGCGCGGTCGAGCGGCGCGAACGCCTTGCGGCCCGCGGCTGTGAGCGCGAGGTGGAACTCGCGGCCGTCGTGCGCCGAGCGCGTCCTGCGGACGAGGCCGCGGGTCTCGAACGCCCGCAGCATGCGGCTCAGATAGCCGGCGTCCATGTCGAGGTCGCGCACCAGCGCGCTCGCGGTGGGCGGTGTCGTGGCGTTCGC
>Ga0207683_10002072_pt1 | contig 17727 bp, 11 predicted proteins | sample KBSM73metaG_FD_184333 | JGI IMG/M metagenome (GOLD analysis project Ga0207683, IMG submission 184333) | Miscanthus rhizosphere microbial communities from Kellogg Biological Station, Michigan, USA - KBS M7-3 metaG (SPAdes) (version 2) | ecosystem: Host-associated > Plants > Roots > Rhizosphere >... | reverse complement strand
GTCTGGCGGGCGCGCGACGAACTGCTCAACCGGAACGTGGCCATCAAGGAGATCGTCTGGCCGGACATGCTGGATCCGGCCGAACGCGAGACCGCGCGGCGCCGCGCGGTGCGCGAGGCCCAGATGGCTGCACGCCTCAGTCACCCGAACGTGGTCGGCGTGTACGACATCCTCGAGGAAGACGGCCGGCCCTGCATCGTCATGGAACTCGTCCCGTTCCGCTCGCTGCGTGACGTCCTGGCCGAAGACGGGCCGATGTCCCCGCCCGAGGCGGCCCGGGTCGGGCTAAGCGTGCTGGCGGCCCTGAGCGCCGTGCACGAAGCCGGCGTCGTGCACCGGGATGTGAAGCCAGCCAACATCCTGCTCGGCCCCGAGGACCGGGTGGTGCTGGCCGACTTCGGGATCGCCAAGGCCGCCGACAGCCCGGCGCTGACCGCGTCGGGCGTCCTGCTCGGCTCGCCGTCGTACCTCGCGCCGGAACGCGCCCGCGGCGGCCGTGCGGATACCGCCTCGGATCTGTGGGCCCTGGGAGCGTCGCTGTACGCGGCGGTCGAAGGCCGGCCGCCGTTCGAGCGGGACAGCGTGATCGCCAGCCTGACCGCTGTCGTGGCCGACGAGCCCGAACCCGCTCCTCATGCGGGACCGCTGTGGCCGGTGATCGAGGGCTTGCTCGATAAGGACCCGGCCGCCCGCCTCGACGCTGCCGGAGCCGAGCGGATGCTAAGCCGGATCGCGTCGGCCGGCGCCCCCGAAACCGCCCCGCCGGTCCCGCCCGGCGAAACCGCTCCGCACGCCCCGCCCGCCGGAGCCGCCGAGGCGACCACGGCGGTCCAAGCTGGCGGCCAGGGTCGGCGCGCTGGGTCCCGTAGCCGCAAGGCCCGGGCCATCGTACTGGCCGCCGTCGCGGCGATCGCGGTGGTCGCCGCGGGCATCGCCATGGCGCTCGACCGCCATCCCGATCATTCGGGCGCCCGCCCGGCACCCCCAGCGGCTTCACGGTCCGGGCCCTCCACCACCCCCTCGACCGCGCCACCGTCCACCCCGTCCCCGGCCAGCAGTGCCCCGGCCGGCAGCGCCTCGGCGAGCAGCGGATCGAGCACGCTCCCGGCCGGGTACTACCGTTTCACCAACGCGACCGGTTTCTCGATCGGCGTCCCGCGCGGCTGGCGGATCTCGCATGAAGGCCACTACGTTTATATCCGGGATCCCGCGAACAGCGGCATTTTCCTGCTGATCGACCAATCCGATCAGCCCAAGTCCAATCCGCTCGCGGACTGGCGCCAGCAGGCCGCGGATCGCCAGGGCAGCTATCCCGGATATCACCTGATCCTGCTCCGCGAAGTCCGCTATACGCAGGCGGAAAAGGCTGCGGACTGGGAATTCACCTACGACAGGAATGGCGTCATGGTCCAGGTGCTTAACCGGAATATCCTGGCCAACGCGCGGCACGCCTACGCACTCTACTGGTCCACGCCGGTCAGCGAGTGGGACGCGTTCTACCACTACTTCCAAGCCTTCGCGGCCACCTTCCGGCCCGCGGCGGCCGGCTAGCGCCGCCGCGCATACACTAGCCACACGAGAGCCACGCGGCTAATCGTGCCGCAGCCAACCAGCCTGGCCGCGGCGGACTTACCTCGGGGAGACGCCCGAGCGCCGGGCATTGTGAGCGCTAACGGTTTAGGGACGGGCTGACCGTGAAACGGGACGAGCGATCCGACCCGGCCAGTTCTGTGCAGGACGCAGGTCAGGTCGCGGATATTCCGGTGGCCGCGAGCAGCGTGCGCTGGGAGCGACCCACCGCGCGGAGCTTCTGGAACGCGCTGGCCGACCCCGAGCGGGCGGCGCTGGCGGCCGCCGGGGTCGAGGAGTTCTTCCGGGCCGGGGCGGTGCTGTGCCGGGCGGGCGAAGACACATCCCAGGTGACGATCATCGACTCGGGCTGGGTCAAGGTCAGCGTCCCGGACGCCAATGGCGGCGAGAAGATCCTCGCCGTCCGGGGCCAGGGGGACGTGGTGGGGGAGCGGGCGGCGCTCACTACCCAGGTCCGTTCGGCCACCGTGACCGCGCTGGACGAGGTCTCGGCGATGGTCGTTCCGGCCGAACGGTTCGCGGAGTTCCTGCGCGGCCACCCGCGCGCCGCCGAGGTGCTGGAACGCCAGGTGACCGAGCGCCGGGAGGAAGACCGGACGCGGCTTTTTTCCGCCGAACGGGCCGGCGCCGAGCGGCGGCTGGCCTGGCTGCTGCTCGACCTGGCTCAGCGCCGGGGCGGTTACCAGCACACCTCCGCCGCGATGTTCACCTTGCCGATTTCGCAGCAGGAGCTCGCGGACTGGGCCGGGACGAGCGCGGACGCGGTCGGCCGGTTCCTGCGGTCCTGGCGGGACCGCGGGATCATCGCCCGCGGTGAGCGGTCCCGCCGCTTGACCGTCATCGACCTGGACGGCCTGGCCGCGCTGTGCGACGTCGCGCCGCCGGACGCCCGCGCCGCCCGGCCGCCGAACGGGTCGCACCCGGCCACGGCCGAGGCGGCACGCTGGCAGCAGGACTGGCACGAGCCGCTGAACTGCTCGATCGTGTTCACCGACGTGGCCGGGTTCTCCGATCCGGTGCGCAACGACGGTGACCGTGACGTGGTGCGCACGGCGATGTACGAGATCCTGCGGTCCTGTTTCGACGCGGCGGGTGTCCCGTGGGCGGGCTGCTACCGCGAGGACCGCGGCGACGGCGCAGTCATCGTGGTGCCGCCGACGATCTCCACCCAGCGCCTGGTCGACCCGCTGCTGGCCGAGCTGGCCGGCCGGCTGCGCCAGTACAACCGCCGGGCCAGTGAGGTGGTACGGATCCAGCTGCGGGTCGCGCTGCACGTCGGGCCGGTCGGGCGGGACGCCGAAGGTCTCACCGGGCAGGCCGTGATCGCCGCCGCGCGCATCGTCGACGCCCCGGCGATCAAGGCCAGGCTGGCCGCTGAGCAGGCGGACCTGATCTTCGCCGCGTCGGACTACGTCTACGACCAGGTGGTGCGGAACTGCGGCGGACAGGTAGATCCGGTCGCCTTCGAGCACCTGCAGTGCCAGGTCAAGGAGACGCACGTGTCGGCCTGGGCGCACCTGACCGGACGCGTGGCCCCGCCGCCTGGCCTGGGCCTGGTCCCCCCGCCCGCGTCGGCCGCCGCCCCGGGCCCGCTGCCGGTAGCGGCGCCGCTGGGCAACCTGCCGCGCGAGGTGCGCGGTCGCCAGGGGCTGATCGCGGAGCTGCGCCGGGCGCTGCGACCCTACCCGCGGCGGGCCAGCCGCGCCTTCGTGATCGCGGGCATGGGCGGCCTGGGCAAGTCCACGGTCGCGCTGGCCGCGGCCCGGATGGTCAGGGAGCGCGGTTACCGCGTCTGGTGGGTCCGGGCCGGGGACTCGGCCCTGCTGACCAGCGGGATGCTCGAGGTGCTGCGTGAGCTCGGCGCGCCGGAATCGGTGACCGCACCGGTGCGGGAGGGCGTGCGGACCGCACCGGAACGAGCCTGGGAATTCCTGAACCGCGACCACGGCGCGGGCCGCCGGTGGCTGCTGGTGTTCGACGGCGCGGACAACCCCGCGGTGCTGGCGGGCGCCGACGCCGACACGCCGGCCGACGGCACCGGGTGGCTGCGGGCCGACCCAGCCGGGATGGTGATCGTCACCACCCGGGTCAGGGATCCGCAGGTCTGGGGCACCCGGGTCACGCTGCGCGAGCTCAAGCCGCTGGATGACGAGGCCGGCGCCGAGGTGCTGCGGGACCTGGCCCCCGAGGTGGCCGATCCCGGCGGCCACGAGGCGCGCGAGCTGTCCCGCCGGCTGGGCGGGCTGCCGCTGGCGCTGCACCTGGCCGGGGCCTACCTGGGGTCGCCGTTCGCCCGCTGGTCCACCTTCGCCGGCTACCGGCAGGCGCTGGACGGCGTCGAGCTGCCCGCGGCGCTGACCGACATCGAGGAGCAGGGCGCGGACATCCACTCCACGGTGCAGCGCACCTGGGACCTGTCGCTGGACGCGCTCGCGGCCGAGGGCCGCCCGCAGGCCCGCCCGCTGCTGCTGGTGCTGTCCTGCTTCGCGCCGGCCACCCCGATCCCGGCCTGGTTGCTGCAGCTGCCGCCGCTCGCCGACCTGCTCGCCGGGCCGGGCCATGCCGGTCAGGACAATGGTGCCGAACGGCGCGGGCTCCGCGTCGGCCTGCAGGGCCTCTCGCGCACCGGGCTGATCGACATCTCGGCCACCGGCAGCCCGGCCGGCGTGCACGCCGTCACCGTGCACCCGGTCGTCGCCGACGCGAACCGCATCCGGCTCGCGGCCAGCGCCGACGCCGAGCGGAGGGCCGTGCAGGAGACCGTGGTGGCGCTGTTCGAGGCGGCCACGGCCGGGCTCGACCCGGACCGGCCGGGGGACTGGCCCACCTGGCGGCGGCTGCGGGCGCACATGAACGCCGCCATCGACCTGCTCGCCGACGACCTGGACCCCGCGGTGCTGGCCCGGCTGCTGTCGGTCAGCGCGGTCGGCACCGAGGCGCTGCTCGGCGCCGGTCGGCTGGCCGCGGCCGGGAAGCTCGCGCAGGCCAGCGTGGCGGCCGCGACCTTCCTGCCCTCCGACCATCCGGCTGCGCTGACCGCCCGCGGCTACCTGGCCCGGACGCTGGTCCGCCGCGGTCGCAGCGGCGACGCCGAGACGATCTTCCGTGAGCTGCTCGCGGACCGGATCAGGATCCAGGGCGAGGACCACCTCGCCACCCTGGGGACCCGGCACGACCTGGCCGCCGCGCTGGGCGTGCAAGGCCGCTACGGTCAGGCCGAGCAGCTGTACCGCGAGCTGCTCGCCGACGACGACCGGCTGCGCGGCCCCGACCACAGGGAGACCCTGGCGGCCCGGTACAACCTGGCCCGGATGATCGGCCTGCAGGGCCGCTACGCCGAGGCGGGAGAGCTGAGCCGCCAGGTCCTGGAGGTGCAGCGTAGTGTGCTCGGCCCGGACCATCCCGACTGCCTGGCCAGCCGCCAGCACCTGGCCCGCCTGGCCGGGAAGGCTGGCCGCTACGCCGAGGCCGAGGCGATGTACCGCAGGGTGCTGGCCGACCGGCGCCGGGTCCTGGGCGACGACCATCCGGACACCCTGTCCACCCGGCACCGGCTGGCCCGGATCATCGGCCAGCGGGGCCGGTACGGCGAGGCGGAGGAGCTGTGCCACCAGGTCCTGGATGACCGGCGCAGGCTGCTCGGCGACGACCACCCGGACAACCTGTCCACCCGGCACCGGCTGGCCCGGATGCTCGGCCTGCAGGGCCGCTACGCCGACGCGGAGCCGATGTTCCGGCAGGTGCTGGCCGCCCGGCGCCGGGTCCTCGGCGAGGACCACCCGGACACGCTGTCCACCGAGCACCGGCTCGGCTGGCTCATCGGCCGGCAGGGCCGGTACGGCGAGGCGATCGACATCGTCAACCAGGTCCTCGGCGGCCGCAGGAACGTCCTCGGCGACGATCACCCCGACACGCTGGCCGCCCGCGAGACCCTGGCCTGGCTGACCGGGCTGCGCGGCAAGCCCGCCGAGGCCGGGGAACTCGCCCGCGAGGTGCTGGCCGACCGGCGCCGCGTCCTCGGCGAGGATCACCCCGACACCCTCACGACCCGCGGCACCCTGGCCTGGACGGCCGAGTTGCAGCGCCGCTACGCCGACGCCGAGCAGCAGTACCGGAGCCTGCTCACCGACCGGGAGCGCATCCTGGGCCCCGGCCACCCCGACACCCTCATCGCCCGTCAGGCTGTGGCCCGGATGCTCGGCGCCCAACGCCGCTACGCCGAGGCCGAGGAGCTCAGCCGGCAGGTGCTCGCCGACCGGCACCGCGTCCTCGGTGATGACCACCCCGACACCCTCACCTCCCGCGCCGTGCTGGCCCGGCTGGCCGCGCGCCAGGGCCGTCGCGCCGAAGCCGAGGCGCTATACCGCCAGGTGATCGCCGACCGCACCCGCGTCCTGGGCTCCGGCCATCCCGACACCGCAGCCGTCCGCGACGAATTCGCCCAGCTCCTCGCGAGCTGAGGATCTGATAGGAATGGCCGGGTGACGCGCGAGGGGCCGTTCTGGGATGTGATGGAAGGCCGGGCCGCGCCGCCGCCCGCGGCGGTCCTGCTCGGCTGGGAGCTGATCGCGGTTGATCCCGAGGCCGGCACGATCGAGGTCGCGTTTACCGCCAGCGAGCAGTTCCTGAACCCCGTCGGGGCGATCCAGGGCGGGTTCCTGGCGGCGATGCTCGACGACACCCTGGGCCCGGCGCTGGTCGCCACGCTGGGTCCGGGTCTCTTTGCGCCAACCACCGACCTGCACGTGCAGTTCCTGCGCCCGGCGCGCCCCGGACGGCTCACCGGCCGCGGCCGGATCGTCCGCCGCGGCCGGGAGGTCGCGTTCCTGGCCGGAGAGCTGCTCGATGACTCCGGCCAGGGCGTGGCGACCGCCGTGGCGACAGCCCAGGTCCGCGGCGTATTACCAGCGGCCGCGGTGCACGACCGCACCGAACGGCCGCCGGTCGGGCCTTCGGACCGGTGTCAGCGGCCGGTCGGCGGGGTAGCCGAGCGAGATGAGCAGCGCCCAGCCGCGGTCCTCGGGAAAGCCGAGCAGCTCACGGGCCAGCCCCAGGTCGGCGACGCCCGCGTGGCAGCTGCCGATGCCCAGGTCGGCCGCTGCCACCAGCATGGCCATCGTCGTCTGGCCCAGGTCGAACTGGGCCCGGCCGAACGCGTTGTCGTCGGCCGGTCCGATCACCACGATCGTGGCCGCCGAGCCGGCCACGTGGCCAGCGCCCCGCCAGACCCTGGCCAGCTCGCGGAGCTGCCCGCGGTCGGTGACGAGGATGAAATCCCACGGTTGCCAGTTCTGCGAGGACGGGGCCCGGCGGCCCGCCTCCAGGATCTGGTCCAGGTCCGCCGCCGCGATCGGCCGGTCCGCGAAGGACCGCACGTTACGGCGCGATGTGATCGCGTCCCAGGTCTGCATGATGTCCTCCGTCACTCCGCGGGCGCGAACGGCGGGCCGGGAGGCTCGCCCCACCAGCTCCGCAGGAACCCTCCGGCCTGTTCGCACGCCCCGGCGAGCGGGCCGCCGGGATGGCCGAGCGCGGCCCGGATGAGCTCGCCGATCCTGGCCTCGACCGTCGCCAGGACCTGGTCCGGGGTGGCGTCGACGGCGGACCGGTAGCCGATCACCGCGCCCGCGTTGCACACGAAGTCGGGCAGCGCCACGATCCCGCGCTGGCGCAGGACCTCGGCTCCCGCCGTGGTGTACGGGGCGTTGGCCGCGGGTGCGATCACCCGGACGCCCGGCGGCAGCGACCCGGCGGTCTGCGCGTCGATCGTTCCCGGCCGGGTCCCGGGGACCAGCACATCGGCGTTCACCTCGGTGAAGAGCTGGTGCGGCGCCAGGACCGGCCGGCCGTAGCGCAGGACGCACGCATCGCCGTGCGTTCGGCGCAGCGTGAGCAGCCGGTCGACGTCAAGGCCGGACGGGTCAAAGACGCACCCGGCCACGGTGGACACCGCCGCCACCCGGCCGCCGCGCCGGCCGACCTCGCGCGCCACCCCGCCGCCGACCTTGCCGAAACCCTCGATGGCCACCGAACGGCCCTCCAGGCCCTTCGACCCCTTCGAGCCCTTCGCTCCTCCGCCCAGGGCCGTCTCGGCGGCCACCACGACGCCGTACCCGGTCAGCAGGTCCTCGAACGGCACGCCCGCCACCATGGCGCGGATCGCCGCGGGCGCGGCCCGCCCCCGGCGCAACGGCTCGAAGTCCTCCTCAGCCGTGCCCATGTCCGGCCCGGTCAGGAACCGGCCCGCGTCGGTCAGCGGCCGGACCTCCGCACAGAACCGCGCCATCAGGGCGGCCTTGCCCGCGTGGTCCGCAGGATCCCCGCGTACGCCCGCCTTGGCGCCTCCCACCCGCTCACCCAGCGCGGCGAACTTGTAGGTCATCGAGCGTGCCAGCACCGCCACCTCGGCCACGCTGACGTCTGGCGCCAGCCGCGTCCCCCCGGCCGACAGCGGCGCCCCGGGCAGGTCGAATACCACGAACCCCGGCACCGAGCCGAATTCGACGATCTCTGCACCGCCATTGCGTCCCGTCATGTCACGATCATGACAGCCCGGTCCGCGGCCGACCGCCCTGACCTGGTCCGCGCCCTCGGTCGCCGTCAGCCCATCCTCGCCGGATCCCCGGGGGCGCGGCCCCCGGGAAGCTCACGCCGGGATTGGCCCGAGCCGGCGATGCGCCAGCGGCATCAGGTAATCGCCTGCATTCCGTCAGCGTTCGGCTTTAATCTGCTCAGGCTAGGGTAGTCCGTATGCGGGTTGCGGGTCGGATTTTCGCCGCCGGGGAGGGCGCAGTGGCATGAGCAGTCGCAGGCCTGTCCGAGAAATTGATCATCACAGACGGCGCGTCACAGTAGTCCGCAGACCGCCGGGTCCGGGACGTCGCCATCCAAGCCACGGCATCGAGCAGTAGCCGACATGGCTGTGCAGGCGCCGCAGGACGCGGGTAACCGCGCCTCCTGCGGCACCGGAAAGCATCAAGATGAGCACGTTCCTCAGGATCTGTCTTTACATCTTCGCCGCGTGCGCAGCGCTCGGGCTGTTGCCCGCCGCGGTTCTCGCCGCGAGGGCACGCCAGCCCGTCATGATCGTCGTGGCGCTCCTCGTCGCCACCTTCGTCATCTTCGTGCTCGTCGCGTCCGCCACCGAACTACCCAGGCACTGAAGGCCGGCGTCAGCTGGCCCGCCGGTAGGCGCGTACGGCCAGCGGCAGGAACACGATGAAGATTCCGGCCAGCCAGGCCACGCTCTTCCACAGGTTCGCCGCGACCGGGCCGCCGAGAGCCAGCGCGCGCATGGTGTCGACGACGTAGGTCACCGGCTGGTTGTTGGCGAACGCCTGCAGCCAGCCTGGCATCGTCTCGATCGGCACGAACGCCGAGGACAGGAACGTGAGCGGGAACAGCCAGATCAGCCCGAACGCCTGCACCGATTCCTCGTCCCCGATGGCCAGGCCAGTGAAGGCGGAGATGCAGCAGATGGCCACGCCGAACACGATCGCCAGCAGGATCATGGCCACGGCCGGCCAGAAGCCGTTGAGGAACCGGAAGCCGACCGCGTATCCCACCCCGATGATGATCAGGATCGTCACGGTCATTCGCCCGGTGTCGGCCACCAGCCGTCCGGCCAGCACCGCCGAACGGGCCATCGGCATCGACCGCAGCCGGTCGATCACGCCCTTCTTCAGCTCCATGGCCAGCGCGATGGCCGTGCCGAACGAGGCGAACGCCGCCGTCTGCGCCACGATCCCCGGTATCAGGAAGTTGACGTAGCCGCCGGGGACATTCACCGGGATCGCCCCGCCGAAGACGTACCGGAACATCAGCACGAATATCACCGGCTGGATCACGGTGAACACCAGGTACGCCGGCACCCGCATCCAGACCAGCAGGTTGCGCCGGGTGATGGTGAGCGTATCGGTCACCGCCCAGCGGAACCTGACGCCCAGGCCGGGCCCGGCAGGCAGGCCAGGCGCGCCGGTCCTCTCGGCTACCGCGGTCATGACCCCGTCCTTTCCATGTCCTTGCCGCGTCGGCCACCCCGCCGTCCGCGGCGCCGCCCTCCGGGTTCCTCTTCCTCGGCCGCGTGCCCGGTCAGGCCCAGGAAAACATCATCGAGCGACGGCCGCCGCAGCGCGAGGCCACGCGTTTCCACCCCCGCGGCGTCCAGGCTGCGCACCACCTCGACCAGCGCGTCCGAGCCACGGCTGCCGACCCTGAGGCTGACCACGCCGTTGCCGGGGTCGGCGAGCGGCTCCCCACCCCCTTCTTCCCCAGCCCTCTCCATGATCTTGGAGATCGCGGCCACCGCATCCTCCATCCGGCTCCGGTCCGGAACGGTGAACTCGACGACGTCGCCGCCGACCCGGCCCTTCAGCTCCTCGGAGGTGCCTGCCGCGATGACCAGGCCGTGATCGATGACCACGATCTCGTTCGCCAGCTCGTCGGCCTCGTCCAGGTACTGGGTGGTCAGCAGCAGCGTGGTCCCGTCGGCGACCAGAGACCGGATGATCTCCCACATCCCCAGCCTCGACCGCGGGTCCAGGCCGGTGGTGGGCTCGTCGAGGAACAGCACCTTCGGCCGGCCGACCAGGCTGGCGGCTAGGTCGAGCCGCCGCTGCATGCCGCCCGAGTAGGTCTTAGCCGCCCGGTCGGCCGCGTCGCTCAGGCCGAATTGCTCCAGCAGCTCGACGGCGCGGCTGCGCGCGTGCGGCCAGCTCAGGTGGTACAGCCGCCCGATGATCTCCAGGTTCTCCCGGCCGGTGAGCTCCTCCTGGATGGCGGCTGACTGGCCGGCCAGCCCGATGGACCGGCGGACCGCGGCCGCGTCGCGCACCACGTCATAGCCCTCGACCAGCGCCAGCCCTTTGTCGGGAAGCAGCAGCGTGGTCAGGATCCGCACCGCCGTGGTCTTCCCCGCCCCGTTGGGACCGAGCACGCCGAGCACCGTCCCGCGCGGCACCGACAGGTCGATACCGCGCAGCGCCTGCACCTCTCCGAACGACTTGGTCAAGCCCTCGACCAGGATCGCGGGCTGCTCGCCGATCCCGTTGACCTGTGACATCCATCCTCCCGTAACGCCCCGTAAGATCCACTGGCGGCCCCGTACCCCGAATTTACCGGCAACGCGACGAACCCGGCGAACCAAATACCTCCGCGCACCGGCGGGGCCGCCGCATGGTAAGACGAGGTAACGAGCGCGAATTCATCGCCGAGCCCGAAAAGGAGCAGACGGTGCCTGACGAGACACGCCACGAATCCGCTGATCTCGACGACTACTCGATCCAGGAGCCTGCCGACTCCCTGACGGGAGAGCCGGGTGAACCAGGAGACGATCCCCTCGACCGGGGCGTCGCGCCGCCGGAGCGCTGGTCGGCCGTTATCAGGTCCGGCTCGGACGGCGGCGAGCAGGAGTCGCTCGACCAGCTGCTCGGCGAGGAGGAGCCCGATACCGCCCTCGACCTGGACGACGAGCTGCCCGAAGACCGCGAGGACGACGACGAGGCCGACGAGTACGTCGACGGCCTGCTGCTCGACGACGGCCCGGACCCGCGGGCGGGCCGGCTGGTGGCCGAGGACGAGGGCGCCCATTCCGACGATGAGGAAGACCTCGTCGCGACCGACGTCGGGATCGACGGCGGGGCCGCCAGCGCGGAGGAAGCCGCGATCCACGTGGTCGAAGACGACGACACCGACATCCGCTCCGGCGACTGACCGCGGGATCGGCCTGGGAGAGGTCCGCATGCTGCCAGTCGCTGAGCTGCACGTTCACATCGAGGGCACGCTCGAGCCCGAGCTGCTGGTCAAGCTCGCGGCGCGCAACGGGACTCCGATGGCGATCCTGGACGCGGCTCAGCTACGGGCCACGTACCACTTTGGTGACCTGCAGTCCTTCCTCAACCTGTACTACGCCAACCTGCGGGTGCTGAAGATCGAGGCGGACTTCTACGACCTGGCCAGCGCCTACCTCACCCGGGCCGCCGCGGCCGGGGTGCGGCGGGCGGAGATCTTCTTCGACCCGCAGACGCACCTGGCCAACGGCGTGCGGCTGGAGGAGGTGTTCGGCGGGCTCACCGCGGCGCTCGCCGACGGTGCCCGGGACCACGGGATCTCTGCCGACCTGATCGTGTGCTTCCTGCGCGACCTGGGCGCGGACGCCGCCGACACGGCGCTCCGCGCCTGCCTGCCGTTCCGGGACAGTTTCATCGGCGTCGGGCTCGACTCCGCCGAGGTGGGCTACCCGCCCGCGCTGTTCACCAAGGTCTACCGGCAGGCGGCGGCCGAGGGGCTGCGGCTGGTGGCCCACGCCGGCGAGGAAGGCGGCCCGGACTACGTACGCGAGGCGCTCGACGAACTGCACGTGGAGCGGATCGACCACGGGGTCCGGTCGATGGAGGATCCCGAGCTGGTCGCCAGGCTGCGCGCCGAGCAGATCCCGCTGACCGTCTGCCCGCTGTCCAACGTCGCGCTGCGGGTAGTCGGCACGCTCGGTGACCACATGCTGCCCGGCATGCTGCACGCGGGCCTGCTCGCCACCGTGAACAGCGACGACCCCGCCTACTTCGGCGGTTACGTGGACGACAACCTGGCCGCGTTGCGCGCCGCGTTCGGCTACGACGACGCGCGGCTCGCCGCGCTGGCCCGGAACTCGTTCGACGCGTGCTTCGCGCCCGAGGAGGACAAGCGGAGGTGGAAGGCCGAGGTCGACAGCTGGTTCGCGCGTACCCCGGCGTAATGTCGGTGCCCTGGGCTAGGGTCCGGGCCATGCGACTGCTGCACACCTCGGACTGGCATCTCGGCCGGTCGCTGCACCGCGCGGATCTGCGGGCGGCGCAGTCGGCATTCCTGGATCACCTGGTGGACGTGGCCCGCGCCGAGAAGGTGGACGCGGTCCTGGTCGCCGGGGACGTCTACGACCGCGCGGTGCCGCCGGTGGACGCCGTCGAGCTGTGCGAGGACGCGCTGCTCCGGCTGCACGACACCGGCGCGCGCATCGTGCTGATCAGCGGCAACCACGACTCGGCGCGCAGGCTGGGGTTCGGCAGCGGGCTGCTGGAGAAGGCAGGCGTGCACGTGCGCACCCGGCCCGCCGCACTGGCCAGGCCGGTCGTCCTCGAGGACGCCCACGGGCCGCTGGCCGTGTACGGGGTGCCGTACCTGGAGCCGGACGCGGTCCGCGGTGAGCTGCCCCCGGGCCAGGACGAGATCCCCCGCGGGCACACCGGGGTGCTCGGGCACGCGGCCGGCTGCATCCGTGCCGACGCCGAGGCCCGCGGGATACGGCGCCGTGTGGTCATGGCGCACGGCTGGGTCAGCGGGGGAGCGGCCAGCGAATCCGAGCGCGACATCAGCGTCGGCGGGGTGGGCCAGGTGCCCGCCGAGCTGTTCGCGGGCTTCGGCTACGTGGCCCTCGGCCACCTGCACGGCCAGCAGACCATCGCCCCGCAGATGCGCTACAGCGGGTCGCCGTTGCCGTACTCCTTCTCCGAGGCCTCGCACCGCAAGGGCAGCTGGCTCGTCGACCTCGACGGCGAAGGGACGGCGCAGGTCGAGCAGGTGCCCGCGCCCGTCTACCGGCGGCTGAGCGTGCTCCGCGGCCGGCTCGCCGACCTGCTCGGCTCGGCCGCCTACGGTCAGTACGAGGACGACTTCGTGTCCGTCACGCTCACCGACCCGAGCCGCCCCGAAGGAGCTATGGACGCCCTGCGTGCCCGCTTCCCGCACGTCCTCGTGCTCGCCTTCGAGCCGGAGGGCGTGCTGCCCGACCAGCGCGGCTACCGGGCCAGGACGGCCGGCCGCGACGACCTGTCGATTGCCGCCGAGTTCGTCATGCACGTCAGCAACGCGGCCCCGACCGCGGCCGAGAAACAACTGCTGGCCAGCGCGTTCGCCGCGGTCCGCACGGAAGAGGCGGCGGGCTGATGCGCCCGCACCGGCTGCGCGTGACCGCATTCGGCGCGTTTGGCGGCACGGTGGAGGTCAGCTTCGAGGACCTGGCCTGCTCGGGGCTGTTCCTGCTGCACGGTGAGACGGGCGCGGGCAAGACCACGCTGCTGGACGCCATCGGGTTCGCCCTGTACGGCCGGGTCCCCGGCGAGCGCGGCAAGGCCAGGCGGCTGCGGTCGGATCACGCCGCCTCCGGCACCTCGACCGAGGTCCAGCTGGAGGCGACGCTCGGTGGCCGGCGGATGCGGATCACCCGCAAGCCGGAACAGGAGCGGGCCAAGCTCCGCGGCACCGGTACCACCACCGAGCAGGCCAGGGTGCTGCTGGAGGAGCAGGCCGGCGGATCCTGGCGCGCCGTCTCTACCCGGGTAGGCGAGGCGGACGCCGAGATCGCCGACCTGATGGGCATGTCCGCCGATCAGTTCTTCCAGGTCGTGCTGCTGCCACAGGGGGAGTTCGCGCGGTTCCTGCACGCCGACGCGGGGGACCGGGCCAAGCTGCTGCAGCGGCTGTTCGGCACGGACCGGTTCCATGCGGTCGAGGAATGGCTCGCCCGCCGCCGCAAGGCCACCGCGGACGAGGTGCGAGACGCCGAGGCGGGGATCTCCGGGCTGCTCGCCCGGGTCGCTCAGGCCGCCGGCGTCCCGGTCCCGTCCGACGACCCCGAGCCGTCGGACGATCCCCTCCCGTCCGACGACCCTGAGCCGTCGGACGACCCTCTGCCGCCCGCGGGCTGGGCCGCGCAGCTGGCCGAGGTCGCCGCGACCGCGGCCGCGGCCGGGCAGGCTCAGGTCGCCGGCCACCGCCAGGAGCTCGACCAGGCGCTTGACCTGCAGCGCGACGCCGAACGGCTAGCCGAACGGCAGCGGCGCCGGCAGGACGCCCTGGACACCCGCGACCGCCTGGCCGCGGCACAGGAGGACCTGCAGGACCGGCGGGCCGAGCTGGCCGCTGCTGCCCGCGCCGCCGAGGTGGCTCCCGCGCTGGCCGAGGCCGACCGGACCAGCCGGGCTCTCGCCCAGGCCCGGGTGCGCGAGGACCAGGCCCGGCAGCGGGCTGCCGCAGGACCCGGCGTCACCGCGCCGCCCGGCGCCAGCGCGGCTGAGCTGAGGGCAGCCGGCCAGGAGCACGTCACGCGGCTCGGCCGGCTGGAGGCGCTTCGGTCGGTGTCCCGGCAGGCGGACGACGAGGACCAGGCCGCCGAGGCCGCCCGGGCCAGCGCTGTGGCACTGGCCGCTCAGGTCGACGCCGCCACCGCCGAGCTCGCGGCCTGGCAGCAGCAGCGTCCCGGGCTGAGCCGCGAACGCGATCAGGCCGCCGAGGCCGGCCAGCGGCTGCCCGCCGTCCAGGCCGAAGCCGACCGGTACGGCCGCGCCGCCGACGACGCGAGCGCCCTGGTCAAGGCGCTAGCCGACAAGAGCCGTCAGGAGCGAGCCTGGAGCACCGCGAAGCTCGAGGCCGCCGAGCTGATCATGAGGGCGGCCCGCCTGCGCGAGGACCGGATCGACGGCATGCGCGCCGAGCTCGCCGCCACACTGGTCAACGGCGCCCCGTGCCCGGTCTGCGGCTCGCTTGACCATCCCGAGCTGTGCGAGCTTCAGGGCGAGCGGGTGACCCGGGAGCAAGAAGAGGCCGCGGACGCCGAGGCGGCGGCCGCGACCGAGCGGGCCGAGTCGACCGGAACGAGGCTCGGGGCCGCCGACGAGCGCGTCAACGTCCTGTCCGCCCGGCTGCGCGAGGCCGGATTCGGCGAAGCGGCCGACCTGCCCCAGGCCGAAGTGAGGAACCTCGAGAGCACCACGCGTGACCTGGCGGGCCGGGCCGGCCAGCTGGCCGCCACGGCGGCCAGGCATGCCGAGCTCCAGGCCGCGCTCGAGGCTCTGGATCAGGCTATCGCCGACACCGGGAAACAGCTCGCCGAGCTGACCGAGCAGCGCGAGTCGGGCCTGCGCCAGGCCGCAGGGGCCGACCTGCGCGCCGGCCGGCACCGTGAGTCGCTGCTGGCCCAGCTCGGTGGCCAGCCTGACCTGGACACCGCGCTGACCGCGGCGCGCCAGGCCGCCGACGCGCTCACCGCCGCCGCCGACGCGGCCGACACCACCATGCGCGCGGAGGACGACACCAGACGCGCCGGGGCCCTGGCCGTCCAAGCCACGGCCGAAGCCGGCTTCGCCGACCTGGAGGCGGCCCGCCGTGCCCAGCGGGACGCGCCCTGGCGGGCAGCGGCCGACCAGGCCATCCGCGAGCACGAGGCCTCGTCCCGCGCCGTCGCCGAGCTGCTCGCCGACCCCGACCTGGACGTAGCGCTCGATCCACCCGCCGACCTAGCCGGCGCCCGGGCGGCGGTCGGCGAGGCGCGGCAGGTTCACGACGACGCCGTGGCCGCCTACGACCGGGCTAAGCACCGGGCCGAACAGCTCGCCGACCTCGCCCCGCGGCTGGCCGCGCGGCTGGACGAGCTGAAGCCGCTGGCCGACCGGGCCGCCGAGGCCAGGCGGCTCGCCGACTTGGCCGCCGGCCTGGGCGCGAACACGCTGCGCATGACCTTGTCCTCGTTCGTTCTCGCCGCCCGCCTGGAGGAGGTGGCGGCCGCGGCCAGCGAGCGGCTGCTCAAGATGACGTCGGGCCGCTACTCGCTGGTCCACACCGACGCCCGCCGCGGGGCGGGCCGGTCGGGCCTCGGCCTGCTCGCCTGCGACGGCTGGACCGGCGTGGACCGCGACACCAGCACGCTGTCCGGCGGCGAGACGTTCCTGGCCAGCCTGGCCCTCGCGCTCGGCCTGGCCGACGTCGTCACCGCCGAGGCGGGCGGCACCAGGATCGAGGCGCTGTTCGTCGACGAGGGCTTCGGCAGCCTGGACGAGGACACCCTGGAAGAGGTGATGACCGTGCTCGACGGCCTGCGCGAGGGCGGCCGCACGGTCGGCATCGTCAGCCACGTCGCCGAGCTCAGGCAGCGCATCCCCGCCCAGGTCCGGGTGCACAAGGGCCAGGCCGGCAGCCACCTGACCGTCCGAACCCAGGTCAGCTAGTTGGACGCGGGCCGCGGGCCCGGCGCACCATGGGGGGGTGCGTCCCTTTTCCTGGTGGGGCGGCCTGAGCCCGCGGCGGCGGATGCTCGTCGCGGTCGTGGCCCTGGTCGTGGTGGCCGGTGCGGTCGCGGGGACGCTGGGCGCGCTGGCTGGCCACCCTGATCAGCCGGCCGTCCCGGCTGCGGACGACGGCCGGCCGGGTGACGTGCTCCTGGTCCCGGGCTACGGCGGCAGCACGACCGCGCTCGACGCGCTGGCGGGCCGGATCGCGGCGGCCGGCGGGTCAGCGTTCCACGCCACCGTGGTCAGGCTGGCCGGTGACGGGACCGGTGACCTGCAAGTCCAGGCGAACGTGCTGAACGGCTACGTGAACCAGGCGCTGGCCAGCGGCTCGGGCCCGGTGACGGTGATCGGCTACTCGGCCGGGGGGGTGGTGGCCTGGCTATGGGACGTCGAGTACAACGGCGTGGCCAAGGCCCGCCGGATCATCACGCTGGGCTCACCGCTGCACGGGGCCGACCTGGCCGCCGTCGGCGCGGCCGACGCGCCGGACGCCTGCCCTCAGGCGTGCGAGGAACTCGTGCCCGGCAGCTCCATGCTGCATCGCCTGCAGGGCACCGGCGCGGCCACCCGGCCGCCGTGGCTGTCCCTGTGGACCACTGACGACCAGGTCGTTCAGCCGCCCGATTCGGCCCGCCTTCCCGGCGCGGTGAACGTCCCGCTGCAGTCGGTCTGCCCGGGCGTATCCGTTGGGCACGGCCAGCTGCCCACCACCCCGCTCGTCGTCGGAATCGTGCTGCGTACCCTGCGCAGCGCCGCGCTCAGCCCGCCGCGCGCGTCCGATTGCCGTTCGCTTCAGGCGCTGGGCGGTTTAGGGTCACGCGGATACCCACGTGTCTATCCGTTCGGATTGTTCACGCCCGGCTAAGGCGCAGCCTTAATTTTGATGCGTAACTTCTGCCACTCCCACACCACCCGCGCACTGTGCCCAACGCACTGGATTCGGGCATTCACGGCGCTAGAACGCACTGGATCCGGGGCTTCATGCCGTTCCGGCTGGCCCGGCGCACCCAGATCGTGCGGCTGATGGTGCTGGCGTGACCTGAGTCCGGGTTCCAGGGACGTGCCGTCCGGCCGCCACCCATTAGTCCAGGTTCCAGGG